>WNGG01006658.1_pt1 | contig 12833 bp, 8 predicted proteins | sample 5400661 | NCBI WGS metagenome assembly WNGG01 (sample SAMN13153372, study PRJNA577476) | soil metagenome | isolation source: 100 cm soil or saprolite under Garry oak tree replicate 1 | place: USA:California | collected 2016-06-15 | reverse complement strand
TATCCAGGCTGGGTATGTCTTGGGCTCTCGGAAGACCCCCTTCGCTAGATTCTCAGGAAGTCCTGAAAGCACCTGGAACTCGGCCCGAACTACTCCATACGTCTTAGCGTTTGCTCCGCGCTCGAACCTTCGAGTGACGTAGCGTCGCATCAGATTTTGCCGGAAAACTTCGATGATCTCGCGGGTGGTCTGATCTTCATCCGGCAGCAGCAACTCCTCTGCGATCCCAAGATGCAACCTTCTCCTGAAGAGATTTTTCATCCATTGCGTGACAGAGGCTATTGGGCGTTCGAGAAGCCTATCGAATATGGCCCGAATCCTAACTGGTCGGCGAACAATCCTCGCGAAACCATACGCAGTGTCACTAATGAATTGGAGCACTTCGCCGCCGAACACTGTATCTGCCAATCTCTCAAAGACCGATTCGACTTTCTCTCGTAGCATCGCATTTCCTCCAGTTAGATATCCCTTGAAGCGGAGGCAAGTTTCATAGCCCACGGAAAGTAGATAACAGTTTTCTTGGGCGAGCCTCAGCCTACCGACACTGTCCCCCTTTGCCGCAGCCTTTATCTCCGACTTTGGTTTAACCGGCGTCCGTGCGTCAGACTCTTTCTAAGAGCGACTCGAGCCAGGTCTGTTCCAGTGCTTTTCCGGTCAGGAGTTCGATTGGGGCTTTGCCTGCGCGCTTGCCGCGCACAAAGCGCCGATGATTATGCACATACGCGAACAGTTCCAGCATCTCCTGATCCACTTGCCCACGGCAGGTCTCCAGCAGCGGTCGCAGAGCGGAGTTGACATTCTCGACCAGCGACGAACTCCTGACCTCTGAGTCCAACGCCTCCACCACTTCTTTCCTGATCGTTTCAGATACGACGGGCAGAAGGCTCGCGGCATAGTCGTAACAGAACCCTGCCTCTTGTGCCAGGCGCTGCCTGATCCCGTAGTCTTTGCTGTTGGTAGATTGTCTCTCTGATTGCCACCCGCAAGCGAGCGCCTGCACCACTGCGCGCGGATAGCGCTCGATCAATCCCTGATAGACTGCCTCCGCTTTCCGGTAGTAGTCCCAATAGCCTTCCAACCCGGCAGCGAAGCTCGACAACTCCTGCTTGAGTTGTTGACAACCTAACTCGCGCATCAACTCCAGGATCGCTCCAATCTCCGCCTGGCGCGCCGCCAGCTCTTGGATCTCGCCCTGCTCGTCGCACAATTCCAGCGCCTTCCTCAACCCCGTCCACAGATAACAGAAATTGTCATACCGCTGGATCTTCTCTTCAGCCGCGGCCTTGGCTGCCTCATACGACTCCCGCCGTTTGTTGATCACTGCCTCTGATCTACCGCTCTCCAACTCGCCACGTTCATACTCCCACGCGATCGCCGCCAGCGCTTGACGGTAGAACCGCTCCCCAAACATCGCCAGTGGCCGCAGCAGATGAAACAAATCCGGGTGATGACTTAGACCCATCAACGCACAGCCTTTGACCAAACCTGCGCCCTGATCGGCGACCACCGTTGGGTGCTCGATCAATCCCGCTTCGGCCAATGCTTCCCAATGCTTCTTCCAGGTCGCGGCCTCTCGATTGTCAACCAGCTCGATCTTCAGGATCGCCAGCGACCTCGGTTCAATCGTCATCAGAATTGGTTGCCCTCGCGTGAAGATCTCATCACACAGCAGAAAGACGATCCGCACGCCTGTCAGCATATCTTTGGGCAAGGCCTGCGCATAAGCCGTGAGCCGCTGCGAAATATACCCGACCGAAGAAAACGGCAATCCCAACTGCCCTATGATTTGCGAGATTCTTTCGAGCGAACAATGTCCCTCCAACCGCAGCAAAAGAATATGCCGATCAACTTCTTTGCGGATCGTCTGCACCGATGACGCAGCGCGGACCTCCAACGCATAGAGCGTCAGTAACTGCCAGACCAGTTTATAGACGAACAGCCGTGAAACCCGATAGCCATTGGCTATCCGAGTGATCTCACCATACACACCCAGACCCAGAAAAGCTTGCACCGCAATTTGGACGCGAGCTACAGTGTCTATATCAGGCCGTCTCATGAATTTCATGGCGGTCAGTTCCTCCTCTTTTGGGGTTGTTACACCACATCAACCATAAGAGGGGAGGAACATAATTTCAAAGAACTGTCATCAGGGACCTGAAACTGGCCACAATTTTATCTCCTTGCAAGTGGGATACGACCTCGCTATCCATGTGGAGGAAGGGGACCATAATGTACAACCGACAGTTATTCATGATGTTCGCCGTATGCAGTATCGGACTTATGCTGACGGGCTGTGGAGGGAAGCCAACTGCATCGGAGCCAGGGGCAGTGGTAGATGAGGCGAAGCAAGTGAACCGTATGGCTGAGAGTTTTCCCGCTGCGGACGAGGACTACTTCCGCGACATGGATAAAGGTGTGGTACTGACCCCAGACGAAATCAAAGGCCGCAATATGTGGCTCGTCTGGACGGGTGGGAACGACCGTTTCTGGGACTACATGGCGTCCCACAGCTACGGCACTCTTGATTTCCTTAAGACACTCTCGTCGTATCCCGATATTAAGCATCTGAGCCGTGATAAGCGCTGGCAGTATCTTGGCTTGATCAACGAGCCGTGCTTCGAAAAAGCCACCGGACCGCGTCCCGACCGCTATGGGCTCTGGTTAGATACACGCCTTAAGGATTGCCCACCAGACCCGTTCGAAAACGAACAGAAGTATCCTGGTGTGAAAATCGGTGCACGCGGCAAGACCATCCCAGTCGGGTCGTACTATGGCTATGCTACGGGGATTGTTGGTTTGCGCCTGTTTCCCAATCCAGATTTCGACGAAAAAGCGGCCAAGACGTGGGACCCAGTGCAATTCTATACTAACGAAAAATACTACAATGACAAAGACCTAATACGCCCCTACCGTGTGGGCATGTCCTGCGCTTTTTGTCACGTCGGTCCCAGTCCGGTGAATCCACCAGCCGATCCTGAGAATCCGCAGTGGGCGAACCTGAATTCCAACCCTGGGGCGCAGTATTTCTGGGTGGATCGGATTTTCTTTTGGAATCGGGATGAAGCCAACTTTATCTATCAGCTGTTTCATGCCTCCCTGCCAGGAACCTTGGACACGTCGCTCGTCTCCACCGACTCGATCAACAATCCGCGCACGATGAACGCCGTCTACAGCATTGGACCGCGCCTGGGACCTGCCTTGCTGTGGGGGAAGGAAAAACTGGCGGGTGGGAACCTCAAAAATAAACAGTTCAACGATTACCCCCGCACTGCCAGTCTGTCGCAGTTTTTCAAGGCGCCAGATACGGTGTGGACACCCCACGTGCTCAAAGACGGCGCCGACTCGGTAGGGATACTCGGGGCGCTGAATCGGGTATATTTGAATATTGGTCTGTTTAGTGAAGAGTGGCTCCTGCACTTCAATCCACTGGTTGGCGGCAAAAAAATTACCCCCATCAAGATTGAGGATGCTGAGAAGAATTCCAGTTACTGGAATGCGACCGCGGCCCAGACGCCAGATATGGCGTTGTTCTTTGTGAAGACCGCTACGCCTGACCTCCTCAAGGATGCTCCGGGTGGCAAGGCGTATCTGACAGAGGACCAGGAAAAACTCACGCGCGGCAAGATCGCCTTCGCGGAGTATTGCGCCCGCTGCCATTCGAGCAAAATCCCCCAAGCCCCAGCGGACGTTGATGTAGCGGACTGGGGTCAATATTGGGCCTGGACCAAGACCGACGATTTTAAGCAAAAGATGCAGGAGATGGTCCTTGCCGACGACTTTCTTACCGACAATTTTCTCTCCACCGAGCGTCGTATACCGGTGACCCTTCTACAAACCAACGCGTGTAGCCCGCTTGCGACCAATGCCATTGCTGGCAACATCTGGGATAACTTCTCTTCCCAAACGTACAAGGATTTGCCCTCGGTTGGTAAAATCACAGTGCATAATCCCATCGACGGCACACCCTGGGAGTACACCTTGCCCGGCGGTGGGCGGGGGTTTACCCGTCCTCCATCGCTGATTAGTGTCTGGTCCACCGCGCCCTTTTTTCTCAATAACTCGCTTGGGGAATTCTCTTGGGAGCCCTCGGTCGCAGCACGAATGGCATCGTTCAACGACGCTATCCAGCAATTGCTGTGGCCTGAGAAACGCCGTAAGGATCCTATCCTGGGGGACAAAGTGCCCGGCTATATCTCCCGGACAACGGCTACGAGCTATATCAAAGTTGCATCTGGGTATTTACCCACTGGGTTAGAAAAATTACTCGGGTGGGGTAATGTCCCGCATCGGTTCTTTCCCTGGCTGTTTCGTGAGGGGATGGTGGAAATCGGCCCGATCCCAAAGGGCACACCGGTTAATCTGCTCGCCAACCTGGATCTCGAAGCAGATAAGCTCAAACTGGCAGAACTCTTGCTCAAGATGATCGCTGACCTGAAGAAAGTAGCTGGGGCTAGCGACGAGGAGGCCGCCAGAGTGCTCAAGAACTTGGCGCCAGACCTCCTGACGCTGAGCAAATGTCCGGACTTCGTGGTCAATCGAGGCCATTATTTCGGTACGAACCTCTTACCAGAGGAACCTGGCCTCAGCGACGATGACAAATGGGCTCTCATCGAGTACTTGAAGACTTTTTAGCCATTGCTAAGGGAGAGACCACGACACATGACTGCAGCACTCCATCGTCATGCGGAGTATGAATACGTCGTCGTTGGCTCCGGAGCCGGGGGTGGGCCAGTGGCGGCAAATCTGGCCGAGGCAGGACACACTGTTTTGGTCCTTGAAGCAGGTGGCGACCCTCTTGCGCTGGCTGCGCCCCGTTTGCCTGAGGACTACCACGTGCCGGTTTTTCACGCCTTGGCGTCTGAGAATGAGGCGATGAAGTGGGATTTCTTCGTACGGCACTACGCGCAAGACACGCAGCAGCAACGGGACCGGAACTTTCGGAAACAGCACGATGGCGTCCTCTATCCTCGTGCTGGTACCCTGGGCGGCTGCACTGCCCACAACGCCATGATTCTCCTCTATCCTCACAATGCTGATTGGGACGACATCGCCGCGCTCACCGGGGATCCCTCCTGGAAGGCCGATAACATGCGCAAGTACTTCGAGCGTCTGGAGAACTGCCAGCATCGGCCGGTGTATCGCTGGCTCAAGAAGTTGCTTGGGATCAACCTGACCCGGCACGGCTTTGATGGCTGGCTCACGACGGAGAAGGCACTGCCCATGATCGTGCTTGGGGATAGTACGCTGATGGAGGTCGTCTTCGAATCGGCTCTCGAAGTGTTGGACGAGAGTAGACATCCGCTGCAGCGATTCCTGTGGATGCTCAAATCCCAGGCGGATCCGAATGTCTGGCGGCTCGTACAAGCCAATGCACTCGGGGTGCGCTACCTGCCTCTGGCAACGCGACATCATGCCCGTATGGGTAGCCGGGAACGCTTGCTGGAGGTCGCCAGGCGACATCCAGAGAGACTCCGCATCGAGCTCGATGCCCTGGCCACACGAGTTTTGTTCGATGGTGAGAATCGGGCTATCGGTGTGGAGTATTTGAAGGGCGAGCGTCTGTACCGCGCCCATGCGCATCCGAGTAGTGATCCTGGCGAGTTGCGGCAGGCGTTTGCCACACGCGAGACCATTCTCTGTGGCGGGGCCTTCAACACGCCACAGCTCCTCATGCTCTCAGGTATAGGCCCTAGACCAGAACTGGAACGCCATGGTATCGCCGTGCGCGTCGAGCTGCCTGGCGTCGGCACGAACCTCCAGGACCGCTACGAAGTAGGGGTCGTCAACCGCATGAAGAAGGACTGGAAAGCCCTGGCTGGGGCGCATTTTGCGCCAGGTGACCCGCAATACCAGCAATGGGCTACAAAGCGAAAAGGCGTCTATACGACCAATGGCGGGGTCCTCGGTGTCATCAATAAATCGCGCGCCGCGCCGTCACTCCCCGATCTCTTCTGCCTGGCACTGTTGGGTCAGTTCCAGGGCTATTTCCCTGGTTATGCGCAACTCATTACCAAACACCACAACTACCTCACCTGGGTAGTATTGAAGGTCCATACTCGCAACACGGCTGGGACAGTGACTTTGTGCTCGGCCGACCCGCGTGACACACCACGGATCAACTTCAGCTTTTTTCCTGAAGGCAACGCTGCGGCGCAAGAGGATTTGGAAGCTGTGGTGGATGGGATTGAGTTTGTGCGGGCCATGACTGCCCATGTACGGCAGTACATCGCGGCGGAAGAGCTACCCGGGGAAGATATCCAGAGCCGGGAGCAGCTACGGCAGTTCGTCAAGGACAATGCCTGGGGGCACCATGCCTCCTGTACCTGTGCGATCGGAACCCGGGAAAACCATGGGGTCGTGAATAGTAACTTTGAAGTCTACGGCACGAAAAACTTGCGTATCGTCGACGCGTCAGTGTTTCCCAAGATCCCGGGGTTTTTCATCGTGTCATCGGTCTATATGATTGCAGAGAAGGCGAGCGAGGTCATCCTGGCCAATGTGTAAGCAACATCAGCCAATAGGATGCGCTTTGCCACATGAAAAGCACGCTGCCTTTTACCTGTCTACGACAGGAGGGACTCATGACAGCAAGCATTGAGCACGCGGGTAGTGTTTCAAAAGTGGAGATCGGTTGAGATTGATGGCACACTGGGCCTGGTGTCGACAGTATCCCAAAGCAAGGAGTGGCCTATGCATGTAATCGATCACTGCACAGGAAAGGGCTTGGCCATCTCCACTTTTGAAGTACTACCCCTTTCCGCCACGGAGTTAGACACCCTAGGTATTGACCTGCAGTATATGATTGTCTATATTGAGTAGATAATCCTCCAGGCGGGGCCAAAGCACCTCAGCACCTGAGATACGAGGCGTGCAAGGACGGCGCTGTCATGCTGCGTGCCCCGAAGTGGCCGACGCGGTGATTGAAGCCTAATTGTACTTCTTAGTAAACAGACAGTTCAGTCGCAACAATTCAGCATACTGCACGGCCAGCGCGCGACAAAACATGGCAGCGCCAAGACCGACAAGCGACGATCAGGGTTGGTCTGAAAAGATGGCTGTTGCAGACCACCGGTGCGGTTAAACAATTACTTCTTACGTATGGAGGAGTCGTCGTGAACAGAAGTTTCCTGCGCTGGGTGCTGATCGCTGCGTTGGGCATGTTGGTGCTGATGGGCAGCGCTCCTGCCCGCGCAGCGCAGTGCTCCGATTCGATCGATACCAGCTCCCCCGTGCTTTCGAACGGATTCGCCTTCAACCTTTCCAACACCAGTAACAATGCGTCGCAGATCAATTCCACGAACGTCACGAACCTGAAGCTGGTGCTCAGCCACGCAGCAGTCGGTGCAACCGAAAAGCGGGGCGCCCCGGCGATGACTCAGCAAGCGGTGTTCTTCTCCGCCGGGCGGAACGTCGTCGCCATGAACCGCATGTCCGGTTGCCAGTACTGGTCGTACGCCGTTCCCAACAAGAAAACGCCGCTGGTCGGCAGCAATGCGGTGCGTTCGTCCTCGGTCTATTACCTCAATGAAGGCGGCTCGAAGCCTGCGCTGATCCTGGTGGGCGACTTCTACGGGAACTTCTACGCGATCAGCGCCAAGACCGGGAAGCTGGTCTGGTCGAAGTTCATCGGCACCGACAAGAAGCATCACATGATCACGGGCGGCGTGCAGTTCTATGGCAACAAGTTATTTGTGCCGATTGCCACTAAGCAAGTGATCACGGCCATCGTGGAGTTCGGCTGGAAGTGCTGCAAGAGCCATGGCATGCTGCAGGCGCTCAATCCGTACACTGGCAACATCGTCTGGACCTACAACACGGCGCCCAACGCTAGGCTGGATAAGTCCACAAAGAGGTACGCGCCTAACGGAATGAGTATCTGGAGCACGCCGGCTATTGACCCGGCGCGTAGCTCCATCTACGTTGGCACCGGTCAAAACCTGACGCCACCGACGACCCACAACTCAGATTCCATCATCGCGCTCGACATCAACACCGGCACACCGAAGTGGGTCTTTCAGGGAGCGTCCGGCGATGCATGGAACGTCAGCTGCCAGGCGCCCATCAAAGTCCTGAGCAAAAACTGCCTGCCCGCACCTCCCGGCGGCGGCGACTTCGACTTCGGCGCCCCACCGATTCTGGTGCATCTGAGCAACGGCACAGACGCGGTCATCGCCGGCGAAAAGAACGGTATGCTCTTTTCGCTGAATCCGGATACCGGCGGCATGAACTGGTCGCTGCGGCTCGGAGCGGGCGGCAACATCGGCGGCATCCATTGGGGCATGGCAGCCGACGCCAATCGCGTGTACGTGGGCGTCAGCGATGTGACCATTGACAAGATCACCGGCCTGAAGCCCTCCAGCATCTTTCATCTCCGGGATCTCGCCGGCAATAGCATCCGCCAGTCCCGCAACGCTGCGCCCGGCGTCTACGCCGTGGACCTGATTACGGGCAAGGTCGTATGGGAACAGCACCCGACGCATTCCTATAACGATCCTGACAAGGGCGTGCAGACGGTCGACTCGATTTATTCGGCGGCACTGTCGGTAACTAACGACGTCGTCTTCGCCGGCTCGCTCGACGGCATCGTCAAGGCCTTCCGCGCTTCCGACGGAGCGGAGCTCTGGTCGTACGACACGGCGCATAAGTTCACCGATGTGAACGGCACTTCCGGCAACGGCGGCACCATCGACTCCGCCGGTGCAGTTCCCGGCGGTACCGATCTGCTAGTGAACTCCGGATACTCCACGTTCGGCGGCCTCAACCAGTTCCAAGCCGGCCCTGGAAACGCGCTGTTCATCTTCCAGCTGCCTGGAACCTGATGATTGGCTTTTCCGTGCATTTCATGCCCAAATCGCCGCTAATGAGATGTCATTTTTGAGTGTGTAGCACTCCCCCAGGCGCGATTTCGTCAAATTGGCTCGCCGGAGTTGTCGCTTTACATAGCGGAATTAACTTGTAAAATGGATTACTCAACGACGCTCCTTAAAGCCGCCTCTCTCAGATCAACACTGCGCAAAAGGAGATCGGATGCCAAGCTCGCTGGACAAAATTGAGACCTTCGTCGTTTTGGTTATGGAGAACCGATCCTTCGACAATGTGCTCGGTTTTCTCCAGCGCGATGGATACCGCGTAGACGGCCTCGCCGGGAATGAGAGCATTCCTACCGATCCCTCGGTCGCCGGCAGCCCCGATGTGCAAGTCAACGATGGCGCAAACTACAGGGGCGACTTCAATCTGGATCCGAACGATGAAAAGACATTCATCGATCCGAACCACGATGTTTCCAGCGTTCACGAACAGCTCTTCCGAGGGAGTCCAACGGCCGAGCCGACGAACCAGGGCTTTGTTTACAACTATCGACAGCAACCAAAAAACACCGACGACCATGCAAAGAATATTGTTCGCTGCTTTTCACAGGACAAACTGCCTGTGGTCACAACGCTCGTGAAGCAATTTGCGGTTTGTGATCATTGGCATGCTTCGGTACCAGGTCCCACCTGGCCTAATCGGTTGTTCCTTCACGCCGCAAGCTCGGCCGGTCATATCGATAACAATCTCCACGAAGCGGACTATAACATCGATACGATCTACGATCGACTCGACGATGCGAACAAGAGCTGGCGAATCTACTTTCACGATATGCCTCAATCGATTGCGCTCACTCATTTGCAAAAAGACTTCATAATCAAGCGCAAGTTCAAACTGTTCGATGACTTCCTGGAAGCTGCCAGAGTCGGATTGTTGCCGGCCTATTCGTTCATCGAGCCCCGATATAGCGACTTCCTTAGCCTAAAGGCTAACGACCAGCATCCGCCGCACGACGTCGCGCTGGGAGAACACTTGATCGCCGATGTCTACGAGGCCGTACGGAATTCGCCCCAGTGGGAGCAGACCCTGCTGGTGATAACCTGGGACGAGCACGGTGGCACTTACGATCATGTGCCTCCACCAAAGACGGTGGACCCTGATCCCGCGGCTACGGCGCGTGTTAATTCCGGATTCCAATTCGACAGGCTCGGCGTCCGAGTACCGATGATACTCGTATCGCCCTACATCAAATCAGGAATAATTGACTCGCGTACCTACGATCACACTTCACTGCTCGCGACGGTCGAGAAGCGTTTCAATTTGCCGGCTTTGACATTGAGGGACGCTCAGGCCAACACGTTCGAGGACATTCTGGAACTGGAGTCAGCCCGGCAGGATTGTCCGACAGTACTTCAAAGGCCATCGGACGCCACGGCACTTCAAGCTTACCAGGCTTCAAAGAATACCGCCGCCAGTCTGTCGCAAGCTGCCGTGAAAGAGGCGCTGACCGACAGACGCTTTGCGCAGAACGTAGCTTCAGAATTTCAAATAAGCCTGGTGAAGCTTGCAAAGAACCTCGAGGTAAAGGACGAAGCGAGCCTCTCCGAGGTGTTGAGGCTCTCAAGGTGGGCTGACATCGAGCACGATGCGGCCGTGCAAGTACACGATTTCACAACAAAATTCTTCAAGCATCTCTTCTAGCACACAGTCAACAGGGCCCCTATAGGTTGCCCCGTCGTGCCGTAATCTGAGAAGTGGTTGCGAGTTTTGCAAATGGCTCTAATCTATGTACCTAAACAAAAATAATTTTATATTTTCTCCAAAGTTCTGGAGCACATTTTCTACATAGTTAACCAAATGGGTCCAGCTCTTATAGGCATCCAACTCTATCCACTCATATTTTATAAAGCGCCACAGTATTTCTATAGGATTTAATTCGGGGGAATATTTTGGAAGATAAAAAATGTCTAAGCCTTTCTCTTCCCATACAGAAATATTATCTTGAAATGTCTCACTCGTATGGATTGGTGAGTTATCCATCACCAAGACAGTTTTCTTGTCAATATCTTTACAAAAATCATTGATGCATCGGACAACCACAGCACTCTCAACAGAACCAACGCGACTATAGGCTTGTAATTCATTGTTTTTGCTCAAAAATCCGAGCACATTCACGCGCTTACTTGGTCCACTTTCCCGTACAATCGTCGGTCCTTTTTCCTGCCAAGCATAGGGGAGATAGGGCGTGAAACAAAAACCTGATTCATCAAAATAATAGAGGTCAAGTATGCCTTGAGACGCTTGCTGTTGTCAATCGTGCAGTGCGTGCTTTTTTTGCTGATATTCTTCTGGATCTGGCGCTCCTTTGAGGCCTTTGCGTATGCGACGCCCACTCAATGCCATAGATTTTCATATCCGTTTCAAGGTTTGCTTACTGAGACGTTGATCGAAATGTTCAGCAACGAAGACACTCATCTGATTGAGATTCTTGGGACATGCTTTGGCCCACTGGCGAATTTGTTCTTTCTGCTCTGGAGTACATTTGGGAGGACGTCCTGGTTTGGCGTGATCATATAAGCCAGCAAGGCGTCTGGATTCCCAGGCGTCAAACCAATGATAGATGGTGATACGATCGACTTGGAAAATCTTCAGAAGCTCTGTGGTAGTAGAGCGCTGCAAACTCAGTAGAATACACTGTGCACGTTGTCTGACACGATGATGTGTGCTTTGTGTGTATATTCTTTGTAACATGCTGATGGTTTCTTGGCTGACATCTTCAACAAATCGCATAGATGAGGACACCTCAAGACGGAAAAAATATATGCTATATAGGGCATAGAGGCCCTAAGAATATGCGCATCCCTCGCCATAAGGGATGATTCCAGAATAGTATAAATATAAAAATACTTTTGTTCAAGTACTTAACAGCGGGGTTTCTGGCTATAGACTATCTTTTGAATCTTTTTCCAATGAGCGGATTTAAGGTATGTCTGATACTCCCGTTTCAGGTAGGTTTTTCTCAGGAGGGGCATTCGTACTTATCATACCATACTCATCAAGATCAACAATATTCAATACGTCAAGCAACGCTTGATAATATCCCTGCCCGTAATCGCTTAATATTTCCTTTGACGTATCAGGAAAGAGTTTTGTTATTTTTTCTTTTAAGTACTTCGGTATCCATAGTTTAAAGTAGGGTTTACTCATATTCTTCGTATAATTCCCGACAATTGGTACAAAACCCGTAAGATGATTCTTCTTCAGTGAGGGGATTACCACAGGATTTGCAGACGTAAAAGCCGTCTTCAGTCATATTGTTTTTAGTTATTCATAGGGGGAAGGAGGGAGAGGGGAGGGAATTAATTCTTTGAAGAAATTTTCCGGCGCGTTCCCTTCAGCAAGATGATCAATGAAGCGGTGCCAGTGGAAGAGCCAATGTTGCCCTGTTTTCGTTACAATCGTTGGCCTTCCGTTGTCAACAACGTGAACAGTCTTTATTGCATGATCCCACCTTGGTGCCCGGCCTAATGCCTGCCAGAAGAGAGAATCGAGAAATATTGCTTCCACTGGCACCATAAAGGAGGAATCATTATCTGTTCTCGTCCACACCGACCATTCGGTATTGGCTCCGCTGTAATACATTTCGATGCCATCAAAAACCCTTACATGGTACCCTTCCTTTACTGCATTGATAATTGCCTCGTCGATTGTCATACGCTTTCCCCCACACCTCTCTCATTATGAGCTTGGGTGACCGATATGAGAGAGACATGGAGCGGTCCCCTGGGAGGTGTGTAGGGGACCCGCTCTTTATGGGAAACGCCACTCCTCCCCTCACGGGGCTGCTGGAGGAGCCGCATTGTTGGTTTCAGTATAAGACTATGATCTCGATGTTCAAGTTTTTTTGCCTTGACAGATCTTGCAAGACATGAACCCAAGCAAAATCAAAGGATCGTTCGCGATTAGCTGAAGGCAACGCTGTGATTATGAGTAGCCCGTATGGAATGCAACACCTGAAAAATCAA
>WNGG01025925.1_pt1 | contig 12836 bp, 8 predicted proteins | sample 5400661 | NCBI WGS metagenome assembly WNGG01 (sample SAMN13153372, study PRJNA577476) | soil metagenome | isolation source: 100 cm soil or saprolite under Garry oak tree replicate 1 | place: USA:California | collected 2016-06-15 | reverse complement strand
ATTTGTCTACTTCTACTATTATTATTAGTGTTCAGTAGGCTCGGACATATAATTAGACAGTGGTATTTGCATGCATGAATACTATACTCTCTATGGGCGTTATCTTGTACGATGAGGCATTATACAGGATAAACTCTTTGGAACCCCAGGGTTAAGTGCTTGAGTCGATTTTTATGAATTGTTTTATGAATTATATGTACGATTGTTATCGTTAAGATATTCTAAATACCTTTATGATCTTTTTTAGATAATTATTAGATGGTGGTATTAATGCTAAGAAAGTCTAAACAGATAAGCATTAAGGAGCAGGAGAATCAATGGCGTCAACTGTTTTCTTCTAGCGTACGAGCAGTGTGAGTGACAAATTGGTTTCGATCGATGATGTATTCAAGTCATTATCAGACCACAAGACTCTTGTTTTGTTTGACACAATTGCTCATTCAAATTCAGATATGGATTCTCCCATAAGTAAGTTGGAATTTACGAGAAAGCAATAGTATTCAAGAATTCATAGTCTAACGAATTCTGGTTTGATAACACGACAGAACGGAAAGTATTATCTTACTTCGTTTGGAAGGATAGTTTCTTTTTACCAATCTAGAATTGCAAGAGCACTTGACAAATTCTGGAAGCTAGGGGCACTTGATTCTATAGCTAAGGAATCTGGCAATGATCTGAGACTCAAAGAATTATATCCGAATTTAGTTAGGAGCCTAATAGAAGATGTCGAAATAGGAGAAATTCTTTTGAACATTCATAATTCCTCTCTAAGTGTCAAATCTAACAGCTTACGTCAAGCAGCTACACAAACAAATCGCTGATCCTCCATGACAAAAGAAGTAAAAATAGGTGACAGAATAAAACTCGTTCATACTGACGATAAATTCGTTCAATTAAGACCTGGTGATCTTGGCACAGTCTGGAACATTTCTATTTTTAACATAGAAGTAGATAGGAAACCAGTGAGGGTGATATGGATCTCCTGGGACTCGGGAAGCAAGTTCCCCTAATCGAAGGAAAGGATGAGTTTGAAATTTTATGAGCCACAAGGAGGAGGTAACTAAATGAGCCTAGTCGGACGAATTAGGCCCCCTTATTACGATAATGCACAGTAAGGAAGAAAAGGATTCTTTTCTTAAGCAATTATAATTTTTATGAATTGAGTTCTAGATAGGACAAAGAAAAACCAAGACAATCAATATTTAGTGGGCTCTTACAAAAATTGACAAACAAAAATGACATGAAGACACGCTAATAAGCTAGTATGGACTTCTGAAAGACATTGTCTACTCTAGTTAAAAATTCCAACTTTAAGGCAAGGCGAAGGTTTCTATTGTGGGGTTCATTTGCTAGCCCTTCTACTTTTGGCATCATGTCAATTTGAACATAATTCCTGAACTGGGGAAATCAGAAGAACTACGCTCGAAGGTTGGAACAGGCGGCAGTAAATTGCAGTATCTGGGAATACCACGCTAGCTCTTTCCAAATAAATTAAAATAAATCGCTAAAACACGTAGTCTAATGAGCCCCCGTCAAGACTTTCTTCCTCTAACTCATGGTAGCCAGTCATTCGTCTGCACTAACTGTGGAACACATTATATTATATTTCCTCCAACCTCAGAATATATTTCTACTATGCTTGAACCTTGTCCAAGGGTCGATTATCAGAAGAGCTTTCATGATTGCCTAAAGTGTAAACATAGAAATATGTTCTATTGGCATAAGAGACATCGTGAAGACAGACTTTTGCTTTCCGTATAAGTTTAATTTTTTTATTGAAAACAATATAAAACTACATTTGAGAATGTTTTTTGGGAATAATAGAATAAGCTCATACCTCATATATGAAACCGCCTAGTAGTAGAAGCCATCCTACTAGCATCCCCCTAGTAGTAGAAGGTAGAAGAAAAGCAATCTTAATTACGTCCACTCTATATACAGCTAAACTGTCGTGGACTAAACTGCAAGATAATATCGTTGCCGCCAACTCGTGATAGTATCAGACCAACAGGTATCGAAGCAGATACAGCAAATGTCAAAATATTAATTTAATCCATAGGAACTAATATAAGACTTCTAAAAATAACTTTGAATGAGCTGAATAAAGTTGGGTAATAAGAGAAATCAAAAGAATAAAAGGGACGACAGTTACGTCGCGATTAATAGACGTAGGAGAAAGCGGAATATGATAATGATAATAATACCTATTGTAGCAGCTGTTATAGCATTTGGAGTCGCTTCTACTTCTCTTTATTCCGCACAAGGGCCGAAAGCGTTAGTGGAACATATCCATCCGCACCTTAATGTTACTTTCGATGGTGCTCCCCTCACTGTTCCGTCACAAATAGGAATAGATTCATCCTTATGGAAGGTTCATTCTCTGGATCAATATGGGACACCAGGATTTGCACCATTACATACGCATGACACCAGTGGTACCATCCATGTAGAATCTACAATAAGCAGAAATTATACGCTAGGTGAGTTTCTGAATATATGGGGAGGCCTGGATACAAATGGTAAGACAGTAAGAGCGAATGTTGATGGTAAGCCGGTCTCAGCTTTTAGAGATATTATTCTTCGAGATGGAGAGCAAATTAATTTAAATGTCGGAAAGTAATAGTAATAAATTCATATTTTAAGATAATTCAGATCAAAATCCTGAATCTGAATTTCTTTCGCCTTGAGCTATTGTGAGCGACTAAAGAAATCTCCTAGTCAGTAAGAACTAGGCCAGGCGAGTCAATAGACCTGAAAATATCCAAGGGAAGTGAAGGGAATCATTCTATATCGTAGCCGGTGGTCTTTGGTGTAAGTATTCGTAACCTTGATGTTAACCTGGTTTTCTTTAGGTAATTTTCAACTTTGTCTCGTGAAATACCTAATACGATATCCCGATACACCGAGTTGTATTTGTTATCTGCTTTTCATAAACTATCGCCACGACGAACACTGATATATAGGATATATGTACTCTTACGTACTGGCTATATGCTGATGTCAGACATTGAGTATCGCAAACTATCAGAAGCAGAAATTAAGAATGAACTAGACAAACTAGATGGATGGAAGGTAGTCAGCGGTAAGCTAAGCCGAACTTTGAAATTTGAGAACTTCATTCAAGCATTTAGTTTTATGACCAAAGTCGCCTTGGAAGCTGAGAAAATGAATCATCATCCGGAGTGGTTTAACGTTTACGACCGGCTTGATATTAGCCTCGTAACACATGATTTAAAGGGCATAAGTACATATGATATCAAACTAGCACGCACTATTAACCAGCTGTATTTACGATAGATTGTAGCCTATCGTTTAATCATTATTATTTTGATAAGGGAGAAAAATATTTCGTAAACAACTAATCAGCATGAAGGTTCGTATTCCAAATATACAAGTTACGTGTCTGGTCACGCAAGAGTTTCTTACGGTTCTGTCCACAATGAACAAGACGCTCCCTCACTCCTCCATCTTATCAATAAACCAGTCCAAAAATTCTTACCATGTACCGCAGATCTGCCATGGACTCCTGTTTTCTTGCAGTTTCTATCATTAAATCCAAGGCGTCAGGCGTATTTACATCATTCTCTATATAACTGGTGAATTCATCGGTCAGCCTCGTCCTACGATGAATGGTTTTACTACCAACGTCCCGCCAAAGTGCACTTGCGATGGTCTCGTCAGTCAAATAGAATTTATCAAGTTCAGATTGTGAGAACATGAAAGGTTGTCTGTAATGCTTCGAAAAGAGATAAAGTCGAATAATATTTGAGTTATATTTTCTTATCAGATCCCTTATTCTTATGATATTACCAAAAGATTTGGACATTTTTCTGCCGTTGATGCTTACTAATCCTACATGATTCCAGATCTTGACTGGTTGTTGATTGGATGTTAACACCTGCAATTGCGCCATAACTGATTCATGATGCGGATATACTAGCTCTGTTGCACCGCCCTGCATATCGTATATACCGTCAAAGAGTGACATTGCTACAGAAGAGTCCTGCATATGCCACCAAGGGACACCTGCTCCTAAGGATTGGTCATAATATTTCTGACCGAAATCATCGCTACTATTCCAAAGCAGTATATCATTAGGATTTTTTTTCCCCGGCGCTATATCAACTCTGCTATTAACCAGATCCTCTCGACTCATTCGTGAGAGCTTCCCGTATGGGACTATCGAACTTGTTTCTAAGTATACGTTGCCATTAGTAAAGTAAGCACGTTTTTCACTAAGAAGTCCCAATATTAGCTTTATAGCAGTTTCTACGTATTCGGAAGTCCTGGCAATACTGAGTGTATTGATACCTAAGGATTGAATATCAATCAAGAGTTCATTTATGAATCTATTAGAAATGTCCGCTGCAGATGACCTTTCCTCCTTTGCCCGAATCGATATCTTGGGATCTATATCAGTAATGTTTAAGATTGCTGTCGTTCGTATTCCGCTTAACATTAAATATCTTGCCACTAAGTCATAAAAGAGAAGTATTCTTGCATGTCCAAGATGAGAAAAATCATAGACTGTAGGACCACAAATGACCATCCTCAAGTTGCCGTTACTTGGCGTTGCCATGTCTTTCAGACCAGATAATGTGTTGAATATTCTCAATAGCCATTAATCGTTAGCTTCTAATTCATTATTAAGGTAATATCCCTGCCTTACGGTCAAGGAGGTCTTCTAAAGCTTCGCTAATTTTCTTGATTGTTCAATACAAGTATAAAGTAAAGTTCCCCATAGCAATAGCGATCTAGGAGAGACCGATCTAGGGAGGTCAATCACGTATACCATGATCCGCCCCTAATTGTTATAAGTTACCTACGTATTACTTTAGGTGAAAGGCTCTCGTGATTATGGACTCTGGACAGAGTAAAGAGAAGGAGCTAGCCAAGAAATTAATATCTCTTGACCTCGATGAAGGGATTAGGATTGAGCAGTCGTCTCAGCGCGCGAAGCTTTTTATAAACAGAAATGCATGCGGTAATTTTGTTGCACAGTTTGTCGATCAGGAGAAGAACCCAAATAGTGAAATTAATGATATACTGTACTTCTCCTCAGACGTCGAAGTACTGGAATTCGTAAAATCCAGATTTAACAAAAATTTCTCCATCTCGCTATACTAGCGATGTCTAGGGAGAAGAATAAGTGCATATGCGGAAACGATCATGGGATTTCTTTCAACATTGTTATTACTAAGGGTTATCAGAAGCCGAAATATTCTCTGAATTTTAATCATTTGACAGGAATTTCTCGGTATCAAGTATCTCAATCGTATGAAAACAAGCCTATTGGAAATGTCATCGATTTATTATGAGGCAGTACATTCAAAGTTGCATCTCTCTGGGACCGAAATTCCCAGTTGTCTGGCTATTCTGCCTTTTCCGTCAACAAGCTTTCCGATCACAATTCATTGTCTACATACTATCTTAGGTCGCTATTCAATCAAGAACCCAAGTACTTGTATTTTTCGTTTGGTTCTTTTTTCTTAAGTGATTACCCCCTCAGCCAACAGTGACTGAATCATCTGCTCCGTTTGATTATAATCTCCTTCACCGATATGCTATAGCGAATGTATCCTTGATTATCGACTAGATAATCTCTAGGCCAGTAATTGTTTCCATATGCTTTCAAACATGCATAGTTGCATTACTGGATATTTTATTTGATATATCTAGTCAAAGAAATAGACGATAATTATTCTACACAAAGTGAGATAGATCTGGATCAAATTTGGATAAAAGTAAATAAAGAGAATTTTTCACATTTATCATCCGCTTCCTGATACGTTAGGTTTTCTGGTGGAGAGTAGAAGAAATGTGAATGGTACATTATGTCATCAATATTAATAGCTAATGACTCGGAGATGCATTTCATTAAAGCTCATGTTTTCTTATCAATCTTTTACATCACAATACCTCAGGTTGTTCTGCCTCTGGATGTTCAGAATCTATATGTGCTGCAAGAAGTTGTGGTGTTACGAAAGCAAGCCCACATATTTTGCAAATATAACCATCGGTCAGATCAGATGAAGGATCCGAAGTAGACATATCTTCTGTCTATGTATTATATGGTAACGGTTGTATTTACTGGTTTTGGTGGTATTGATGATATAAGAAGTTGTTGTACCCTTTTCAAAAGTCTTCACAAAATTGTTACTTTGTCTGTCTCACAATATACGTGCTTGATTCTACAGAAGACACGCTCCTCTAAGAGACATTCAAATAACTGCAAATTGATTCTTAATAAGTAGGGAGAAAGACATACACATTGCCCAAACAGCATCTATCTGATATATGCAAACAAATACTAGATCTAGACGAGTTCATTCGGTTCGCAGGTATAGCAAATAAGATGGGTAGTTTAGAAGCAACAACATATAGACAAGGCCTAGTTTCGTTGATGACAAGCGATGAGACTTCACAGTATGCTTTGCAAGCCGTTCTTCGTGCCGCAACCCGACAAGACTTTGAATCAAATATAGGTAGACTACAGTATTCGATAGGGAAATACAAAAAGCTGATTCGTGCAACAGTTCCAATTCTACTTAGTAGTAATAGTGATTATGAAAGCAAATTCTATCTACTCTTATCTTTCGAGGTAGGTTCGGATGCTAAATCTATTATCGAAAACAAAGTTATACCATACATTGAAAGGAACAAAGAGGTTTTTAATGTTTAGTATTTTTGGTCATCAATACTTTTTATTTATATGGAGTATATCGTCTTAATAATATTATTTATGCAGAATAATAATTTTGAATACAAGTATCGAGAGAGTCTAAAGTCGCTTGCTGATGACAAGAAGATTACACAAAATCAATTAGATCATTTTATTAGAAGAGGAATACAGATTATATCACCAACCAACGACTTTGACTTAAAATCCCTAGGAAAAATGCTGCCAAAAATCGTGATAGGTGCATCTGACGATTATATTAATAGAATGAAAGTCCCTTACCAGGCAACAAGCTATATTGCAGCAAGCACAAAAGCAGATAACGATTCGTACATTTACAAAATTCCTGGCAAGAATGCTGGAGGTGTGCTGCTATTGTCTGGAGGGAAGAGAAAATCGGGTGACAACGCTTTTGCGTCAATTAATAGAATATTGATAGGATACAAGGCAATAATGGTAAGTGCAGTTAATTTAATGGTAAACAAGAGTCAAATATGGAATTGGCAGTTCTTTGGGGATAACTTTAAAGAATCCAATCTAGATATTTATGAAGATTTAGTTAAGCTAGAACAAGTTAAGAAAAGATCAATTCATTTTTACTATATTGTAATAGCTCGCTCTGATAGAACCTTCAAACGAGTGAACTTACTAGAGGAATATAAGAAAAATGAGATAGCTGTTCTTAATCCAAATAACAAAATAAAGGTTATATTTGTAACATCTCAAAGTGGATATGATTATGCGGCCAAGATAATACCTGAATCCGATCTCGTAAAATATATTATAACTGGAGAAGAATTTCTTATCTATAAAGCTATGTTGACTTTAAGAAAGAAATACAATGTAGACATCATGTTAAATGATGGAGGGAGAAATATGTCTAATGGAGTTAGGGATGCAGGACTTTTAGGTGAAGAAAGAGTCACTTTAGAACCATATCCAGGGAATGGACTAATACCTAATGAAATAGATCCTACCTCGATACTTGGGAAGAAAGGAATTGGTTTAGATGGAAATGAAGTGGAAGGAACAATATTGATTCATTCTAACGAAATTGGAGATGAAAAAGCAAATGTATATCTTTATCCACTAGATGAGCAAAAAATAATCTAGCCAAGGCAATGTCTCAACTGTAGTCGCCACAAAAAACATCAAACGTAGTGGTCGGTTCGAAAAGAGTACGTGAGGGGGCCACTTGCTCAGTTAACTAATCGCTTTGTGCAGTTCATCATAAGCTTGCCTTACTTCTTCTATTGATGTTCCATCCTCTAATGTACTTACATCGCCTATTGTCGATGTCCCGCTTGATATCGATTTAAGTAATCTACGCATTATTTTTCCGCTTCTAGTTTTTGGAAGTTTATTGACAAAATAAATTTCACCAGGCGTTGCAATTGGTCCTACCGTCTCTCTTATATGATTAGAAAGTTCATTTCGTAACTGTTGCTCAGATACTGCTGCGAATTCTGTACGTAATACCAAAAATGCAATTATCGATTCTCCTTTTTTCTCATCTGGCCTGCTGGTAACTGCTGCCTCTGCAATTGCTCGGTGTGAGACAAACGCACTTTCCAACTCCATTGTACCCAACCTGTGTCCTGCTATCTTAAGTACATCATCCGATCTGCCTAGCAACCAAAGATAGCCATCGGCATCGTAAAGTGCGTAGTCCCCAGTAAAGTACATGTTGTTGTCAAATTTTCTCCAGTAAGTATTCTGATATTTCTCATCATCTCTCCAAAGTGTCATCAGCATTCCTGGCCATGGTTTTCTAATTACCAAGTATCCTTTTTTGTCCGGGGTTACTGGTTTTCCGTTCTCATCCACAACTACTGCATCTATTCCGGGCAAGGAAAAGGTACCAGAACCGGGTTTCATTGGGACGATTTCAATGCCAGTACACGCACCTATCATGATGCCGCCTGTTTCAGTTTGCCACCATGTATCAACAATAGGACAGTTTTCCTTTCCGATAGTCCTAAAATACCACATCCATACCTCTGGATTAATTGGCTCGCCAACGGTACCCAATAGACGTAGTGAGGACAAATCAAAAGAATTAGGAATACTATTTCCGAATTTAATATACATTCGAAGAGCAGTAGGAGTAGTATATAGAATTGTGGCGCCGTGCTTTTCAACTATATCCCAATATCTGTCAGGTTTCGGATAATCAAGCGTTCCTTCATACATTATCTGGGTAGCACCATGCATTAGCGGGGCATAAACGATGTAGCTATGACCTGTCACCCATCCAATATCGGCAGTACAAAAGAAAATGTCTCTGCTTGTAAAATCAAAAACCCATTTAGCTGTTGCATATAGATGGGTCAGATAGCCACCGGTGCTATGTACTACGCCCTTAGGTTTGCCGGTCGTACCGGACGTATATAGAATATACAACGGGTGAGTACTCTCTATAATCTCTGGCTCACAATCCGGTCGTGCATTTTCAATTATATCGTGCCACCATACATCTTTTGGACCCATCTTAATATTATTTAAAGCTCTTTTCAAGACAACAACATGTTCGATTGAAGAAGAAAGAGGAATCGCATTGTCTACAACCTTTTTCAATTCAATAAGTTTTCCCCTTCTTAAACCTCCATCGGCAGTTATTACCACTTTCGAATTTGAGTCATTTACTCTATCGGATAATGCCTGCGTGCTGAAGCCAGAGAACACAACGGTATGTATTGCTCCAATTCTTGCACATGCCAACATAGCGATCGGAAGCTCTGGCACCATGGGAAGATAAATTGTAACACGGTCACCTTTCTTGACCCCGAGATTTTTTAGGGCACTGGCAAACTTATTGACGGAACGATATAGTTGAGAATAGGTAAATAATCTGCTTTCCTTATCTTCAGCTTCCCAGATTATGGCAGCCTTGTTTTTTAAATCAGAATCTACGTGTCTATCAAGACAGTTGATAGATGCATTTAATGTACCACCGACGAACCATTTGTAGAATGGAGGGTCGCTCGAGTCTAATACCTTGTCCCACTGTTTAAACCAAATGAGATTTTTCGCTTGCTCCCCCCAGAATTGCTCAGGGTTTTCCAAAGCTTGACTTCTCATTTTATCAAGTTTTTTTCCTTCTAAGCTTACTCTGACTTTTTCGCTCTCCTCATATATCCTCGATAAGTCGATAGAATTTTGATTAGTCATCTGTGATAAGAAGGAAAGCGGAAACAATTCTTAAAGTGTTTGTATGAATGTGCTTGTGCGTAAAACAATCTTTAGACCATTGTGATCTAGTATAGCTTATAGATAAATGCACACCCGATTTATTCTGACTATAATGGGATAAGCAGACAACCATCATCGTTCGACTTTATAGACAGGATAACTCAGCAGATTATTTTATGGTCTAGAAATGGTTACCACATTTACCAACCCATTGGCATCTATTCTAGAAGAGTATGATATTTTGAGTTCAAGAAACGTGTAGTTCAAGTGAATATTGATACTATCCGAATATCAGAACTCTCCAGCATTTTTTTGGGCAAAGTATTCAGTAAATTCGTTAACTGCTTCCCGTAGAAGAATCTAGGGGAATTCAACTGATACTCTTGAAATTGTATGTCCATAAATTATTTCCTGCGCCACGACTTTTCCCCTACACTCAGGGCAGTTCTTTTTTGATCGATTAATTCTATGCGGAGAGCTGATATCATTGTTGCTGTATCTGTCCAATAATATTCCCTAAGCAGTGTTTCATTTTGTCCAAACATTAGTAATAAATAAATAATAATCCGTATAAAACCCAGTACTGTTCTTTTATTTGAGTACTTCCCTGCAATTAATTAAATCTAGAATGTTTTTGGTAGATATATTCAAACTATGAAGTATTTATTAAAAGGATTCTAGTTATGATCTGGCTTTATCTATTAAAGAGAATAATTCTTTGTGACATAGACATAGCTTGTGAATCAGAAGCAATATAGAATTGACAATGTTTTTTTATTCAATTATTGAAAATGCGAGTGTATTTGAAAAAGCTGGCCTTCGAACCATACCATAAATTCTCAGCTGTCTCATCGACTGGTTTACCAATTTCTGCGATTTTTTCTATCGCCTTATCTGCTGCATCTTTTCTACCAGTCCGGTAATAACAAGCCCAACATTTCTTTTTCAAGGTATTGCTTCATCTTCTCATATGCTATCTCATATTCGGAAATCAAAACAATCGCATAACGCTGAACAGTACTACATAACTTTATTTTTTACCGGTAACGAGAATAATCCGATACATGACAGCCACTAAAGATACGCGAGTAGCTGATTGGTTAAACATTATTTGAAATCCGCGATCAATTAGCGAAAAATGGAAGGTCATCAAGGCAGCGAGTTAATATCTAGAAAAAAATAATAGAGAAATAGATTTATTTTTTCCTGCCCATTGCGTTCTCTTTCGTTAGGATCAGCGGTGTATATCAGCTTGGTTATCAGCGACGTTCTCACATGCTGCTGAAGTACAATTATTCAGTTGATTGATCGTCTGAGAAACGTCTATTCTGTTACTGTTACTGTTATTGTGGTGGTTGTGGTGATAGTGGTGGTGTCCGTACCCTGCGAAGGCTTGTTGTGGTATTGCAAATCCGACTGCAGTCAATACTAGTGCTGCTACTGCTACGATTGGGGCTATTGCCAATACTTTGTGGTTCATAGTTCTCATCCAAAGGATAATATTCTATACTATATTTGAGATGCTTCACAGCAATTACTATGAATATAGCCTAAATAATTGATATATTTTTGAACACTGAAATATTAATTAGAAAGATCGAGTACAATTCATTTACGTAGTTAAGATGATAATAGACCGGGCGAACATAGGGACCTGTATAGATCGAATAGAATGCATAGAATTAATGATCATAAAAGTACATGGATAAGAATTTCTTATATTTCAGTACTAAGTAATCTTACAGGATGTGGGACAATGTGAGATAGAAGGTGGTTTGTTTATGATATGGTGCATATTATTCTCTTCCCATCTTCAGCTCTCTCTAAGCCGTCTAAACTTTTTCTAGTTATAATCAATGTATAAGAATGTATATAGCTAATTTTCTAATGTTTTAGTCTATTAGGCCGTATCCGAAAGAAGGATATGGAATTTTCAGCCATTCGTAATCCTGCTGAGTGGAGGCGAGCTCGGAAAGGTCAAAAAAAATGGAGAGCGTATATTTCTTTTTTCAATTGTGTTCTTTTACGTCAAGATCAGCGGTGTAAGTGCGCATCATTGCTGGCATCATTTTGGCAAAATGAGCTATTGGTACATGCATTCAGTTGGTTAATCTGTTGATCAACTTTTATGCTGTTGCTGTTATGATTGTGGTGTCCGTATGCTACTGCTTGTTGTGGTACAGCGAATGCCACTGCTGTTACAGCTACTGAGTCATGTTCTTGTGATCCATATTCTCAAAGAGGCTATTTTCCATTATAGTATATTTGAACTGCTTTACAACAACTGTTAACACTATAGGAGAAATTGTCGATATATTCAAACTCTGATATATTCTTTAGAAAGATTATTGCCGTGTATTAAAGAGAAAAATACGCATAGCACCACAGATATCATATAGATTCTGGCTAGCTCGTCGTTCATAATTCTCCTACCCCTAATCTCTCTTCATTTAAGCAATCTACACTCTTTTAGATTAAAGTAGTAACAACTTGTACAAAATTAATTGAGTGGATACCTGAATAAGTTTCGATAACTTTTACTGCGCAGTCAATTGATCCTTTGGCACGGCAAGAAGGAGTAAATATTAAAACTAGGGCGCCGATCTTTTGGCACCGTCAGCTAATCTTACAATCGCTGTTAAATCAAATACAAAATCAATTGCCAGAAGCATAAAGAGATCAAGGAAATCTAAATAAAGCTATAAGGAGAGTGGAGATCATCCGATCCAGGATTATTAATAGTGAATGAGGTGGCTTGGTATGGCCATCGGTAGCCATTGAAAGTATCTTGCTCTTGAATTCTATCCTCTTGTTTACTCGATATCATTTGACGTAACTCACTATAAAGGCGCAAAAAACGAAGTCCTTTTTCTGTGATTCTATATCTTCTTTCGTATTCTCTGTACGCTAACAATTCATTTTCCAATAGAAATGTAACATACTCTACCAATTGAGCATAAGGCAA
>WNGG01009935.1_pt1 | contig 12837 bp, 12 predicted proteins | sample 5400661 | NCBI WGS metagenome assembly WNGG01 (sample SAMN13153372, study PRJNA577476) | soil metagenome | isolation source: 100 cm soil or saprolite under Garry oak tree replicate 1 | place: USA:California | collected 2016-06-15 | reverse complement strand
AAGGCTGGTCCTGGTGCTACCTACACACCTCCTCCAACAACTCCTTCACCCGCGGCCCCGCATATCCCCGCCGCACGAGATAGGCGAGCAGCCGCCGCTTGCGCACGGCCGGGGGAAAAGCAGCGAGCTGGCGGGCGCGCTTGACGGCCACCGCCCGCATCTCGATCTCGGGATCGATGCCCTCGTCCTCGAGGGCCCGGCGCACGGCGTCGTCCGCGATGCGCCGGTCCACCCCCTGCGCGAGCAAGTCCCTGAGCAGCCGCGACGGCCCGCGACCGCGGGCCAAGCGCGTCGCCGCGTACTGCTCGGCGAACCGCCGGTCGTCCAGGAGCCCGCGACCTTCCAGACGCTCGAGCGCCGCGTCTACGGCCGCGGGGGGGTGTTGCTTCTGGATCAGCCGGCGCCGGAGATCGGACCGCGCGTGCGAGCGCCGACTCAGCGCGCGGAGCGCCGCCCGCTGGGCGGCTTCCACGTCGGCGAGCTCCTCAAGCCGGCCCAGGGTCGCCAAGGAAAGCTCGCACCCGACCTCGAGCCGAAGGCCGTCCAACCCCTCGGCCGGAAGAGAAGCAAACCGCCACCGATTCACCTCCACCAGGCGATAGCCCGGCTGCCGCGGATCGGGGGCCAGTCCCGTGAGGATCGAGGGCGCGGCGGGCACTCACTCCTCGGGCACGGGACCCTCCTCGTCCGCGGCGACCGCAGCTGCGGCCTTGACGCCGAGGTGCTCTTTGACTTTCGCCTCGATTTCGGCGGAGAGGTCGGGATGGTCCTTGAGGTAGAGCTTGGCGTTCTCGCGCCCCTGGCCGATGCGCTCCTTCCCGTACGCGTACCAGGCGCCCGATTTCTCGATGATCCCCGCCTCGGCCGCGATGTCCACGAGGAGCGACTCGTGGCTGATCCCCTCGTCGAACATGAGGTCGAACTCGGCCTGGCGGAACGGAGGCGCCACCTTGTTCTTCACCACTTTCACGCGTACATGATTGCCGATCACCACGTCACGCTCCTTCACCGGGCCGATGCGCCGCACGTCCAGCCGTACCGACGCGTAGAATTTGAGCGCGCGCCCGCCGCTGGTCGTCTCGGGATTGCCGAACATGATCCCGATCTTCTCGCGGAGCTGATTGATGAAAACCACGGCCGTGCGCGAGCGGTTGATGGCGCCCGCGAGCTTGCGGAGCGCCTGGCTCATCAGCCGCGCCTGCAAACCCGGCAGGGAGTCTCCCATCTCGCCCTCGATCTCGGCCTTGGGGACGAGCGCCGCCACCGAGTCGACCACGACCACGTCCACGGCGCCGGAGCGCACGAGGATCTCCGTGATCTCGAGCGCCTGCTCGCCGGTATCGGGCTGGGAGACGAGGAGATTGTCGATGTCCACGCCCAGCTTCTTCGCGTACTCGACGTCGAGGGCGTGCTCCGCGTCGATGTAGGCCGCCGCGCCCCCGAGCCGCTGCGCATTCGCCACCACGTGAAGCGCCAGCGTGGTCTTGCCGCTCGATTCCGGGCCGAAGATCTCGGTCACCCGGCCCCGGGGGATGCCGCCCACGCCGATGGCGGCGTCCAGGTTGATGGCACCCGTGCCGATCGCGTCCACCCGGACGCGGGGTGAGTCAGCGCCCATCCGCATGATGGCGCCTTTGCCGCAGGTCTTCTCGATCTGGGTGATGGCGAGGTTCAGAGCCTTCCTGCGCTCGTCGGTGAGCTTCGCGACTTCCTTCTCGGCCGCCATGGGTTCCCTCGACATAGGGTGGAAGCCTCCATTCCGGAGGCCCGAATATAAGCCGAAGTGACGCCTACCGCCATCCCGGGCGGAACGCGTCCGCGATATGCTCCAACTTATTATCAACCAATGTGATACAGTCAAAACGGTAGATGTCCGACGGGCGCCCGTGGCGATCCACCCAGACCCGGGCGGCCGTGACCAGCTCCCGCCGTTTCACCCCGGTCACGGCTTGCAGCGGGCTGCCGAACGCGTCCCCGCGCCGCGACTTGACCTCGACGAAGGTGACCAACCTGCCCTGCCGGGCGATCAGATCGATCTCCTTGTGGCCGACCCGGAATCGGTGCGCCACGATGCGCCAGCCGCGGGACAACAGGTAGCGGATCGCCTGTTTTTCGCCGGCGAGCCCCCGCTTGTGGCGCTCGTCTTTCCACTCGGCCGGGTCGCTGCGGAGACCGCTGTTCACGCGGGCAAGCTACGTCGTCACGCGCGGGAGCGCATCACCCTATTGTTGCGAGCAGGACCATTTCGCTGCGGACGCGCACGCAGCCCCCGCCAACTTGCCATCAACCGGATCGCCCACAGATCTCGTCCAGCGCCTCGAAACCGACCAGCACGTCGCGCGGCTTCGACCCGTTCGAGGGCCCTAGAATCCCCGCCTGCTCCAGCTGATCGATGATACGCGCCGCGCGCCCGTAGCCAACGCTCATGCGGCGCTGCAACAGCGAGGTCGAGCCGAGCTGGTTCTGGATGCAAACCTCCCCGGCTCGCTTCCGGCCGGCTCGCCGTCGTCATCCTGCTTCTCTTCCCCGATCGCCTCCACCTGCTCATCGATGCTGGGCTTGCCGGGCAGTCTCGCCGCCATGCCTTGCCTCTTGTACCACTCCATCACCCGTTCCGTCTCCTCGGTGGAGATGAACGCGCCCTGGACGCGGAGCAGCTCGCTCTTCCCGGGCGGGAGGAACAGCATGTCGCCGTTGCCGAGCAGGGTCTCGGCCCCGTTCTGATCCAGGATGGTGCGGCTGTCCACCTTGGCCGACACGCGGAAGGCGATGCGGCACGGGAAGTTCGCCTTGATGAGCCCGGTGATGACGTTCACCGAAGGACGTTGCGTGGCGAGCACCAGATGGATGCCGATGGCCCGCGCCTTCTGCGCGAGCGTGGCGAGGGGCGTCTCGATCTCGCCCTGCACCGTGAGGATCAGGTCGGCGAGCTCATCCACGATCAGCACGATGTACGGGAGGACGCCCTCGGTGTACTCGCCGTCGAGCGGCAGCTCCTGCTGCACCCCGGCCTGAGTGGCGAGGGTCTCGCGCGGCCCCTTGAGCGGCTTGCCCTCCTCGATCTTGCGGTTGAAGTCCGCCACGTTCCGCGTGTGATTCGCGTGCAGCAGCTTGTAGCGCCGCTCCATCTCGAGCGCCGCCCACTTCAGCACTTTCGCGGCCTTCTGGTGGCCCGTCACCACCGGGAGCCCGAGGTGTGGGAGCACCGCGTACATCGAGAGCTCGACCATCTTGGGATCGATCATCAGGAACTTGAGCCGCTCGGGCGGCTGGGTGTAAATGAGGCTCGTGATGATCGTGTTGATGCAGACCGACTTCCCCGAGCCCGTGACGCCGGCGATCAGCAGATGGGGCATCTTCGCGAGGTCGGCCACGACGGGCTCGCCCTCCAGGTCCTTGCCAAGCGCGACCGGAAGCACACGGTTGCCGGGGTATTGCGGGCTTTCGAGCAGCTCGCGGATGTGCACCATCCGCGGCAGCGGATTCGGCACCTCGATGCCGACGGCGGCTTTCCCCGGTATGGGCGCCACGATGCGCAGGCTGGGCGCGCGCATCGCGAGCGCCAGGTCGTCGGCCAACCCCGCGATCCGCCCGACCTTCACTCCCGGCCCGGGCGCTACCTCGTACTGCGTCACGACGGGCCCCACGGTCCGCCCGGCGATGGCGCCTTCGACGCGGAAGGTCTGGAGCGTCTCGATGAGCTTGAGCCCCATCAGCTCGATCTGCGCGAGCCCGGCGTCACGGTCTTGCGCAGGGGGCGCGTTCAACAGATCGAGGGGCGGGAGGAGAACGCCTTCGGGAACGGGATGCGGGATGCGGGATGCGGGATGCATGCGCTCCACCCGTCCCTTCCGCTCCCGCGGGAAGCGGGAAACGGGAAACGTGGGTGACGCTTCCGCCGACGGCTGGTCTCGTTCGACCAGCTTGGGCTTCGCCGGGCGTTCCGTTTCCCGTTTCCCGTTTCCCGTTTCCGGGCTTCTCAGGACGGTCAGGGGATGCCAGCCGACCGTGAAGATCCCCAGCGCCGAAAGCGCGAACAGCCCGAACAGGATTCCGCCCGCGGTCCCGACGGCGGCATGCACCGCGCTCGCGAGGGTCCCCGGGCCGAGCCCCGCCAGCCGCTGGCTCGCCGTCCACCTCGCGTAGTCGGGGGGGAGCGATCCGTGCCCGACCCCGGTGAAGACGCCGATGCCGTACGGGAGCAGCAGGACGAGCCCCGCCCCCAGCGCGGCCGCGCGCGGACCGGAGAGACTCCCCAGCCGGTCGAACGCGCCCAGCACCCAGCCGACTCCCAGCACCGGGATCAGGACGGCCCCGGCTCCAAACACCTTCCAGAGGCCGAGCCCGAGGCCCCGGCCCAGCGCTCCCGTGATCGGTGCGGGCAGCAGGGTGAGGCCGAGGAAAACGCCCAGCACGAGCGCCCCGATGCCGATGAGTTCCTGGCGCGCCTTCGGGTTCATGTGATGCGACGGTCGGCGTAGGTGGGGACGACTGCGAAGCGGTCCGCCCGGGCCGCGAAGGCAACGTCGTCGGCCAGGTTCGCTTCGGTCAGCTGGCGCGCCGCTTCGGAGCCTGCCAGTGCCTCCGTCCAGCTCGCGAACGCCGCGGTCAGGCTCGTCGCCGCTTGTCCCGCGTCGTTCAGCTGGACTTTGCGCGAGCCCTTGCGCAGAGCCTTGACGAGTCTCCCGGCCGTGTAGGCGTCCTCGATGGCAAATTGCTTCTCCCGGCCGGCGCAGACGACCGCCAGGTCCCCCCGCTCGCCGAGCACCTGACGGGCGCGCTCGACCAGGGCGCGGAAGTTCGCGGGGGCGCCCACAAGCACGGGATCGCCCCCCTGAGCCGCCACGAGCGCAGGCGTCCCGTTGGTGGTGGCGAGCACGATCGTTTTGGTCGCCACGGCCGCCGGGGTCATCTCCCGGGGTGAGTTCCCGAGGGCGAACCCCGCGATCTTGACGCTTCTCCGCTCCCCGGCCAGCAGCACGCCGTTCTTCTCGAGCTTCGCCGCCAGGCGCACCGCTTCGTCGGGGGTCGCGGCTGGGATCACCGCCTTGGCGCCGTTGGCGAGGGCCGTAACGATGGTCGTGGTGGCCCGCAGGACGTCGATGACGACGACCCCCCGCCCGGCGAGGTCCCCCGGCGCGACGCCAAGGGGCGTGAAGTAGACGTCGATCCTCATGAGGCCTGAAGCAGCTGTGGCTCGCGCTCGAGGAACTTGGTGTCTACCTTCCCCGCGACGAAATCAGGGTGCCGCATGACCCGACTCAGGAGCGGGATGGTCGTGGTCGGCCCCTCAATGATAAACGAATCCAGAGCCTGCCGCATGCGAGCGAGGGCTTCCGCGCGGTTGTTGCCGTGCACGATCACCTTCGCCAGCAGCGAGTCGTAGTAGGGCGGCACGGTGTAGCCGGCGTAGATGTGGGTGTCCACGCGGACGCCGGGTCCGCCGGGCGGGTGATACGCCGTGATCGTCCCGGGCGACGGTTGGAAGTTGCGCGCCGGGTCCTCGGCGTTCACCCGGCATTCGATGGCGTGCCCGCGGAGGCGTTGGCCGTTCAGGACGAACGACAGCGGCTCGCCGGCCGCGACGCGGATCTGCTCCTTCACCAGGTCGAAATTCGTGCACATCTCGGTCACGGGATGCTCGACCTGGATTCGGGTGTTCATCTCCATGAAGTAGAAGGAGCCGTCCTCGTCCAGCAGGAACTCGACCGTGCCGGCGCCGACGTACGCGATCGCCTCGGCGAGCCGCACCGCCGCGTCGCCGATGGCCTGGCGCAGCGTCTGATCCACCGCCGGGCTCGGCGCCTCCTCGATCAGTTTCTGGTGGCGCCGCTGCACCGAGCAGTCGCGCTCGCAGAGGTGCATCACCTTGCCGTGGCTGTCGCCCATGATCTGGATTTCGACGTGCCGCGGCCGCTCGAGGTATTTCTCGATGTACACCTCGTCCGAGCCGAACGCCGCCAGCGCCTCCTGCTTCGCAAGCGAGAATGCCTGGGAGAACTCCTCGCCGTCCCCGGCGACGCGCATCCCCTTCCCACCCCCGCCCGCGGCCGCCTTGATGATGACCGGGAAGCCGATCCGGTCGGCGATCTTCAGCCCCTCGTCGACGTCCTCCACGGGGCCGGGCGATCCCGGCACGGTCGGCACGGTGAGCTTCTGGGCCAGGTTGCGCGCCGCGGCCTTGTCGCCCATCTGGCGGATCTGCTCACCGCTCGGGCCGATGAAGGTGATGTTCGAGGCCTTCACGATGTCGGCAAACTCCGCGTTCTCGGCGAGGAACCCGTAGCCCGGGTGGATCGCGTCGGCGCCCGTGATTTCCGCCGCCGCGATGATGCGGGGGATGTTCAGGTAGCTGTCGCGGGAAGGCGCACGCCCGATGCACACATCGTCGTCGGCGAAGCGCGTGTGGAGACACTCGCGGTCGGCCTCGGAGTAGACGGCCACCGTCTCGATGCCGAGCTCCTTGCACGCGCGGATGACCCGCAGGGCGATCTCCCCGCGGTTCGCGACCAGTACCCGCTTGAACATTAGGGCTCGATGTCGCCCGGCAGGTGGGCCGCGGCCGTCGTCGTGCCGCCGAACGCCCGACTCTCCCCGGAATCGACGCCCGACACCTTCAGCGCAAATTCGCTCGGATTGGTGGCGAAGAAGATGGCGCTCTCGTAGCTGATGACGCCCTGCTGGAACCAGTAGAACAGGGACTGGTCGAAGCTCTGCATCCCGTACTGCACCGAGCCCTGCGCAATGAGGGACGGGATGATGAGCTGCTTGCTCACGTCGCGGATGTTGTCCTGCACCGCCGCGGTGCAGATCAGCACCTCGGCCGCCGGCACCCGGCCCCGCCCGTCCTTGCGGGGAACGAGCCGGAGCGACACCACCGCGTGGAGCGCGGTCGACAGGAGGTGCCGGACCTCGTCGTGCTGGTGCGGCGGGAAAAACGAGATGACACGGTTGATGGTCTGCGACGCGTCCGTGGTATGGAGCGTCGAGAACACCAGGTGGCCGGTGTCGGCGGCCTTCAGCGAGGTGTCGAGCGTCTCCAGGTCGCGAACCTCGCCGATCAGAATCACGTCCGGCGCCTGGCGCAGCACGTGCCGCAGCGCAGCGTTGAAGGACAACGTGTCGTTCCCGACCTCGCGCTGCGAGATGTTCGACAGGTTGTCCCGGTGCAAGAATTCGATCGGGTCCTCGATCGTGATGATGTTGACCCGCCGGTTCACGTTGATGTGGTTGATCATCGCGGCCAGCGCCGTCGATTTCCCGGAGCCCGTGACGCCCGTGACGAGCACCAGGCCGCGCGGCCGGAGCGAGATTTCCTCGAGCACCGGCGGCAGATTGAGCTCGCGGATCGACTTCACCTCGTAGGGGATCGAGCGGAACGCGAACGCCACCGTGCCGCGCTGCTGGTACACATTCGTCCGGAACCGGCCCACCCCCGGCACGCCGATCGCGAAGTCCGCCTCCTTGTGCTCGGCGAACTCCTTTACCTGGCGCGGCGTCATGATCTGCTCGGCGAGCGACTTCAGTTCCTCGGGCTTCAGCGGCGCCATGTCCAGCGCCATGAGCTCGCCGTTCACCCGGACGGTCGCGGGCCGCCCCACCTTGAGCAGCAGGTCGGAGGCGCCGCGCTGGACCATCTGGGTGATGGCGTGCTTGAAGTTGAACAACGGACCGGTCTGCGGAGCTTCAGGCATGGGGATCCACCCGGAAGAGAGGCTGTCCGAACTCGACGGGTTGGGCGTTCTCCACCAACGACTCGCGAATCAACCCCGAGACCTCGGACTCGATCTCGTTCATGATCTTCATGGCTTCGATGATGCACACCACCTGCCCCGACGAGACGCGGCTCCCCACCTTCACGTAAGACTCCGCACCCGGCTCGGGAGCGGCGTAGAACGTCCCCACCATGGGAGACTTGATCTCGACCAGGTTGCTCGGGACGGCCGGGGGGGGGGCGCCGGCAGAGGCCGGCGCGCCGGAGGCCACAGCCCCCTCCCCCGTCGCGCCGGGGGCGACGGGAAATGGGGAGAGGGTCGCCCCGGGGAGCGGCCCGGTCGCGAAATGCGGGCCGCCGGCATTCGACGCGCGCCCCGCCTTGGTCACCCGGATCGACGACCACGCTCCGAACAGCCCGCGCCGCACCTCGATCGCGCCCAGCTCGGGGGCGTCCTTCAAGATCTGCACCAGCCGCGCGATGATGTCGAGGTCCATGTCTCCCCGTTCGGCGCCGATGGTGGAGGAATCTACACGCCTTCCAAGAGTCCCGTCCGCCCGTCGGAGAGGAGCTCGGGCCCCGCGGCCGACAGGTACACGTCATCCTCGATCCGTACGCCGCTCTGGCCGGCGAGATAGACGCCGGGCTCGATCGTCACGACCGCTCCGACCGGGAGCGGCTCGTCGCTCGTCTTCGAGAGCCGGGGCGCCTCGTGGACCTGGAGGCCCAGCCCGTGGCCCAGGGAATGACCGAACGCGTCGCCCAGGCCCCGGGCGGCGATCAGCTCGCGGGCGAGCGCGTCCACGTCGCGGCCCGTCATCCCGGCCCGCACCCCCGTCCGCGCCCGCCGCTGGGCCTCCGCGACCAGCTCGTACAGCGCGCGTTGGCGCTCGGTCGCGCGCGCGCCCACCACCACCGTGCGCGTGATGTCGGCGCAGTAGCCGTCTACCTCAGCCCCGAAGTCCAGCAGCAGCCACTCCCCGACCCCCACCGGCCGCCTGCCCGAGTGCGCGTGCGGCAGCGCGGTCCGCGGACCGGACGCCACGATGACGGGGAACGGATGGCCCTCGCTCCCGTGCCGGCGCAGCGCACCCTCGAGCAACCCGGCGATCTCGAGCTCGGTCATACCGACGCGCACCTGCTCGATCGTCTCGCGGAACGCCTCGCCCGCAAGCTCCGCCGCGCTGCGGATCGCCGCCACCTCGCCCGGGTCCTTGCACGCCCGCAATTGCTCCACCAGGTCCGTGGTCGGCTTCCAGCGCCACGCCCTCCCACCCTCCAGCAGCCGCTCCGCATCCCGCACCGTCAGGGCGTGCGCTTCGTAGCCCACCCAGGTGAGCGGCCCCAACGTGGCCAGGTCCTTGAAGAACCGATCCCATACGCTCGTCCCTTCCACCTCGACGCGCGCCACCGCGCCCGCCTCCGCGCGCGCCTGCTCGCCGTACCGAAAGTCGGTCACCAGGAGCACGTCGGCACGGGTCACGGCCACGAGCCCCGCCGAGCCGGCGAACCCGGTCAAGTACCGGATGTTCGCGCGCGAGGTCACCAGCAACCCGTCCAGCTCGGCGGCGGCGAGGGCCCGGACGAGCGCTTCTTGCCGCGCGCGCCGCCGATCAGCACCCATGCCGGGACGCGAGATACCCGACCAGACCCTCGAGTCCCAGCCGATAGCTCTCGCCGCCGAACCCGGTCACCACACCCACCGCGACGTCCGCCAGTACGGAGCGGCGCCGCTCAGGCTCACGGGCGAAAATGTTCGAGAGATGGACTTCCACGAAGGGCACCCGCACGGCCAGGAGCGCATCGCGGAGCGCGAGGCTCGTGTGCGTGAACGCGGCGGCGTTGATGACCGCGCCGTCCGCCCGACCCTTCAACCCCTGGATGGCGTCGACCAGCTCGCCCTCGTGGTTCGTCTGCCTCCAGGAAAGCTCCACGCCAAGCGCCCGCGCCCGCTCGCGGGTGCGCGCCTCGATCTCCACCAGCGTCGTCCTGCCGTACAGCTCCGGCTCGCGCTCGCCCAAGAGATTCAGGTTGGGGCCGTTCAGCACGGCGATGTGCACTAGGACTTGAGGCCCTTCAACCAGGCTTGGAACTGGTCGAGGTCGCCTTCGTCCTCCGCCGGTCGGCGCGCCTTGGGCCCCCCCCCACTCCCACCCCCTGGGGAGCGCGGCGGCCCCTTCTCTTCCGGGCCCGCGGGAGCGGCGCTCGCGGACGGGGCCGGCGGCGGCGCCCCGAAGAATTGATCGAAGGAGAACCCGCCCGTGGTCCCCGGTGGTAGAGGAGGGGGGGGGGGCTCCGGCACCCGCGCCGCAGCGCGCCGGCCCTCGTCGCCGAACACGTGGTCGAGCGAAATGGTGTCGTCGGCCGGACGCGTCGCGGCGCCGGGGGCCATGGCGTCCGGCTCGGGCTCCAACTCGGGCGGCGCCGCGGCGAATTCGTCCCCAAGCGACAACGCGCCAGACGGCACAGGGTCGGGCGGCGGCCGGGGACCGCGCAGCTCGGCCGCCAGGATTCTCCTCAGGAAAGTCTGGACCGACTCACCCGCCCCCGTTGCTTGCCCCTTGCCGCCGTGCGACAGCGCCTTGACGCGCGCCCGCAGCCGGAGATCGGCCGGCCGCTGCGCGAGCAACGCCTGGTAGACGCGCAGTGCGTCCTCCTGATGGCCCTGCTTCAGGTAGAGCTCCGCCATCGTCTCCGTGACCACGGGCTCCGCCTGCGAGAGCGCCGCAGTGTCCGCAGCGCCGTCGTCATCCGCCCCCGCCCCCGCCCCGCCTCCCGCGCCCGCCCCCAACGCCATTCCAGCCTGCGCCGTAGGCGCCCCAGGCCCGAGGGGTGCCTGCGTGGCCGGCGCGTGCGGCGCGGTCTCCTCGGGCATGATGAGCGGGAGGTCCGCTCCTGCGACTTCTTCTTCGTGCACTTCGATCCCCTCCAAGTGCGCTGCGCCTTGCGTCACCCCCCTCAAGTCCAAGTTCCCGTCGTCCGTTTCGACACCGGGCAGCGATTTCGCTGGCTCGTGCCGCTGCATCATGGGGTCACCCGATGAACGCTCCAAAACGAAGTCGTGTTCGGGCGGCGATCGCTCGGCGGGTGGCTCCTGTACCGGCGGAACAGTGGCGGCCGGCGGGGCCTGGGCGGGGGGGGCGCGGGGGGCGGGGGCGGCCGCGGCGGGGGCGACCTTCCGCTTTGTCCTGGCGAGCGCGTCGGCTGCGTCCTCGTTCATCGGATCCACGTTGACAAGCTTGCCGAGCCACTCCACTGCCTCGTCGAACCGCCCGCCTCGCTCGGCGATCTCCGCCAGCATTTTCAGCGCGAGGACGTTCTCGGAGTCAAGGGCCAAGACCCTACGGAACGCCTCGATCGCAGCGGGGTCATTCTTCTGGTCAATGAGACAGCGCCCGTAGACGATGTGCGCGCTGACGTAATCCGGGTGACGCTGAAGTCCGCTCTGGCACAGCTCGATGGCGTGGTCTAGAAGTCCGGCTTTACGGTAGGCGTCGGCCAGGGGGGCGAAATTTCGCCCCTTCGGGTTCTCCCGATAGCGCTGCTCGAGCTTCTTGATCTCGCTGGGATGCGCCACGCTGTAAGTCGTTGGCGGAATTGGTCGAAGATAGTGTTCCGCCGGCGCCGCTGTCAATCGGAATCTACCCCCCGTCGCTTGAGTTTCCGCGTTGTGGCTCTTAGACTTATGGCCCTTCAACCCCGCGGGAGTGCCTTTCTCCATGATGCGCAGCATGCGCGCGAGCGCGAAATACATCTTCTACGTACTGGCGGTCGCCTTCATCGTCTGGCTCGTGGTGGGCCAGGTTACCGAGATCCTGGGCGGCGCCAGAGATGTCGTGCTGAAGGTGGACGGACAGGATGTGCGCCTGCAGCAGTTCCAGGCCGTGTTCCAGAGCGCCCTGGAGGAGCAGCGGCGTCAGGGGGCGGGCCGGTTGTCGCGGGAGGAGGAGCAGCGCATCCAGAACCAGGTCGCCGACCAGTTGATCCAGGCGATTTTGCTACAGCGCGAGTACCGCCGCCTCGGCATCCGGGTTTCGGACGACGAATTACGCCAGGCCGCGCGCAGCTCTCCACCCCCGCAGATTCTGCGACAGGTCGCGGAAGACGCGACGTTCCAGACGAACGGCCAGTTCGACATCACCAAGTGGCAGCGCTACCTGTCCAGCGCGCCCGAGGAGTTTCGCGCGCAGGTCGAGGCGCTGTACCGGGAGTACATCCCCCAGCGGAAGCTGGAGGAATATCTCACGGCCGATGTGTACGTGTCGGACGGCAAGCTCTGGCGTATCTGGCGCGACCAGCACGAGTCGGTGACGGTCGCCGTGCTGGCCGTGCTGGCGGACCGGATGCCCGACTCCCTTGCCCCCGTCACGGACGCGGAGCTCGAGCGCTACTACGCTGCGCACAAGGACGCCTACAAGCGGCCATCGATCGCCTGGTTGAGCTTCGTCGCGGTGCCGCGCGTGCCAGACGCCGCGGACAGCGCAGCGGCGCTTGCCAAGGCGAGAGAGCTGCGTACCCAGATCGCGGGCGGCAAGGTGAAGTTCGAGGACGCGGCGAAACGCGAGTCCGCCGACTCGGCGAGTGGCGCGCGTGGGGGCGACCTCGGCTGGGTCAAGCGGAACGAGCCGGCGTTCGACCCGGAGTTCCTCGCCGCGATGCGGCGGCTTCATCAGGGTGAGCTCTCACAGCCCGTGCTGTCGAGCTTCGGCTATCACCTGATCCGCGTGGAGGCCGCGCGGGGCGACTCCATGCACGTCCGGCACATCCTGATCGCGATCGTTCCCCAGGGCAAGCACCTCGAGCTCGTCGAGGCGCGCGCGGACACCCTTGACAAGCTCGCCGCGGAGCAGACCGACGGCGCCCGGCTCGACAGCGCGGCGCACGCGCTCAGCCTCCCGCTGGTGCGGGCGCCGAAACTAGTGGAAGGAGACCGGCTCCGGCTCGGCCGATACGTGATCCCGGACGTGAGCGTGTGGGCCTTTGAGGCCCGCGCCGGCGAGACGAGCCCCGTGATCGACGCCGCCGCTGCGTACTACGTGTTCCGGCTCGACTCGCTGTTCCCGGCCGGCCTCCCGCCGCTCGCCCAGGTCCGCGACCGCGTGCTCGCGGCGGCGCGCTACGAT
>WNGG01010713.1_pt1 | contig 12838 bp, 10 predicted proteins | sample 5400661 | NCBI WGS metagenome assembly WNGG01 (sample SAMN13153372, study PRJNA577476) | soil metagenome | isolation source: 100 cm soil or saprolite under Garry oak tree replicate 1 | place: USA:California | collected 2016-06-15 | reverse complement strand
GCTTGACCGCCGTGAACACCAGTGCCGACCGCTGCACCAGCGTTCCCACACCGAGCGCGACACACACCGCGCCTACCTGGATGCCCGCCACGTTGCCCACGACGGAGGCCAGTGCGGTACCGCGCCCGTGCGCGAGCGCACGCCCGACCACGAAGAGCACGCTGGGACCGGGCATCGCGATCACCACCAAACACGTGAGCGCGAACCCAAGAACCTGCCCAGCCGATACCACCTGGTTACCCTACCGTCTCGCCGGCGGGGCTGATCTCCGGCCATGAACTGGTCCACCGCAGAGTAACTGGCCGGCATAAATCCGGTGACAGGCATTTCGCCCGAAGTAGCCAAGGCTCGGACGAATTGATTTTTCGTAATCCGATTCGCCAGATATTGCCCTTTTGTGGGTCCGAGTATCCGGGACTATTGACCCTGGCGCCTTTCACGCCTTCCCTCCATCCTCAATGTCATGGGGCAGAGTCGAGCGTGCTTCGCCCGATCACTGGGGGTCTAAATGACGGATGCGGGGACCGGTAAGCCAGCTGACATGCAGCTGCTGCTGAACACCCTCAAATGGGACGAGTCAACCGAGAAGGACAAACCACGGATAACCCGTTCCGATGTTCTCGCCTGCCTCCGGTTGCTGACAGCAGATGCGGCCCGTGCGAAAGTGGATACCGCAGGATCGGGCGAATCCGTAACTGGCTCGGCGCAGGTGATCAAGTCGGGTGTTTCCTCCATCACAAAGTGGTTGACTAAGATATCTGCCGGCGCCAGCGTGCTAACTGGGTTGCTCGCAATCGTAACTGGTTTAATCACCTCCATTCATAGGGCTCTTGCCATTCCAGCCATTGTCGCGCTCACCGGTGGCGGCTCTCTCGTCCTGTCCGCCGCGGCCGTGGCCATCGCCTTGTGGGTAGGCGGAGACCCGGCCCAGCCCAATGCCGATACCCAGCGCCCGGCTGTTCCGTTCCCGCTGTTGCTTGCTCTTGCCGCCTTCCCCAAGACGGTAGCGGTTGCGACAAAGGGGCACCCAGAACTGCGCACCGTGGCTGGCCTAAGGCATGATCGCGATGAAGGCCTGCAGCTCCAGCTCAGTGACAAAGACTGGATCCCGGTCAGCCAGGTAGAACACTGGTCCAGCACGCCCTGAGCCATCGTGATCACCTCGATGCCAAGACCGGTTCCCATCAAGTAACTGGTCACGTGCCTGATATCGGGTCGGCGTGATCAAGCAGCGGCGGGCATACAGGGCCGGTTTCCGGTGAGCATGACGAGGGCGCTGATCGGCTGCGCACGCGTTCCGGCCCGCAACGATTGCGAGTACAGCGGCGTCTTTGAGTCATGAGGAGCAGGCTTGCGGCCGCCGGGTGGTGGCCGTGCTCGCGGCGGCCGGCTGCGGCAGCACTGTTGCGCCGCCGGCCCAGGCCCGGGCGCCGCCGTCGGTCAGCCCGCTCAGCGAGCGGGGAGCGGTGCCGTGGGTGGACCTGCCGGGCCGGCCCTTCGAGCCGTCCAGTCGGCACCCGGCCCCGCCCCTGACGGCGATCACCCTGGCGCCGCACACCGGCACCCCCCGCACAACGCTGTACTGGTACCTGCCCTGGTGCGGCCCGGCCCCGAACCCGGTCAGCGTCACGCTCACCTCCCGCCGATGACGCCGTGCTCACGGTGGCACCTGCCGGGGGCTGGAACTCACCACCCTGCCGGGCCAACCCCGGCCCACAGAGCAACCCGGGCCTCGTCAGCCTCGGCCAGTTCCGTCCGGGATAACCGGCCGGGATATACGCGGCAGCGCGGGACACCGGCCAGCTCACACCGAGCCGCTGGCGAGTGACCACCCCCCGACTCCCGGCAGGGCCCGCAAGGCCCCAGCCGCCAACCAGATGCGGCTCTACCCGGGTCTCAGCTCATTCAGCCCAGGCCACATTGTCCGGTTGGAGTCAGTCCAGGCCCAGTAGCGAGTCCAGGCCGACGGTGAGCCCGGGGGGCAGCGCGGCCACGGACCGGATTCCCAGCAGGACCCCGGGCATGAACGATTCGCGGTCGAGTGAATCGTGCCGGATGGTCAGGATTTCGCCAGAGCCGCCGAAGAGGACCTCCTGGTGGGCGACCAGACCCGCCAGCCGTACCGAGTGAACATGAATAGCGTCCAGGACCGCCCCTCTCGCTCCGTCGGCAGAGGAAACAGTGGCATCCGGCGGCGGCCCGAGTCCGGCCGCCGCCCGGGCGTCCGCGATCACTGACGCGGTCCGGGTGGCGGTTCCGGATGGTGCGTCGGCCTTGCCCGCGTGGTGCAGCTCGATGATCTCGGCAGACGGGAAGAACCGTGCCGCTTGCCGGGCGAAGTGCATCATCAGCACGGCGCCGACGGAGAAGTTGGGCGCGATGAGAACCCGCGCACCCGGCGCTGCCGCTAGCCATTCCCTCACCGCCGCCAGCTTCGCCTCATCGAAGCCGGACGTGCCGACGACCGTGGTCATCCCCTGCCCGATGCACCAGCGCAGGTTATCCATGACCTCACCGGGGTGGGTGAAATCGACGATCACATCGCAGCCAGCCAGGACATCCCGGTCGTCTCCTACGTCCACCGCGGCGGTGACTTCCATGTCATCGGCGCTTGTGACCGCACGGCATACCTGCGATCCCATGCGGCCGCGGGAACCCAGAACACCGACCTTGATCATCAGCGCACCTTCTTTCCGAGTCCCGGCGAGCCGACCCGCCTTTCCGAGCCCCGGCGAGCCGGCCCGCGCAATGCGCGGCGCGAGCCGGTCCGCCCAGGGCGCGCCGCAAGCGATGTCCTCGCCGGGCCTGGCCGCCCCCAGGGCCTCACCGGCCCCTGACCCTAGCTCAGGGCGGTGGTGAAGGCGGCATGGTCGTCGAAGGGCCCGACGACTGCGAGGACCTTGGGCCGTCCCAGGACGTCTGCGGCCACGGCGCGCACATCGTCGTGGGTTACCGCCTCGATCGATGTGAGTATCTCTTCCACCGGCTCAAGCTGGGGATAGACCAGTTCGGATTTGCCGAGACGGCTCATGCGTGACGACGGGTCTTCCAAACCGAGGACCAGGGAGCCACGGAGCTGGCCTTTGCCGCGGGCCAGTTCCACGTCGGTGAGGCCGTTCGAGAGAGCCTTCGCAATTTCCTCCTGGCAAATGGCCAGGACCTCGTCTGCCTTGGAGGGAAGACAGCCGACGTAGATGCCCCACATCCCAGTGTCGGAGTGCTGCGACGCGAAGCTGTACACCGAGTAGGCCAGCCCGCGCTTCTCCCGCACTTCCTGGAACAGCCGGGACGACATGCCGCCGCCAAGGGCAGCATTGAGCACCCCGAGCGCGAATCTCCGGTCATCGGTCCGCGACAGGCCCTCGCAACCGAGCACCAGGTTCGCCTGCTCGATGCCACGCGACACCAGCCGCACACCGGTACCCACCGGGTCGACCGGCGGCGGGCCAGCGAGCCGCGGCGGCGCCGCGGGCGCCTCCCCCGCCAGAACACTCCCAAAGGCACGCCGGACATGATCGACGAGGCTGTCGTGGTCGACGTTGCCTGCGGCGGCGATGACCAGATCCGGTGGGGTGTACCGGGCAGCGTAGTGCTCGGCGATCTGTTCCCGGGTGATCGCGTTGATCGAATCGACGGTGCCGAGGATGGGACGCCCCAGCGGGGTGTCCCCGAACAACTGGGCGCCGAACGCCTCGTGGACCGTGTCCGAGGGATCGTCCTCGTTCATGGCGATCTCTTCCAGGATCACGCCGCGCTCAGCGTCCACGTCCTTCGGCGCGATCAGGGACCCGGTCACCATGTCGGACAGAACGTCCACCGCCAGCGCCAGGTCGGCGTCGAGCACCCGGGCGTAATAGCAGGTGTACTCCTTGCCGGTGAAGGCGTTGAGCTCGCCGCCGACCGCGTCCATCGCGGCGGAGATTTCCAGTGCCGTTCGCTGGCTGGTCCCCTTGAAGAGCAGGTGCTCCAGGTAATGTGTCGCTCCCGCGTGAGTGGGATCCTCATCGCGGGAGCCGACTCCGGCCCAGACCCCGAACGCGACCGATCGGACAGACGGCAGCGGCTCGGTGACGATCCGCAAACCCCCTGGAAGAACGGTCCGGACGACGGGGTCAGCGCCACCCGCTGGCCCGCTAGCCGAAGTGGTCACGAGTCGCGACGCCGACGCTCACGGTGCCGGGTTCGTTGCCCGTCACGGCCTCCGCCTTGCCCGCCACCACGGTAATTGTCCCGGTCACCACGGTCCCGGTCACCACGGTCCCGGTCACCACGGTCCCGGTCACCACCAGGCCCTGCGCCATTCTCACCGCCATGGCCGGCTGCCGCTTCGCGCTCGACGACTTCCACCGGGACCAGCGAGAGCTTGCCGCGGTCGTCAACCTCCCGGATCTCCACCTGGATCTTGTCGCCCACCTTGACCACGTCATCGACGTTCTCGATCCGGGCGCCGCCGTGCAGCTTGCGGATCTGCGTGATGTGCAGCAGGCCATCCTTGCCGGGCAGCAGCGAGACGAAGGCACCGAAGGTGGTCGTCTTCACCACGGTGCCGAGGAAGCGCTCACCGACCTCCGGAATGTGCGGGTTCGCGATCGCATTGATGGTGGTCCGGGCGGCTTCCGCTGACGGGCCGTCGGTGGCGCCGATGTAGATCGTGCCATCGTCTTCAATGGTGATCTCGGCGCCGGTGTCCTCCTGGATCGAGTTGATCATCTTGCCCTTGGGCCCGATCACCTCACCGATCTTGTCGACCGGAACCTTGATCGTGATGATCCGTGGCGCCTGCGGGCTCATGTCGGCCGGCGTGTCAATGGCTTCGCGCATGACGTCGAGGATCGTCAGCCGCGCCGCGCGAGCCTGGCGCAGCGCCGCGGCGAGCACCGAGGCCGGGATTCCACCGAGCTTGGTATCGAGCTGGAGCGCGGTGATGACGTCGCGCGTCCCCGCCACCTTGAAGTCCATGTCACCGAACGCATCCTCGGCTCCGAGGATGTCCGTCAGGGTCACGTACTGGCCGCCCTCGTAGATCAGCCCCATGGCGATGCCTGCCACCATGTCCCGCAACGGCACGCCTGCGGAAAGCAGCGACATCGTGGACGCACACACCGAGCCCATGGAGGTGGAGCCGTTGGAACCGATCGCCTCCGAGACCTGCCGTATCGCGTAGGGGAACTCTTCCCGGGCCGGCAGGACCGGGAGCACTGCGCGCTCGGCAAGCGCCCCGTGCCCGATTTCCCGCCGCTTGGGCGAGCCAACCCGGCCGGTCTCACCCGTCGAGTAGGGCGGCATGTTGTAGTTGTGCATGTAGCGCTTGGTCCGCTCTGGGTTGAGCGTGTCGATCATCTGCTCCATGCGCAGCATGTTGAGCGTGGTGACGCCGAGCACCTGGGTCTCACCCCGCTCGAACAGCGCGGAGCCGTGAACGCGGGGCAGCAAGTGAGCCTCGGCGGTCAGCCGCCGGATGTCGGCAAGCCCGCGCCCGTCAATGCGGACGCCGTCGCTGATGATCCGCTCCCGCACCAGTTTCTTGGTGACCGCCCGGAAGGCGGCGCTGATCTCCTTCTCCCGGCCTTCGAACTGCCCGGCCAGCTTCTCGGCCGCCAGGGCCTTGACCCGGTCAGTCTCCGACTCCCGCTCCTGCTTGCCCGCGATCGTGAGTGCCTTGCCGAGCTCACTGGCGACTGTGGCCGCCACGGCGTCGTAGGTGTCCTGCTCGTAGTCAGCGAAAACGGGGAATTTGGCGGTCTCTTTGGCGGCCTGTCCGGCGATCTGCTGCTGCGCCTCACAGAGCAGCTTGATGAACGGCTTGGCTGCGTCCAGGCCCTCGGCGACCGTCTCCTCCGTGGGGCTGAACGCGCCGCTGTCCGCATCTGCGAGGAGAGGCAGCGTTTTGGGCGTGGACTCCGCCTCCACCATCATGATGGCGACATCGCCATCGTCGAGCACCCGGCCCGCCACCACCATGTCGAAGGTGGCGTCCTCAAGCTGCGGGTGGGTGGGGAACGCCACCCACTGGCCCTTGATGAGGGCGACCCGGACACCCCCCAGCGGCCCGGAGAACGGGAGCCCGGCAAGCTGGGTGGACAGCGAGGCGGCATTGATCGCGACCGCGTCGTAAAGGTGCTCCGGATGGAGCGCCAGCACGGTGACCACGATCTGCACTTCGTTACGCAGGCCCTTGATGAACGAGGGGCGCAGCGGCCGGTCGATGAGACGGCAGGTGAGGATGGCGTCCTCGGACGGGCGGCCCTCCCGGCGGAAGAACGAGCCGGGAATGCGGCCCGCCGCGTACATGCGCTCCTCGACGTCCACGGTCAGCGGGAAGAAGTCGAGCCCTTCCCTGGGCTGTTTGGACGCTGTGGTCGCGGCCAGAACCATGGTCTCGCCGTCGAGAGAGACAACGGCGGACCCGCCGGCCTGACGGGCAAGCCTGCCGGTTTCGAACTTGATGGTGACGCTGCCGAATGGCCCGTTATCGATGACGGCTTCGGCGGTATGCACACCCTCCACGGGTGAGACCTCCTTTGACTGAGGTCCCGCGTCCGCCGTCCGCTGGTGGGCGCCGGGTCACGTGGACCCAGACCAACGAGCGGCCGGTCTTCGATCGAAGCCCTCGGCCCTGGGAGGCGACCGCACGCGACCGCGCCGTCCCGACCCGAGAACCACTACCGAGGACCGGCCCTGGCGCACTCCGCACTCCGGAACCGGGGCCGCGGGATGTCGTTCCCTTGTTGTGTAATCGCCCTGCTCTGGTTTTGAGCCTACCTGCGCAGGCCCAGCTTCCCGATGAGGGCACGGTAGCGCGCGATGTCCTTGCGCGCCAGGTACTGCAGCAGGCGCCGGCGGCGGCCCACGAGGAGGAGCAGTCCGCGGCGACTGTGATGGTCGTGTTTGTGCACCTTGAGGTGCTCAGTGAGATCGCTGATCCGCCGCGTCAGCAACGCGACCTGGACTTCCGGTGAACCGGTGTCACCCTCATTGGTCGCATGCCCGGCGATGATCTCCTTCTTGACGACTGTTTCCAGCGGCACGTGGCATTCCCCATCTATGACTCGTAGCGGATACTCGCGCGAGCCCGTTGGGACTCACGCGACCCGGGGCTCACCACGGCGAACTGTCTGGGAGACCCCCTCGGCCAGCCGCCTGAGGGCACAGCCGACCCGGCCGGTGACACCGGCCACCCATTACGGTATCACCTGCCCGGCCCCCGATGTCGCGCGGGCTCACGTCGCGCGGGCTCACGTCGCGCGGGCTCACGTCGCGCGGGCTCACCCGGCGGTACCGCCGACAAGCTCACGAGCCTGAGCCACGTCCACACTCATCTGGGCGGCGAGGTCGCCGGCCGAGCCGAACTTGATCATGCCCCGCAGCCGGGTGGCGAAGTCCACCGCGACATGCACGCCATAGAGGTCGAGATCATCGCGGTCCAGCGCGTATGCCTCCACGACCCGGTGCCGCCCGTCGAACGTCGGGTTGGAACCCACCGAGATCGCGGCGGCCCAGCGCTGCGTTTCGGCACCCTCCTCATCCAGCGACGCCAGCCAGCCCGCGTAGATGCCGTCAGCCGGGATCGAGAGGTGCGGCGGTGTCTCCAGGTTGGCGGTGGGGAAGCCGAGCGCGCGGCCACGGTTGTGGCCGCGGACCACCACCCCCTCCACCCGGTGCGGCCTGCCCATGTGCCGCGTGGCACCCGCCACGTCTCCCGCTGAAACCAGGTCCCTGATCGTGGATGAGGAGATCGTGACCCCGTTGTCCGTCAGCAGCGGTACCCCTTCGGCGCCGAAGTCGTACTTTTCGCCGAGTTCCGACAGCAGCGCGACATCGCCGGCCGCGCGATGCCCGAACCGGAAGTTCTCCCCCACCACGGCCCACCGTGCGTGCAGCCGGTCCGCCAGCACCGCCCGCACGAACTCATCCGGCCCGAGCCGGGAGAACTCAAGCGTGAAAGGCAGAACGCAGACGGCATCGGCGCCAAGGCCGGCCACCAACTGCGCCCGGCGCCGGAGCGTGCACAACATGGGCGGGTGCGAACCGGGCCGGACCACCTCGGCCGGGTGCGGGTCAAAAGTGATCACAACCACCGGCAGGCCCATGCCGGTGGCGATATCGACAGCCCTTGCCACGATGCGCTGGTGACCACGGTGGACACCATCGAAGACACCGACGGTCACCACGGACGAGCCCCAGCCGTCTGGCACGTCCGCCAGGCCCTGCCACCAGTACACGGTGCGTTTCCTCCGTCCATGCCATCGCCGCGGCCAGCCACTGGCCCGGTCACGCGGCGCCTTCCGCCTGCGGACTATCATCCCGCGCCAATAGCCTGTCATGCCCCGGCAGGTAACGGCGTCAGCGCGGTCCGTGTGGGGTTGTGGCCGGGCCGGTCACGGCACGAACACCGCCAGCGGCTGGTAGTGCCCGGCCCTCTCTTGGACCAGTGCGAGAAACTCGCCGTCCGGACCGAACGCTGCCACCGGCCCGTTTCCCCGCCCGCCGCCCGGCAGCCGCCCGCCGTGGGAGACCACCCGGGCCTCGGCCTCGGTGAGCTGCCAGCGGGGGAACGCCGCCGCGGCAGCCTCCGCCAGCGGTATCACGGACGGATCGGCGGCGAGCTTGTCCAGCCCGCGGGCCGCGGCGAGGTCGTAGGGGCCGACTCTGGTACGGCGGAGCATCGTGAGATGCCCGCCCACGCCCAGCTTGTCCCCCAGGTCACGGGCGAGCGCGCGCACGTAGGTGCCGCTCGAGCAGATCACGCTCACGTCCACATCCAGCACTTCGCCCACGGGCCGGGCGGCCAGCACACGGAACGCCCGCACGGTGACAGGCCGGGGAGCGAGCACCGGCGCTGCCCCTGCCCGCGCCAGCTGGTAGGACCGCTTTCCGCCCACCTTGATGGCGCTCACGGCGGGCGGCACCTGCATGATTTCGCCAGTAAGGCCGGCGGCCCGCTCCCTTACCGCTTCAATATGCAAAACGCTGACGTCTGCGCTGGCCACCACCGTGCCCTCAGCGTCACCTGAGTCCGTGGCCTGGCCCAGCCGGATCGTTGCCAGGTACTCCTTCTCGGTGAGCGCCAAATGCCCAAGCAGCCGGGTGGCCTTTCCCACCCCGACGACCAGCACGCCGGTTGCCATCGGGTCAAGGGTGCCGGCATGGCCGACACGCCGGGTTCCCACCAGGCGGCGAACCCGCGCCACCACGTCGTGGGACGTCCATCCGGGGGGCTTGTCAATGATGATCAGCCCGCTGGCCGCGGTCACCGGGCCTGCTCGCCCGCCTCACCCCGTGCGCTTGCCCCGGTCTTCCCATCTTGCTGGCCCCGGCTGCTGCCCGGATCCCCGCCGTCGCGCTCGCCCCAGCCGCTGCCCTCGCCGGCGGCACGCTCGCCCGGCTCGTCCTGGCCGTCTCCGTTTCCGTCGGCACCGGCCCCAGGCACACGGTAAGGGTCCGGGTCCCCGGCTGGCTCCGCGCCTTCCCTGGCCGCGGCGAGCGCTTCGTCGGCGGCGCGGGTCTGGGCGACCAGTTCTTCCATGTGGCGCGCGCCTTCCGGCAGGGTGTCGCGGACGAACGACAGGGACGGGGTGTGCCGCAGCCCGGTCTGGTGGCCAACTTCGGACCGGATCAGGCCGGTCGCGCTCTTCAGCGCGGCGGCGGTCCGCGCCTGCTCATCCGGCGACCCGTACACCGTGTAGAACACCGTGGCCTCACGCAGGTCATTGGTAAGCCGGGCATCGGTGACGGTCACGAAACCCAGCCGAGGGTCCTTGACCCGGCGTTCCAGCATCTCCGCGACGATCTGGGCGATCCGGTCGGCCAGCTTGTACCTCGCAGGCGTTGAGCACCTCTGTCACGTGTGTTGCCGTGGAGGCCACCACGGCAACGCCGATCTCGGCCCGCCGGTGCCGGTCGAGACTGCCTGTCTCGGCAACGGCCACGGTGGGGTGGCGCCGCCGCACCTCGGCGATGACCGAACGTACCGCCGACCTTTTCTGCTTCAGCGACCGGACATCGCCGAGCAGCACGTCCAGGGTCAGAGCCCCCACGTACACGACTGCCTTCCTCGTGGCCGTGAGGGGAGCCGCCAACGGGCGATTCCCCCAGGGGCCACCAGCGTCGTTCGGCCGCTGCTAGCCGCGCGGCCTCTCCCGCATCTCGTAGGTCTCGATCACATCACCGATCTTGATATCGCTGTAGCCGATTCCGATACCGCACTCGTAACCGTCGCGGACATCGGTCACGTCTTCCTTGAACCGGCGCAGCGAGTCCACGGTCAGGCTCTCCGACACCACGACGCCGTCGCGGACCAGGCGGGCCTTGCTGCCGCGGTGGATGGTGCCCGTCCGCACGATGCAGCCCGCCACATTCCCGATCCGCGGCACCCGGAAGACTTCCCGGATCTCCGCGGTGCCGAGCTGTGCTTCTTCGAACTCGGGCTTGAGCATGCCCTTGAGGGCTGCTTCGATCTCCTCGATCGCCTGGTAGATGACCGTGTAGTAGCGGATGTCGACGCCTTCACGCTGTGCGAGCTCACCGGCCCGCCCGGCTGGCCGCACGTTGAAGCCGACGACCACGGCATCCGAGGCGATCGCCAGGTTGATGTCGTCCTGGGTGATCGCGCCGACTCCGCGCCCGATCACGCGCAGCACCACGTCCTCGCCCACATCGATTTTGAGCAGGGCGTCCTCCAGCGCCTCGACGGACCCGGACACGTCACCCTTGATGATGAGCCGCAGTTCCTGCCGCTCACCCGACTTGAGCGCGCTCTCCAGGTCTTCCAGGGTGACCCTGGGCCGGCGCTGCGCGAACTGGGCGCTGCGCTCACGTGCCTCCCGGCGCTCGGCGATCTGCCGCGCGACGCGGTCGTCGGGTACGACGAGGAAACTGTCACCCGCGCCCGGGACAGCGGTGAGCCCAAGCACCTGCACCGGCCGGGACGGTGGCGCCTCCGGCACCGGGTCGCCGTTCTCGTCGAGCAGCGCCCGCACCCGGCCGAATGCCTCGCCACAGACGATCGAGTCACCGACGCGGAGTGTCCCCCGCTGCACCAGCACCGTCGCTACCGGGCCACGGCCACGGTCGAGGTGTGCCTCGATCGCCACGCCCTGCGCGTCCTGCTCCGGATTGGCGCGCAGGTCAAGCTCGGCATCCGCGGTCAAGACGATGGCCTCGAGCAGTTCCTCGATGCCCATGACGGCCTTGGCGGAGACGTCAACGAACAGGGTGGTGCCACCGAACTCCTCGGCCACCAGGCCGTACTCGGTCAGCTGAGCGCGCACCCGCTGCGGGTCTGCACCCTCCTTGTCGATCTTGTTGACCGCGACCACGACCGGCACCCCGGCCGCCTGCGCATGGTTGAGTGCCTCGGTGGTCTGCGGCTTCACGCCGTCGTCAGCCGCCACCACCAGCACGACCAGGTCGGTGGTCTCGGCACCGCGGGCCCGCATGGCCGTGAACGCCTCGTGGCCCGGGGTGTCGATGAAGGTGATCTTCCGCTCCCGCCCATCGACCTCGGTCATGACCTGGTATGCGCCGATGTGCTGGGTGATACCGCCCGCTTCCCTGGCCACCACGTTGGTGTGCCTGATCGCGTCGAGCAGCTTGGTCTTGCCGTGGTCGACGTGACCCATGACGGTCACCACCGGCGGGCGCGCCGCAAGGTCGGATTCGCCGCCTTCGTCCTCACCGAACTCGAGGTGGAAGGACTCCAGCAGCTCCCTGTCCTCCTCCTCCGGCGAGACGACCTGGACGCTGTAGTTGAGCTCAGCACCGAGCAACTGCAGCGTCTCGTCGTTCACCGACTGGGTGGCGGTGACCATCTCACCGAGGTGGAAGAGCACCTGCACCAGGGAGGCCGGGTTCACCCCGATCTTGTCGGCGAAGTCACTCAGCGAGGCTCCCCGGGAAAGCCGGATGACCTGGCCGTTCCCACGCGGGACCTGCACGCCGCCGATCGCCGGTGCCTGCATGTTGTCGAATTCCTGGCGCCGCTGCTTTTTCGACTTGCGCCCGCGTGACGGGCGCCCTCCCGGCCGCCCGAACGCGCCTTGCGTGCCGCTCCGGCCACGGCCGCCAGCCCCTCCCGGCCGGCCGCCGCCACCGCCCACACCGGGGCGCGGCCCGGTGCCACGCGTGCCTGTGCCCGGGCCGCCCCGGCCACCTCCTGGCCTGGCACCACCGCCACCACCACCGCCGCCACCTCCGGGGCCCCCGCGGCCGGGACCGCCGGGGCCGGCGCGGCCTGGCGCCGGGCGGGGTGGCATGTTGCTTGGGCTTGGCCGCGGCCCGCCGGGGCGCGGGCCACCAGGGCGCTGTGCGTCAGAAGGGGAGGGCCGGCCGGCGCCGGCACCGCCTTGGCTGTAGGGGTTGTTGCCTGGGCGCGGCCCCGGCCGTGGCGCACCGCGCGATCCTGGCTGGCCACCGTGCCCGGACCCGCCTTGCCGGGCCGGGCCTGCCTGTCCCTGCCGCGGGCCGGGCCGGGGGCCCGGCTGGGCCCCCCTCCGCTGGGACGGCGGTGGGGTGGGCCGGGCAGGCGCAGCTGTGAAGCGGACCTGTTGCGGTGCGGACGGGGCGCCTGGGGCCGGGGGCTGGGAGGCTTGCTGGTCTGCGGCGGGAGCGCGCTGAGCCGCCTGCTGGTCTCCGGCTGGGGCCGCTGGCGCCGGATGGGTCGTCGGCGGTGCCGACACGGCACCCGTGCCTGCTGCCCTGGCGGCTTCCGTGTCCGCCGCCGCTGCCCGGGTGGCTGCCGCTGCGGCCTGCTCCGATACCGCCGGAGCAGTGGGGGCTGCCGGTGCGCCGCCCGCTGCGGTCGGGCCTGGTGCGCCGGGGGCCGCTGCAGTGGGGCCCG
>WNGG01007032.1_pt1 | contig 12838 bp, 16 predicted proteins | sample 5400661 | NCBI WGS metagenome assembly WNGG01 (sample SAMN13153372, study PRJNA577476) | soil metagenome | isolation source: 100 cm soil or saprolite under Garry oak tree replicate 1 | place: USA:California | collected 2016-06-15 | reverse complement strand
ATGACGATGGCAGGAATCCCCCCGCGAAGATCGCCTGCACTGCTTCGGCGGCCTGCGCGGCAGTAGCAAACGCAGCCGACAACGTAGCGCGTGCCGGCGGCAGCGGGAGCAAACGCAGCGTGATCTCGGTGACCACACCAAGTATTCCTTCCGAGCCAACAAACAAACCGATCAAATCGAAACCGGTTTTGTTTTTATGGATACGACCGCCAGTCCGCAGCACGTCGCCGTTTGCGAGCACTACTTCGAGGCCGATCACGTAGTTTCGTGTCACTCCGTATTTCAAACAGCGCGGGCCGCCCGCGTTCGTGGCGACATTTCCACCGATGGTGCAATCCTTCATACTCGCCGGATCAGGCGGATAGAATAGTTTTTGCGCGCGCACCGCCGCCTTCAGGTCCGCCGTAAACACCCCCGGCTCAACAACCGCAACTGCATCGGCAAAACTGATATCCTTTATCCGATTCATGCGCATGAGCGACAGGGCAATCCCGCCACGTGCGGGGACACATCCCCCCACGTAACCAAACCCACCGCCTCGTGCTGTAACCGGAATCTTTTTGTGCGACGCAAGCTTCAGCAGCTTGCTGACATCGCCCGTCGATTTGGCAAAGACAACAACTTCCGGTTGGTGTGCTGCGAACCATTTGTCGCCGCTGTGAGCAGCGAGTGTATCGGGATCATCGGCGACAACGTCTTTGCCGAGGAGTCCTCGAAGCTTCGAAGCAAGTTCCATACGAATAAACGTCGCGCGCACCAGTTGGAGGGCAAGCGCTTCGCTTGCTAAAGGTGGATCGGCTTCTCCTGAAGACGATGGCAATCGCCGAAGGCGCAAAAATATCGGGCGGCAAAGCCGCATTTGTCGCCAACGCGTTGAGGACAACGCGTTCCACCTCAAACGCCGTTTGCCATCCGATAATGCCGCGAGCGTTCGTCCATGCGCGTCAGCAGCGCTTCTGCTTTCGGATAAATCACCGGCTTCCCTTCGTCCACGCCGGCGAATTCCTTCACCGCATTCATTGAATCAAACCTCAACAACGTCACGAACTCCACTTCGTCTCCATCTTCGTTGATGAACAACTCCGCGCCGCGATACCCTTTGATGTTGCGTGCCGCTATCGAGGGAAAAATTTCGTCGCGCAACATATCTTCGTACGCCTTCGCGTTTTCCGGCTTCGTCCAACCGTGCCAAACGCGTGCGATCATAGGGAGCAAGACTGAGAGGTAGAGGAAGAGGAAGAGCGGATCACATGCCCATGATTTGGTAACCGCCATCGACGTAAATGATCTGACCAGTGATCGCCGCAGCACCGTCGCTTGCCAGGAAAACTCCGGTCGCCCCCAACTCGGCGGGATCGCAACTGCGTTTCAATGGCGCGCGTTCCTGATAATGTTTCAACATGGCCGTAAACCCGCTGATGCCGCGAGCTGCGAGGGTCTGAACGGGTCCGGCCGAAATGCAATTCACGCGAATTTTTTTCGGCCCCAGATCATACGCAAGATAGCGCACACTGGCTTCTAGGCTCGCCTTGGCCACGCCCATCACATTGTAATGCGGCACGACTTTTTCCGAACCGTAATAGGTCATCGCCACGATGCTGCCTCCATCGGTCATTAACGGCGCGGCTTCCCGCACCAGCGCCACCAGCGAGTATGCGCTGATATCCTGTGCGACACGGAATGCTTCGCGCGGAGCAAAAGCCAGCGAGTGAAGCATCAAATCGACCCGGTCGGTTTTGCTGCGCACCTTTTCAAAAAAAGACCTGATCTCATCGTCGCTGGAAACATCGCAGGGAAATAATGGAGTTTGCTCTCCAAACTCGCCGACCAATTCCTCCACGTTTTCTTTTAACCGCTCGCCTTGATAATTGAAAATCAGACGCGCACCGGCGGCGGCCCACGCCTTGGCGATTGCCCATGCGATGCTGCGCTTGTTCGCTACCCCGAATACGAGCCCGATTTTTCCCGCTAAAACCTGCTGTGTCATAGGCTATGCATGATACGCGCATTTGAGACATCGCAAAGCTGCCGGTCTTCGTTACACTTTCCTGCTGTGACTGCACTACTTTTAACCTTTGGCGCAACGAAAACGAAACTAGCATTCCATCTCGATCCCGCCGAAGGCATCCGGTCGCAGTGAGGTTCAGTTCATGCCCGCAATCGGAATCACTGGCGGAATTTCCACAGGTAAAAGCACGTTCTGCGAGTGCGTCCGTGGAACCCTTTCCACAGCGAAATTATTCAATGCAGACCAAGCAGCGCACGCTCTCGTTGAGGTTCCGGAGGTGCAGCAAGAGATTCGTGCCGAATTTGGCAGCGGCGTTTTTTCAAGAGATGGTGACTTGAATCGAGAGAAACTCCGGGCAATAATATTTGGCGACGCGATCAAGAGATGTGCGCTTGAGCGAATCCTCCATCCGCGAATTCGACGCCAATGGAGGACTGAGGCGAAAAGGCATCGCAATTCTCCCGATTTTTTCTTTGCTGATATCCCACTCCTTTATGAAACCGGCGGTGAAACGTTGTGCGACCGGGTGGTCGTGGTGGCCTGTTCGGAGAACGTGCAGGTAGCACGGCTGGCACAACGAATGTCGATCAATGGCACGGAAGCTGAACAAATGATCAGGTCACAAATGCCACTCGACGAAAAGATCGCGCGAGCGGACCACGTGGTTTGGAATGACGGCAGCCGTGCGGCGCTGATGGAGCAGGCACGCTTTCTTGTCGCGCTTTGGCAACAGCAATCATGGACGAGAAGATAGCGGGGCAGACAACGCGGCAAGTTGATCTGGCCGCGGAAGAAAACAAGGAAGAGCGATCTCCAAATCGTCCCGGCGGCTTGGAAGGCGCCCCTTCTTCCGAGAGGGTGACAGCCCCGCGCTCACTTGAGTTAAATGAGCTGCAAGAGTTTTCGGAGAAGAAACTGAAAGCATTGGCGCGTGATTTGGATTTGTTTTTGCATCCCGCCCGCTCTCGCCATCAACACATCCTCGATATTGTCCGTGCTGCATTAGCCGGCGGCGCAACTGTTACTGCGGAAGGTTTCCTGGATCAGGTCAGCGACTCCTTTGCGATGTTGCGTTGGCCAAAATTGAATTTTTTGCCTCTGCCCGAGGACGTATCCGTTCCGCGCGCCCTTGTTGAACAATACCAGCTGCGCCCAGGGCAAAGGATTGCGGGGACGGTTCGATTGCCAGCGCAACGTGAGAAGTTCCTCTCCCTCGACGAAGTCACAACGGTGGAAGGCCGACCGGCCGAGGAATGGACGCAACCGGCGCACTTTGACAAGCTAACGCCGCAGTTTCCGCAAGGCAGGATCATTTTGGAAAATCCAAAGACGAACTCCATCAGCGCGCGCGCGGTGGATTTGCTTACGCCACTTGGGCGGGGGCAACGCGGTCTCATCGTGGCGCCGCCGCGAGTGGGCAAGACGATCGTGCTCAAGGAAATCGCGAAAGCCATTCGGGTAATCATCCGGAGATCGTGCTCATCCTGCTTTTAGTGGACGAGCGACCGGAAGAAGTGACGGATTTGGAGCGCGAAATCGATTGCCAGATTTATCACTCGAACTTTGACGAAAGCGTGCAGCGGCATGTGCAGGTAGCCGAGATGGTGTTGGAGCGCGCCAAACGCCTTGTGGAAATGAAGCACGATGTAGTGCTCCTGCTCGACAGCCTTACACGGCTTTCGCGCGGATACAATAATCTGGAGCCTGGCAGGGGACGGATCATGTCCGGCGGCGTCGAAGCGAAGGCACTCATTAAGCCGAAGAAATTTTTCGGGTCGGCCCGAAATGCGGAAGAAGGCGGCAGCCTGACGGTGTTGGCGACGGCGTTAACCGAAACCGGCAGCCGAATGGACGAATTAATTTTCGAAGAATTCAAGGGCACAGGAAACATGGAGTTGCATCTCGATCGCGGGTTGCAGGAGAAGCGACTTTATCCGGCGATCCATCCGTTGCTCTCGGCTACGAGACGCGAGGAGTTGCTTTATCATCCCGATGAATGGGAACGCGTGCTGATGTTACGCAAAACCATGGCAGCGCTTCCGCCTCTGGAGGCAATGGAAAAACTGATTGATAATCTGCTCGCGACAAAGACCAACGCGGAACTGCTCTTGAGTGGGTTGAGATGATCTCACCCGGCAAGAATGACGAAGTTCGAATGACGAATGACGAAGGAAGCTCGAATGACCAAATGACGAAGCAGTTCTTAAAGCGAGCTCATCATCATTCCGATTTCGTCATTCCTTCGGGTTTCGGCATTCGGGATTCTGCATTGCCATCGCGTCTTATTGCGACCGATGCCGACTTGTCTGAGCTGCTCAACAGGATTGAGGCAGCAGATCGTGTCGGGATCGACATCGAGGCAGACAGTCTCCATTCCTATCGGGAGAAACTTTGTCTGCTTCAGATCAGTGTGCCGACTGTTGCCGGCGTCGTTGATGCCCGTTCGGATTTGGGAACTACGTCTCACAGCCGGGCTCACCAATCCCGGCTACAGCAGGACGTCATTGTCGATCCGCTGGCTGGTCTCGATCTGGAGCCACTGCGCCGGGCGCTTGAATCCCGGGAGATTGTCTTGCACGGGTCTGATTACGATCTGCGAATGCTGCGGCGCGGCTTGAATTTCGTCGCGCATAAAATCTTCGACACATTGATCGCGGCTCGTCTCCTCGGAATTCGTGAATTCAGTCTGGCTGCGCTGGTCAAGCGGTACTTTGGCTTGGAACTACCAAAGGGTTCGCAGAAAGCTAACTGGGCAAAACGGCCTTTGCCGGCGCGAATGGCGGAATACGCAATCAATGATGCGCGTTATCTATTGCCACTTGCAGAAAAGCTGGAAGCCGAGTTGGATAGTTATCAACGTGGCGATTGGCTGCGGCAATCATGCCAACGCGCCATTGAGCAGGCGGCTATGGCGCGTGTCCGAAAAAATGATGAATCTTGGCGCGTGGGCGGATCAGGCTCGCTCAAAGGGCTTGCTGCCGCAGTGCTCCGCGCGCTTTGGCAATGGCGCGAAAGAGAAGCGGAAAGGGCAGATCGCCCGCCATTTCACATTTTGCAAAACGAAAAGCTTTTGCATGCTGCAATCAGTTTCGCTTCAGGTGACTTACCTGATTACAAACACTTTTCACCACGCCGCCGGCAGGCGTTTCGGGAGGCGGCCCGAATCGGACTGGCGACACCGGAATCGGAGTGGCCGATACTGCGTCGGCGGTTTGGAACTCGACCAACTGCTGAGACGGTGCGGTGCACAGAGGAGCTTCGGCGGCGACGCGATAAATCAGCTGACAAGCTTGGGTTAGAACCATCATTCGTCGCGCCGCGTGGCACCCTCGAGGCTGTCGCGGCCGACGGCACGCGAGCAATATCGTTGCTGGTTCCCTGGCAACGCGAATTGCTGGGAATTAGTTGAATCGGCTGAGGATGAAAGCGGCGCGAGGACGCGCGCGCACTCCTAAAGCTGTCGCGAAACAGAGCAGCAGGCCCGATAAATTTCGCACGAAGTGCTTTCGGAGTGCGATGCGTCCTCGCATCGCTTTCCTTTCTCGGCGCACCGATCTCTGCAGTTCGTTGAGATGTTCTACCCTGCGAAACACTCCTAGGGAATGAGCAACGTCTCGCCAACTGTAAGCTTCTTCGCGTCGCGAATATTTTTTCTGTTCGCCTCGAGAATCTGTTTCCAGTGTTTCGATGACTTATAAAATTTTCGTGAGATCGAGAAGAGAGTGTCACCCGGCCGCACAACATACGTTCGATCTGCCTTCTTCGATGTATTTTTCTTTGAGCTGGCACCATTTGCCTTCGATTTCTCCGGAGCGATTCGTGAAGCGGCACGCGTTTCGAGTTCTTTGCGCAGATTCAGATTTTCGTTCTGCAGCCTGGCTACCTCCGACCGGGCGATGACGGAATCGCCAGACAACGCGGTTAGCGCGGCGACTTCGTCATGTTTTATGGAATTTTTGACTTCATTCGCGTGAGTACCGTTTGGGCTTAACGCGAGATAGCGTTTGAAATGATGCAGTGCACTGACAGGATCGTTCAGTTTGTCGTCGTAAAGAACAGCCAGTTTGTAGTGAACTTCAGCGTTCCGAGTGCTTTCGGAATCATCGAGTGCGGCTTCGTACAAGTTGATCGCACGCTCAAAATCTCCCTGGGCTGATTTGTTGTCCGCGTCCTGCATCAACTGCGCGTATCGCGAAGACCCCATTCGATCGCATCCTGTGAGATTGCAGACAAAGAGGATCGACAACGACACACAGCTGAGACGCGCCAGTCCGCAGAATGGAGACACTGATTTACCCGGGGCAGGCCAGAGGTTGTCAGCGCATAACATCGCCATCAATTTGCTCAGTTGTGAAGCGGCGCGCACTTCAATTCTTTTTGTTTGCAGAGATTGCGTTGTTTCTTCCAGCTGCACATCTGCGCGCGGAACTTTCAAGTGGAGCGACCTATTCGCTCAGTTTTGTCGATATGGATGGCAACAAAGTTTCCACCGCTGATGGACGCGTGACTCTCTTGGTGCTGGTCGCAGCCGCTGATCGGGAAAAGGCGCGCGCGGTGGGTGACCGTGTGCCCGATTATTGTCTGGGTAATCCGGATTACAGAATGATTACGATTATTCATTTCACCAGGAAGCCCACTGCAATCGGTCGCAAGCTGATAACGGCGCTGGCGAAACGGCGCGTCAATGAAGAGGCGAAACGGCTCCAAACCCGGTATGACGCGAAAAAAATCACGCGCGACGCGCGCACAGATATCTTCACCGTAATTGACTTCGATGGAAGCGCGTCATCGCAACTTAACGAGCCCGCCCAGTCGGCGAGCTTTCGCGTTCTTGTGTTCGCGCGAGACGGGAAACTGTTAGCGCAGTGGAATGATGTTCCAAGCGCCGAACAACTCGCTGAGGTACTAACGCAGTCGCATTAATACCGTAGCTTCAGCCCGTCAATACGGTTCGGTTTGACGGGCGCGTTTAGCCATCGGGCTAAAGCCACGGTGTTAATCCAGAATTCGGCTCAATACTTCGGCACGCTGGGATCGATCTGCTCCGACCACGCATCGATTCCGCCTTCGAGATTGTAAACGTTGCTGAAACCGCGTTGCTGCAGAAGTCGCACCGCCTGTGCGCTGCGCGTGCCACTGTGGCAATGGACAACGATCTGCTGCCCGCGTTGTAATTCGTCCGCGCGGTTGGCGATTTCTCCCAGTGGAATCAACTGCGCGCCATCGATTCGTGCGATTTCGTATTCAAATGGTTCCCGCACATCGACCAACTCGAATGCTTCGCGCGCGTCCATTTTTCGCTTTAGTTCATTGACGGAGATCGCAGGGACCATCTCCTCATCTCGCGCGCCGCAAAATTGGTCGTAGTCAATCGGCGAAAAGATTGTCGGATTGTCACCGCAAACTGGACATTGCGGGTCGCGCCGCAGGTTAAGTTCACGAAACTTAACGTTGAGCGCCTCAAAGTGAAGCAGGCGCCCAATCAGGGGCTCGCCGATGCCCACAATGAGTTTGATCGTCTCGATCGCCTGCAATAGCCCGATGATTCCCGGCAAAACGCCGAGCACTCCTGCTTGCGCGCAGTTCGGAACTGATTCTGGTGGAGGCGGCTCCGGAAAAAGACAACGATAACATGGCCCGCCCAGATGGGGCGCGAACACGGTCGTCTGTCCTTCGAAACGGAATACCGAACCGTACACATTTGGCTTTTTTTCGAAAACGCACACGTCGTTCGACAGATAACGCGTGGCGAAATTATCCGATCCATCGACGACAACGTCGTATTCAGAGACAATTTCCGATGCATTTTCGCTGGAGAACCGGCATTGATGTAATTCGATCTCGATATCCGGATTGATGTCGCGCAGCCGATCTCGCGCCGATTCCAGTTTGCTGCGGCCAACGTCCTTTGTTCCGTGAAGTATTTGCCGCTGCAGATTCGAAAGATCGACATCATCGAAATCGACAATTCCAATCGTGCCAACACCGGCTGCCGCAAGATAAAGCGCGGCCGGAGACCCAAGGCCTCCCGCGCCGATGCACAAAACGCGTGCTGCTTTTAGCCGTCGTTGTCCATCGGCTGTGACTTCGGGCATTATAAGATGACGCGAGTAGCGGGCCGTCTCCTCCCTGGTTAAGCCGATACCGGAGACTCTTTCCTCTGGGATAACGCTTTTGCGCATGTCTCGATATTTTAGCACGGCTCTCAGATCGGAGCATTTTCCCAAATGTGCGGACCGCCCAAATGTTGGGCAGGAAAAGAAAGCTGCGATCTATCCAGCAATATTCGCCCGGTTCTAATGCGTATTGAGCATTGCTCTGCATCCAGACACATTACAGATGAGCAAACCGACCAGGCCACCGAACAGAAGGAGCGTCGACCAAACTTTGCGCGAGCGGAAATAAAAGTACGCTTGAGCAAAATAAATTCCGATGCAGGCCGCGAACAGGCCCCACCCGCCCGAATGCTGATTAGCGAAAGCAGCGAGGCCAAGGGGGAACATGTAAACCAGGGGCCAATACTTGCCGTTGGGATTCGTCGCGAACAGCGCGACCAACCATGTCACGACGTATGCAATCATCTTATATTTCAGCGGGATTCGCTTGGCAGCCATACATTGGCTGACCCGATTTGAATCCAGCGCCCTTACTCCGTTACTGTGACCGGGGTGCCAGCCGGGGCATTTTCAAAAAACTTGACGGCCATTTGTCCCGGCAAACGAATGCAACCGTGCGACGCGGCAAAGGGCGGAACATAGCCCTGGTGCATCGCGTATCCCCCTCTAAAGAACATCGCATACGGCATTCGCGCGCCATCGAAATGGCTCCCCTTCGGACGGGCATCTTTCCGTGAGTCAACATTTGATCTAACAACGTTGCCATAATCATCCACATAATCGCCAAACACGGTCGAGACGTGGCCGGCGTCCTTCGAAAGCACAGTGTAATGGCCCGGCGGAGTGGAAAAACCAGGCTTACCAGTGGAAACAGTCGTTTCACCGACCACGCGTTTGCCCTTGTAAAAGTAAGCCTTTTGTTCGCCGATATGCACAACGATCTTGGCCGAACCGGAGGCGTTCTCATCATTCCACCAACCCGCTGGAGCGGGCCGAGGATAGACGCCGGACGTAGCGGCGTGGGGATAGACGCCGGGCGGATAAGAGGGATAGGGATACTCCTCGCAACTGAAGAGGATCAGAGCGACAAGGCTTGCACCTATGGCTTGCAACAAACAGCGCGGGTTCACTGGAAGGGGATATTTATGCGGGGTTCGTCGAGGCATTCAACCCTAAATGTCGATTCTCACCGGACTCATGGCCGTTTCGTTCTCAGGGGTTTGACGCTTCAGATGGGCAGAATAGGCTGACGTTATGACTACGGTGCAACCGCCAATTAATCTGAAAAACTGGATCGAGGAGAACGCCGACAAGTTCAAACCTCCGGTAAGCAACCGATACCTTTACGATGGGCGGGATTTTTTTGTGATGGTCATCAAGGGGCCGAATGCGCGGAACGATTTTCATCTAGTCGATTCGGAGGAGTACTTCTACCAGCTGAAAGGGGATATTAAGGTGCGCACCCGCGAAGGTGACCGGATCGTGGACCATATTGTCAGAGAAGGCGAAACCTTCTTTATCCCGCCAAATGTGCCGCATTCGCCGCAGCGGCCGCCGGACACGATCGGTGTGGTCGTCGAGAGGCGGCGGCCACCCGGAGAAAAAGAACACGTCATTTTCTATTGCGAAAATTGTGGGGCACTGGTGGAAGACATCCATTTTGATTGCGCGGACATCGTTGAGCATTTCAGCCAGGCGATGCTCGATTTCTGGAACGATGACGCGCGCCGTACCTGCAAGAAGTGCGGCAAGAAAGTCGAAAAGCCGCAGCCGGTGAAATCGCTGTAGTGTGCGCTGTTCTGAGCGCATAAAGTCCGCTGAGACAGCGGACGCTACAACATCATGAAGATCGACCTCCACACCCACATTCTGCCGCGCGACTGGCCGGACCTCGACGCGAAATACGGCTACAGCGGATTCGTCAGGCTGGATCATTACAAGCCCTGCTGCGCGCGAATGATGATTGGCGATCGCGTCTTTCGCGAGATCACCGACAACGTATGGGAGCCGGAGCGGCGTATCGAGGAATGCGAGCGCGACGGCGTTTCCATGCAGGTGCTCTCCACTGTGCCGGTGATGTTCAGCTATTGGGCAAAACCAGCCGATGCCCTCGATCTTTCTCGGCGACTTAACGACCACATGGCCGGGATCGTCCGTGATCATCCAAAGCGATTCGCGGGCCTTGCGACCATTCCAATGCAGGATCCCGACCTCGCCGCAGGCGAGCTGGAACGATGCGTTCGTGAGCTGGGAATGCGCGGTGCGCAGATCGGAACGCATGTCGATGCGAACCCGCATTCCGGTCGCATCGACACTTTGAATCTCGATAATGCGTCTCTTCAACCTGTGTGGAGCGCCGCTGAAGAACTGGACGCAGCGATCTTTGTTCATCCCTGGGACATGCTCGGCAAGGAGCGCATGCCAAAATATTGGTTGCCGTGGCTGGTCGGTATGCCGGCCGAAACCTCTCTTGCGATTTGTTCCCTGATTTTCGGCGGCGTCTTTGAGAGGTTCCCAAAACTCCGCGTCGGCTTTGCTCATGGCGGCGGAGCGTTTCCGGGAACAATCGGTCGCATCGAGCGCGCGTTTCATGTGCGACCGGATCTGGTCGCGGCGGAGAACAACACAAATCCGAGAAAATATCTAGCTGACGACAAGTCACCGGCGCGGTTTTACGTGGATTCACTTGTTCACGACGCCGACGCACTGAAGATGCTGATTAAGCTTTTCGGCGCGCAACGTGTCGCACTAGGTTCTGATTACCCTTTTCCGCTCGGTGAAGCGAAACCGGGCCAGCTCATCGAATCGATGAAACTTTCCGCCAAAGAAAAAGCGCAGGTGCTTTCCGGTACCGCGGTCGAATTTCTCCGCTTAACGGCGTGATGCCTCGATCGCCGACTGATTTTGGCCACGGATTAACACAGATGAAACACAGATCCGGAAGGCCTCTTAGGTTCCGGATTTGTTTGTCTTAATCCGTGAAAATCCGTGTTCATCTGTGGCTAATCAAAGCTCATGTCTGATTGCCCACAAATCGTGGAATACTGGCTTAAAAAGCGATTCTTTCAGAAACGGCACACCTGGAGAACCGCCGGTGCCTTTTTTCGCGCCGATGGTTCGCTCAACCAGCTTGATGTGCCGGTAACGCCATTCCTGTAATCCCTCGTCAAAATCGGTCATTAACTCGAACAAGATCGAGCATTCTGGTGACCGCTTGTAGAGGCGAAGAATTTCCTTCTGCACACGCTCGTCGGGTCCATTTGATTGTGTGACGTCGCGATTTATCAAATCGTCGGGGATCTGTGCTCCGCGCGAGGCAAGAAAATCATAGAAATGATCAACCACACTGCGCTCGTGAAATAACTTTTGCAGCCGATTGTACCCAGGGAAATCCGGCTTTAGATACGCTACGGTCGATTGCCGTTTGTATCCAAGCGCAAATTCGATTTCCCGAAACTGCACAGACTGAAACCCCGATGCTGTCTCGAGCCGGTCGCGAAAACTTGAGAACGACGATGGGGTCATTGTTTCAAGAATGTCCACCTGCGCCACGAGCACCTTCATGATTGTGCGCACGCGCTTGAATGTGTGAATCGCGCCAAACAGATCCCCCGCGGAGAAGTCTCGCTTTATTTTTTCGAACTCGTGCAGCAACTGCTTGAACCACAGCTCGTACGTTTGATGAATGATGATGAACAGCGTCTCATCGTGCTCCGGCGGACTTGAGCGTGGTTTCTGAAGCGAAAGCAGCTTCTCCAGATCCAGATAACTGGCGTACGTCAGCGGCGGCGGCATGGCTCCTGATGCTGGATACTAGATGTTAGATTCCTGATCACAAAGCGCGATTCTTCGATCATGCATAATTGAAGATTGATGTGACGCTGCGATCCCGTCATGCTTTGCCTCGAACTTCACGGAGAGGCTTTTATGAGAAGAACAATGGTTGGCTTCGCTATTTTGATCATCATTTGCGCCGGCGTGCGCTCCGCAATGGCTGGCGACAAAATCGACGTTCCAAAAGTCGTTACCAAGTCCGATGCCGAGAAAATTCTGGGCGTGCCGGTCAAAGACGCCAAGGGCCGCAACCAGCCCGGCAGTGGCGGCTACTATGAGTCGGAGTGGAGTTATCATGCGATCGAAGGCGATAAGGGACTCTATTTCGACGTTCTCTATGCGGGGCGAGCGCCGATGGCAGCAAATCGACTCGTATCGACGGTCTTGGTGATAAAGCCATCTTCTGTCCTAACGAGACCGGCATGGCAATGCTGCATGTTCTCAAGGGCGATATCCTGATCACGATTGGAATTCACGGTCTTCCCGCGGACGCGGTTCTCGATTCGGAAAAATCGATGGCCACAAAAATTCTTGCAAACCTGTAGAGCGGCTGCCTCGCCCGCAGAGAAAGTCCGCAGATTGGTTGAGTCAGGCTCTGCAGTTGCGTCAGCGATTCGGAATTCCGGAAATCTGTGGATACAATTCAGCCTATCTGCCGCACGTAATACTCGTCCCACGCTGCCGGGATACTCTCGCGCGCCGAGTACGGCCCGGGTTCATACACGCGCGATGAAATGCCTCGCTGGCTCAACTCGCACACGTGCCAGTCTTGCTTGTTGACCATGTCCCAGAACTCAACGGCATCGTCGGGATCGAAATCGTTCCGCTCGAACGCTTCCGGATTAAAGAACCAATCGCAGAAGATCAGTGTTCGTTCCGG
>WNGG01016197.1_pt1 | contig 12841 bp, 9 predicted proteins | sample 5400661 | NCBI WGS metagenome assembly WNGG01 (sample SAMN13153372, study PRJNA577476) | soil metagenome | isolation source: 100 cm soil or saprolite under Garry oak tree replicate 1 | place: USA:California | collected 2016-06-15 | reverse complement strand
GCTCCGTCGCCGCGCGGGCCCGCTGCTTCACCGCAGGATTGTGAATGCGGCGCGAGGAGCGCCGCGCCGCGAGCGTGCGTGCGTTGGCCTCGAGCTCCGGCGCCACGCTGTCCCGCCCATCGCGCAGCGCACGGGTCAGCGTCGCCACCTCCACCAGCTTTTGCTTCGCGAAGGCAAGCCATCCCCTCAGCTCGCGGTCGAGCTGGGTCTCGAGGTCGAGGTCGATCGGCACGTGCAGCAGGGAGCACGAGGGCGCCACCCACAGCTGCGCCGCTCCGGCGCGGTCCATCCCCTCTTCGAGCTGCCGCAGCGCGGCGATGAGATGCGCCTTCCAGATGTTGCGCCCGTCGATGACGCCCAGTGATAACGTCTTTCCCTCACGCCCGCCGCCCGCCGGCCACGCCTGCAGCAACGCCTCCAGCTGGCCCGCGGCGCGCACCGCGTCCACGTGCAGCCCGGCGACCGGTAGCTCGAGCGCCGTCGGCAGATTGTCGTCCAGTCCCGCGAAGTACGTGGCGACCAGGATCTTCGCCGTGGGGACGCGCTCGGCGAGGAAGCGGTAGGCCCGCACGAACGCCGCGCGCTCGGCCGGCGTGCGGTCGAGCGCCAGGCACGGCTCGTCGAGCTGCACCCATGTCGCCCCCGCCGCGGCGAGGCGCGACAGCACTTCCCCGTACACCGGGAGCAGGGCGTCGAGCAGCGTGAGCCGGTCGAACCGGGCCGTGCGCGTCTTGCCCAGAAGCAGGAAGGTCACGGGGCCGATCAACACCGGCTTCGTGTGGATGCCGAGCGCCTTCGCTTCCTGGAACTCGTCCACCGGCTTCGACGAGGAGAGACGGAACGCCTGCGCCGGCTCGAACTCGGGCACGATGTAGTGGTAGTTCGTATCGAACCACTTCGTCATTTCCATCGCCGTGACGTCGCGCCCGCCCTGTTGCATGCCCCGCGCCATCGCGAAGTACGTGTCGAGATCCACGGGCCCGCCCACCCAGCCGTAGCGCTTGGGCACCGCGCCCACGAGCGCGCAGCTGTCCAGTACGCGGTCGTAATAGGAAAAATCGTTCGACGGGATGAGGTCGATGCCGGCATCCTGCTGCAGCCGCCAGTGGCGCGTGCGCAGCTCCGCACCGGTCTTGAGCAGGGCCTCCCGGGACACCTTGCCGCTCCAGTAGCCCTCGGTGGCGCGCTTCAACTCGCGCCCGGTCCCGAGGGGAGGGAAGCCGAGATTGTGGGCGATGGGCATAGGAAGGGGAATCTACTTACAGAGAGAAGCCTGGGGAGTGGGCGAAAACAACCGCGCCGGCTCGAGTGTTCGGGCCGGCGCGTGGTTTAGGGCTTGTGAGGGTGCGGCTTCGCTTGCCCGGGTGGTGTGAAATCGGGCTGGCGCCCCGGCGCGTTCGCCACGCCGCGCGCCAAACCCTCGGCCGCCTGCGCCGGCGTCGCGCCCTGCGCGACGCTCGTCTGCACCTCAGTCGGTAGGTCGACAAGATCGCCCGGGGCCCGGCCGGCCTTGATCATGCCTTGTACCAGCTCGAGTGTCTTCTTCGGGGGAACCCCCAGCGCTGCGAGTGTGGCCGCCACGCGCAGCGTCAGTCCCGGGTCGTAGGGCGCCCGGCTGACTCGCGCCAGGTCCTGCACCTGGCGCGCGCTGAGTCCGGCGTTGAGAGCGTACGCGGCGCCCTCGACCACGTCCGCTCCGGCCGCTCCGATTCCGCCGTCGCGCAGCGCGCCCGCGGCGGCGTCCAGCTGCGCCGCGAGCGCACGCACCGCCGCAACCACGCGGTCGGCGGGCACGTGCTTCGCGCCGCCCTCGATTGCCTTCTGGATCAGCGGGTCGACCGGCAGACCGCGCGCGGCGGTCGTCGCGGCGATGTTCTGAACCACGCGGATGACCTCCGGTGACACGCGACCGCGGAGCTGCGCGGCGACGTCCGCCTGCCCGGCGACCACCCGGGGAAACGCCGCGGCGACCAGCGCGACGAGGGCAAGTCTGAGGATCGTCACAGGGTCCGTACTCCCCGTGCGGTCACGGCGACCACACTGTTGCGGCGGCCGAAGCCGTCGTCCACTGCGGGCGCCGCAGGGTCCACTACCCAGCGTTTCCCGTCCACGACGAACGCGTACTGGTGCTGCCCCACCGGAACCGGGAGCGTCGTCGTCCAGACGCCGCTCGTGCCCGCCGGCACCAACGGCGCGGCGTTCTGGTCCCACTGATTGAACGTACCGGCCAGGGCGACGCGCCTCGCGCCCGGCGCATACAGCACGAACCGCACGTACACGCTGTCGCGCGCAGCAGCGCGCGCCGGACTGCCGGTGACGGAAGCTGGCACCGGCGACACCACGGCACGGTTGATGAGCACCACCACGGCCGCCGCGGCGGCGAGGGCGCCGGCCCACACGGTCCAGGGGCGCACCCGGACCCGCAACTCCACGTCGCGCGGTGCCGTGAACCAGCGCCACGCGCGCCGTGCCGGCGACCCCGCGTGGCGCCGCACGGTTTCCATCACGCGGGTGTCGAGCGCCGCCGACAGCGGCACGGGCGTGCGGTCGACGGCGCCGATCAGCCGCAGCGCTTGCTCCCCTTCCGCGCGCAGCTCAGCCGGCAGCTGCGCGAGCGACAGCTCGCCGTCCAGCAGCCGTTTCACCAGCGGGTGGTAACCTGGGCTCATAAGTGCTCCTTCAGCAGCTCGCGCAACCGGTCGTATGCCCGGTGCATCCGCATCTTGAGTGACGCTACGGTTGCGCCCGTCAGCTGCGCGATCTCCTCGTACAGCAACCCTTCCACGTGTTTCAGCACGAACACATCGCGCTGCTGGGGGGTCAGATGCCCCAGCGCCTGCTGGAGTGCGCGTGCACTCTCGGCTTGCTCCACATTCCCGTCGGGGCGGTCGGGCGCTGCGAACGCTTCGTCCGCCAGCTCAAGCGACCTGCCTTCGCGTGTCCGGCGGCGCCGCTCGGCGAAGCAGCGGTTCCGCAGGATCAGAAACAACCACCCGGCAAATTTGTCCGGGTCACGGCACTCCGCCAAATGATCGAACGCGCGTACCAGGGCGTCCTGCACCGCATCTTCGGCGGCATCGCGCGAGCCCAGCATCCGCGCCGCGTAGCGCGCGTAGCGGTCTCGGTACCGCCCCACCAGCACCGCGTACCGCTCCACATTGCCCGCGAGAACCGCTCGTACGACCTCGCCGTCCGTCGCCTCGTCCCGCAAACCCACCCCGAGTCTCTCGCCGCCGTATATGCACAGGATGCTAGGTGTGGCGTCCGGCGGGGGCAACGGCCCTCATGGGGTAAAGAGTCTCGGGCAGCAACGTGGGTAACGCGCTGCACCGTTGGGACTTCCGGCGCGCAGCGTTACCTCCGCCGCCAGCCGCCGATCTTGATGGCGGTAACCGAGAGGTCACCCATGAGGGACGAGACTCCCCCCGCGCCCGACAGGAGCCTTGTGCTGGGTATGGCCAGCGGCGATGCGCGGGCCCTGCGCGAGCTGATGCGCCGTCACGGCGCTTCCGTGTACGCCCTCGCCTACGGCATCCTGGTCGACACAGCGGACGCCGACGACGTGGTCGCCGAGACGTTCGAATACGCGTGGCGCACCGCCACCCGGTTCATCGAGCGCGCATCGGGCTCGGTCTTCAACTGGCTCACCACAATCGCACGCAGCCGCGCTCACGGCTCGCTCCAGGCGCGCCAATGGCCCGGCCGACTGGTGATGAGGACGGGGGTTTCATGATTCGCGAGCTCACGAAACGGGGAAGCCAAGCAGGCAGCCACCGGCCGTAACCGCTTTTCGCCTGTCCTCACCTTCGAGCAGCGGGTAGCTTTCCCCCCGTGAACCGGGGGATGCTCGCATTGTTCGTCGCCGGGACGGCCGGCGTGGCGCCGGCCGCAGCCCAGCTCGACGCGTCCCTGGGGCTCGGCGTCGGGACCGTGCGGTACCCGGCCGGAGACTCTTCATCCCGCGGCGCGACCCGCTTCAGCTCCACCATGCTGTCGCCGGGGTTGCACGCATCCACTCCCCGCTGGACGGCGGACCTGTTCGGCTCCGTAGCCTCTCTCAGCGGCGGCACCTGGTCCCTTCAGGGCCGTGCAGACATATGGGCCGCGACGGCGCCGCTCGGGGACGGGTTCCGGCTCGGGGCGGAGGGGATCCTCGCCGGAACGACGCGAACGGACAGTGGGTGGACCGCGGCCGCGCACGGGATTGGCGAGCTGCTCTGGTCCGCACCTAAGTGGGGGGTCGGCCTGGGTGCCGGCCCGTCCGCCGGGTGGAGCTCCGATATATCCGGGGCGGTGACGGCCCTGCACACGCGGGCGCGCTTGTGGTGGCGACCGGGTGGGGGGGGCGGGGGCGGGGGCGGGGGCGGCACGGACTGTTTCTTGGCCGTCGAGCCCACCCGGTTCGGGGGTGCCTGGTTCACCGACATCACCGCCGGGGCCACGCTCGAGCGGGGCTCAGCGATCCTGTCCGTGGCGACCAGCGCGCGCTTTTGCTCCTCCGGCTACTGCTCCAAGGCTGCGGGCAGCGCCTTCCTGCAGGTCTTCGTCTCCCCCTCGGTGTCAGTCGAGCTCGGCGGCGGCGGCTACTTGAACGATCCGTACCAGGGACTGCCGCGCGCCAGCCTGGTGACTCTGGGCGTCCGGCTGCATGGCGCGCGCCGCATCCGCCCGGACGTCCCCACCGTGAAGTGGACGCCCCTCGTCCTGGCGACGCGCGGCGACAGCCTCGTCGTCCGGTTTGACATCGCCGGCGCGGGCTCGGTCGCCATCGCGGGAGACTGGGACGCATGGCGACCGCGCCAGCTCCGGCCGGTCGGAGACGATGTCTGGGAGGGAACGCTGGTGCTGCGCCGCGGGCTGTACCACTTCAACCTCCTCGTGGACGGAGCCGAGTGGGTGGTGCCCAAGGGAGTGGCGACGGTGTCGGACGGCCTGGGTGGGATGGTGGGGGTGCTCCTCGTGCCTTAGTGTAGAGGGTCCCTCTCACCGAGGTGCGCGATGGGTAGGATCAACTGGGGTCGCGTCGTGCTGGGCGGGCTGCTGGCAGGGGTGGTGCTGAACATCGTCGATTGGCTGACGTACGGGGTGTGGCTAAAGCCCGACCTGGCCGCCGCGATGCAGGCGCTCGGCAAGCAGCCGGGGGCGATGGACAGCGCGGTCCCGCTGTGGGTGGCGCTCGATTTCGTGTACGGCATCGGCTTGCTGTGGGTGTACGCGGCCATCCGGCCGCGGTTCGGTGCGGGGCCGAAGACGGCGGTGATCGCGGGCGTCGCGGTGTGGTTTTTCGTCGGCCTGCTGCATGCGATCGGCGAAGCACCGATGGGGTTCATGCCGCAGCGGGTGATGATGATCGGGACGATCGTGAACCTGATCGAGCTTGCGGTGGCGGGGCCGGTGGGGGCGTACGTGTACAAGGAGATGTGAGGGTCGGACAGTCGGACAGTCGGACGGAAGGAGCACAACGGGCGCCTAACGTCGCGCCCGTTTGTGTTTCTCTTGCCTACGGTCCGACCGTCCGACTGTCCGACTGTCCGACCGTCCGACGGCTACTGGCTCAGCGGGATCGACGCGCGCGTGTAAATGTACCGGCCGTTGTAGCCGAACGGCGACGCAGCCGCCCAGGGGAAGGTGCCGAAATTGTTGTTGAAGTCCTTCGAAGTGTCCCCGAACGAGTCGACCACAACCGGAGACGACGGCTGGTCCGGATAGACGTCGAAGAGATTCCGGACGCCGACGGACAGATCCACCCCGTTGAAGCGGTACCCCACTTCAGTATCCACTAGCGTTTTCGCACCGTACCGCTCGCGGCAGAGGTTGCAGAACCCCGGCTGTGCCGAGGAGAACTTGCCGTAGTAGGACGCCCGCGCCAGCGCGTGGAATCGGCTCAGGGAATACTGGGCCGTGAGCGTACCCCGCCAGTCTGGCCGCTCTTCCGTGATTCCGATCCAGGTGACCGAATCGATCAGGCCGGCTTCACCGGTGCCGTTGAATATCGGGGGCAGGGAATCGACGCGGGTGATCTCGTTCTTCGTCCAGTTGACGGCCGCCGTCCAATCGAGCGTCCCTCCCCCCACCTCGGGGACTCGCAGATTGGCCGTGAAGTCCACGCCCTGGGTGCGCGTATCCAGGCCGTTCGTGAAGTACTGGACCGCCCCGATGCCGGTGATGCCACTGTCGACGAGAATTCTGACCGTGCTGTCCTGCAAGAAAGTTGCGCTCAGCATGATGCGGTGGTCGATCTTGATGTAATAGTAGTCGGCCGTGAGGGTCAGGTTGCCGGTCGGCGAGTAAGCGAATCCACCACTCAGGTTCACCGATGTCTCGTCGCGCAACGGCTTCGCCCCGAGAACCTGCGCGGGCCGCGTACCGACGGGGAAGATGCCGACCTGTACGGGAACGCCGGCGATGACGTTCGTGACCACCTTGCTGAAGAACTCTTGGCTGATCCCAGGGGCGCGGAACCCCGTGCTCGCCGCTCCGCGCAGGGTGAACTGCCGGGAGGGCTGGTAGCGCAGCGCCAGCTTCCCCGTCACGCGGGAACCGAAGTCGCTGTAATGCTCGAACCGCCCCGCCACGTCGGCCAAGACCTGCGACGAGAGCTCGGTCTCTGCGTCCACGTATGCGCCAACGTTAGTGCGGTGATTGTCGGAGGCGTCAGACGGCGTGAAGCCGGGGAATCCTTGCGACCCGGGCACGGCGGGGTTGGCCGGATCTTTCCCGAACTGAGTCGTGTCCCTGCCGTCGATGTACGACGCCAGCTCTCCTGCTTCGATCTTGTACCTCTCCCGGCGGAACGCGGCGCCCAGGGCGAAGTGGACGGGCGCCGGCAGGCCCAGACTCAGCGCCTTGGTCACGTTCGCCTGCGCGATGAATTCCTCGCGCCGCAGGCGCCCCGCGTAAAACGAGGTCTTGTTGGGGATCCCTGGGTCGTCGGCGGTGCCGAGAATGCTGTCCGGACCGGGCGCACAGGGCACGTCGAGACATGGCCCCAGGGAGGTGTTGAGCGTGTTCCTGAGGTCGTAGTCGAAATGATTGTGCCCGAAGCTGGCGCCCAGGTCCACCGACCACCCGCCGGTCACCCCGCGCCAACCCCCAGCGGCCGAGTAGTCCGTCACGTTGGGAGCGAATTCGGGGAGAAAGCCTAGCGGGTATATGTCCGGCCAGTTCCGGAAGTTTGTGCTGTACCGCCGGTAGGCGTTCCCAGTACCCTTGCGAAAGCTGTAGCCGCCGAACGCGTACAATTCGCTCGTGCCGGCGTCGTTCAGCGGCAGTCGCAGGTTCCCCAGCGTCATGATGTCCTTTTCGAGCCCGTCACCCCAGTGGTGGTTCGGCTGGGGCACAGCGTTGCGCTTCACCACGACCTGGCCCTGGCTGTTGATGGAGTCCGGGACGCCGGTCCCGCCGTCTTCGAACGGATCGGCCCACGCCCGGTTGGTCGGCTCGCGGTCGAGAAACTCCCCGAACAGCCCGAGCGAGCCGCGGCCGAGCTTGATGCCCCAGCCGCCGTTCACGTCCGTCGTGGTGCCGTCGTCGGGGTAATTGTCGGTGATGTAGCGGCCGACGTCGACGTTCGCGTACGGCGTGAACTGTCCTTCCTTCAGCACGAGGTTCACGACGCCGGCGATCGCGTCCGAGCCGTATTGCGCCGACGCGCCGTCCCGCAGCACTTCCATCCGGTCGGTCTGGTGCCGGCGCCAGCCGTTCAACAGCACCAAGGTCTGGTCGGGGGAGAGGCCGCGCAGCGTGAACGGCCGGCCGATGTCACCCGCGTCGGTGACGCTCTGGTGCGGGAAATTCACCGACGGGGCGAGCTGCTGGAGGATCTGGCTGGTCTCCGTCGTCCCCGTCCGCTTGATGTCCTCGGCCGTGAACACGTCCACCGGAACCGCCAGCTCCTCCGCGGCCGTATGCCGCGCCCGTGAGCCGACCACCACGTCCACCGGTGCGAGCCCGATCGCCTGTGCTCGCAGCGAGAAGTCGTGCCGCGTCGGCGCCTGGTCGCTCACCGTCACACGTACCGTCTGGGCCACGTATCCCAGGAGCCGGGCCCGGACCGTGTAGGTCCCGGCGGGGACGCCCCTGATCTCGTAGTCTCCCTTGTCGTTCGTGGTCGCCGTGGCCCCGACGGCATCGACGCCGAGCGTGACGCGCGCGAGCGGCGCGCCCGCCGAATCCGCGACGTGCCCCCGAATGACCCCACCCTGAGCGGCAAGCCGCCCCAGTGACAAGAGCGACAGGAGTACAGCGCACCGTGCGACGAACCAAACCCGCTTGAGCACAAAGCCTCCTCGAGCAGAGCGACGGGGTTGAGGGAAGCCGGTCAGGAGCACTTCATATGCTGCCGCCCGATCGGCGACCCCGCAAGAAGGCCCCGGGGGTTGCGGAGTGTGACAGAACATGCGCCCCCGCGCATAAAAAACCGCCGCCGAGGCTGCCGCAGCGCCGCTCGCGCGAGTAAGTTGCCGGCGCCCCCGGGCTCGCGCCCGGGGTCAGGCAAGCCATGGAGATCACGAATGAGCGTTGACCGCCGCGCCTTCCTACAGCACACCGCCGCCACCGCCGCCGCGCTCGCCGTGCCAAAGTACCTGTATCCGCAGCAGTCCGACCTCGCCCCCATCTTCGCGCAGATCGAAAGACGTCACGACGAGGCCGTCACGCGACTGCAGCAGTGGATCCGCCAGCCGTCCATCGCCGCGGAGCGCCGCGGCGTGAACGAGGGCTGCGACCTCACGATGCAGCTCCTGCGCGACGCGGGGTTCGATCAGGTCACGAAAATTCCGACGGACGGCCAGCCCGGCATCTTTGCGACGCTCGACGCCGGCGCCCCGCGCACACTCGGCCTCTATTTCATGTACGACGTCAAGCAGGCGGACCCAGCGGAGTGGTCGTCGCCGCCGTGGGAGGCGGCGCTCGTGAACCGGCCCGAACTCGGGCTCGTGCTGGTGGGTCGCGGCGCCGTGAACCAGAAGGGGCCCGAAGCCACGTTCCTCGCGGCGCTGCACGCCATTCGCGGCGCCGGCCGGAAGCCGCCGCTCAACTTCGTGCTCGTGGCAGAGGGCGAGGAAGAGATCGGCTCGCCCCACTTTCCCCAGATCGTGCGCCGGCCCGAGGTGCAGTCCGCCCTGACCCGCACGCTCGGCATCTTCATGCCCTCGGCGGCGCAGGGGTCGGACGGCCGGGTGACGATCACCCTCGGCGCCAAGGGCGTGATCGAGTGCGAGCTCGTGTCGAGCGGGGAGCGCTGGGGTCGCGGGCCGCGCAAGGACATTCATTCCAGCAACAAGGCGCGGGTGGACAGCCCGGTGTGGCACCTCGTCGAGGCGCTCGCGACGCTCGTCTCACCCGACGGCAACGAGCCGGCGATCGAGGGCTACGCCGACAGGGCGCGCCCGCTGTCGGCGAGTGAGAAAGCGATGGTCGCGGAAGCGGCACGCCGCCTCGACGAAAGCGTCGTGAAGCGGGAGCTCGGCGTGGAGCACTGGGTGCACGACGTGAGCTGGGTCGAGGCGTTGGAGCGGCTGGTGTCGCGGCCGACGGTCAACATCGAGGGGCTCGTCGGCGGCTACACCGGGCCGGGGGGGAAGACCATCCTGCCGCACCAGGCGGTCGCGAAGCTCGACCTGCGCCTGGTGCCGGACATGACGGCGGCCGAGTCGCTGGCCGCGCTCAAGGCGCACCTCGCGAAACGGGGCTTCGGCGACATCGAGGTGAACATGACCGGCGGGTACGATCCCACGAGCACGCCGGGCGACGCGTCGCTCATCAAGGCGCAGGTCGCCGTGTACAGGCGCTCCGGTATCGATCCGGTGCTGCTCCCGCGGATCGCCGGGTCGTGGCCAGGCTACGTGTTCACGGGCGATCCACTGCGGCTCGCGGCCGGCCACTTCGGGTTGGGCCACGGCAGCGGCGCGCACGCGCCCGACGAGTACTACGTCATCGAGTCGCGCAACCCGAGCGTCCGGGGCATCGACGGCGCCGCGCGCTCCTACGTCGAGTATCTGTACGAGCTGGCGCGAGTGAGTTGAGCCGCCCGCGAAAGAAAGCCGCCGAGCGCGGGGGCGCTCGGCGGCACAACGCGGCGGGAGGCGGACCGAAACTCAGTAATTGAAGCGGAGCGTGACCCCGGCGGTTCGCGGCTGATTGGTCAGGTAGCCCACGCGGGCCCGGGTTCCGCGCTCCCGGTCCAGGGCGAGAAACGCCCGCTCGTCGGTCACGTTGTCGAGAAAGACCGCAACCTCCCAACTCTGACGCGTCAGGCCGACCCGCAGGTTGAGGAGGTTATACGCTGGCAGCAGCGGATTGAACCTGAACGTGGTGTCGGGCTGCGGCCCGTTCAGGGGCCCGCCGATGGTGTTGGCACCGAACGAGTTCAGGTAGACTGTGCCGAAGGGGCAGTTCGGCTGGCTCGGCGGACAGAACCCCCCGCCCTGATCGTCGATCAGCGTGTAGCGCGATCCCACGTGCTGGTAGCTGCCGGCAACAAAGGCCCGTGACCCCGCCGCAACCTGCCACCCGTATGTGAGGGCGGCGCTCCCCTGAATCTGCGGCACGCTGGGCAGGCGGTTACCATCCGCGATGCCCGCTACCACATTCCCCCCCTGGTCCTTGAAGGTTGACAGCAGCTTGGAATTGTTCAGGCCCAGCGAGCCCGAAAAGTCCAAGTGCTCGCTAGGACTGGCCGTGAACTCCAGCTCCGTACCCAGGGACCGGGCCTTCGCCGCGTTCAAGATCAACCTGGAAGAGCACTGCCCCGCGGTCACGGTCAGCTGGAGGTCGCGGATGTCCATGTAGAACGCGGACAGGTTGAGGGAGGCTCGGCCACCCGCGAGCTGAGACTTGGCTCCGACCTCGTAGTTCCACGCCGTCTCGTCCTTCCAGGACCCCGCTAGCGGACCGAACGTGGCCAGGTCCTGGGCCGAGCACAGCGGCGCGTTGAGGGGATCGTTGATCCCGCCCAGCCGGAAGCCCCGCGATGCCTGGGCGTTGAGCGTGAGCGCGTCGGACGCCTTGTAGCTCACGATGAAGCGCGGCGCAACGCCGTTCGCATCGGTGGTGCCGGTGGTGTCTGTGGGGACGGCGAAGATGCCGTCGAAGATGAGCGAGCGGTGCTCGCTGAAGTCGTAGTAACGCAGACCCGCGGTGAGGTTGAGTCGATCACTGGCGGCCAGGGTTGCTTCGCCGAAGGCGGCAGCCTGCTTCAGATCATTGTGCAGGTCGGAAAAGAACAGCTCGTTCACCCGGGCGCCTAGGGTTCCCTTGGTCCAGCCGGGGGGAAGGCCGAGCTCTGCCGCCGCGGCCGTGTCGAACCGCTGCACCAAAAGGCTCTGGCCGTAGTGTCGCTTGTTCCTGCCATAGAAGCCGCCCACCAGCCACCGGAGGCGACCACTGCCGCCTGCCAGGCGCAACTCCTGCGTCCATACGTTGCTCCCCGTCGCATCGTCCAGGGGAGCGTCGAGCGTGTAGAGATCCTCCGAGACGCCGATAGTGCCGCCGGTCACGCTTGCCGTCAGCGCGGTGGCGTCGCGGACCACCAGGATGTCGCGATGGTTGTAGGACGTGATCGAGGTGACGCTCACCGAGCCGAAGTCGTATTTCATGTTCAGGTCGGTGAGCAGGAACTTGTCGGTGAACGGCTCCTCCACCTGGGTGAAGAGCTGGCGCGGACCGAGCTGCATGGGCAGTCGCGTGGTCGTGTACGGGTTGGCCAGGATGTTGAAGGCGTCGATCCGGTTCCAGCCGTCCATCTTCACGTCCTGATACACGAACCGCGGACTGATGCTGAAGTGCCCGCTCGGAACGAACCGGAAGGCGGCCCGTACACCGGCGCGCACGCCACCGTTGACGTCGTTGTTGACCTTGAGGTCGGGTTGCACCGCGTCCATGTAGCCGCCCATGCGGTCGCTGTAGCCCACGACGCGGAAGGCGGTCTTGTCGCCTAGCGGGACGTTGAAACCGAGCTTGGCGATGCTGCCCGGGGCGCCGCCGTCGATCACGCTCACTTCCGTCTCCCCAATCGTGCTGCTCACGCCGAGCTCGGGTTGGTTGCTGATGTAGCGCACGGTGCCGCCGAGCGAGCCCGCGCCGAACAGCGTCCCTTGCGGACCGCGCAGCACCTCCACGCGGGAGACGTCGAACAGGTCCAGGTCCGGCGTGAACAACGAGAGGGAAATGGGCACCTCGTCGAGATAGACACCCACCTCCGTCTTAACCCCCGGCTGATCGCGGGCGATCTGCCCGGACGACGCTCCGCGGATGGCGGGCTGACTCTGACCGGGGCCCAGGTTCTGCACCGCGAGCCCGGCGACGTTGGCGGCGATCGCCTCGATATTCTCCGCTCCGCGAGCGCGCAGAACGTCCGCGGTGGGGGCGGCGACGGAGAAGGGTACGTCCTTGAGCTGCTGCTCGCGCAGCATGGCCGTGACGGTGATCGCCTCGAGCGTCAGCGGCTGCAGCACGAGGTCGAGCGAGACAGCAGCGCCGGCCGCGACCTGAACGTTCTGGGATACCGCTCGCAGGCCGGGCAGCGAGGCGGAAACGGTGTAGGCGCCCGGCGCGAGGCCGGAGACGGTGTAGCCCCCGTCGGCGGCCGTGGTCGTGCGGCTGGAAGCGCCCGTGCGCTGGTTCGTCGCCCGAATGGCAACTCCCGACACCGTGCCACCGCCGGCGCCGCGCACCACACCGCTGATCCGACCAGTTTGGGCAAGTGCCGGAACCGCGTACAGGGCGGCGGCGAGTGCGGCGAGGGCCAGGAATCGGCTTCCACAGCTGACCATAGAGAACCCTCCTGCTCGAAGCGTGAGCCGACGGTGCAAATGGAGCGGCCGTAGAGAGTAGGGCGCTA
>WNGG01022209.1_pt1 | contig 12842 bp, 11 predicted proteins | sample 5400661 | NCBI WGS metagenome assembly WNGG01 (sample SAMN13153372, study PRJNA577476) | soil metagenome | isolation source: 100 cm soil or saprolite under Garry oak tree replicate 1 | place: USA:California | collected 2016-06-15 | reverse complement strand
CCATCGCCGGTCACGCCGTCGTCGTCCTGGCGTTCGGGGCGACGTCGCGCGAGGCGGTGGCGAGGCTGGATGCGGCGCTGCAGCAGGACTTCACGGAGTTGCTTGCGTCCCGCCGCCGTCACGACGCGGCACGGCTGGACAGTGCGGCCCCGCCGCCGGTCTACGCACCTGAAGGACTGGCGCCGCTCTACCGGCGGACGTTGCTCGTCCTCGACCTGCTCAGCGATCGGAGGACCGGCGCGGTGATCGCCGCGCCCGAGCTCGATCCGGACTTCGAGCATTCCGGTGGTTACGGCTTCGTGTGGGGGCGTGACCTGGCTTTCATCGTGCTCGCCTTTCTCGCCGCGCGTCGCGACGATCTCGCCGGGCGCGCGTTGCGCTGGCTGCCGGGTGCACAGGAACCCGAAGGGCTGTGGCTGCAGCGCCACTGGACAGACGGGACGCTCGCACCGTCGTGGTGCAAGCACCAGCTCGACGAGACCGGCGCGATCCTGTTCGCGTACGAGGCCGCGTGGCGCGCGCTCCGTGACAAACGACTCGACGCCGAGCTCTGGCCTTCTGCTCGGCGTGCAGCCGAGTTCCTGCTCGGCACGATCGAGGAGGACGGCATTCCCTGCTCGACCGCCGATCTCTGGGAGGAACGCGAAGGAAGGCATGCCTTCACCGCCGCTGCTGTCTACGGCGGGCTTCGAGCCGCCGCGGCGATGGCGCGGAGGCACGAGCCGCACCTCTCGGAATCGTACGAAGCAACGGCAGAAGTGGTCCGCGAGGCGATCGAACGTGAGCTCTGGAGCGAGTTCCACGGACGTTACCTCCGCTCGATCGGCGATCCGGTGCTCGACGTCTCCCTGCTCGGTCTCGCTTGGCCCTTTGCTGCGGTCGACCCGGGCGGTGAGCGGATGCGCGCGACGGTTGCGGCGCTCGATGCGGAGCTCGGCGGCGTGGGAGGTGGCGTCGCGCGTTACGCCGGCGACACGTATGCGGGTGGGAACAGATGGGTGCTGGCCGCGCTGTGGCTCGGCCTCTGGCGCCGCCAGGTCGGTGACACGGCCGGGCTCGAGCGGTCGCTCGAGTACGCCGTGCGCGCGCAGACCGCGCTAGGCCTCTTGCCCGAGCAGGTGACCGACGACGGCGAGCCCGCGTGGGTCGTTCCGCTTGCCTGGAGCCACGCGATGCTGCTGCTCGCTGCTCGGCCCGAGCTCGAAGCCGTCTCCGTCGCTCAGCCGGAGACACCTGCCGCCGTCGGTATCGAAGGTCCGTGAAGAAGTTTGCGCTCGCCGTGCTCCTCGCGGCTTGCGCCTTGCCTATTCCGGCGAACGCCGCGACCGCACGTCTGTTTCACGATACGTTCGATCCGAGCTATCGCAGTCCAGGCGGTGCGGTCGCGACGGGGACGAGCGTGCGACTTCGGCTGCGCGTCACGGGGCCGAAAGCGCAGAGCGTCACCCTGCGCGTCGATCGGGCGGATCCGGTCGCCGGGACGCAGACGCGGTCGTTTCTTCCGCTGCGCCGTGCGGGAGGCTTCTGGAGTGTCACCCTCCGCACTCCTGCGCAGCCGGCGATTCTCTCCTACGTGTTCCGCGTCCGGGTCGCGGGTCGCGTTCTTTGGTACGGCGATGACTTCGGCGGGGTCGACGACGACCTCCACCAGGGTGGCACCGGCATCCAGAGCGCACGCGACGCGCAGGGATTCCAGCTGACCGTCTACGACGCGCGCTTCACGACGCCGTCCTGGCTCCAGGGCGCGGTGGTCTACTCGATCTTCCCCGACCGCTTTCGGAACGGCAGCCCTGCCAACGACTACTGCCGGGCCGGCGGCACCTCCGGGTGTCCGACGTTTTACGGGAGCGTTCCCGCGCAGCTCCATCAGACGTGGAACGAGCCGATCGAGGATCCGCAGCGCACGGGTGTCTACAACCGCGATTTCTTCGGCGGGGACCTCCAGGGAATCCAGGAGAAGCTCGGCTACCTGAAGTCCCTCGGCGTCGATGCGATCTGGATGACTCCGATCTTCGATGCGCGCTCGAATCACCGCTACGACACAGCGGACTACCACCACGTCGACCCGGCCCTCGGCGGTGACGCTGCTTTCGCGTCTCTGGCGACCGCGGCGAAGGCCCAGGGCATCCGTCTTGTGCTCGACGGCGTGTTCAACCACGCGTCATCGGACAGTCTCTATTTCGACCGCTATCACCGCTACGCGAGCCTCGGCGCTTGCGAGTCCGTCGAGTCGCCCTGGCGCAGCTGGTTCAGATTCACCACGAACGCGACGCCCTGCGCAAGCAACGATTACGTCGGGTGGTTCTCGCTCGACTCGCTGCCCGTCTTCGAGCACGGCAGCGCAGCTGTTCGTGACTTCTTCTATCGCGCCTCGGACAGCGTCGTCCGACACTGGAGCGAGCGAGGTGCGAACGGCTGGCGCCTCGACGCCGCCGACCAACTCGACCACAGCTGGTGGCGCGACTTTCGCGCCACAGTGAAGTCGTACGCTCCTGAGTCGGCGCTCGTGGGCGAGATTTGGCCGGACGCAAGCGACTATCTATTGGGGAACGAGCTCGACTCGGTGATGAACTATCGGTTCCGCCGAGCGGCGGACGGCTTCGTTCGTTCGACCGACTGGGCCGACTCAACCGGCAAGGTCGACGCGCTCACACCGACTCAGCTCGACCGTTCTCTGCACGCGGTGCGCGAGGACTACCCGCCTCAGGCATCCGCCGGAGCGTTCAACCTCATCGACTCGCATGACACGAACCGCGCCCTGTTCGTCTTCACGGAGCCGGGAGACGACGGGCTGATCCAAGCACGAAAGCGGCTAGAGCTCGCGGCGCTGCTCCAGTTCACGTACGTCGGAGCGCCGATGATCTATTACGGCGACGAGGCTGCGATCAACGCACCGGGCCTCGGAGCCGCGGACCCGTTCAACCGGGCGCCGTATCCGTGGTCGGATGCGAGTGGAAATCCGAACACGTACGGCCCCGCGGACACGGCGATGATTGCCTACTACTCGAAGCTGGGCCGGATTCGTCACGAGCTTCCCACCCTCCGGACCGGTTCCTTCGAGAGACTGCTGGCAAACGACGCTGCCGGCGTCTATGCATTCGCCCGCACGGGCAGCGGCGCGAAGCCGGTGATCGTCGCGCTGAACAAAGGGAGCTCGCCTCGCGACGTTGTGTTGCGTATCGGTCGTTTCTATCCCGACGGCACAGCCGTCGAGGATCGCATCGGTGGCGCGACGAGCACGGTCAGCGGAGGCACCATCCGGGTCTCTCTCGCCGCACGTTCCGGGGCCGTTCTCGTCGGACGCTAGTCGTGGGTCTTCTTGCGGTACCTCAGCCGTACGACTTCGAGCGCTCGCTCGACCGCTTCACGTTCTGGGGCGTCGACCGTGCAAATGTCTGGCACGACGGTGGTCTGCACCGTGTCGTCGGCGGACACGAAGTCCGGATCACGCCGGCCGAGGGCGGCGTGTGCGTCGAGCCCTTCGACGAAGTGACCGAGCCGGTCGTGTCCAAGCTGCTCGGGCTCGAGTTCGACCTGCCGCCATTTTTCGCATTCGCGCAGCTCGATCCCGTCCTCGCCGAAGCGGTGCGGCCCATGCCGGGCTTCCGTCCGCCCCTCGCACCCGACCCGTTCGAGGCGCTCGTCTCCTCGATCACCGCACAGCAGGTGTCGCTGCACTCCGCCTTCGCGGTGCGTAGCCGCTTCATCGACCGCTTCGGCGTTCCGGCCGAGCATGCCGTCGGGTTCCCCACCCGCGAACGCGTCGCGTCGGCGACGGAGGAAGAGCTGACGGAGTTGGGCTTCTCTCGCCGAAAGGCCGAGTACGTGCTGGGCATCGCGCGCGCCGACCTCGACTTCGACGAGCTGAAGACCCTCCCCGACGACGAGGTCAAGGCACGGCTCACGGCGCTCCGCGGGCTCGGCGAGTGGAGCGCGGACTGGTTACTCGCGCGGCACCTCGCGCGGCCTGAGGCCTGGCCCGCCGGTGACCTCGGCCTGCGTAAGGCGGTGTTCGCGTTCTACCCTGAGGTGACGGACGCTCGTGCCGCAGGCTTCCGCTTCCATCCCTTCCAGAATCTCAGCGCCCACTACCTGCTCGCAGCCCTGCGCTACCCATGACCATCCGCCGCGCCACGAAGAACGACCAGGAGCTCATCCGAGAGCTGTGGACGGCGTTCGAGGCCGAGCTCCCGGGGCCCGCCTACCTGCGGGAGACCTGGGAGGAGGCCTGGTCCGACCTCGCGCAGACCATGCGCGACGGCGTCGCTCTCATCGCCGAGGATGAGGGGAACGCGGTCGGGTTCGTGTTCTGCGTCCTCGGCGACCGCGGGCGCAAGACTGCGCACGTCACCGACATCTACGTGCAGCCTGACGCGCGCAACAAGGGCGTCGGACGGGCGCTGCTCGCAGGGATCCTCGAGCCTGCTCGCTCCGCGGGACTGGAGCACGCGAGCCTCGAGGTGCTGATCAGAAACAGCGACGCGCGTCGCCTGTATGAGCGCCTCGGTTTCAAACCCATGGACGTGTTCATGGTCGCGCCGCTCGGGGCGCTCGCCGATCGGCTCGCGAGTGACGATCGTCCAGCCTCCGCTGGATCGCTGCACGTCCAGACGGACGACGAGGCAGGCGTCGGGCGCGCCGTTGAGCAATTTCTGCCGCGACTGGGTCGTTCGGCGCATACTGAGATCACGCCGACACGCAACGGTTGGGTAACGGTCGTCGACGAGCTGTGCGACCACGATCGCAGCGCGCAACGGCGCCTCGGTGCGGAGCTGTCGGAGCGAATGGGCGTGCCGGCGGTGGCCCTCGCACTCGAAGAGGAGTCGGTCGTGCGCTACCTGCTGTTCGAGCGCGGCCGCATGGTTGACGAGTACCTCTCGGTCCCGACGTACTATGGCGACGTCAACAAGGCCGACGAGTTGTCGTTGTCGGCAAATCCGACGCTTGCCGCGCGGCTCACCGGTGCCGACCCCGCGCGCGTTCGCGCGGTCGCACGCGTCGCCTCGTCCGCTTCCGAGCTACCTCCCGCGCGCGAGCTGCTGGGCCAGATCGCCGACGTGCTCGGCCTGGAGGCTAGGATCGACCGGTGATCACGCTCTACGACGCTGACCGCTGCCCCTACTGCGCACGTGTCCGGATCGTCCTCGCCGAGAAGGGAATCGAGTACGAGACCGTCGAGATCGATCTCGACGATCGTCCTGCGTGGATCTACGAGAAGAACCCGCTCGGCCGCGTGCCGGTCTTGGAAGAAGACACGTTCGTGCTCGCCGAGTCCGCGGTGATCGACGAGTACCTCGAGGACCGCTACCCCGATCCGCCACTGTGGCCGGCCGATCCTGCCGAGCGCGCGCTTGGACGGATGCTGGTTTTCCGCTTCGACGAGCTTTCGAAGCCGTACTACGCGGTGCGGCGCGGTGAAGACGGCGCGCGCGAACGGCTCGACGCCGCCCTTGCGACGTTGGACGCGATGCTACACGGGCAACTGTTCTTGAGTGGGCGCGAGTTCGGTCTCGCGGACTTGGCGTACGTGCCGTGGATCTTGCGCTCTCGCGATCGCATGGACGTCGACCTCGGGCGGTTCCCGGCGCTCGCCGAGTGGGTGGGACGCCTCGAGCAGCGGTCGTCGATCGCTGCGGAGCTCGACGTCGTCGCTTCGTTGTGAAAGTTCTGCTCCTGCACGCCTTTCCGCTCGACAAAGGGATGTGGGAGCCTCAGCGTGCGACGCTCGCTGGGCACGAGGTGATCGCGCCGCGGTTGTACGGCCGTGGGCGGACGATAGACGAGTGGGCCGGTTCGCTCGCCGGGGAGATAAAGGGCGACCTCGTGGTCGTCGGCGCGTCGATGGGCGGTTATTGCGCGCTTGCACTGGCGAGGCACGCACCCGAGCGGGTGCGCGGTTTGTTGCTCGTCGGCTCGCGTCCTGACGCCGACTCGGATGAACGTCGAGCGGGCAGGGAGGACACGATCGAGCTGATCCACAACGAAGGGGTGGAAGGACTGTGGCGCATGATGCTGCCGAAGCTCTTCCACGATCAGAGCGTGGCGGACGAGCAGCTGGTCTATCGGGACGCCGAAGCGCTCGTCACGGCACTCGCGGCGGTTCGCGACCGGGAAGACTCGACCGATGTCGTGCGCTCGTTTTCCGGTCCGGTGCAGTTCGTGATCGGCGAGTTCGATCCGTATGTCTCCGCCGCAGAGGTGAGCGAGTTCGACGTCCGCGAACTGAAAGGCGTGGGCCTGAGCTGCCGTCCGTCGTCGACGTGGCGTGGCTCGAGAACGAGCTCGGCGCGGACGACCTCTTCCTCGGCGACGTCCGTGGCCCGAACGCGCATGCGCGGGGACACATTCCCGGTTCGCGACCGCTCGTTCTGGGCTCGCCGCCGCCGATGAGCGATCGCGAGATGCTGGCGGCGCTCGCGCCGGAGGTCGGCCTGCGCCTGCGCCGTCACGGCGTGACCGGCGACGAGCGGCTTGTCCTCTACGACCGCGGCGACGGCATGGGTGCGATGCCAGCAGCGCAGATGGCGGAGCTCGCAGGACATCCGCGTGTCGCCATTCTCCTCGGGGGAGTTGCCGCGTGGTCGGGCGAGTTGCAGGTCGGGCAGGTCGAGTTGCATCCGGTGAAGGCCAGCTTCGAACCGCGCTTCGACGCCGTTCCGACGCGCGACGAGCTTGCGGGAAGGCTCGAGGATTCGACGCTGATGATCCTCGACGTTCGTTCAGAAGAGGAGTTCAGAGGGAAGCACGGCTATCCGTGCGACCCGCGTCAGGGTCGCATTCCGGGCGCGCGCCACCTGCCGGTGGAGGAGCTCTTCGCCGGTCCCGGCCAGCCGCTTGCAGCGGATCAGATCAGAGCTCGACTCGGAGATCCGGAAGAAATCGTTGCGTACTGCCATTCCGGCTCGCGGTCGGCGCTTGCGACGCTCGCGTTGCGCCTAGCGGGGTACCGCGCGCGCAACTACGCAGGCTCGTGGCACGAATGGTCGCGCCACGACGACCTGCCGTTCGAGAAAGGCTGACGCCGACACGTCTCGTTGCGCCGACGGCGTGGTGTCAGACACCGTGCCGTAACTGTGACGCCCCGCGCACCCGGACGTCCCGAGGCACGGAACCACGCGCCAGAGCCGTGACGCCATCTGCGACGGCGTGGTGTCAGACACTCGGCCGCGTCCGAGAAGTGCGTGTCTAAGCCGGAGCGCCGACTCGCTCGGCGGCGTCGACGAACGCGTCGCAGAGATCACGGCCCAGCGCGTTCCATGTTTCGATCCGCTCTCCCGTTTCCGCGAGCATCGTCTCGGCGTCGACCGGCAATCGCTTTTCTTCGTCGACCCAGCTCTGCACTTGCTGGAGCGTCACCTCGGGATGGAACTGGACGCCCCACGCGTTGTCGCCGAGCCGGAAGGCCTGGGTACACACGCGGTTGCGCGCCAGCTCGACCGCGCCCGCAGGGACGCCGTGCGCGTAGTAGTGCCACTGGAACGCCTCGAACGTTCGCGGCAGGCGGCCGAGGAGCGGATCGTCGGCGCCCGCATCGGTGAGCTCCACGTCGAACCAGCCCACCTCGGCCTCGTCCACGGGAAAGACCGGTGCATGCGCCGCTTTCGCGAGCAGCTGCGCGCCGAGGCAGATACCGAGCGCCGGCGTGTGGAGATCGAGCAGCCGCTGCAGGAAGAAGTTCTCTTCCCGCAGCCAGGGGTGATGCTGATCCTGATCGGCGTGCATCGCACCACCGAAGACGAGCACGGCACCGTACGCATCGAGTGGGCGCGGCAGCGGCGTCCCCCAGGCAAGGCTCCACTCCTCGAGCGCATGGCCGCGCGCGCGAACGACGTCGCCGAACACGCCCGAGCGCACGCTCTCCCCATGGATGATGGCCAGGACGTCCATTAGCTCGGCGCGCTGACTGGGACTTTCTCCGCCTGCAGCAAACGCTGTAGCTCCTTCGCGTTCGCCGCGGCCTGCGCCATGCGCCCGCCGCGGCCGTCCGGGCTCGTTGCGTTGTTGTTGAAGAACGCGTATGCCTGCTCGGCCTGCTCCGAGAGCTCGCGCAACGGTCGAATCCATTCGCGCAGCTCGTCGTCGGAGTAGAGGTAGTCGAATCGGTCGGCCGCGCTGCCGCCGCGCTTGTTCCACGTCGCCGCGTTTCGTCCGTGAAAGCGGATGTAAGCGGTCGGGCTCGTGAGCGCCGGCACCGTCGGCACGAGATTCTTGGCACCCTCGATCCGAGGGCCATCGACGATCACGTTTGCAGCGCCGAGCTCCTCCAGGAACCGCAGGGTGTCGCCGCGATGATCCTCGTCCAGCCAGCTCGCGTGCCGGAACTCGACGAGCATCTCGTCGTCTCCGAGTTGCTCGTGCGCCCATTGCAGGTACTCGAGCGAGCGATCCTTGTAAACCACGTAGGAGGGGAACTGGAAGAGGATCCCGCCGAGCTTGCCGCTGGCGCGCAGCGGCTCGAGCGCGGCGAGGAACCTGCGAAAGACCTCGCCGCGAAACTCACGGGATGGACGCTCGACTCGGCCCCGCTCGTCCGACGGCGCTTCGTCGCGCAGGTCCGGCGGCAGCGACTCGAGCTTGACCGGATGGCGCGTCATCAAACCGAAAGCCTTGACGTGCATCACGAACCCATCCGGCGTGCGCTCCGCCCAGCGCTCGACCATCTCTTCGCCAGGCAGCCGGTAATAGGTCGAGTCGACCTCGACCGTGTCGAAGTGCTCGGCGTAATACGGTAGGCGTTCTCCGGCCTTCACGCCCGGCGGATACCAGTGCTTCGAGAGCGCGTCGTCGGCCCAGGAGCAGGTGCCGATCCTGATGTCTGCCGCCACCGTGCCAGCATACGAGACGGGGCCCAGCGGGCCCCGTCTCGTCGGTCTCGTGCGCGATCCGCTCTAAAGGCGGATCCTGATCTTCGCGCTCACCGCAGTAAACGGTGAGGCCGTCGCGCTTACGCAGCCGCCCGGAATGCCAGGCGTCGGTGATGCACATCCGATTGACGTGATGTCGCGTTCCGCCACGGTCGCGCGTGCCTGGAACGTCGACGTCGTCTTCTTGCCCTTCTTCCTCAGCACGATGCTGAAGTTGCCGGATGCGTTCGACCGCGCTGAAAAGCCCGCCGACTTGCCGTTGACCAGGAGACTCACGTTCGCGCCTGCCACCGCGGCGCCTGCCTGGGTCACCTTGCCGGTGAACTTCACGAGCCGATTCGCCACGTTGACCTTCTTGGCGAGCGTGACTGCGCCGTCCGCGACGAACGCACGCGTCTCGACGGTCCCGGCCGCGTTGGGCACACCTCCGGCCCACGGCGTCGTGATTGTCTTCCAGACGCTCTGTCCGGCGGGGACGGTGAAGACATTGTCTACCGTGAACGTCGCGTCGAGGAGCCGGGCGCCGTTCGGTGAGCGGCCCGGCGTGCCGACCGGAACGTCGTCCGGCGCGAGGCACACGACGAGCTTGTACGAGCCGAGCGCCGCTTCTGCGCCCGAGAGTTGATCGACGTGCACAGGCAGGTTGATGCTCTGCCCGGCGACCGAGAGAGCGAGGTTCCAGACAGCGATGTGGGGAACCGGGTCGCAGCCGGGCGCGTTCGTGTCCGGCGGGACGACGACGACGTCACCCGAAAGCGGCAGCGGGATGTTCGCGTCGCGCGAGAACACGGTTCCGCTCGTGGACCCGATCTTGGCACCGGGCGCCGCCGACGCGTTGATCGTGTAACCCGCCGGAGCGTAGATTGAGATTTTGAGCGGCTGCGCGTCGGTCTGCGCTTGCGACACCTTGATCGTGAGCGACGTCGTGGTCTGCTTGACGCTCAGCTTCTGGGTCGCGAGCGCGTTCCCCGCGAGTGCGAGCGCCGTGGTACCCGCGAGAGCGAGCACGGCCAGCCTGAGGATTGTCTTCATACCCCTTCCTTTCACTACTTCGAAATCAGAAAAGCCCTTCCATTAGACGCGAGATGCCCGGAAGAGTTGACTGAGGCACCGCTTGCGGTGCCGACACTTCAGGGCGGGCGGGCTTGGCCCGCTCGCCCGTCTGGGCCAACAATCTATCCGCCCAACTCCTGACAAAACGCATCCAATCTGGCTTGGAGTCATCTTGTTCAACCTCGTGCGTTGACCAACTTTCCAAAGAACTGCCAGTGATCCGCGCGGTAACGCGCGAGCTTGACCCGGTCGATCGGGTAGTAGTCGCTCGGCGAGGTCTTGATCTGGAGCCCGGGTAGGAGAAACGGATTCGTCTCGTCGAGGTGCGTCGCTGCCTTCAAGACGCTCGCCCGAGTCGGGTTCCGCCCGGCCTTCTTGAGGGTGTCGACCATCGTGTAGGCAACCGCCATCCCGTAGTAGTTGAACACGTCCTCCGCCTTGGCGCTGGGAAGGAACCGCTGGAGGATCGATCGATAGAGCTGGACCGTCTTGTCTTTCGCCCACTGCTTCGAGGTCGGATCCTTGACGAACGCGATCGAGATCGAGCCCTCGACCTGCTTGCGGCTGGACGCGACCCGCGCGATTTTCATGATGTCCGGAGAGATCGAGACCGACGTGACGTAGACCTGCGGGTGCCACCCGAGCCGGAACGCGCCCACGTAGCCGAAGATGGCGAACTGCGGCGTGGCGAACAGCATCAGCGTGTCTGCGCCCGTGCTCTTGAGCCGTGCCATCTGCGAGGCGACGTCCGAGTCTGCGATCTCGTAGGGCTGCGTGCCGACGATCTTGGCCTTGCCGCCGAGACCGCGGCGCAAGCCGTTGAGCATGTCCTTGCCGAAGTCCGAGTTCTCGTACAGCACCGCGATCCGCGCTTTCGGCTGATGTGAGGCGACGTAGCGGCCGTAGATCGCGCCCTCGCCGGCGAAACTCGGGAGGTACCCCATCGACCACGGGTACTTCGCATGCTCTGTGGCGAGCTTCGACACGCCGCTGCCGATGAAGAGCTGCGGCACCTTGCGGTCGTTGAGATACGAGCGGATCGCGAGCGCGTGCTCGGTGCCGACGCTGTTGAAAATGGCCAGCACCTGATCCTGCTCGACGAGCTGGCGCGTGAGGGTGATCGTCTTCGCGACGTCGAACTCGTCGTCGAGGTACTTGTAGTCGATCTTCCGGCCGAAGACCCCACCCTTCGAGTTGACGTACTTGAAGTACGCGTCGGCGCCGCGGCCGACCGAGCCGTACGCGGCGGCAGGGCCGCTGATGGGGACCGTGCCGCCGATCGTGATCGTGGTCGAGGTGACACCGGGCGTCGCAGCAGGGCCGGCGCCGAGCGCGATTGCGGCCGCCGCCGCGGCAAGCTGCGAGATCACCGCGAGATCGTCTTCGGCAACAGCGGCAGCGTCAAGGTCACCTTGCCGACCGTGAGCTGCGAGTCGTCCGGGACGAGCTTGAGGTAGAGCAGGTTCGCGACGTTCTGCACGGTCGACGTCCCTCCGAGGTAGAGGCGCAGCTTCGTCCCAACCCGGAGCAGGTTGCCCGTCGAGATGAGCTTGAAGGAAACCGTGCGTGCCTTCTTCCCCAGCGCCGTGATCGTGCCGCCTTCCGTCAGCACCGTCTCCTGGCCACGCGCATCGACCGACGTCAATACCGCAACGAGATGAGGCCACTGAGTGGACGTCGAGGCGGTGACGCGTACGGCGGGCGCGCCGAACTGCTCGAGGTTGCGCTTCGGCAGGGTGAACGTGCGCACGATCTTCCCGCGCGGTGACAGCCCGGAGCGGGCCTGCGACACGAGCGTCAGACTCTTCACGGCAGGCGGTTTCGCGAAGCTCGCAGTCTTCCCGCTCCAGGGATCGGAGGCGACCTGGACGGGCTTTTCCTTGTCGACACCGTTCGGAATTCCCTTCAGGAAGCGGTCATACCACCGCGTCGAGAGTTCGAGGACGTGCACGAAATCCGGCCCAGGAAAGCTCGAGGGCGCGTGGCCGAAGTCGCCGACGTACAAGCGCTTCGGTCCCGCAAGTCGGCGATAGGCATCCGCGGCCTGGTCGATGTCGAACGCGAAGTCGCGGCGCCCCTGGAAGAGGAAGCTCGGCGTGGTCACGGCGGAGAGCCCGCTGAGGCTCGAGCGTGTCCCGAGCAATTGCCGCACGTCGGGCAGGTTCTCGTTGCCGATCATCTGCGGCACGTAGGGGCGTAGCGCCGGATCGATGCGGTCGGCCGGCACGCTCTGCGCGAAGTTGTAGATCGCGCCGGACTTGCCCAGGTTCTGCGGGAAGAGGGCCCGATACAGATCGCTCCAGGTCTCGAACGTCTCCAACGCCTTGAACGGCACCCCTGCGACGACGGAGTTCCAGGCCGCACCACCGCCGAGCGAGATTCCCCAGGCGCCGATCTGCGTGTCGCTCACCTCGGGCCGGGCCGCAAGCCACTGGAACTCGGCGCGGATGTCTGCGACTTCTCGGGGCCCATCGAGCGAGACATAACCGCCGGAGGTCCCGTGTCCCCGCGCATCGGGAGCGAAGACGGCGTAGCCCTTGCTGAGGTACGGCGGGCCCAGCCCCCCGACAAGACCCTTGTGATTGCCGCCGAGGCCGTGAAACAGCATCACGGCGGGCCACCCTCCTGCCGGCACGGGCCCATCCGGCACCAGGAGCGCGGCGTCGATACGAACGCCGTCGTCCATCGTCAGCGACACCTCTGCCGCACGTCCGACGGAGGGCGCAGCGAGCGCGAAGGCCAGGAGGAAGGCAAGCGCAAGAAGGCGGCGCACCAGGTGCACAGCGTATCCCGGCTATACGATCGCCGTGTGGATCCGAGGCCGGTGGGCGTGTTCGACTCGGGCGTGGGCGGCCTGACCGTCCTGCACGAGTGCCTCGTCACCATGCCGCACGAGGACTTCGTCTACCTCGGCGACCATGCACG
>WNGG01013000.1_pt1 | contig 12844 bp, 6 predicted proteins | sample 5400661 | NCBI WGS metagenome assembly WNGG01 (sample SAMN13153372, study PRJNA577476) | soil metagenome | isolation source: 100 cm soil or saprolite under Garry oak tree replicate 1 | place: USA:California | collected 2016-06-15 | reverse complement strand
CGACGACGCGCGCAGCGTCTGGCCGTCGTTCGGGCAGAACCGCACGTCGTCGGCGTACTCAGTGGAGCAGACGGGGCAGATCTTCACGCCGGGATCTCGACGCGGAGGAGCTTGTCGCCGACCAGGACGCGCGAGTTGTGCTGGACCGGCATGTCGCCATGCACGGCGAGCGCGATGCCGTTGCGGCTGTGCGAGTCCATGACCACGAAGTCCGCGTCCTCGGAGCGGACGAGGGCGTGGCGCGCGCTCATCGAGGGATCGTATGGAAACAGCCAGTCCCCCTGCTCGCGGCCGATCGCCACGTCGCGTCCCGGAGAGAGCTGGACCACATCGCGCGCGCTGCCGTCCGCGCGCAGCTGCGTGAGACTCGCGATGTCGGCGCTCGGGATCAGGCTGCCCATCCGCCGCGTGGCGTCCGCGTCGGGGGCATGCGGCCCCGGATAACCCAGCCGCCGGAAGCGAATCACTTGGGACCCGATGAGCAGCAGGTCGCCGTCGATCAGGCGGTGTGGCGCGTCGAGGAATACCCAGGTTCCGTTGCGGCTGCCGAGATCGCGCACCACCAGCGTGTCATGCTCCCAGGAGATCTTGGCGTGCAGTGGGGAGAGGAACACGTCGTCAGGGAAACGCACGTCGCCGTCCTGGCGACCGATAGTCGTGTCCGGCGCACGGCGCTCGAAGCGCTGCAGCGGCTTCCCCGCCTCGTCGAGCAGCACCAGCACGATAGCCGGGCCCGCCCGCGACGTCTCCGGGCCGCTCCCCCCGCTCCCCCCGCTTCCCCCCCTCCCCCCGCCCCCCGCGCCGGCGGGGGAGCGCCGCGGTGGGGCCGCCTCGACCAAGGGGGCCCCGCAGGTGGCGCAGAACCGGGTCGCGGCGGCCACCGCCGAGCCGCAGCGCGCGCAGCTCGGCCCCGAGCCGGGGGCGGTGAGCCGCCGGCCGCAGTGCGGGCAGAACGGCAACACGCCGCTGGCGAGGTTCCCGCAGAACGGGCAGGGGATTGCCTCGCGTGCCGGAGCCGCCGCCGGAGCAGCGACGACGCGGCTGCCCGGCGCCGCCGCCGCGGCCCGTAGTGCCGCGGATTTGCCCATGGGTTTGCCACAGTCCATACAAAACTGCGCGCCGGGATCGTTGTCGCGGCCGCAGTAGGCGCAGGCGGTCACTGGCGGAGGCACTCCACAGAGCGCATAAGTTACGGCCTGCCAATCTATTCGACAAATTGACGGGTCGAAAGGGTCCGTGCTAGCTTGCGCGCCTGTGCGATCGCTCGGCGTGCTCCTCGCAGGTGTCGCGGCTGGATGCGCGGGACCGCGCACCGGGGCCGCGCCGGTGGCGGAGCGGCCGGCGCCGGCGCATGCCGCCTTGCAGGTCAGCGTGGTCTATCCCGACTCCACCGCTGTCATCCAGGCGTGGGACTCGTCGTTTCTCTTCGGCGCGGTGCGCGGTGGTGCCGCACCCGCGACCCTGAGCGTCGACGGCCGACCGGTGCCGGTGCTCGCCAACGGCGCCTGGATCGCCTGGGTACCGCTGCCCGACGACACCATCGCCCGGTTTCGCATCGTCGCCCGTGGAGCAGGTGGGGCCGACTCCGCCGCCACGCTGTTCCCCGCGCGCATCGCGCCCCGCTTCCGCCCGCCGCCCGGCCGCGGCGCCTGGATCGACACCACGAGCTTCGCGCCGACCGGGAGCCTGTCCCTGCCCCTCGGAGAGGGCATCCGGCTCGCCGTGCGCGCCGCTCCGGGCGCCGCGGTCCGCCTGGTTCTGCCGTGGGGATCCGCCGTTCCGCTCGTACCCGACACGCTGCCGGCCGAGCCCGCGTGGGGTATGCGGGCGTTCGCGACCGATCCTGCCGCGTATCGCCTCGCTCCCCCGGCGGGCCGGTACGTCGGCTGGCTTCCCACCGCGCCGCTGTGCACGGACGTCAAGACCGCTTGCGCCATGCTCGAGGTGGCGGCGGCGGGCGACACCGCGCGGGCGCGCTGGCCGCTCGCGATTAGCCTCGTCGACCTGGCGCTCCCCACCGTCGTCGTGCTGAACGACGACACCGCACACACGGGGACGACCGACAGCCTCACTCCCGGCCGCGCCGTGCCGTACGGCACGTACAACTGGTTTTTCCCGACAGGCACGACAGCGGTGCTCTCGGGCCGCTGGGAGGACCAGGCCCGGCTGCAGCTGTCACGCAACGCGTTAGCCTGGGTGGGCGCAGACGACGTGGTCCCGCTCCCCGCCGGCACGCCGCCGCCCGGTGGGACGGTCGGCTCGGTGCGGCTCGTCCCCGGGCCGACAGCGGTCACGCTGCGCGTGCCGCTGCCGGCGAAGCTCCCCTTCCAGGTGACGGAAGGCGACCGGAGCCTCACCCTCCGCATCTACGGCGGTGCGTCGGACATCAATTGGATGCAATACGGCGGTGCCGACCCCCTCGTCGCGCGCATGCACTACGCCCAACCCGCGGCGGACGAACTGACGATCACGCTCGAGCTGTCGCGCCGCGTGTGGGGCTACCGCACCCGATTCGACGGTCGTGATCTGCTGCTCGAGGTGCGCCGGCCGCCTCAGATCGATCCCGAGCATCCATTGCGCGGGCGCGTCATCGTGCTCGACCCGGGCCATCCTCCCCTCGGCGCCAAGGGGCCGACCGGGGTGTGGGAGCCGGTCGTCACGCTCGCCGTCGCGCTCAAGGCGCGGCAGCTGCTCGAGCGGGCGGGCGCCAGGGTGCTGCTCACGCGCACTGACGCAACGCCGGTCGAGCTGTTTCCCCGCACGCACTTCGCGGAGCTGCATGACGCGGACGTGCTGGTGTCGATTCACGCCAATGCCCTCCCCGACGGCGTAAATCCGTTCACGAACGCCGGGACCAGGGTGTACTACTTCCAGCCCCGGAGCGTGGCGCTGGCTCGGGAGCTGGACCGCGCCCTCGTCGCACAGCTGGGAGTGCGCGACCTCGGCCTGGGACGCGGCGACTACGCGCTCGTGCGGCCCACCTGGATGCCCGCGGCGCTCACGGAGGCCCTCTTCATCATGATTCCGGAGCAGGAGGCGATGCTCGCGAGCGACGACGGGCAGTGGCGCTACGCGCGCGGCATCGCGCGCGGGATCGAGAGCTTTCTGCGGGAGCGAGCGAGGCAGCCGTGAGAGCATTCCGGATTGTTCTACTCGCGGTGACGCTTGCCGGGCGAGCCCAGGCTCAGGTCGATCCGTCCGGCAGCTGGCGTACCCTTCACTCACCTCATTTCCGCATCCACTTCCGGCCCGCGTACCGCGGCGTGGCCCTCACCGAGGCCCGCGAAGCGGAGCGGGCCTACGCGCTCCTCGCCTCCGAGCTGCATCCGCCGCGCGGCACGGTGGACCTCACCGTGGCCGACGACGGCGACGTCGCGAACGGATTGACCACGGTGTTTCCATCGAACCGGATCACGATTTTTCTGACCCCGCCCGCGACCGACCCCGGCCTGCAGCTGTATGACAGCTGGCTCCGGCTCGTCACCACGCACGAGCTGACCCACGTCTTCCACCTGGACCGCGCCAAGAGCTTCTGGGGCGTCGCGCAGCACGTGTTCGGCCGCGTACCGGGGCTGTTCCCGAACGAGTACCAGCCGAGCTGGGTGACCGAAGGGCTCGCGGTCTACTACGAGTCGAAGTTCACGCACGGCGGGCGGGTGCGGGGGAGCTTCCACACACAGGTCCTCGCCGCGGACCACGCGAGCGAGGCGTCGCGCTCTCCATGGGACGCCGTGCTGTTCACGCGCTGGGCCGACGGGCTCGTGCCCTACGCCTATGGCAGTCGTTTCTTCGCCTACCTCGCTGGGGCGGCGGGGGACTCGGTGGTGCCGCGGTTCGTGGAGGCGACGGCGGGGCAGCTCGTTCCCTATCGCGTCGGGCGCCAGATCGGCCGTGCCGCCCCCGGGCACACGCTCGCGCGCGAATGGCCCAACGGGACCGAGCCGGCGCCGGGGCCAGGGAGCGACGTGCCGGGCGCGCGCGTCGTGGACAGCCTGCTCCGGACCGAGCCGGTGCCGCGAGTCTCGCCCGACGGCCGGCGAGTGGCGTACGTGTGGGATGACGGCAAGGGGGCGCGCGAGCTGCGCGTGCTCGACGCCGCGACGTTCCACCGGGTGGCCGCGCACGCCGTGAACGCCGCCGTGAGTTACGCTTGGCTCGGCGACACGCTGGTGGTCGCGCAGCTCGACTTCACGACGCGGTGGCGTGTGCGCAGCGATCTCTACCGCTGGCTGCCGGGGGAATGGTGGCGCCGCGAGACGCACGGCGCGCGGCTCGTCGAGCCGGCGGCGGGTGGGGGAGGGCGATTGGCGACCATCGCGCTCACGCCGGCCGCTAACCACCCGACCGTTCCCGTCCCTGCGGCGCCCCGCGGCACGACCTGGGGTGAGGTGGCTCCGTCGCCCGACGGGCGATGGATGGCGGCCAGCCGCAACGCGGGCGGGCACTGGGCGCTACTGCGCTGGCCGGCCGAGTCGGTGGATGCGGCGGCGGTGCTCGTCGAGTCACGCGGCGTGATCACCGACCCCGTGTGGACGCCGCGCGGCGAGCTGTGGTTCGTCGCCGACCCCGCGGGATTCCCTCAGGTCTACCGGTGGCGCGAGCCGGGCCGCGCGGAGCCCCTCACGGCGGAGCCGCTCGGCGCGCGCGCGCCCGCCCCCCTCCCCGACGGCACCATGCTCTATGCCGCGCTCACGGCCCGCGGCTGGGAGCTGCGGCACGCGCCGACGGTTTTTCGGGACGGAGGCGGCACGGCGCCCGCGTTCCCCGGGCCGCTGCCGTTCGATTCGGCCCCGGCGGTATCGGTGCGCGAGACGGGCTACGCCGTGTGGCCGTCGCTCCGGCCGCATTTCTGGATTCCGTTCTTCGTGAACGCCGGGCCGACCGGACGGTTCAGTGGCGCCGTGACCGCGGGCACGGACGCGCTGAACCGTTTCACGTACGCCGCCGATCTCGTCGTCGCCCCGCGGCCGTTCCGCGTCGCGGGCGACTTCGTGCTCGTGTGCGACGCGCTGGGCAATCCCACGCTCGACCTCTCGGGGTCGAGCGCGTGGCTCGACTTGGCGCTGCCGCCCGGCGCGCCGAATCTCACGCTCTCGGAGCTGGACCAGGATGCCGGCGTGGGCGTGTCGTTCGTGACGCGCCGCTGGCGCAGCCGAGCGAGCGTACGACTCGCGGCGGAACTCGAGCGCACCCACTACACGACCATCCCCGACACCTCCCTCGCGGCCGTCTGTCCCGGATGCGCCTCGCAGGACCTGGTGGGCGGCTCGGTGACGGTCGCGCTCTCGCGCTTCGTGGCCGGCGTGCTCTCGGTATCGCCGGAGGACGGGTTCGCTTGGTCCGTGACGTACCGGCGCCGCGAAGCGCAAGGCACAGCGGGGTGGTCGAACGAGCTGCGCTCGCAGCTATCCCTGTACGCGCGCGTGCCGGGCTTCGGGAACGGAGGCTTCGCGCACCATGTGCTTGCCGTGCGGCTCGCCGCCGGGGGCACCGCCGGACCGCTCGGCGGGCTGTTCAAGGTGGGCGGCGTGTCGTCGGGGAGCGCGGATCTCTCCTTCGGCCAGTCGCTGGGCGTCACCCGCCTCTTCCCGGTCCGCGGCTATCGCTACGGCGAGCTGCGCGGCCAGCGGGCCGCCACCGGGACGCTCGAGTACCGCCTCCCGCTGGCGCTCGTGGGCCGGTCGCTCGGCCATCTCCCCTTCGGTGCCGATAAGCTGTGGCTCAACGGCTTCGCGGACGTGGGCGACGCGTGGGACGCCGGCGCGTCGCCCCAGCTCACGCGGCTGCGCTCCGCCGGACTCGAGCTGGCGGGCGATTTCGCGGTGAACTACGACCTGCTGCTCCAGCTGCGGCTCGGTGTGGCGCAGCCGCTCGCGACGCCGCCGTCGGGCGGCTCGGAGCGCCCCCGCGTCTACCTGGCGCTCGCGTCCGACTTCTGAGGCGACGCCCCGAACCGGGGTTGCGGCGGGGCGTATAATGCATACCGCCATGCGCTCCGCGCTCGCCCTCTGCCTCGCGCTCATCGCCGTCGCGCCGCACCACCTCGCGGCCCAAGCAGCCGCGGAGCGTGCGGCGCTGGAGCGGCTGCGCGACGCTCTCGTGAGCGTGCCGGACTCCGCGTCCCTCAAGCGGCTCGAGGCTGCGACCATCGACACCGCGAAGCGGAATCGGGATGACTCGCTGATTCATTTGCGGCTCGGGTTCATCGCCTACCGCCTCGGCGAGGTCACGGGCGCCAAGAGCCATTATGACGACGCGGCCGGGGAGTTCGAGTGGGCGGGTGAGCTCACGCCCGCCTGGCCGTATCCGTGGTATGGGCTGGGACTCGCCGAGCTCGCGCAGGGCGAGCACTCCGTGATCGCGATCGAGAACCTGCGCCAGCAGTTCGGCAAGGACTACCTGAGCAAGGCGGCGGGCGCGTTCGCGCGCGCGGTGCAGGCGGACCCGGGGTTCGCGCAGCCGACGGTCGGTCTGGCGCAGACGGCGCTCACGCAGCGCATCCAGTCACGGCTCGATGTCGCGCTCCGGGCGGTGCGGCTCGCGGCCGCGTCGCCCGCCGGCCGGAACCCCGAGGTGCAGCTCGCCCGCGGGCGCGTCGAGCGCGAGGCCGGCGACGTGGACTCGGCGCTGGCGGGATTCCAGGCGTACCTCGCCGTCGGCGGCGACTCGGGGCTCGGCCGGATCGAGCTGGCCCGCACGTTCTACCTGGCGAACCGCCCCGCGGACGGATGGCGCGCCTACTTCGCGGGGGCGCGCGTCGCGAGCTCGCCCGAAGCGGTGGCGCTGTACCGAGCCGACCTGAGCGTAGTGGCGGCCCCCGAAGAGGCGACGCCCTTCGACGGCTTCACCTCGCCCGGCCCGCGGGCCGAGTGGCTCGAGCACTTCTGGCTGCGGCGCGACGTGGCCGAAGCCCGCAACCCCGGCGAGCGGCTGGCGGAGCACTACCGGCGCTGGTTCTACGCCTGGCGCAACTTCCGCCTCGTGAGCCGCCACCGTCACTATGACATCACCGAGCGCTACCGCTCGGATCAGTCGGAGTTCGACGACCGCGGCATCATCTACCTGCGACACGGCCCGCCCGACCAGCGCGCGGCGTATCCGCGCGTGGTCGACCGGCTCGAGCCCAACGAGACGTGGTTGTACCGCCGGCCCGAGGGGGACCTGATCTTCCACTTCGTCGCGCGGGGTGACGTGCAGGACTTCAAGCTGGTCGAGAGCCTGGCGGATGCGCTCACCGCGGGGCAGGGCGGGGCGCTCGCCCTGCAGCGGCGGCACGGGCTCGATCCGCTCACGAGCGAGCTGTTCGCGTCGCGGGCGGCCATCAGCCCCGTCTACGCCCGGCTTGGCAACACGCTCAGCTCGGCCAACGAGTCGGGCGCGCTCGCCGCCGAGCGGGGCCTCGGGCGGCACAGCATCGCCGTGGGGACCACGACCGACAGCTACGCCCGCGAGTTCACCGCGCCGCTCGGCACCGTCGCGTCGGGGTTCGTGGTGGGCGGCCGCGACGGGACGGGGCAGGAGCTGCACGTGGTGTTCGCGATTCCCGCGCAGCAGCTCACGCCCCTCCCGGACTCGACCCGGGTGGTGTATCCCATCGCCTTCCGGCTGTTCGTGTCCGACACGGGCGACAACCTCGTTGCGCGGCTCGATACCACCCGGGGGTTCACGGCGCGCGCGCCGCTGCCGAACGGCAGCTACCTCACCGGCCAGCTGATGCTGCCCGTGCCGCCCGGCCCGTACCGCTATCGCCTCCTGGTGCAGCAGCTCGGCGGGAGCGCCGGTGATCTCGTGACGCGCGACTCGCTCGCGGCCGATACCCTCGACGGCCGGCAATTCGCCGCGAGCGATCTGGTGCTCGGACGCCGGGGGTCGGGGCTCGCGTGGGTGGCGTCGCGTGACACGGTGCCGCTCAATCCGCTCGCGGAGTTTCCCGCGGGTGCGTCGGCCGAGTTGTACTACGAAGTGTACGGGCTCGCCGCGGGCGCGCCCTACCACACACTGGTACGGCTCGAGCGGACGGGCGGGCGGTCGTTCCTCAGCCGGCTGTTCGGCGGGAAGCAGGCACCCGTGCTGCTGGAATTCGACGCCTCTGCGGACGGACCGGTCACGCGGGTGCACCGCGGCATCGATCTGCGCGACACGCCGAAGGGCAGCTACATCCTCACCGTGCAAATCCGCGACCCCGCGACGGGCGCGACCATCACACGCCGCAGTCGCTTCGTCGTCGTTTCGCGCTAATCAGTTGACACCCGCTCCGGCCGGTCCCTAGCTTTCACCGTCTCTCCGGAGAATGGATGTACTGCTCCCGCTGCGGCACCCAGAACGACGACAGCAGCAAGTTCTGCCGCTCCTGCGGGCTGGATCTGACGGCGACGCCGGTCGGCGCCGCCAAGGACCAGCAGCCCGAGGTGACGGAGCTGGAGCTCGTGCGGGATCAATTGAAGGACGAGTACGACATCCTCGAGGAGCTCGGCCGCGGGGGCATGGCGATCGTCTTCAAGGCCCGCGAGAAGCAGCTGGAGCGCGACGTCGCCATCAAGGTCCTGCCGTTCTCCCTCGCCTTCGATAAGGAGTTCGTCGAGCGCTTCCAGCGCGAGGCGCGCACGTCGGCCAAGCTCGAGCATCCCGGCATCATCCCGATTTACCGCGTCGGCACGCGCGCCCTCGCCTACGCGCACAAGAGCGGCATCGTGCACCGCGACATCAAGCCCGACAACATCATGTTCGACGAGCACGGCATGGCCGTCGTCACCGACTTCGGCATCGCCAAGGCCGCCACCGGCGGCAAGCTCACGGGCACGGGAATGTCCATCGGCACGCCGCACTACATGAGCCCCGAGCAGGCGCGCGCGCAGCCCCTCGACGGTCGCAGCGACGTTTACTCGCTCGGCGTGGTCGCCTACCAGTGTCTCACCGGCCACGTGCCGTTCGATGGCGAAGATTCCTTCTCAATCGGCTACAAGCATATCATGGAGGAGCTGCCGCTCCCGCCGCTCGAGAGCTACGACCAGCGCACCCTGTTCGAGATCATCAAGAAGATGATGGCGAAGCTGTCCGACGACCGGTTCCAGACCGCGGAGGATCTGGTGCAGGCGCTCGAGGCGGGCGGGGGCTTCGCTGCGGTGGGGCTCTCGACGGCGCCCACCAAAGCCATCCCGTCGCTCGCCGGCGTGCGCATGGCGGGCGCCCCCACCACGCCACTGCCGCGCGTGTCGGGCAAACCCGCCGGCGAGGTGCACAAGCGCTCCGTCGCGGCCGGCGTCGCGCTCTGGGTATTCGTGGTCGCGCTCGCCCTCGGCGCACCCGGTCTGTACGCCTACAAGAAGGGCCTGCTCTTCTTTGCCCGCGTCGCCCCGCACGACTCCGCGCTGGCGGTGCTGCAGCGCGACGCCGCCGCGCAGCGCCTGCTGTCCGACACCGGAGCCCCCCCCTCTGCGGTCGAGTCGGCACCCGCCGCCGACACGACGCGCACCCGCCCGGTCGCGCCGGGGACCCCCGGCCACCTCTCGGTCCAGGGACTGCCCCAGGGCGCCCGGGTCACCCTCAACGGGGCTCCGTTCCGCGGCTCGCAGGGGGACGTGCCGCCGGGCGTGTACCGGTTGGCCGTCCGCGCCAGCGGATTCGCCCCGTACGACCGCCAGGTGGTCATCAGCCCGGGCGCGCCGTCCACGGTGAAGGTCGAGCTCGAGCCGGCCTCGGGCGACTCGAACGTCGGCCCGTGCGACCAGTACGGACCGGCGTACAACCAGGATCACCTCTGCTTCGACTCACGTCCCATCCCCCTGTCGTCCACGATCATTCCGGTCCCCGCGGACGCCTCCATCTTCCCGCGCCAGGCGATCCTGCTGTTCCACGTGTCCCGTGCGGGAGAGACGATCGAAGTGCGGATGTTCGTGCGCTCCAACGTGGACACCTTCAACGACCAGGCCATGGACGTCGCGAAGAACCTGCGCTGGAACCCGGCCCAGAAGAACGGCGAACCGGTGGACGCGTGGGTGCAGTGGCCGTTCCAGCCCGTGAGGCAGTGATCAGCGTCCATCCGACGGCGTTCATCGCTCCCGGCGCGGTCGTGCTGGGAGACGTGACCCTGGGCGCGCGCGCCAGTGTGTGGTATGGCGCCGTGCTGCGCGGCGACACGGCCGGCATCGTCGTGGGCGAAGCCACCAATCTCCAGGACGGCACGGTGGTGCACGTCGATGAGGGCAAACCGACCCGTATCGGCGCGCGGGTGGGGGTGGGGCACCGCGCGATCCTGCACGGGTGCACGGTGGAGGACGACTGCCTGATCGGTATGGGGAGCATCCTCCTCAACGATGTCCACATCGGCACCGGCAGTGTCGTGGCAGCGGGTGCGGTCCTGCCCGAGGGAACCCGAGTCCCGCCGGGCTCGTTGGTGGTCGGCGTGCCCGCTCGGGTGACGCGCGCCGTGGACGACGCGCTCCGCCTGCGCATCCGGCAGACCTGGGAGCACTACGTCGCCGAGGCCGAGCGGCATCGCGCGGGGGCGTTTTCGATCGCCCGGCCAAGTTTGTGATGTGAATTTCCGGAACCCCTTACACGCCCGGTGCGCTGCGCGCGCCTTGTTCGGGTCGTGAGGCGCGCCTACCTTAGCCTTCCGCGCTTTTTGAGCCGGCGCCCGGTTAAATTTCTATACATCGCCAAGGTTCTCGGACGATGCTCCACCGAAAGGGACGAGCCCGCATGACCGCTTCCACCCGCAAAGGCACGCTCGACTTGAGCCCCAACGCCGTCACCGTGCTGGAGCGGCGCTACCTGGTGAAGGACGACCAGGGCAAACCTGTCGAGCGGCCCGAGGACCTGTTCTGGCGGGTCGCCCGGACCGTCGCCGAGCCGGACCGGCGCTACGGCGCCTCGGACAAGGCGGTGGAGGGGCTCGCGGAGACGTTCTTCGAGCTCATGGCGACCCGGGTGTGGATGCCCAATTCGCCCACGCTCATGAACGCCGGCCGGCCGCTGGGGCAGCTGTCGGCCTGCTTCGTGCTGCCGGTGGACGACAGCCTGTCGAACGGCCAGAGCGGGATCTATGACACCCTGCGGGCGATGGCGCTGGTGCACCAGTCGGGGGGCGGAACGGGCTTCTCGTTTTCCAGGCTGCGGCCGAAGAACGACGTCGTGCGCTCCACCATGGGCGTGGCCTCGGGTCCGGTGTCGTTCATGAAGCTGTACGACGCGTCGACCGACGTCGTGAAGCAGGGTGGGACGCGGCGCGGGGCCAACATGGGCATTCTCCGGGTGGATCACCCGGACATCCTGGAGTTCATCACTTGCAAGGACGACCTGACCCAGGTGACGAACTTCAACATCTCCGTGGCGGTGACGGACGTCTTCATGAAGGCGGTGGAGGAGGGGACGCGCTTCGACCTGATCCACCCGCGCACCGGCAAGGTGGTCGGCCAGCTCGACGCCCGCGAGGTGTTCCGGAAGATCGTCCACGGCGCCTGGAAGACGGGCGAACCTGGGGTGTACTTCATCGACCGGGCCAATCACTACAACCCGGTGCCGCACCTCGGCAGCTACGAGGCGACGAACCCGTGCGGCGAGCAGCCGCTGCTGCCCTACGACGTCTGTAACCTCGGCTCGATCAACCTGGGCCTGTTCGTGCAGCAGGGGGAGGGGCAGGGGGGGCAGGGGGGGCGGGGGGGGCGGGGGGGCGATGTCCACTGGGAGCGCCTGCGGACGGCGGTGCACCTCTGCACGCATTTCCTGGACAACGTCATCGATGCGAACAAGTACCCGCTCGCCGAGATCGACGATCTCGCGCAACGGATCCGCCGCATCGGCCTGGGGGTGATGGGCTGGGCCGACCTGCTGGTGCGCCTCGGGATCCCCTACGACTCGGACGAGGCGGTGGCCCTAGGCCGCAAGGTGATGCAGTTCGTGGACGCGGAGGCGAAGGTCGCCTCGGAGAAGCTGGCCGAGCAGCGCGGCGTCTTCCCGGAGTGGGAGAGGTCGATCTGGGGCCCCGACGCGACCTGCGCCCGTGGGTCCGACGGCGAGCGCGTGCGGCCGATGCGCCGGTTGCGCAACTGCAATCTCACGACGGTCGCGCCCACGGGCACGATCTCGATCATCGCCAACTGCTCGTCGGGGATCGAGCCGCTCTTCGCCGTCGCGTTCATGCGCAACCAGGCGGGTGTGCTGATGCCCGACGTGAACGAAGACTTCGTGGCGGTCGCGAAGCAGGAGGGCTGGTACGCGGACGCGCTGGTGCAGCGGATCGCCGAGGCCGGCCACATCCACTTCGACGAGGTGCCGGCGAAGTGGCAGCGCGTGTTCGTGACTGCGCACGACGTGACCCCGGAATGGCACATCCAGATGCAGGCGGCCTTCCAGGAGTTCACCGACTCGGCGATCTCCAAGACCTGCAACTTCTCGCACGACGCGACCGAGGAGTACGTCGAGAAGATCTACCGCTATGCCTACAAGCTGGGCTGCAAGGGCGTCACGGTGTACCGCGACGCCTCGCGCGAGATGCAGGTGCTCTCGACCGGGGCCACAGCGAAGCAGGTGCAGCAGCAGGCCGCCGGCGGCGGCGAAGGGCCGCGTCAGCTCGCCGAGGCGCTCGGGCGCATCGCCGAGCTCGACGCGGAGCTGGAGCGCACCCGCGGGAGGCTGCACGACGCCGAGGCAGAGAACCTGCAGCGGCGCGCCAAGCGGTCGCGCCCCGACCTGCTCAAGGGGGCAACCCGCCGCATCGAGACGCCGCTCGGTACGATGTACGTGACGATCACGGAGGACGATCGGGGCCAGCCGTTCGAGGTGTTTATTTCCCTCGGCAAGGCGGGCGCCCCCCTCATGGCCGACGTCGAGGCCATCGGGCGCC
>WNGG01033929.1_pt1 | contig 12845 bp, 13 predicted proteins | sample 5400661 | NCBI WGS metagenome assembly WNGG01 (sample SAMN13153372, study PRJNA577476) | soil metagenome | isolation source: 100 cm soil or saprolite under Garry oak tree replicate 1 | place: USA:California | collected 2016-06-15 | reverse complement strand
GCCAATCCGGGATGCTATCCAACGGCTGCGCTGCTCGCGCTGATCCCACTCGCGCAGCTCGGGCTGATCGATCCGTCGCGTGAGGTCATCATCGACGCGGCGTCTGGGGTCACCGGCGCCGGCCGCAATCCCAAACGCGAATTGCTGTTCGGGGAAGTTGCCGAAGACTATCGCGCCTACGCGATCGGCAACACGCACCGCCATCTTGCCGAGCTCAAGCAGTCGCTAGCGCGCGAGGGCGGGTTCACGGGCGACCTCGTGTTCACGCCCCATCTCTTGCCGGTGAAGCGCGGCATCCTCGAGACGATTCACGTGCCGCTGACCCGCGTGCTCGATCAAGCCACCGCGGAAGGCCTCTACAGCGCAACCTACGACGCCGAACCGTGCGTCCAGGTGATGCACGGCGCACTGCCGTCCCTCAAGGACGTCGTGTACCGCAACCGCGTCGCGATTGGCGTCGCGGAGGTAGTCGACGTCCGCCGGCCGCGCCTCACCGTCATCGCCGCGATCGACAACCTCGTGAAGGGCGCGGCGGGGCAGGCGATCCAGAACATGAACGTGATGCTCGGCTTGCCGGAAACGGCGGGACTCGCGTGTTGACGGTGCGCGTCGTCAAGATCGGCGGCAACGAGCTCGATCGGCCCGAATGGGTGTCGGCTTGTGCCCGCGCACTAGTTAAGCTCGGTCCTTCGGTCGTCGTCCATGGCGGCGGGCAGGCGGTCAGCGCCTGGTCGCGGCGCCTCGGGCTGCCCGTCGAGCAGCGCGACGGTCTGCGGGTGACCACGCCTGAGATCGCACAGCTCGTCGAGATGGTTTTGGGGGGACCGATGAATCGCCTCCTGGTAACCGCGCTCCGAGCCGCCGGCCTCGACGCGATTGGACTCTGCGGCGTGGACGGTGGCCTGCTGGCGGCGCAGCCGCTTCAGAGCGGAACGGCACTGGGCGAGGTGGGCGAAATCGTGAATGTGCGGGCGTCACTATTGCAGAGCCTACTCCTGGCGGGACTGACGCCGGTGGTGGCGCCCGTTGCGCCGTCTCTCGCTGCGCCGGTCCGCCCGCTCAACGTCAATGCCGACCAGGCCGCCGCCGCGATTGCGGCGGCGCTCGAAGCGCAGGAGCTCCTCTTCGTCTCCGACGTCCCGGGCGTGACGATCGACGGGGTCATGCAACCCGCCCTTGCGGCTGCCGAAATCGAGACAATGATTGAAGGCGGCGTCGCGACGGGCGGCATGGCCGCTAAATTGCGCGCCTGCCGCTCACCTCGTCAGACGCCACGGCACTCCTCGGCGTCTACGCGCGCGTTGGCCCATTGTTCGTTGCGGGCGAAGGCTCGGAGCTGATCGCCGAGGACGGCACGCGCTATCTCGATTTCGTCGCGGGCATCGCGGTCAACGCCCTCGGCTACAACAGCCCTGTGATTCGGGACGCCGTGCTGCGCGCGTTAGACTCAGGACTGATTCACGTCTCCAATCTCTATCGCACGGAGCCGGGCGAGCGGCTCGCCGCCGAGCTGACGAAATCGTTCGCAGGTCAGGCGTTCTTCTGTAATTCGGGCGCCGAGGCGAACGAGGGCGCGTTCAAGTTCGCCCGCAAGTGGTCCAAGAAGACCGACATCGTCGCGTTCACCGGTTCGTTCCATGGTCGGCTCTTCGCCTCGCTTGCCGCAACCGATCGGCCCGACTACCGCCGCCCCTTCGAGCCTCTGCTCGCGGACGTGCACATCATTCCGCTCGGCGACGTCGAGGCGGCGCAGCGGGCGATCACGCCAGAGCGCACGGCGGCCGTCATCATCGAACCGGTGCAGGGCGAAGGAGGCGTGCGCCCGGTAGCGGATGAGTTTCTGGTCTTTTTACGGAATCGGTGCAGTGAAACGGGCACCGCATTGATCTTCGACGAAGTGCAGTGCGGCCTCGGCCGCACCGGGACGCTGTTTGCCGCCGAGCCTTCGGGCGTCGTCCCCGATATGTACACGCTGGCGAAGCCGCTCGGCGGCGGGCTGCCGATGGGGGCGATCCTCGTCGATGACGCGATCGCCGCGGCACTCGCGCCCGGCGACCACGCGACCACGTTCGGCGGCGGGCCATTCGTCGCCACGGTGGCGCTGGAGGTCGTGCGGACGATCGCGGAGCCGGAATTCCTTGCCGCGATTCGCGTCAAGGGCGAGTGGTTGGGCGCGTGGCTGCGCGCGCTTGCCACGCGCAGCACGCGCGTGAAGGAAGCGAGAGGCCGCGGGCTGATGTGGGGCCTCGAGCTCACCGAAGCCGCTGCGCCGTTCGTCGCGGCGGCCCGGGAGCGTCATCTGCTCGTGCTGACGGCCGGCCCCAACGTCATTCGCATCGTCCCGCCGCTCACGATCACGCGTGAGGAGCTGGAGCGGGGCGCCACGATTCTCGAAGAGGTGCTTGCTTGACCAGCCTGTCCGTCGGAACCGCGACGAAGCTTCGCCCCGCCACGCTCGCTGATGTGGCGGCGATGGAAGTGCTGATGGCGCCGTTCGTCGCCAGCGGAGATCTCTTGCCGCGCTCGAACTACGACCTGTGCCGGCACATCAAGGAGTACGTCGTCGCCGAGACGCCCGATGGCAGTCTCGTCGGCACGGGGAGCCTCAAAGTCTACAGCACCGCCCTGGCGGAAATCGCGGGACTCGCTGTCCGGGACGACCAGCAGGGGCGCGGCGTCGGCAAGGCGCTCGTGGAAGCGCTCCTCGTGGACGCGCGCGCGCTCGGGTTGAATGAGGTTTTCGGCCTAACGCGCAAACCCCTGTTCTTCCTGCGACTTGGCTTTCGGGTGGTCGAAAAGGAGCAGTTCCCGCTCAAGGTCTGGGCCGACCCCTCGCGTCATTTTCTGGGACGTGGACACGCAGTATGACTTCATGAAGGCAGACGGCAAGCTCTACGTGCCCGACGCCGAGCAGCTCATTCCCAATCTCAAGAAGCTCACCGACTACGCGCACGGCCATGGTATCCGCATCGTGGCTAGCGCCGACGATCACGTGCCCGAGCACGCGGAGATCTCCGCGAATCCCGATTGGAAGAGCACCTTCCCGCCTCATTGCCTGCGCGGGACGCCGGGCCAGCGGAAGATCCCCGAGACCACCCTGCGGGATCCACTCGTGATCGAGCCGGCGCCGCAGGACGGCGCGGCGCTTGCCACGAAGGTCGGTAACCATCGTGGGGACATCCTCTTTCACAAGCACCGGTTCGATGTCTTCTCCAATCCCAACGTGCTTGCCGTCCTCGACGTCCTCAACCCGCACGACATCGTGCTGTACGGCGTCGCGCTCGACGTCTGCGACAAGTACGCCATCGAAGGTTTGCTCCAGCACCGGCCTCAGGTCCGGCTCTTCGCCGTCGTGGACGCGATGAAGCCGATCGACCGCGACGTCGCCGAGCATTTGCTGAAGGAATGGGGCGAAGAAGGGGTCCGGCTTGTGAAGACGAGCGAAGTCGTCATGGGTGGACTGGTCGAAGAGCTCGAGCGGGCCAGCGCGTGACATCGACCGCATCCGTTCCGACCCCCGCGGCCCGAGTCCCGACATTCGGCAAGTTCTTCCTTCCCGGACCCACCGACGTCCATCCCGAGGTCCTCGAGGCGATGATCCGGCCGATGATCGGGCATCGCTCCTCGACAATGGAAAAGCTGCTCCAGGGCATCGCGCCGAAACTCGGCGTGCTGTGTCGCACCGCGCGACCCGTGTTCGTCGGCACCACGTCGGCGACGGGGTTCATGGAAATGGCCGTCCGCAACGGCGTCCGCCGCCGGGCGCTGTCGCTGGTCAACGGCGCCTTCAGCGAGCGGTTCGCGGGAATCGTCGGCGCGTGCGGCAAGGAGTGCATCCGGCTCGACGTGCCCCTCGGCTCCGCGATCGAGCCGGACATGCTGCGCGATGCGCTGAAACGCACGCCGGTCGACGCCGTGACCTGCGTGCACTCCGAGACGTCGACGGGCGTCCTGCAAGACGTCGCCGGCTACGCTCACGTCGTCAAGGAATTCGATGACGTCCTCCTGCTCGTCGACGCGGTGACCTCGATGTGCGGCTCGCCGGTGGAAACGGACGCCTGGAAGCTCGATTTCGTCTTCACGGGCTCGCAGAAAGCGCTCGCGCTGCCGCCCGGGCTGGCGCTCGGCGTCGCGTCGGACCGGCTCGTCAATCGCGCCAGGACACTGGAGGATCGCGGCGCCTATTTCGATGTCATCGGCTTCCTCAACGCGACGACGAAGTTTCAGCCGACCAACACGCCGGCCGTCTCGCTGCTGTACGCGCTCGAAGTGCAGCTCGCGCGCATCGAGCGCGAAGGCGGCATCGAGGCGCGTTGGAAACGGCATGACGCCATGCGCCGGCGTGTCGAAGCGTGGGCGGCCGAGCACGGCGTGACGTTCCTGCCGCGCGAAGGCCGGCACAGCTGGACGGTGTCGTGCCTGCGGCTCCCCGAGGGGAGGCACTCCAAGGACGTGGTCGGCGCGCTGAAGCAACAGGGCTGGACGATCGGCGCCGGGTACGGCGCGCTCAAGGATTCGACCATTCGCATCGGGCACATGGGAGATCACACGGTCGCGGCGTTGGATGAGCTGCTGCCGCTGATCGGCCAGGCGCTGGAATGACGTGGCGCGTGGTCGTGGCCGACCGCGTCGCGGCTAGCGGCCTCGAGCTCCTCTCCAAGACCCCCGACATCGAGGTCGTCGACGTCGCGGGGAACCCGGCCGAGCTGGATAGGGCCATCGCCGCTGCGCATGCCCTCATCGTCCGCAGCGAAACGCGGGTTACCGCCAGTTTGATGGCGCGCGCGCCCCATCTGCGCGTCGTCGCGCGCGCCGGCACGGGCGTGGACACCATCGACGTGCACGCCGCCACGCGGCGCGGCATTGCGGTCATGAATACACCGGGCGCCAACACGGTCAGCGCGGGCGAGCATGCGATGGGACTGCTGCTGGCGCTCGTCCGCCGCATTTCCGACGCGGCGGCGGCGATGCGGCGCGGCGAGTGGGATCGCAAGCGCTTCGAGGGCACCGAGCTCCGTGGCAAGACGATGGGCGTCGTGGGGCTGGGCCGGATCGGCGGGCACGTCGCCCAGCTGGCGCGCGCTTTCGGCATGCAGGTGGTGGGTCACGATCCGTACCTGCTCCCCGAGCGCGCGAGCGAGCTGCACGTCCGCCTGTTGCCGCTCGACCAGCTGCTGCGCACCGCGGACGTCGTCACGCTGCACGTCGCGCTGACGGACCAGACGCATCATCTCATCGATGCGACTCGCCTGAAGCTGATGAAACCGACCGCGGTGTTGATCAATACCGCGCGCGGTGAGCTCGTCGACGAAGTTGCGCTCGCGGACGCGATCAAGGAGAAGCGGATCGGTGGGGCGGCGATCGATGTGTTTGCCGTCGAGCCCCTGCCGGCGGATTCCTCGCTGCGCATGCTCGACCGCGTGATCCTGACCCCGCATCTCGCCGCCTCCACCGCCGAGGCACAGGAGCGGGTCGCGATGGAGATCTGCAGCGCGGTGCGCGAGGCGCTCGTCGCCGGCGATCTCTCGTTTGCGATCAACGTGCCCGGCATGGGCGGCGACTTGCTGCGGCGGCTCGCGCCGCTGCTCGACCTCGCGCGCCGGCTGGGCCGGCTGGCGCTCGCGCTCGCCGACGGCCCGGTAAAGGCCGTCGAAGTCGCTTACGGCGGCAAGGAGGAAGCAGCGCAACGACCCGTGCTCGTGTCCGCGCTGGAGGGATTACTCGCGGCCATGAATGCCGGGCCCGTGAGCCTGGTGAACGCGCAAGTGCTCGCCGAGGAGAAAGGCATCCAGCTCGGCACGCGGACGGGCGCACCGGAGACCGGATTCGAAACATCGATCGGCGTCAAGGTCGATACGGCGCGCGGCCGCGTCCGTGTGACCGGTGCGCTGATCGGCGACAGCCACGGGCGCGTAATCCGGATCGACGACTTCCATGTGGACGTGGTGCCCGATGGCTGGATGCTCGTGATCCGCAATCGCGACGTGCCCGGCGTGATCGGACGCGTCGGATCGGCGCTCGGCAGCGCCGGCATCAACATCGCGAGCTATCACCAGGCCCGGAAGCCGCCGCAGAGCGGGGCGGGCCCGAGCGATGCATTGGCGGCGATCAACGTCGATCAGGCATTGACCAACGGCGTGCTCGACAAGCTGCAGGGATTGCCGGACGTGATCGACGTCCGGTTAGCGAACTTCGGAGACTAAAACTCCACCCGGGCCTGCTCCCGTTGGCGATCACCCCTTGCGCCAACACGCCGCCGATCAGCACGAGCAAGGAGAACGCGCCCGTGGTCCGCGCTGTAAGCTGAAGGGCGCCCTACGATTGGCAAATCGTGTGATCCCGCTCACGACGGTACCCCTGACGCGCCTGCCATTTTCGTTATGCTGCTCAGAGCAAAACCGTCGAAAGACGGTGACGCAGAGCCAAGGGGCTACGGCGGGGTAACCGCCTTGCTTGCCTGGCCGCCAGCAATCCGCTGGCGGCTTTTTTGTTTTGGGGGAGGGTATATGAACTTCAAGTTCAAGTTATCGTGCCGACTCGCGCGGATGAAACTCCCGGCGCTACTCGCCGGGATGCTCGTTTTCGGCTGTTCCCTGAGTTCAACCAGTCCCACGATCGGCCTGATCACCGGCATCGATATCACCCCCGGCCGGGTTTCGCTTTTGCCGTTCCAGACCGCGAATCTCACCGTCGTCGTCTACAGTTCGCTGACCGATACCGCTGCGTTGGCGCGGGCGCAAGAGTCACTGCAGTTGTCGACGACCGGTGGGGCGATCAACAGCAATGGCCTGGTCGGTGGTACTCGGTACATCACGTATTCGGCGCCCTCAGGGCTCGGCACGTATCTGCTGGTTGTCCAGACGGCCAACGGCTCGCCCGCCGATACCGCCAGGTTCACCGTCACGGCAACGCCAGTGCCCGTGGGTGCGGTCGCGGTGACGCCCGCCAGTGTCAGCCTCGCCGTCAATGACACGACGAGGCTCCACGCGACGCTCACGGATGGGAGTGGCAGTGTGCTCCTCGGTCGGCAGATCGAATGGTCCTCGAGCGACCCTGGTGTCGCCATGGCTTTCGCCGAAGGCTATATCCGCGCACTCGCCGCGGGGACCGCGACGATCACGGCGACGAGCGAGGGACAGAGCGGCACAGCCGTCGTCACGGTGACCCATTGAGGGATCCTCACCCTTGACCCGCTCTCCCGTTGGGAGAGCGGGTAGGCCTCTCTTCCTCAGGTTATTGAGCCCAACTGGCTCTCGGTGGGCTCCGCTCAGCAGAACCAGGGCTCGGTAAGGCGGGCGGGGATCGGCCGTTCCGGTGGCGGGAGATGGACGCCGCCCGTGTACGCTCGGCGGGCGCGCCGCGCCGCGAGCGCGTGAAGCGGCGCGATCGTCGCCACGGGATCTTCGCCGGCCGCGGTGGCAACGAGCCCGGTGACTTCCGTGTGCAGCTCGTCCATGCGCGGGTCGGGATGCGTCCAGCGATAGCCGAACGCCGCGCGGTCGAGCGCGCCGAGGAACGGCTGGATCTGTGGCCGGGTGAGCAGCGCTGAGCCGGGCGGGATGAGTAGGCGGATCGTGAGCTGCACCGGGTCCACCTGATCTACCAAGTCCGGCGAGCCCACGAAATCCAACAGCTCGAGATAGCTGTCGAGCGTTTCCCACGGTGTCCCTGAGTCGCGCGTGATGTCGAACGCGGCCAGCGCGTCCGCGCGGGTGTGGCCTTTCTCGAGATTGGCGAGCACGACGTCGCTGAGCGACTCGACGGCGGAGACGAGGAACGCGCAACCGGTCCGCGCGAACTCGGGCAGCAGCGCGCGGTGACGGAGCAGGTGCTCGATCTTGGCCGTGAAGTCGTAGGTCACGCCGGGGAACTCGGCGTGCAGCGCGCGCACGAGCTTCCGCGCGTGGCCGGGACCGTTGAGAAAGTCGGGATCGCCGAACGTGATGTGTCGCGCGCCGGCGGCGATGAGGCGGCGAATGTCGCCGAGCACCACGTCGGACGGCACGACGAAGAAGCGCCCGTTGTAGACGGGGGGAATCGGGCAGTGGAGGCAGTGGTGCAGACAGCCGCGGCTCGCCTCCACGTATCCCGTCGGGATCTCCGTCCCGTTGCGCCGGAGTTTGACGTAGCCCGTGAGCGGCGGGAGCGAATCGCGACTTGGGATTGGGAACTCGAGACGCGTGCGTCGTGCGTCGTACGTCGTGCGTGGCGATTCTCCACGCATTAGCTGCTTCACCAGATCGACGAACGACTCTTCGAATTCGCCACCAAGGACATAGTCAGCGATGCCCGCGAGCAGGTACTCCGCGTTGAGCAGTGCATAAAGCCCGTGAAACACAATGCGGCAATCGGGGTTCGCGCGGCGGATGCGCTGGGCCGTGCGGACGCCGAGGCGCAGCGCGGTGTGCATCGGGACCGCGATGGCGATCAGCTTCGCGCGGCGGATCTTGGCGTCGTCCCATGGTTCGAAGGCGAGGTCGAGCGTGTCGGGCGCGAAGCCGGCGCGTTCGAGGAAGGCTTTAGGCCAGGCGATGCCGAGGGGCTGGTGGCCGAGCTCGTAGCAGGACAGCAGTAGGATCACATCTGAACGATAACTGCATCGCCCGCGTGGGCCTGCTCTCTCCAGCGTTGCTCGTCGACGCCGCGCACGAGCAGCCAGCGGCATGCAGGTAGGCCCGGATCGTCGCGACGCCGCCGCCCCAGGCGCTCGTCTTTGCCGCCGGCTGCCGCGCTCGCTTGCTGCAGTGCGTCTTGGATGCCGCTTGTGACGAAGTGAAAGACGGTGTCACCCTCCCTGCGCAGCGGTTTGCGGGCGTGTCGCGTCAGCACGAATACGGGCGTGTGATACGGCGGATTCTTGCCCCACCAGCCCTGCCACGATTCGTCGGGCCAGGGGCCGCGAATGGGGCCGAACATGTTGCGGCCGAGGATCCACGCGCCGATGCCGTCGAAGCCGCGGGCGACGTACTGGTCGTCGATGCCGGTTTCACCGCCGGCTTTGCGGCCCATTTGATGAAACGTCCGAGTCGGGAACATCCATTGGTGGAGGTCCTAGCCGCCGACGCCGAGTGGGTTGTCGACGCTCTGGTGCGGCCCGGCGCCGTAGCCGTCGAGAGAGATGGAGAATGTGTGAACGCGAAGTCTGGTCTTTTTCATGATCCAAAGAACCCCTTCGGCGTCACACCCTTCAGGAATGGCTCGATGAACCCCATCAGCAGATCGACCTGCGTGATGACCGCCGTGTGTGACGTCGCCGGCAGGATCGCGAGACGCGATGCCGGGAGCGGCTTGCCCATGTCGCCCATGACGCCGCCGCCGAGCAACCGGAATAGCGAGACGAGGTGCTCGAGCGTATAGCCGTCCGCGTCGCCCCCGATGATCAGCACCGGAGTCTTCACCCGCTTCAGGTCCTCGCCCCACGACATCGGCTCACGCTCGAGCGCGATCAGCTTACGCACGAGCGCGGGAAAGCTGTCGGGAGTGGGCGAGAGCTTGCGATACTCCGCGGCGAACGGCATCTGGAGGAACATGTCCACCGTCATCTGCGGGATCATCGCTTTGAACTCGGGCTGCAAGCCGGCACTGTCATAGGCGACGGACGCCGCGACGAGCTTGTTCACCTTGTCCGGGTGCCGGATCGCGAGCTGCAGCCCCGCGCCGGCGCCCATGGAATAGCCGAACACGTCTGCCTTTTGCAGACCCACCGCGTCCATGAACGCCGCCACGTCGTCGGCCAGGTTCGGATAGGTGATGGGCCGGTCGATGTCGGTAGTGCGGCCGTGGCCCTGGAGCTCGAGCGCGTAGACCTTGTGCGTCCGCGCGAGCCGCGGGACGATCGCGCTCATCGTCCGAATGTTCATGTAGGCGCCGTGCAGTACGATCAGCGGCTCGCCCTGGCCGGACACTTCGTAATACATCCGCATACCGTTGACCTGGACGCGGTGGCCCACAGCCGGGCGACGGGGCGCGGCCTGCGCGTCCGCCATGGCTGGCGTGGCGAGCAGCGCGAGGGCGAGGGTAAGGCGCGCAATAGTCATCAGAAACTCTCCTGTGTGCGGGTTCGTTCAAGCGTCGATCGAGCGTTCCGGAAATCGACAGCGACCGAAGGCTAGAAACGGCAGAGGACTGATGGTAGGGTGCTCCTTCGCTTCGGCGAACGGCCCGTCCGTCACGCCGGAGGAGCCTCGAACACGCCGCCGGTCGGCCCGCCCGGCGGCAACCGCACACCCCAGAGGACGCTCGCCGCACCCTGTTCAACTGAACGCGGCGCGCCCTGCCCGCCCATGTCGGTGCGCACCCATCCCGGACTGACCGCGTTGACGAGAATCCCGCCTGGCCTCAGCCTCGCTGCGAACAGCCGGGTCATCCCATTGAGCGCCGCTTTGCTCGCACCGTAACCGGCTGGAGCTTCCTTGGCCAAGCGCTCGAGCTCAGCGAGTGACAGCTTGGGATTGGACAGGCGTTTGACCAAGCTCGCAGGCTGGGCGGAGAGTTCCCCGAGACCGCTCGTCACCATCACCACGCGTGCATTTGGGGCGAGGAGCGGCTCCAGCGCACGCGTCAGCAGCAAAGGGCCGAGCACGTTGACGGCCCAAATCTCGCGCGCGGGTCCTTTATGGATGCCGGCGTTGTTGATGAGCGCATCGAGGAGCTGGTTCCGCGCGCGCAGCCGTTTGGCCAAGGCCTCAATCGATTCGGAGTCTCCCATGTCGACGAGCTCGGCCTGCGTTCCTGGGGGTGCCGAGGTCAGATCTCGCACGGCGGCTATTACCTGCCAGCCCTCCGACGCGAGCGTGCGAGCGACTTCGCGTCCGATGCCGCGGCTCGCTCCCGTAACCAGCGCTCGCTGACCTGCTTCATTCACGTTGTTACGCCCTTCTTCGAGCCCGCGTATTGCTCAATCTAAAAGCTGGTGCTTCGCTCCGCGCACGTTCCGCGCGCTCCGCTCAGGATGACAAGTGTGGGGCTTTTTGAAGAGGCAGAGGAAATACGAACGTTGCACTGCGGAAATGAGCCGGAGAATGGTGTTGACGTACACGATCGCCTTTTCCTCGCTCATCTGCGCGGCGACCTTCGAAGGATACGACACGTACTGGTAGGCGTAGACCTCGTTCACACTCGGCTGTGGCTCGACTTGGGCTCGCACCAGCTGCAACACGACGATCCACTCTCCTTGGTACTGGACGAACACGATTTGCTTCACCTTGACTGCGTCGAACCGGACACCGCCGCTCGAGATGTCGAGGTTCTCGAACTCCACGAATTCGGCATTGATGGCGACGGGTCCCGCGCCGACGACGATCGCACGCAGCGGCGGGATGATGGCGTGGCGAAAGGTGGTCTACGAGGCGATCGGCGTGTTGTCGAGCCGCGAGCAAGCCGACGGAGTGCGGGCCCTCACCGCATCGCGCCGCTATCTCGACCCCTCGCGCGTCGCGATCTGGGGCTGGAGCGGCGGCGGATCGAGCACGCTACAGGCCATGTTTCGTTACCCCGACGTCTACCAGGTCGGGATGTCGGTGGCGCCCGTGCCGGACGAGCGCCTCTACGACACGATTTATCAGGAGCGCTACATGGGTCTCTTGCAGAGCCCGGCCGACAGCGCGCGCTACCAGCGTGCCTCTCCGATCAACCAGGCCGAGGGGCTCAACGGACAGCTGTTGATCGTGCATGGGTCCGGTGACGACAACGTGCATTACCAGGGCACGGAACGCCTGGTGAACCGCCTGGTCGCGCTCGGCAAGCCGTTCGACTTCATGGCGTACCCCAATCGCTCTCATTGCATTTGCGAGGGGCGTGGAACGACGCTCCACATCTACGCGCTGCTCACGCGGTACCTGATGGAGCATCTTCCCGACGGGCCGCGGAGCCATTGACCAAGCAGAGGGCGGAGGCTTAGTCGGCGGCCTGCGCAGCCTCGTCGGCCAGCAATCGAAACGACTTCACCGCGCCAGTCAGCCGATCCGCCGCTTCCGCGAGCTGGTTGGCGGACGACGCGATCTCCTGGGTCGAGGCGCTCTGTTGCTCGCCCGAGGCGGCCAGCTCTTCCGCGGAGGCGAGCAGGCTGTCGGTCTGACCCGCGACGGTGGTCAGGCGGTTCGCGATTTCCTCGACGAGCGCGCGCAGCTCGGTGGCCGACTGCGCGATCTCGCGGCCCCAGGCGGCATTGGCGTCCGCCTCTCCGGTGACCATCGACAGACCTTGCGCTGCCGTCTGCGACGCTTCGCGCACGGCGCTGCCGCCTTCGGCGAGGCGCACCAACCGGTCGCGCGTCGCCTGCACCCGCGCGAGCACGCCCCGGACCGTGTCGCCCGTTTCGCCCGCCGCTGCGGCCGCGACGGACGCGAGCTTGCGCACCTCGTCGGCGACGACGGCGAAGCCGCGGCCCTGCGGACCAGCGCGCGCCGCCTCGATCGCGGCGTTCAGCGCCAGCATGTTCGTTTGCCTCGCCACAGCCTTCGTTTGCGCCACGAACGTCTGAATCCTGGCCGTCGCTTGCGTCAGTGCCTCCGCTTCCTCGGCGCCCTTCGCGACTTCGTCCGCCAGCTTGGCGAGACGGGCGGTGCTCTGGTCCAATCCTTCCTTGTGACGGCGCGCGAGGGCCGACAGATCCGCGTTGCGACGCGCGGCTTCATCGGCGCCCTGCGCGAGCTTTGCGGCAATCTGGAGAATGCGCCCCGCGTCATCGGCCGCAGCCCGGACCAGCTGCGCTTGCTCAGCGGCGCGTCGCGAGAGGTCCTGCGACGTGGCGGCCATCTCCTCGGTGGAGGCGCTCATTTCCTGCGTCGATGCTGAGATCTCGGTCGCCATGGCAGCGGCCTCGTCCGAGGCGGCGCGGATCGCGC
>WNGG01006883.1_pt1 | contig 12848 bp, 10 predicted proteins | sample 5400661 | NCBI WGS metagenome assembly WNGG01 (sample SAMN13153372, study PRJNA577476) | soil metagenome | isolation source: 100 cm soil or saprolite under Garry oak tree replicate 1 | place: USA:California | collected 2016-06-15 | reverse complement strand
GTAAAGCAAGACGGCCCGGGGGGTGACTCCGGGCTGTGCACCAACCCTGACCTCTAACAGAAGGGAGGCATGACCAATGGCCGTCAAAGTTAAAGAACGCGGAGGCAAGTGGTGGGTCTTCATCGACTATAAGGGCAAGCGCAAGGCAAAGTGCGTAGGCAGCGAGAAAGCCGCCAACGATGCGGCGGTGAAGATTCAAGCAAGGCTCACCCTGGGGGAATTCAACATTGAAGACGAAGAGGAGAAGCGAGAGCGGGAACGGCTGGAGCAAGAACGGATAGCGCAGGAGCAGGAACGGATACAGCGAGAGCGGGAGCGGTTCCGGTTTAGCGCCTACTCCAAGGAGTGGCTAGAGACCTACGTCAAAGCGCACTGCAAGGCGCGCACACACTGGCTCTATGAGAACGCCTTGCAGCAGCATCTTCTGCCCGCCTTCGGCCAGAAGGACATTGCCGACATTACCAGGGAGGAGGTGAAGCGGCTGGCCTATGGGTTGCTCGCCCAAGGCAAGGCGAGAAAAACCGTGGGGGTGATCCTTGCCCCCCTGTCAGAGATGTTCAATCACGCAATTGAAGACGGGCATCTCACCGTGAACCCTTGCCTCAAGATCCTGCGCAAGTCGCGCAAGGAGGAAGGCGAGCAGCAACAGAAAGCGAGCTTCCTGACCCGTGAGGAGCTAGGGCTCCTGTTGCGCACATGCCAGGAACACTTTCCGGCCTTCTACCCCTTCTTTTCGCTGTTGGCCCGAACCGGGCTACGGTTTGGCGAGGCGATCGGGCTCCAATGGGACGACATCGACTTTCACGGGCGGTTCATCGAGGTGAAACGGTCTGTCACGCTTGGCCGGTCTTCTACCCCGAAGAACGGCAAAAGCAGGCGAGTCGATATGTCCAGGCAACTGGCCGAAACCCTTAAGGCGCTGATGCTGGAGCGGAAGAAAGAGACCCTGCGGAAGGGCTGGGGCGAGGTGCCCCCGTGGGTCTTTCTCACCGTAACAGGAACCCCATTGGCTCATGCACACGTTCGTCATCGCGTGTGGCGGAAGCTCTTGGCAAAGGCAGAACTCCGCTATATCCGGGTGCACGACCTGCACCATACCTTCGCCTCGCTTCTCATCCAGCAAGGAGAATCCCTCGCCTACGTGAAGGAGCAGCTTGGACATCACTCCATCCGCATGACGGTGGACGTGTACGGGCACCTCGTCCCAGGGGGCAACCGGCAAGCGGTGGACCGACTAGACGGGCTGGAAAGGGCAACCATCCGCAACCTATCCGCAACCAACGCCGGAAACGTCGTTTCTGACGATGTTGCCGGTGGTGACGTAAGTGCCTGAGATCAGGAAGGAAACCCCCTAGACGTTTTCGCCCAGGCTCTGCAAGAGCGCCTTGACGGCGTAGATGACATCCTCGCCTGGCTTGGGAGTAAAGGTGAAGCGCAGGTCCGGGCTGAGTTGCGACCGCCCCCGGTCCTTTTGCAGCACAGCCACTAACCGCTCGCCCTTGATCGGCGAGTCGGGGTGGAAGTGCAACGTCACCTTGTCCGCCCGCTGATACACCGAGGTCACCAGGTACGCACGCAGGACCCGGCGCAGGTCCATCACCTCCAGAAACCTCAGGACCAGCTCTGGCAGGGGGCCAAAGCGGTCTTCCATTTCATAAGCCAGATCCTCCAGGTCGGACCGAGCCTGCACGTTCGCCAGCTTCTTATAAAAGACCAGCCGCTGGTTGACGTCCGGGATGTAGGCCTCGGGAATATAAGCGGGTAGACCAAGCTGGATCTCGGGTTCGATCTGTACCTGGATCTTGCCACCCCGTAGCTCCAGCACCGTCTCCTCCAACATCTGGGCGTACAGCTCAAATCCTACTGCTGCCACTTGGCCGGACTGTTCCTTGCCCAGCAGGTTGCCGGCCCCGCGGATCTCCAAGTCATGGGCCGCAAGGCGAAAGCCGCTCCCCAGGTCGTCGAGTTCCTGCAAGACCTCTAACCGTTTCTTGGCGTCGGGGGTGAGCAGGTGCTCGCTGGGAATCAGCAAATAGGCGTACGCACGCTGGGCCGCGCGTCCCACCCGGCCGCGCAATTGATAGAGTTGGGCTAGGCCAAACTGATCGGCGCGGTTAATGATAATGGTATTCGCCGTTGGGATATCGAGCCCGGACTCGATGATCGCCGAGCACAGCAGCAGGTTCGAACGGTGATGGAGGAAATCGAGCATCACTTTTTCTAGTTCACGCTCAGCCATCTGTCCGTGCGCAACCGTCAGGGTCGCCTCGGGCACCAGTTCGCGTAACTGCTTGGCCATCTTCTCTATGGTCTCGACCCGATTATGGACAAAGAAGACCTGTCCCCCCCGTCCCAGCTCCTGTAGGATCGCGGCCCGCACAAGCCCCTCGTCAAAGCGCGAGACATAGGTGCGGATCGCCTGCCGGTCCGCGGGTGGGGTCTCGATCACGCTCAGTTCACGCAGGCCCATCAGCGCCATATTGAGCGTGCGTGGGATTGGCGTGGCCGAGAGGGTCAGCACGTCGACCAGATGGCGCAGCTTCTTGATCTTCTCCTTGTGCGCGACTCCGAACCGGTGTTCCTCGTCGATCACCATGAGGCCGAGGTTCTTGAACACGATGTCACGTTGCAAGAGCCGGTGCGTGCCGATGACAATATCGACCGTGCCAGCGGCCAGCCCCTGGACGACCGCCTTGATGTCCTGGGGAGAGCGGAAGCGGCTGAGGACCTCGATTCGCACCGGGTAGTCGGCAAAGCGTCGGGCAAACGTTTCGCCGTGTTGCTGCGCCAGCACCGTGGTGGGGACGAGCACCGCGACTTGCTTGCCACTCTCTACCGCGAGAAACGCGGCCCGCAGCGCCACCTCGGTTTTCCCGTACCCCACGTCCCCACACACCAGGCGGTCCATCGGCTTGGTCTCGTGCAGGTCGGCCAAGACGTCGTCGATAGCCGCACGCTGGCCACTGGTCTCTTCAAACGGAAAGCGCGCAACAAACTCTTCATACGCCCCATCGAGGGGGGCAAAGGCCGGCCGCTCAGTGGTCTCACGCGCGGCGTGGATTTCCAGCAGTTCGCGCGCCATGGCCAGGATCGCTTCGCGGGTCCTCTTCTTGACTTTCTCCCAGGCCTGACCACCGAGCCGGTCGAGGGCCGGGACATGGCCGTCGGCGCCAGCATATTTTTGCACCAGGTTGATCCGCTCGACCGGCAGGTACAGGCGGTCCCCGCCCGCATACTCCAGGTGCAGGTAATCCCCTTCGGTACCGGCCACGCTGAGGTGACGCAGGCCCTGGTAGAGGCCCACCCCGTGGTCGATGTGCACCACGTAGTCTCCAGCAGTGAGTTGGCTGAGCCCGGTCAGGTAGTCGGCCACTGGCCGTGGCCGGGCCTGGCGGCGGTGCCGCCGCTCGCCAAAGATTTCCGCTTCAGAGAGGAAGACCAACCCGTCCGCCGGCAGCGCAAACCCCTGGGACAGATGGCCGATGACAATCGCAGCCGTAGGGAGGGAGGGCTCTTCCCACGCCGAGGTGGAGATCACCGGCAGGCGCAGCTCGTGGCCGAGCAGGAGGTTCTGCAGGTGCGAGGCCTGGAGCGCGCTGGAAACCGCCAGGAACACGCGCACGTGCTCTTCCTGCCACTGGCATACGCGCTCGGCCAGCGGCGCTAGGCCCCCTTCTCCCTCTTTCAGGTGGGAGAGCGGCTTGAGGTCGGCAAGCGAGGTAGAAGTGACCGCTAGGTCGGCGTCTACGTTTTCTAGCCCCTCCAACTCGACTGTGAAGCACGAGCCGATTTTAGCCCAGGTCTCGCCTGTACCGAGATAGAGCCGCTCGGGCGCGGGCGCAAAGTGGCCGGCGGTGTTGACCTGGGCTACATGGGTGGAGAGTTGGCTCCAATACTCATCGAGCGCAGCCTCAGCTACCGCAGGTTCAACGAGCCAGACCACCGTGCCGCGTGGCAGGTAATCGCTCAGGCTCTCTAGCGTGGGATACAAATACGGGAGCAAGAACTCGACCCCGGGAAACGGGAGCCCGCTTTTCAGGTTCTCGACGATACGTTGCTTTTCTCGGTGGGTCGCCTCACTCTCAGCCATCGCTTCCTCGACCGTACGCCGGGCCGCCTGCAGACGGGCCAGAGAAAAGAAGCGCATCGGCAAGAGCGTCACCTCGCCGGCCTGCTCGACGGAACGCTGAGAAGCTGGGTCGAAAGCGCGGAGCGACTCAATGGAGTCACCGAGAAACTCCACGCGCAGGGGCTGCGTCTCCAGGGGCGGGAACACATCGATGATCCCCCCGCGCACGCTCATCTCGCCTTTTTCCTCGACCAGGGGCACGCGGCGGTAGCCCCACTGGATTAGGTGATCGACCAGATGAGAGAGGGGCAGTTCTTGCCCGGGCCTGAGGCTGAGAGTGGCAGTGATTAGCTCTTCCTGGGGGAACACCCGCTGGGCCAGCGCCTCGACCGAGGTCACCAGCACCGGGGTGTCGGTCGCAAGCAAGTAGTACAGCCCTTCAACCTGAGCGGCCAGGACCTCGTTGCTAGGGGACAGACCTTCGAACGCGGGCACATCCCAAGCCGGGTACAGATGCACGCGCTGCCCGCGGCTGCCCTGGTCACCGAGAAACAGGCGTAGGTCGTCGGCAAACGCTTCTGCCGCCTCGGCCGAGGGGAGCAGACAGAGGGTGGGTCTCGGCGCGCGCACGAGACACCGCGCAAGAAGAAAGGCGCGGGCCGCCCCTCTCAGGCCGGAGAGGCGGAACCGCCCTCCCGCAGACGTGGCGCGCAGGGCGGGGAGCAGGCGTTCAAGAGCCTCGGCGAGCGGGTACAGGGGGGAGAGAACGGCAGGTTCTACCATAGAAAATGCGGAGTGCGGAATGCGGAGTACGGACTAAAGCGTGAGGAAGAGAATGCGAAGCGCGGACTGCGGAGTGCGGATTACAGCTTGAGGAGCGGAGGTTCTTCATCTTTTATTCCGCATTCCCCATTCCGCAGTCCGCAATGCTGCTAGCGCCTCGCCTGCTGCCCATCGGCCACCACACCGTAGAGGGGGATTGTCAGCACCTTCTCCTCGGGATGGTCGGTGAAGACCTGCACCTCTCCCTGAATGCGGCCCAGCTTGCTGTCCCCTTTGGCTCTGAGGATCAAGCGATACTCCTCGCCGTCCTTGACCGCAGTGATCTCTGGGATGACATCTGCCGTCGAACTCTGTACCTGTAGCACGTGCACCGGCTGAGCCGCGCGGCTTTTGATGCTGACCTCCTGCGTCTTGCCTTCACCCTGCCGTACTACTCCGAAAGACACCTGCGGGGGCATAACCAGCACATCGCCCTCGATGCTGCCGAACACTGGGATCACGACCGACGGCCGTCTCTGGCTAGTCGTAGTCACCGTGATCTGATCGTTGAGACGGCCGAGCGGCGCGTCCTTCTTGAGAGTCACCAGCAGTTTCTTTCCTTTCTGTCCTCCTTTTTCCAGATCCTCGGCCTGCACGCTGAGCACCGAGGAGGTGTTCTCGACCTTGGTAATCGTGATGGGCTTGCTGGCATCGTAGAACACTTCGACGGTACGGCTGGTCTCCTCACCCCGACGGAGCCGACCCAGATAGAGTTGCGCCGGTTCGACGGCAACCTCAACGGTGATCTCCCCCTGTAAGGTCAGGGTGGACACCGGCTGGAGCGGGTCATTACTGTAAACGCTGATACCCTTAGCCTTTTCCCCAGAAAAGTGGGAGGTGTCAAATGTCGCGCTAATCGTTCCCTCTTTGCCCGGCGGGATGACATCGGCCGAGATCACTGCCGCCGTGCAGCCGCACGAAGTCTTGACGGACTCAATACGTAGATCCTGTCCGCCCTGGTTGGTGAAGCGGAAGAGGTGGGTGACCTGATCGCCTTGTTCAGCCTTGCCAAAGTCGTGGACCGGCTCGCTAAAGACAATGCGCGGCGCGCCATTCGCCGCAACCGGCGGCGGGGCAGCCTCCTCTACATGGGGCTCGGACTGCGCGGTCGCGGTTGGGTCAGTGGTGGGAGCGGTACAACTGAAACAAGCGAGCAGGACAAGAGTGAGTAGAGGCACGGCACCCCGCCTGAGCCTCGACTGAACAGGACAGAAAGTTTTGCCAACCTTTTGTTGAGCTCTTTTCTCCCTCTCCTGCATAGCGGGAGAGGGTTGGGGTGAGGGCCATTGCAGTCGTGCCTCTGCCACACCCCCTCTCACCCTGGCCCCCTCCCACAAGGGGAGAGGGAACCTGTACCCAGTACAGGGGGTTGGCGGATTCAGTGGGGCCTTACGTGGTGAGATCACACCAGCACGCATCGTTTTCCTCCTCAGGCCTGCAGCGCCACAGGACCAGACACTGGCGCAGCGGTACGGGCGGTGGATCGCGGCAGGAACTTATCGAGATACCGTGTGTGCACGTTGCCTGCCAGAAAGTCCGGATCATGCAGGATCTGTTGGTGGAGCGGGATATTCGTCTTGATGCCACCGATCTGGTATTCACTCAGTGCCACGCGCATGCGCTGGATCGCCTCTTCCCGAGTCTGACCATAGGCAATCACCTTGGCGATGAGGGAGTCATAGTACACCGGTACCAGGCTATTGTCGGCGACGCCCGATTCCACGCGGATACCCATCCCCCCTGGCGCGTGGTACCCGCGAATCATGCCAGGTGAAGGCAGCAGAGTCACAGGGTCCTCGGCGACGATGCGGCATTCAAGCGCATGGCCAGAAAAGGTGATATCACGCTGGCGCCAGGGCAGGGGCTCGCCGGCGGCAGCCTGGATACCGGCTTGCACGATATCAATGCCGGTCACCATCTCGGAGATCGGATGTTCGACCTGCACGCGCGTGTTCATCTCGATGAAGTAAAAGTGGCCCTGGGGGTCAAGGAGGAATTCGACAGTACCGACATTGGTGTAGCCGACTGCCTGCGCCGCCTTGACCGCGACCGCGCCTATACGTTCGCGCAGCCGCTTGTTCAGCGCAGGCGAAGGGGATTCTTCCAACAGCTTCTGATAGCGCCGCTGTACCGAACACTCGCGCTCGCCGAGGTGGAGGACGTTACGATGCTGGTCGGCGATGATCTGAAACTCGATATGACGGGCACGTTCCAGGTACTTCTCGACATAGAGGGCGCCGTTCCCGAACGCGGCCTCACCTTCTTCCCGGGCTATGGGAAACACCGCAGCCAGCTCGTCTGGCGCGCGGGCGATGCGCAGGCCGCGCCCGCCGCCACCGGCGGCAGCTTTGAGGAGCACCGGAAAGCCAACTTGCGCAGCCACGGCCTGCGCCTCCCGCAGATCAGTGGTGCCAGCCGAGGTGCCTGAAAGCACCGGCACCCCGGCTTTTTCCATGATCCGGCGGGCGCGGGGCTTGTCACCCATCAGACGAATGTTGCGCACCCGCGGGCCGATGAACACCAAGCCCGACCGTTGGCAGGCCTCGGCAAAGTCGCCGTTCTCCGAGAGAAACCCATAGCCCGGATGTACGGCATCGGCGCCAAACAACAGCGCAGCGCTGACGAGCGATGGAATGTTGAGGTAGCTCTCGGCCACAGAGGGGGGGCCGATACAGACCCGCTCATCGGCCAAACGGACATGCAACGCCCCACGATCAGCGGTCGAGTAGACCGCCACCGTTGGAATGTTCAACGCGCGGCAGGCACGCATGATGCGCACCGCGATCTCGCCGCGGTTGGCGATCAGGACTTTTTTAAACATAACCTTCAGCCCTTTGCGAGCTTCTCAGAGCGGTTCCAGCACAAACAAGGGCTGCCCGTACTCGACCGGCTGGTTGTTGTCAACCAGGACTTTCAGCACCCGGCCCCGCGCCTCGGCTTGGATCTCGTTCATCATCTTCATGGCTTCGATGATACAGACCACGTCGCCTTTTTCCACCACAGCCCCTACATCGATATAGGGTTTGGCGTCAGGGCTGGGGGCCCGGTAGAAGGTGCCGACCATAGGGGAGGAAATCACCGTACCCGCAGCCGGAGCCTGCTCTGCGGTCTGCCCGGCTGACAGAGCTGCTGCGGCTACAGGCGGAACAAGCGTCGGTAGGAGCGGGGTCGCAGACAACCCCGACACTGGCGCGGGCGCACGATGGTTCTCCCGCACTAGGCGGATTTTCCCCTTGCGGTCTTCCATTTCCAGCTCGACCACACCCCGCTCTTCCATCAGTTCGACAAGCTTCTTGATATCGTCGATTTCCATTATGCTCTTTTGATGAGTCCCACCGCGGCCCGCAGCCCCAAGAGGTAGCTGTCCGCGCCAAAGCCACAGATCTGGCCCACCGCGGCGCGGGCGATATACGAATGGTGGCGGAACTCCTCACGCTTGTAGAGGTTGGACAGATGCACCTCGACCACCGGCAGACCGACCGCGAGCAGGGCGTCTAGTAGCGCCACGCTGGTGTGCGTATAGGCGCCAGCGTTGATGAGCAGCGCTGCGTACTTACCCTGGGCGTGCTGGATCTTGCTTACCAGCTCGCCCTCATGGTTAGACTGGAACGTCTCGACCTCGACGCCCAGTTCGTGGCCCAGCGCCACCAAGCTGGTGTTGATATCGGCGAGCGTCGTGCGACCGTAGATCTCGGGCTGGCGCTGGCCCAACAGGTTCAGATTCGGGCCATGCAGCACGAGCACTCGCGGGAGATCCTCGCTAGCCATCCCTTCCCCCTAGCGCACTGGGAGTGTAGGGCGAAAAGCCGGAAGCGTCAAGGCGATTCGCTCACGCCTGGGACATGCGGCGGAACAGCGGCCGGCGGACAAGGGCGAGGTCGCGGTCGAGTTGGCGACGGAGGTACGCGTTACACAGCCGGTCGATGGCTTCAGCAACCGTCGCAGGCGTCTGCGCGCGGGTAGCGGCACACCGTTCCATCGTGTCGATGAGCAACCGGCTCAGACGGTCACGCTCGGCCAGGAGGTCATCACTGAGCGGTCCTGTGGCCGCAGCGGCGAGTTGCTCACGCAGCTCAGTGAGCGCGGCAGGACAAGGGGCGTTTTCCCCGAGGAGCGCAACGATCTCAGCGAACAACGCCCGCAGGTCGTTCACACTCGCCTGCAGGTCGGCCCGTTTCCACTCGACCCGATGGGCCAGATTGGTCAGGATGTCAATCACCGCGAACACCTGGCTGCGCGCGTATGGATCGGTCACACTCTGCCCAGCCTGGTCCAGGGTATCGATGAGCCCGGCAAAAAGGCGCTGTAAAGAGTTCACCATAGCTCAGCCCAGACAACCACCACTCCGCATTCCACTTCGGCCTAACTTTTCCATTGGCCATGCATTCCGCATTCCGCACTCCGCAATTCTTATAGCAATTTTCACTCGGAGGTATCCTCAGTTTCCTGGTAGGGGCGAATCTTGTATTCGCCCTGCCCTCGTCCCCCAAGGGCGATCACAAGGATCGCCCCTACTCAAAGGACACAGGCAATTGCAAACCGCTCTAGATTCCCAGCAGCTCTGCGAGGTGTTTAAGCATGAAGACATAGTGGTGGCCCATGGTCGCGATGCGCACGTCGGGGTTGCTACCATCCTCAAACACCCTGGCCGCGATCAGGTGGACCACCGCGAGTTTGACATTGCCCAGCACCTCATAGAACCGGATGTGCGCGTCAGGAACGTATATCCCCGTGAGCGACTCATAGAGCCGGTACAACTCCGCCCGCTCGATCAACGACGCCATATAGGGTGAGCGGCCACGCCAGGGGCGCAGGCAGATCCATCCCAGGTCTTCAAGCGGGTCCCCTAGATGGACCAACTCCCAGTCCAGGATGGCGACGAGGCGACCATCGCGGACGATGAAATTGCCCAGCCGATAGTCACCGTGGACGATGCTCGCGCGTGGCGCTAGGGGCGCATGTTCTTTGAGCCACAGCAGTGCCCGGCGCAGCAGCGGTATCGGCGTCAGCTCGACCCGGTCGAGCTGGGCCTGCCATTTCTGAATCTCTCGCAACGCTGCCCCCTGGCCAGGCTCCGGGACACCCAGGAACGCTAGTCCCTTGGCCCGCCAGTCCACGGTGTGCAGGTGGGCGAGGTGCTGCACGAATTGGTGGGCGATACTTTGCTGCTCGGCAGCGTCAGCAAACGGACCGCGCTCGCCCTCCGCCCAGGGGAGCGGGATCTTTCCCTCGACCTTCTCCATGACGAAGAACGGCGCGCCCAGAACGTCGCGCGCCAGTTCGTACCAGAAGACCCGTGGTGCCGCTACCGGCGTATCCTCTAGGGCTTTAAGGACGGTAAACTGCGCAAAGGTATCGTATGCGCCCACCACCCCGGCTCGCTCGGGTTCTTTGCGTAGTACATACCCCTGGCACAGCTCGCGGCCATCCTCTTGCCAGCGCGCGTCGAAGGAAAAGGTCTCCCACGACCAACCCTCAGTGTGACGGCGAAAATTCAGGATCTCCAGGTCGTGTGCCTGGGGCAGTTTGCTCCGCAGGTAGGCGCGGATCGGTTCTTCTATCATGAGGGTCAAGGTACAGTGGAATACAGAATTGCCAAAATCTTCACTCCGGACTCCGGACTCTAGACCCTAGACTCTAGACCCTAGACTCTACTACGTGCTTGCCCGCAGCAGGTCGCCCACCCGGCCTTCGGCCTTACGGATGTCGCCCTCATACTTGAGGACCAGATTGAGTGTCCGCCTGACTGTGGGCGCGTCCAGCTCCTTGACCCCCAGTGCCAGCAGTGCCCGAGCCCAATCCAAGGTCTCGGCGATGCTTGGCGCCTTCTTCACGTCGAGTTTGCGCAGACCACCCACAAAACGCGCCACCTGACGCTGCAGCTTCTCAGCGCACTCCGGCACCTTGAGCGCGATGATCTTCGCTTCCTCCTCCACACCCGGGAAGTCAATGTACAGATGCAGGCAGCGCCGCTTGAGCGCCTCGGACAGCTCGCGTGTGCGGTTGGAGGTGAGAACAACCACCGGCCGGTGGGTGGCACGGAGCGTGCCAAGTTCAGGGACACTGACCTGAAAGTCGCTCAGCACTTCCAGCAGAAACGCCTCGAACTCCTCGTCAGCCTTGTCGATCTCGTCGATCAACAGCACGACCTTGTGCGGCACACTGATCGCCCGCAGCAAGGGCCGCTCCAACAGATATTCACGCGAGAAAATGTGCGCGGAGACCTCGTCCCATCCTTGCTCCTGGGCGGTGTCGGTGTGGATGCGCAGGAGCTGCTTCTGATAGTTCCACTCGTACAGTGCGCGGGCTTCGTCGAGCCCTTCGTAACACTGTAAGCGCACTAGCTCCGTGTGCAGGAGTTCGGCTAGCACCTTGGCTACTTCGGTCTTGCCGACCCCTGCCGGGCCTTCGATCAGCAACGGCTTTTCCAGCACTAACGCCAGGTAGATGGTGGTCTCGACCTTGGGAGTCGTAATGTAGCGGTAGTGTTTGAGCCCGCTCTGAACGAAGTCGAGGGTAACCTCCATGGCCCCTCACTCGAACCGTGCTTCCGCGGACTCAACAGCGGTCAGCAGCAGCACCCGCTCCCTGACGTACAGACGGCCTTCGATCAGCAGCGGCCGGCCTCTGATCTCCTCACTATCTAAGCGGTCGATCAGGGCTGGAGGGCCGGTGAGGGTCAGAAACGACCCAAGGTTACGCAGGATTGGCCAGCCGCGATCATCGCTAGTCAGGGACTTCACCTCACGTATGTACAGAGTCCTCGGCTCGCCGGCGATACTGACGTCAAGAGTTGGATAACGGCTACCGGACTCCTCAGCGGGGCTCAGGAGCATACCGGTAATACGGAGTAGCGGCGGAGGGCCAAACAGTGGGGTGCCTTGAGCCGGAGCCGGCGCAGGTACGAGTAGCCCAACAAGGCCGGCAACAGCGAGCAGTCGCGCCGTGGCCCAACCCTTGTGCCACATCGGGCTATACCTCCACCACTAAACCATCGTAGGCGCATTCAAGCGTGACTTCATGCATCCGCTCCAACACCTCGCGGCCAATATGGCTGAGGATGAGCCGCTTGCAGCCTAGACGGTCACGCTGCAGGGTGAGCTGCGGGTAGCTGATGTGGAAGGAGGCACGGGTGTGAAAGTAGCAGCACTCGCAAATGAACAGCTCGGTGTTCTGCGAGTAGCGAATCAGATCTTCGTTCCAGCCGCAGTCCCCGGAATAGAGCAGGGCCTTGCCTCCGGCCGTGACCCGGTACGCAAGAGAAATATCTTTCTCCTGGTGCGGCACGCGAAAGGGGAAGAGTTCAACCCCGCACAGGGTCTCAGCCTGGCCTGGGGTTAGCTCATGAAAGTCGAGCGGGAAAGGGATGGGCCGCTCGGCCAGCTCGCGGTACATCACCCGGTGAAGCGCCCGCACTCGCTCCTCGATGCCCGGAGGACCGGCGATTGACAGCGGTCTGGTGCGGGGGCAGTCGAGCAGAAAGCTTGTGCCTCCCACCTCGACAAAGTAGCCACTCTGACGCCTGCCGCCGTTGCTGAACGCATCGCCCGCGCCGAGAACCGTAATACGCATCGTTGCTCTCGTGCCTGGGAAAACTCGCTACATTACTTTTTGTTTTAGCGTGTTTGCCTCGGACGAACAAGAGTAAGCCAGCGCCTGCCTACAAGAATCACGATGGCAGAGGGAATAGATTGAAGAAGAGGTCCAGGCCGGGCACCAGGCAGGAGGGGTGAGGCGATGGACCTCAGGACACTCAACTCCGCCGGCAGTCCCAGAACATCGACCGGGACCTACAGGAGCTGTAGGACCTTTGTCGCCTGTGTTGTCAAACTGGTGTCAAACAGATCTGGACGCGACTTCACCCCCGTGCTAAGGGCGTAATTCCTCTGGGTAGGGAGGAGGATGGGGCCCGGTGGCCCCACCGGTCTTCAAAACCGAGTTGCGTGGCGTAACGCTG
>WNGG01012815.1_pt1 | contig 12850 bp, 12 predicted proteins | sample 5400661 | NCBI WGS metagenome assembly WNGG01 (sample SAMN13153372, study PRJNA577476) | soil metagenome | isolation source: 100 cm soil or saprolite under Garry oak tree replicate 1 | place: USA:California | collected 2016-06-15 | reverse complement strand
TTGCACTCTTCATTTTTTTGCTGGCCGGCCTTACCGCGCTCGTCGCTGGATCGTCTGCACGCTGGTCGACCATCGTCGGAGCAGGCGGCGCAATGATTGGTAGCCTCATTGGGCTCATCCCTACCATCTCCGTCTTACGTGGCGCACCGAGCCCAGTTGTTCGCCTTCCTTGGGAGGTCCCGTACGGATCATTTTTTATTGCGCTTGATGCGCTGTCGGCGTTCTTTCTGCTGCCGATTTTTGTTCTCTCTGCTGTCGCCGCAGTCTACGGCAGCGAGTACCTCCAGGCGTACCGGGAGAAGAAGTCCCTCGGCGCCTCGTGGTGCTTTTTCAACCTCCTGATCGCTAGCATGGCACTGGTCGTGATTGCCCGGAATGGCGTGTTGTTCTTGGTTGCCTGGGAGGTGATGGCACTCGCCTCGTTTTTCTTAGTGACATTTGAAGATGAACACGAGAGCGTGCGTGAGGCAGGCTGGATCTATCTGGTGGCGACCCACCTCGGGACGGTCTTTTTGCTCGCCCTCTTTATTCTGCTCGGCCGTGAGCAGGGTTCGCTCGATTTCGACCGCTTTACTGCCTCTGCTGGTTCTGGCGTAGTGTTTTTGCTCGCCGTCATTGGCTTCGGCACAAAGGCGGGCTTCATGCCACTCCACGTCTGGCTGCCGGAAGCACACCCTGCGGCGCCGACCCATGTCTCCGCCGTGATGTCTGGCGTCATGATTAAGACGGGCATCTATGGACTCGTCCGCATCCTCACGTTTATCGGGCCGCCGCCGATGTGGTGGGGCTGGGTCCTGTGCGGCATTGGCGTGACGTCTGGCATCTTCGGCGTCCTCTTTGCGCTCGCCCAGCATGATCTCAAACGGCTCCTTGCCTATCACAGTGTGGAAAACATCGGCATCATCGCCCTGGGCCTCGGGGTAGGGCTCATTGGCCTCAGCAGTGGATCTTCCACCCTCGCTGTGCTTGGGTTCGCCGGCGGACTGCTCCACGTGCTGAATCACGCTCTGTTTAAGGGCCTCCTCTTCCTTGGCGCAGGCGCCGTGCTGCATGCCACGAGCACGCGGGACATTGACCACCTGGGTGGCCTCCTCAAACGGATGCCCTGGACAGGCGTGACATTTCTGACCGGCGCGATTGCGATCTCCGGTCTGCCGCCGCTCAACGGGTTTATCAGTGAACTCTTGATTTACCTGGGTGCGTTTCAGGGCGTGATCTCTGTCGGGGGCGGTAGCACGGTCGCTGCCCTGGGGGTGATTGCGGGGTTAGCGTTGATTGGCGGCCTCGCTGCGGCGTGCTTTACCAAAGCCTTTGGAATTGTCTTTCTGGGCGAGCCCCGCAGTGAGCCTGCCGCGCACGCGCACGAGGCAGGTCTGGCCATGCGCCTGCCGATGATCCTGCTTGCTGGGAGCTGCGTGCTCATTGGAGTCTGTGCACCGGCGGTCGTTACGGTGTTGGCGTCTACGGTCAGGAGTGTGACCGGTCTGCCCACAGAGGTGGTCCGCACTCACCTTGTCTATGCCGCTGATTCGTTACGATTCGTCGTGCTCGCCGCGGTCGGCTTGGTCCTCCTGGTCGCAGGGCTAACGGGACTGCGGCGGTGGTTGCTCGCCGGCCGGTCCGTAGCGGAAGGCGTCACGTGGGACTGCGGCTACGCACAGCCTACCCCGCGTATGCAGTACACGGCCTCATCTTTTGCCCAACCTCTGACCAGCATTTTCCATCTCTTGCTCCGCACGCGCTCCCATCACTCAATGATGCCGGGTCTGTTTCCGCGCGCTGCATCCCTGACCACCGAGACAGATGATCTGTCGCGCACACGTCTGTACCAACCACTGTTCGTCGGTATTGGACGTGGCCTGTCTTCGTTACGGTGGTTACAACACGGGCAGGTGCACCTGTACGTGTTGTACATCGCGCTCACACTCCTGGTCCTGTTGGTGTGGAAGTTGGGGTAACGCTATGCAGCCCGTATCGGTTGTCCCGCCGCTCCTCGCCCTCGTCTTTGCTCCGTTGCTGTTCGGTATCATCAACCGCACGAAGGCGGTCGTTGCTGGCCGTGTTGGGCAACCCCTGCTGCAACTGTACTACGATCTGTGGAAGCTTTTGCAAAAAGGCGCGGTGTATAGCCGCACGACCACCTGGGTATTCCGTGCGGGGCCGGTCGTGGGCTTGGGCGCCGTTCTGGTGGCACTGGCGCTTGTGCCCTTCGGGGGGATACCAGCGTTGCTGGCCTTTCCAGGCGACTTGGTCCTCTTCGCCTATCTGCTGGGGTTGGTGCGTTTCTTCACCGTGATTGCCGCCCTGGATACGGGATCAAGTTTCGAGGGGATGGGGGCGAGCCGTGAAGTGACCTTCTCTGCGCTGGCCGAGCCAGCCTTGTTCTTAGGACTTGCGGCAGTGGCGCTACACACAAGAACCTTTTCCTTATCGTCAATGTTTGCGGGCATTACCAGTGAGAGTTGGGCGCAGGCCGGTCCAGCGCTCGTCCTGCTGGCTGCCGCGTTCCTGGTGGTGTTCTTAACCGAGAACGCGCGCATTCCCGTCGATGACCCGACCACCCATCTTGAGTTGACGATGATTCACGAAGTCATGGTGCTTGATCATAGCGGCCCGGATTTCGCGATGATCCTTTACGGCAGCACGCTGAAGCTGTGGCTGCTGGGGACGCTCCTGATCAGCATTCTCGTGCCTGTACGCAGCGGGGCGATGGGGTGTGATACTGTGGCGGCGGCGGCAGGAATGGTCGGCCTTGCCGTACTTACTGGACTCATCGAATCCTCTATGGCGCGGCTGCGGTTGCTGCATGTCCCGAAATTGCTGGTCGGTGCGGGCGTGTTATCGGCGCTGGCGCTCGTGCTGGTCTTGAGGTGACTGCGTGCTGTGGTGGACTGAGGCGGTGTTAGTAGCCGTCGTGTTGATGAATCTGTTGGTGCTGGGCTCCAGCCGGCTGGCGGCCTGTATTCGCTTTGTGGCCGTGCAGGGCATCCTGCTTGGCATCCTGACGTTCGTCGCGCACGAAGGAACAAGCACACTGCGGACCGCTTTCCTGGCGATCGCCAGCATCGGTGTGAAGGGCCTCGCCTTCCCGGCGTTGCTGGTTCGCGCCTTGCGCGAAGCGGAGGTGCGCCGGGAGATCGAACCGTATGTTGGTTATAACCTGTCGATGCTCCTCGGGTTGGCGACCTTGACGTTTTCGCTCTGGCTGAGCGGACGGCTGCCGCTTCCGCAGACGCCGGTGTCGCCGCTCATTGTTCCGGTCGCCCTCTTCACCAGCTTTGTTGGTCTCTTCGTCATCGTCAGCCGCAGAAAAGCCCTCACCCAAGTGTTGGGCTATCTCGTGCTTGAGAATGGTATCTACGCCTTTGGGGTGGGCCTCGTGCAAAACACGCCAATGCTGGTCGAACTCGGCGTGCTGCTGGACGTCTTCGTGGCCGTCTTTGTGATGGGGATTACAATCTTCCACATTAACCGACAGTTCGACCACATTGATACGGATCGGATGGCGCTCCTGAAGGATTGACCATGACGCTGCTCGCGTTGGTGCTTGTTCCTACGGTGGCAGGCCTCGTCGCTTTTCTCATCCAGACAGACAGACTCCGGCGCGTGCTGCTCCTTGTCGCGGCGCTGCTCCACACAGGAATAACACTCACGACGTGGTTTACGCCGTCACCACCGGCAGTGGGAGGGTGGTTACTGTTGGACGCGGTCGGCCAGGTTTTCCTCAGTATTACCAGCATCCTGTTCCTGGCGACGGCGTTGTACAGCCTGCCCTATCTCCGCCGCGAGCGTCACACCACCCATACGGACTTCGAGGAGGGTTTCCTGTTTGCCGATGCGCCTGAAGCGCGATTCACGGGCTGTTTGTTGCTGTTCCTGGCGGCCATGACGCTCGTGACCGAGAGTCAACACTTCGGCCTCCTGTGGGTCGCGATTGAAGCGACCACGCTGGCGAGCGCGCCGCTGATTTTCTTTCATCGCCACCATCGGTCCCTCGAAGCAACCTGGAAATATCTGTTGATCTGTTCCGTGGGCATCGCGCTGGCACTGCTTGGCAACTTTTTTCTGGCGGTTGCCGCGGTCCAGCCCGACGGCTCGTCGTTGCCGTTGGTGGTGAACAACCTCGTTCAGGACGCTGCGCAGCTCCATGACACCTGGCTCAAAGCCGCCTTTCTGCTTCTTCTCGTCGGCTATGGCACCAAGATGGGGTTGGCGCCGCTGCACACCTGGCTTCCGGACGCGCACAGCGAGGCGCCGTCTATGGTCTCTGCTCTGCTGTCCGGGGCGCTGTTGAACTGCGCCTTCTTAGGCATCATCCGGGTGCAGCAGGTGTGCGCCGCCGCTGGACACGCCGCGTTTGGGCAAGACCTGCTGGTCGGATTTGGGCTGCTGTCTATGGCCGTGGCCGCCGTGTTTCTCCAGCAACAGACGGACTACAAGCGGTTACTGGCGTACTCCAGCGTTGAACACATGGGTATCCTGGCGCTTGGTGTTGGTCTCGGGGGCAGCGGGGCGTTCGGGGCGCTGCTCCATGCCGTGAACCACTCCCTGACCAAGGCTATGCTTTTTCTCGTGGCGGGGAACATCTTGGCGGCGTATCAGTCGAAGTCCACGGTTGAGGTGCAGGGCGTGTTGCGTGTGTTGCCAGTCTCTGGAGTGTTGTGGGTAGCCGGCTTTCTCGCCATTACCGGCTCCCCGCCCTTCGGTCCGTTCCTCAGTGAGTTCACCATACTGAAGGCCGCGTTGGACCAGGGCAGGAGTGGCGTGGCGATTGCCTACCTGGTCCTCTTGGCGGCGATCTTCGTCGGGATGACAACGGCCGTGCTCAGCATGGCGCAGGGAACCCCGGGAAAGGACCGCTCGCGCTCAGCCGAAGAAGAATCGCTGTTGACGGTGTTGTCTCCCGCCGTTCTTGGCGTGCTTGTGCTCGTGCTTGGATTGTATGTGCCTCCTCTGTTGCGTCAGACACTGCAGGACGCAGCCCGGGTGTTGGGGTGATCAGGATGGCAACGGGGACATCATTGTCGATTCGACCGACCGAACCGGCGCCACTGCGGGAGATTCCGCTCCTCACCATGGGTGAATTTCGTGAGGCTGTGCTGACTGGAGTTGCCAAAGACGGACGCCTTGCCGCACTCTTTGGACGGCCGCTTGATGATGACACCGTTCAGCTCTTCGCGGTGCTCGCGTACGGAAGCACGGGCGCCCTCTCGGTGTCTTCGACAGTGGTCAGTGACGCCTATCCCGCGCTCACGCCAGACTGTCCTCAAGCGCACTGGTTTGAGCGGGAGATCGCCGAGCAGTGGGGCGTGCGGCCGGAAGGACACCCCTGGCTCAAACCGATCCGTTTTCATGCGTCATATCGGCCCGGCCAGGCGGTGTGGCCACCAGAGGGGAACGGCGCCCACTTGCCGAGTGTCACAGCCTTCTTCCAGGTGCAGGGCGAGGAAGTACACGAGGTGGCGGTAGGACCCGTGCATGCGGGCGTTATCGAACCCGGCCATTTTCGCTTTCAGTGCCACGGCGAGCAGGTGTTTCATCTGGAAATTTCCCTGGGATATCAGCACCGCGGCGTGGAGCGGGCGCTGATTGGTGGACCAAGGAAACGCACGATCTATTATATGGAGACACTGGCTGGCGACACCTCGGTCGGTCACGCCATTGCGTATTGTCATACCCTTGAGGCGCTGGCTGGATGCCGCGTCTCCGCACGGGCACAGGTCCTCCGAGGGGTCGCGCTGGAACTCGAACGCCTCGCCAATCACACGGGCGATCTCGGCGCGCTCGCGGGAGATGTGGGGTATTTGCCAACGGCCGCATACTGTGGCCGCATTCGCGGGGATTTCTTGAACATGACCGCCCTCATCTGTGGCAGTCGCTTCGGCCGCGGCCTTGTGCGACCCGGCGGCGTCGGGTTCGACGTCGATGAGGCGCGGGCTACGCAACTCCGCGAGCGACTCGAGCGTGCGCTGACGGATGTGACGGGCGCAGCCACCCTGCTCTGGGATACGCCCTCAGTGCTGGCGCGGTTTGAGGGGACAGGGACGGTCGCTCGTGACACCTGCGAGGCGCTGGGGCTGGTGGGGCCGGCGGCACGGGCCTGTGGGGTTGAACGCGACGCGCGTCATGAGTTTCCGGCAGGGATCTTCCAGTTCGTGCATATCCCCGTGTCGACCTGGCAGAGCGGAGATGTCTTTGCGCGAGCCTATGTCCGCTGGCTCGAAATCCAGCGGTCTGCGGCGTTCATCCGCGAACAACTGACGGCGCTGCCGGACGGACCGGCACGGGTCACCCCTGGACCGCTCTCACCTCATACTTTAGTCGTGTCTTTGGTCGAGGGTTGGCGTGGCGAAATCTGTCATGTCGCGGGGACGGATGCCGAGGGCCGCTTTGCGTTCTATAAGGTCATCGATCCCTCGTTTCACAATTGGATGGGCTTGGCTATGGCGCTGCGCAATCAACAGATCTCGGACTTTCCCCTCTGCAACAAAAGTTTCAATCTCTCCTATTGCGGACACGATTTGTAAGGCGTCGTTATGTTCAACATTCTGCGCGCACGACTGCAGCAAGGACATCGGACCCTGCGTTTTCCTGAACAAGAACCAGTCTTGCCAGACCGGTTTCGTGGCCGTCCCGAGCTTGATCCGCACAAGTGCCTTCCTGACTGCCGTGTCTGTGTCGATGCCTGCCCGACGGATGCGATCGCGCAGGACGCACAGGGGCTACGGCTTGATCTAGGGCGCTGTCTGTTCTGCACGGACTGTGAGCAAGCTTGTCCCACCGGCGCGATTCGTTTCACGCGGGGATACCAGCTCGGGACCCGGACGCGTGCTGATTTGGTGCTGACAGGGGAAACTCTCCAACTCGCGCGAGCGCTCGATGAGCAAACCCGGCGTCTCTTTGGCCGCTCGCTCAAACTCCGGCAAGTCAGCGCTGGCGGCTGTAATGCGTGTGAGGCAGACGTCAACGTGCTCAATACCGTTGTGTTCGATCTTGGGCGCTTCGGCATTCAATTCGTGGCGTCCCCTCGGCATGCTGATGGGCTGCTCATTACGGGACCCGTGACGGAGAATATGCGGCTCGCTCTCAAGAAGACCTACGACGCCGTCCCGGCGCCGAAAATCGTGATCGCCGTAGGCGCCTGTGCGATTTCTGGGGGGCCTTTCATTGATCACCCGGAAGTCCACAACGGGGCTGATGCGGCGGTCCCGGTCGATCTGTATATCCCCGGCTGCCCTCCCCATCCCCTGACGATTCTGGATGCGCTCTTACGGCTGCTGGGCCGCAGAGAGGAGCAACGACGATAGTCGGCGGCGAAGCAAAGGACACGAACATGGGCGACGGGATAGAGCTTCACCCACAGACAGACCGGCCCCTCACTCCTGAAGGCGGTGAACGCCACGTTGTGGAAGTCCCGATCCTCGGTAATGCCGTTGTTGTGCATTCGACACTGATGCGTGAGGTCCTAGACTTAGTGTCTCGGATCGCCCCGTCTGACGCTAACGTTTTGCTGACGGGCGAAAGTGGCGTGGGCAAGGAAGTAGTGGTGCGCGCCATTCACCAGCTCAGCCCGCGTCGCATACACGAATTTGTCCCGATCAACTGTGCCTCCCTCTCTGGTGATACCTTGGAGAACGAGCTGTTCGGCCATGAGAAAGGCGCGTTTACCAGTGCCGACGAGCGCAAGAAGGGGAGCAGATCGGCGTGCGAGACCTCCCTGCCAACCTTCAGGCGGTCCCCACACGTACCGAAATCTGTCTCCCCATCGGGGTGACGCTGCAGGAAGCGGAAAAAGAAATCCTGCGCTGTTAGAAGTGCTCGCTCCTAACAAGCTGGTTGAAGAAATCATCGGCGTTCTGCTGGCCGCCGCTCGCATGGGCAGGACTGGCGATGGGAAGATCTTTGTCTGGCCAGTGGAAGAGGTGGTACGTATCCGCACCAGGGAGCGGGGGGAACGGGCGGTGTAATATCCTGAGCGTGCGGTGATCAGTCTGTCCCCTGCCCATAGTACGTGAGGGTGCGGTAGGTCACGACGGGTGGCTCAAAGTAGGAGTTGCTGCCCATCGTAGTGACCCACTTCGAGGTGGTCTGCTTGGTCCAGTTACCGAAGGCGTCGTACTGATAGGTGGACGTCTCTCTCCTCTTGAATCTGCCGCTGTCACTATACCAGACGACCTCCGTGGGGTTGCCCCGTGCGTCATAGGTGGCCTCCGTGCGGCTCTGGAGTGTCCCAGCAGGGTCGTAGTCATAGGCGATGGAGGAGAGAAGAGGGCCCATGGAATCGCGGGTGTAGACTATTTTGCCCCCCAGCGTGCCGTCAGCGCGGTACCAGGCGGTCTCCTCAAGGTTCCCCCGGGCATCGTGGGTCGAGACGGTGGTGCTCTCGGGTGTGCCCGAGGGGGTGTAACTGCGCGCTGCGGTCTCGTTCCCGTGGGCATCGTAGCTGAAGACTGTGCGGCTCGTGAGGGCTCCAGCGGCAGTGTACGAGAGGGACTCAGTCCTGTTACCCTGCGGATCATAGGTAGAGACGGTTCGGCTTTCCGGTGCCCCATCGGCGCCGTAACGGATAGCCACGATTGCGTTCCCCTTGGTATCGGACGTGAAAACTATTTTGCCGTTGAGAGCACCATCGAAGTTGTAGACCGCCTGCTCTGTTCTGTTGCCTGTGACATCGTAGGCAGCAAAACTCACGGGCTTCTGCTGCCCAGGCTCCCACTTACCGTCCTTGTCCAGCGGCACTGCCGTTGTGGTGAACACCGAGCGCACAGGCCCGCTGAGGCCCCGCACCTCCCTAGCTGTCTTCTTTGGACCGGCACCCGCCGGATGAAACAAGTGCTCACAAGATAGGGAGAGGAGGCCACAAACAAGAGCGACGAGCCGGCTTTTCATGGTCGTCCCCTTCCGCAGCCCACCACGTCCGCCTCGCTCGCCGGGCCAGCTCCGGTCAGCGACGCGCCCCGCCCGCAAACTGATGCGCCATGCGCCTCATGTCCTCATCGGAGACCCCGACGTCCCGCAGCCGAGTTGGAAGCCTCAACCGCGCGATCAGTGTCTGCAATGCTTCCGCAAGGCGGCTCGCCGCCTCTGTATCAGGGCTGTGTTGCAAAGCTACCTCTAGCGCGCAGGCCAGCTCGGCCTGCCGCGCTCGAGCGGCGCTCCAGCGCAAGCAGGCCGGCAGGGTCACGCATACGGTCAGTCCATACGAAAATACGAAACTCGGCACAGCGCGCCCAGCTCGTACGCCAGCGCGTGGCTGGGGAGCGCCGTGGCAGCGGGCAGGAGCGACTGTGCCCGGAGCGGTGAGTGATCGGCGAGCCAGGCGCCCGCTTGGCAATGGAGCCGAGCTTCTAGGTCCTCGGGCACCTACTGAGTGCGCGGCAGCTGAGTCAGGAGCTGTCGCAGCGCGGCGAGCTTTAGAGCGTCCCCAACCACATGCAGAGGGGAGGAGCAAAAGACCTCCACCGCATGGTCAATCGCCGTCACGCCGGAAGCCAACCACTGCCGCAGGGTGTCCGCGAGGACCGCGGTCCGGCGGTCTGCATCCAGCTTCTCCAAGTCTGTCCGCAACCCCTGTTAGGCAACCTCGAACAGGCCAGCCGCCCCCATGCCACCGCCGACACACATGGTGATGACCACGTAGCGGGCACCGCGTCGCTTGCCCTCGATTAGGGCATGTCCGACCATGCGGGTCCCGCTCATACCGTATGGGTGGCCGATCGAGATAGCGCCGCCATTCACGTTCAGCCGCTCGTCGGGAATCCCCAACTGGTCGCGACAGTAGATCACCTGACAAGCAAAGGCCTCATTCAGCTCCCACAGATCGATATCCTCCAGGCGCAGACCGTTGCGCTGCAAGAGCTTGGGGACTGCAAAGACCGGCCCGATCCCCATCTCGTCAGGTTCGCAACCGGCGACCGCCATACCGCGATAGATTCCCAAGGGCTGCAGGCCACGCTGCTCGGCCTGCTTCCGCTCCATCAGCACGCACGCCGCGACTCCGTCGGACAGTTGGCTGGCATTGCCAGCCGTGGTGAAGCCCCCCGGCCCCATGACGGGCGGCAGCGCCGCCAAGCCCGAGAGGGTCGTGCTGGGCCGGTTACACTCATCCCGGTCGATGGTGACCTCCTGCTGCGTCGGCTTGTTGGTCGCCTTGTCGTAGACCACCTTGGTCACCGTGCACGAGAGAATCTCGTCATCGAAGCGGCCGGCCTGCTGCGCCGCAGCGGTTCGCTGCTGACTCTGCAGCGCGTACTCATCCTGCGCCTCGCGCGAGATCTTGTAGCGTTTCGAGACCACCTCGGCCGTGTCGATCATCGCCATGTAGAGCGCTGGCGCCTGCGTGAGGGCGAGGTCGTCTATCCTCCGGTACACGTTCAGGTGTTCGTTCTGCACCAGGCTAATGGATTCCAGACCCCCCGCGACGACGGTCTGCATCCCATCCACGATGATCTGCTTCGCCGCCGTCGACACGCTCATCAGTCCAGAAGAGCACTGGCGATCTATGGTCTGACCGGACACGCTCACCGGCAGCCCGGCGGCTATGGCGCATTGCCGCGCTACATTGAAACTCTGCGTTCCTTCCTGCAGCGCAGCCCCCATAATAAGGTCGTCGATCTCGCCGGGCTCCAGCCCCGCTCGCCTGATCGCTTCCTTGATCACCGGCGCGGCCAGGGTCGGCGCCGTAGTGTCGTTGAATGCGCCGCGGTACGCCTTCCCAATAGGGGTCCGGGCGGTGGAGACGATGACAGCTTCTCTCATAAAAACTCCTTGTTGAATGAGTCCGCGGCCAGGCCGGACTGCTGCTGGTGCGCTTCCGTACCAGACCATCCCGCACGCATAGACGGGCTTGCCGGGGAAGTCAATTGGCTCCGCTCAAAGAAAAATAGCAAATTTGGTTGACCTCGCGGGTGAGGGAGCTGCCTACCCCACTGAATTGTGTTACTTCTCAGCCAACTCTTGATCGGTGAGGAGGCTCCATGGATATCGGTAAAGTAGGCATTTGGTTCTTCCTCGACGCCATGACGGCGCCGGAAAGCGCCCAGTTTGCCCAGACGGTCGAGAAGGCGGGCTACAAAGCCCTGTGGATCCCGGAGGCGGTCGGTCGCGAGCCGTTTGCGCATGCGACGTATCTGTTGGATCACACCGAGCGGCTCGCCATCGCCACGGGGATCGCGAATATCTGGGCGCGGGATGCCATTACGATGGCGGCAGCGTCGAAGACGGTCGCGGAACTCTCCGGCGGACGTTTCGTGCTTGGGATCGGTGTGAGTCATAAGCCTTTGGTATCGAACCTGCGTGGTCACAGCTATGACAAGCCGTATAGCTACATGAAGGAGTATCTCCCAAAGATGCAGAGCGCGCTCTATCGGGCGCCCGCGCCGAAAGAGGAAGTGCCCATTGTTATCGCCGCGCTGCATCCCAAGATGCTGGCGCTGGCGGCGGAGCAAACCAAGGGCACGCATACCTATTTCGTGCCGCCGGGGCACACCGCGAAAGCTCGGGCGCAAATCGGTCCCACGCCCTGGATCTGTGCGGCGCAGGCAGTGATTCTCGAGCGCGACGCGACCAAAGCGCGCACGATGGCGCGCCAATATATGAAGACCTACGTGCCCCGGTTGCCGAACTATACCAACAACTTAAAGGCCCTTGGGTATAAGGACGCCGATTTCGAGAACGGGTGCAGCGACCGCTTGGTCGATGACATCGTGGCCTGGGGCAGTGAGGAAAAGATTCGTGACCGCATCGAGGCGCAGCTCAAAGCTGGCGCCACGCACGTCTGCCTTTTGCCGATCCGTGTGGACACTGAATCGCTTCCAGATCTGCGTGCGGTTGAAGCCTTCGCGCCGCGTTAAGAGAAGGCCCATTTCTCCTAGCAGCGGCCCGTACTGCTCCGGCTTACGTAGCCTCCTGGACCTTCTGGGCAAAAGCCCGCATGTGGCCCAAGAGCGCTTCTGTATCGCGGCTCAGCGGCAGCATGTACAGCACGCTCACCCCCAGGTCACGATAAGTGCGGATGTCTGCTGCTGAAAGCCGGTGGGGATCAGTGAGGGCCGTGAGCTTAAGGTGAGTAAAGTCGCGACCCGCCTGCTCCATCAGTCGCGCGAGCTTTTCTCGCAGTGGACGGAGTTGCTCGAAGGTGAGCAGCCCAATGTGCCAGCCATCGCCAAACTCCACCACCCGTCTGAGCGCAGGCAGCGATTCACCGCCAACCCAGATGGGCGGATGGGGCTTTTGTAGAGGTCGCGGTAGGACGTTAACGTCTTCCGTCAACTCCACAAACTGACCCGCAAACCGCGGCTGCTCCTGCGTCCACAGCGCCTTCATTACTGCTATATATTCCCGAGTGCGTTGGGCTCTCTCCTTGAAGGGGATCTGTAAGAGGCGAAACTCTTCCTCCAACCATCCTACTCCCACCCCTAAGACAAACCTTCCTCCAGAGAGCACGTCGATCGTGGCCACGCGGCGGGCCACGTCGAAGGGATGGCGGTAGGGCACAATGAGAACACTGAGGCCCAGACGCACTTTTTGAGTCGCGGCCGCCAGAAACGCCACCGTATCAAACGGGTCCAGCACCGCCATGTCCGTGTAGACCTCATAGGGCGGCCTTCCCTTCACGTACTCATCATAGGGCCAGGGAGTAGTGATGCGTTTGGGAATAACAATATGGTCACCCATCAAAATTGAGTCGTACTCCAGCTCCTCTGCTAGGGCAGCGACCTCTTGCAATGCCTGCCGCCCACACACTGCGGCCCCCATCGCCAGCTGTAAGCCGTACTTCATAGCATGTCCCTCCCTATCATCACCAACGGACAAGAAACATCTGTCACGTCAACTCTGCGAGTAGCGCCTT
>WNGG01008879.1_pt1 | contig 12850 bp, 11 predicted proteins | sample 5400661 | NCBI WGS metagenome assembly WNGG01 (sample SAMN13153372, study PRJNA577476) | soil metagenome | isolation source: 100 cm soil or saprolite under Garry oak tree replicate 1 | place: USA:California | collected 2016-06-15 | reverse complement strand
CGGCGAGCTCCTTGCGGTACTCGCCCTTGCGGCCGCGCACGACAGGCGCGAGCAGATAGAGCCGGGTGCCCTCGGGGAGCGCCAGCACGCGATCGACCATCTGCGAGACGATCTGGCTCTCGATCGGCAGGCCGGTGGCGGGCGAATAGGGCACGCCGACCCGTGCCCACAACAGCCGCATGTAGTCGTAGATCTCGGTCACGGTGCCGACGGTCGAGCGCGGATTTTTCGAAGTGGTCTTTTGCTCGATGGAGATGGCGGGCGACAGGCCATCGATCTGGTCGACGTCCGGCTTCTGCATCATCTCCAGGAACTGGCGGGCGTAAGCCGACAGCGATTCGACGTAACGCCGCTGTCCCTCGGCATAGATGGTGTCGAAGGCGAGCGATGATTTTCCCGAGCCGGACAGCCCGGTGAAGACCACCAGCCGGTCGCGCGGAATTTCCAGATCGACGTTCTTGAGGTTGTGCTCGCGCGCGCCGCGAATCGTAATTGCGCGCATGGCGGACCCAGCGTTGTATTGGCGCTTCGCCTTGATCACTTCATCCATAACAGGCGTTCCAGGCGCGTTGTCCGCGCCGCGTTAGGGGCGCGCATCGCCGGGAAAACCGGGGACCGGACGCCAGTGTGGGTGCGCTCAGAACGTAGGAAGAACGCGCGCCGATTTCCAGTGCTGCTTGCAAGCCATCAACGGTTTGTTGCGGGTGGCGTTGCCGCGCAGGCGCAATGCATTACGGGGAACAGCCGAGCCAGCAAAAAGGCCGGCGCGAGGCCGGCCTTTCGCCATCAAAACCTGAGATCCGGGTCGGTCGAGCCAAGCCCTCCCCACCGACCTTGCCGCCTCAGTTGAAGTGATAGTTGATGCCACCCTTGACGCTGTGGGTGGTGAGACCGAGATCGACGCCGGGCGGCAACAATGTGGCCAGATAGCGCTCGGAACCGTAGTCGGCATACATGTATTCAACCTTGGCCGACCAGTTCGGTGCGAACATGTATTCGCCACCGACGCCAACCGTCCAGCCGGAGTGAACCTTGGACTCGTCGATCACAGTCGCGCCCAGCACCGTGGCCGAGAGGCGATTGTCAGCCCAGGCATAGCCGCCTTTGGCGTAGAACAGGGCTGCGCCCGTGGTCACGCCGACGCGGCCGGTGACGCTGCCGAACGCGCGGATCTTGTCTTCCGCGCTCGCCACCGGAAGACCGCCGAGGAAAGCGGTCGCCGAATCCTTGACGTCCGCGCCGGCGGCATCGACCTCAAGACCCCAAACCCACATGCTGCCGGGCGCCTGCCAGTTGTAACCGACGGTGCCGCCGCCGAAGCCACCCGTGAGGTCGTCGTTCCAGGCATAACCGCCCATGACGCCGACATAGAAGCCCGACCAGTTGACCCCAGGCGCGAGCGGTGCAGCTTTGGTGTACGGGCGCGCGGCGAGATCAGCGGCGGAAGCCTGAGTTGCCATGCCGACAGCGGCCAAGGCGACGGTAGCGAGCAGAAGACTCTTCATCGAACTCTCCAATCCAATGTGCTTCGTTGACGTCGAAGCTTCATTGCCGGCGTGAACGCCACGCCGTTCCAGGGTACCGTTTGTACGTAGTTCTACGGAGAAAAGCAGTCACTCAAAAGCCACATCGGCGTACAAACAGCGGCGGAAATGAGGACCCGGCAGATTGGCTGCACGGCGACGCGCGAGGGCGTAGCGACGGACCCGGCGCAACAGAAAAAGGCCGGCGCAAGGCCGGCCTTTTCTCAATTTGGAAGCCTCAGCTCAGGCGGACATCAGTATTTCGAGATCACCGGGCCACCCCAGCGGTAGTTGATGCGCGCGGTGACCATATCGACGTCCTGACGGATGCTGTCGACTCGCGAATTAATGCCGACCGGGGGAAGAACGGACGTGAAGCTGACGTTGCGAGTGCCCATGAACAGATGATCGTATTCAACGGCAGCCGACCAGTTCGGCGCAAATCCATATTCAAGACCGGTTCCAACCGTGCCGCCCCAGCGGGTTTCACTGGCGCGATCAAACACCGTGCTGCCGACGGTCAAACCCTCGTACTTGTCGTTGGTGACGGCGGCGCCGCCCTTCACATACCAAAGAACGTTGTTCCAGGCATAGCCGACCTGGCCCGTGAACAAGCCCAGCGCATCGATTTTGGATCGGTTAACAAACGGGGCTAACAGAACCAGACTCGTATTCGATCCACGCAAATCAGCCCAGTCGCCCTGGGCTTCGACACCGAACACCCATCCGCCGCTCTGCCAACGGTAGCCGATCTGTCCGCCGACGATCCCGCCGGTTGCGTCGTGACAACCTTCCGAGGCGTTCACAGCCGCAATCCCAAAAGCGGGGGCACTTAGCGCAGTCCAGCAGTTGCGGCTCGATCCCCAGCCGCCGTTGGCGCCGATGTAGAATCCGCTCCAGTCATAGATCGCAGCGATCATCGGCGGCGGCGCCTTGGTATAAGGCCGAGCCGCGAGATCGGCGGCCGAAGCCTGAGATGCGATACCGAAAGCGGCGAAGGCGACGCTGGCGAGCAGAAAACCCTTCATGACATTCCCCAATTCCAATGTGCTTCGTTGTCTTGCGGCAAACGCAGTCCCCAAAAAAACGACATCGATGCACAAACGCAGGACACAAACGCAGGTGAAAAGTAGATTGCCAAGTTCCCCAACAGGCTTGGCGGCAGTGTGGCCGAGTGGCGGCCGTACGATGGAACGCAAAAAACAAAAAAGGCCGGCGCGAGGCCGGCCTTTTCATGATTTGAAACGCTTCAGATCAGATTGAGATCAATACTTCGGGATAACCGGGCCACCCCAACGGTAGTTGACGCGCGCGGTGACGAGATCGACGTCTTGACGGATGCGATCCGTTTGGAAGAGCGCACCAGCCGGAGTTGTGAAGGCGAGAGTCTTATCCTGCATGAACAGGTGGTCATATTCGACGCCAACCGACCAGTTCGGGGCGAAGCCATATTCAAGGCCGGCGCCAATGGTGCCGCCCCAGCGGGTGCTATCCCCGGTGCTCGATGTCAGGATGCCGGTCGCGGTGTCGATGGTCGTGAAGCGGCTGTCGGTTATCGCAGCGCCGCCCTTCACGTAGAGCAGGGCGTTGTTCCAGGCGTAGCCGACCTGGCCGGTGAACAGGCCAAATGCGTCGATCTTGGAGCGATTGGTCTGGGCGGGGACAGTGAAAAACTGGCTGGCATTAGATCCGCGCAGATCGGCCCAATCGCCCTGGGCTTCGACACCGAATACCCAGCCGGCGCTCTGCCAGCGATAACCGATTTGACCACCGGCGACGCCACCGGTTGCATCGTGGCAACCTTCAGTAGCAGTGACCGCTACCGTTGGCGGGGTGACGTCCCAGCAGTTGCGGCTCGATCCCCAGCCGCCGTTGGCGCCGATATAGAAGCCGCTCCAGTCATAGATCGCCGCGATCATCGGCGGCGCCTTGGTGTAAGGACGGGCCGCGAGATCGGCCGCCGAGGCAGGCGCAGCCGAAACCAGCGCTACAAATCCTACCGCACCCAACAAAATCTTTTTCATCGTACTCTCCGCCTCTCGTCCGCTTCGTTTGATCCTGAAGCGTTATTATTCAAGCCCGACCACCGTATTCCTGCGGGCAATATAACGGCATCGAACGGGAAAAACCGTCTCTGAAATGCAACACTCGCGGGCGAAGTGAATGCCCGGAAACTAATGATTTCTTTAGAATTTTCGGCAGCCCGATGGAACTCGTCGGGGTGCCAGATCCGCTGATTGCCGCACCGGTGGAAAGGTACCCGCCTCAAGGCCTCTGCAAACGCTGTTTTCTGGAACAAAACTGGAACATTAGCGCGACGAGTGCTATATGTGGATAACCGGGGATCGTCGGACCCGCAGGCGCGGCGAGCGCGTATAGGGTCAGTCCAAGGTGGTCCCGGTCCCAAAGGGACCTCGAGACACTACCTGAGCTCAAGCCCGACGGCTGAGCGTCTGGCGAGTCCAGTGATTTTGCCAGTGATTTTTGAGAGTGGAGAGCGGCGATGGCGGGAAGCGTGAACAAGGTCATTCTGATTGGCAATCTCGGAGCCGATCCGGAAATCAAGCGGACTCAGGATGGGCGGCCGATCGCCAATCTGCGGATCGCGACGTCCGACACCTGGCGCGACAAGGCCACTGGCGAGCGCAAGGAAAAGACCGAATGGCATCGCGTCGTGATTTTCAGCGAAGGTCTGTGCAAGATTGCAGAGCAATATCTGAAGAAGGGCGCCAAGGTTTATATCGAGGGCCAGTTGCAGACGCGCAAATGGACCGACCAGAGCGGCGTTGAGAAATACTCCACCGAAGTGGTGCTGCAGAACTTCAACTCGACGCTGACCATGCTCGATGGCCGCAGTGGCGGCGGTGGCGGCAGTTTCGGGTCGGATGATTCATCAGGTGGCGATTTCGGATCCGGCGGTCCGTCAAGCGCCGCGCCGCGCCGCGCGGTAGCGGCCGGCGCCCGCAACAGCGACATGGACGACGATATCCCGTTCTGATCGCGCGATACTTCAACATCGAACGCTGCAACATCGAACGCGGCTGTTGCGGTGATCCGGGACGGCCGCCCCCGCCAGACACAGGCGAGCATCGAAAAAGCGCGATGCTCGCCTGGCGTCCGCAGCCGATGAGCCTTGCAGCAGATGAGCCTTGGAGCGAATTAAACTTGACATTGGAAAGATAGATGTAAATAGTCGTTACATTGCCGGTCCGGCCTGGCTGCTTCGAGTGTTTGAGATGTCGCTGACGCCACTCATGAACGCCGCGCCCGAGGTTCAGATTCACGCCTTTGCCGCGATCACGGCCTTCGTCCTCGGCGTCGTTCAGCTCGGCGCGCCCAAAGGTACGCTTCCGCACCGGACCCTGGGCTGGGTTTGGGTGGTGCTGCTGCTGGTGATCAGCGCTTCGTCGTTTCTCATCCACGGCATTCGAATGTGGGGCCCGTGGAGCCCGATTCACATTCTGTCGGTGTTGACGCCGATCATGCTGGTCGTCGGCGTGCTGGCCGCCCGCGGACATCGTGTGCGCACCCACCGGATCACGATGATATCGATCTTCGCCGGCGCGCTTGTGATCGCCGGGCTGTTCACGCTGGTCCCGGGGCGGATCATGCACAGCGTGGTGTTCGGCCAGTAGCGATTGCTTTTCGAAAAGCGCGGTCCTCGGGCGAGCCGTTTTTCGGTCTTGGGCACGGTCGGTTTCCCGGCCTCGGCGGAGGGTGCGGACGGCCTCGTAAGTCTCTGGAAAAACGAAGAGAAAAACCGGTCGGGGAGACCAGTTTGGGGGTGGTTTGGAGGCCCTCGATACGCTATATGATTCGGACCAAGAATTGACCGGATTTCCCCTTTGTCTGACCCTGAAGATACGAAGCCGGGAGAGCCGCCGGCGCCCTCGGATATTCGTCCCGTATCCATCCTCGACGAGATGAAACGCTCCTACCTCGATTACGCCATGAGCGTGATCGTGGCGCGTGCGCTGCCCGACGCGCGCGACGGTCTCAAGCCGGTGCATCGCCGCATTCTCTACGCGATGTATGAAAACGGGTTCGAATGGAACAAGCCGTATCGCAAGTCGGCGCGCACCGTCGGCGACGTGATCGGTAAATACCATCCCCACGGCGATCAGTCGGTCTATGACGCGATGGTCCGCATGGCGCAGGAATTCTCCATGCGCGTGCCGCTGATCGACGGGCAGGGCAATTTCGGCTCGGTGGACGGCGATATGGCCGCCGCGATGCGTTACACCGAATCGCGCCTGACCAAGATCGCGCAATTGCTGCTCGACGACATCGACAAGGACACCGTCGATTACCAGGATAACTACGACGGTTCGTTCCGCGAACCGCGGGTGCTGCCGGCGAAATTTCCAAATCTGCTGGTCAATGGCGCGGGCGGCATCGCCGTCGGCATGGCCACCAACATTCCGCCGCACAATCTCGGCGAAGTGATCGACGCTTGCGTGGCGCTGATCGACGATCCCGCGCTCAGCATCGACGATTTGATCAGGATCGTGCCGGGCCCGGATTTTCCGACCGGCGGCATTATCCTCGGCCGCGCCGGCATCCGCCTGGCCTATCATCTCGGCCGCGGCTCGATCGTCATGCGCGGCAAGGTTTTGATCGACACCATCCGCAAGGACCGCGAGGCGATCATCATCTCGGAAATTCCGTACCAGGTGAACAAGGCCACCATGGTCGAGCGCATCGCCGAACTCGTGCGCGAGAAGAAGATCGAGGGTATCTCCGACCTGCGCGACGAATCCGACCGCGACGGTTTTCGCGTCGTCGTCGAGCTCAAGCGCGATGCGGTGCCGGATGTGGTGCTGAATCAGCTCTATCGATTTACGCCGCTGCAGACCAATTTCGGCGCCAACATGGTGGCGCTCGACGGCGGCCGGCCGCAGGTCATGAACCTGAAGGACCTGCTGACGCTGTTCATCGCCTTCCGCGAGCAGGTGGTGACGCGCCGCACCAAATTCCTGCTCAACAAGGCCCGCGACCGCGCCCACATCCTGGTCGGGCTCGCCATTGCCGTGGCCAATATCGACGAGATCATCCACGTGATCCGGACCTCGCCCGATCCCAACACCGCGCGCGACACCCTGATGTCGCGCGACTGGGCGGCCAGGGACGTCGCCGCGATGATCACGCTGATCGACGATCCCCGGCATCGGCTCGCCGAAGATGGCACCGCGCGGCTGTCGTTCGAGCAGGCCAAAGCCATTCTCGACCTGCGCCTGGCGCGCCTGACGGCACTCGGCCGCGAGGAAATTGGCGAAGAGCTCGACAAGCTCGCGCTGGAAATCGCCGATTACCTCGACATCCTGCGCTCGCGCGCCCGCGTCCAGACCATCATCAAGAACGAACTGGCCGCGGTGAAGTCGGAATTCGCGACGCCGCGCAAGACCGTCATCATCGAGCAGGAAGGCGAGGTCGAGGACGAGGACCTGATCCAGCGCGAAGACATGGTGGTCACGGTATCGCATGCCGGCTACGTCAAGCGCGTGCCGCTGTCGACCTATCGCGCGCAGCGGCGCGGCGGCAAGGGCCGTTCGGGCATGCAGACCCGCGACGAGGATTTCGTCAGCCGTCTGTTCGTGGCCTCGACCCACACGCCGGTGCTGTTCTTCTCGTCGCGCGGTCAGGTCTACAAGGAAAAGGTCTGGCGCCTGCCGCTGGCGCCGCCGAACGGTCGCGGCAAGGCCCTGATCAACATCCTGCCGCTGGAGCAGGGCGAGCGCATCACCACCATCATGCCGCTGCCCGAGGACGAATCCTCCTGGGCCAATCTCGATGTGATGTTCGCGACCACCGGCGGCAACGTCCGCCGCAACAAGCTGTCGGACTTCGTCGACGTCAGACGTTCCGGCATCATCGCCATGAAGCTCGACGAGGACGAGGCGATCGTCGACGTGCAGATCTGCACCGAGCATGACGACGTGCTGCTGACCGCTGCCGGCGGCCAGTGCATCCGCTTCCCGGTCACCGACGTCAGGGTATTCCAGGGCCGCACCTCGATGGGCGTGCGCGGCATCGCATTGCCCAAGAACGACAAGCTGATCTCGCTCACCATTCTGCGCCACATGGACGCCGATGCCGAGGAGCGCGCCGCCTATCTGCGTCGCGCCAATGCGGTGCGGCGGGGCGGCGTCGAGGACGAGGCGGGGACCGATAGCGAGGACGCCTCCGGCGCCATCGAACTCGGCGAGCAGCGCTATGTCGAAATGTCCGCACATGAGCAATTCGTGCTGACCATCAGCGAGAACGGCTATGGCAAGCGCTCGTCGTCGTTCGAATACCGGACCACCGGGCGCGGCGGCAAAGGCATCGTCGCGATGTCGGTGAATGGCCGCAACGGCAAGCTGGTGGCGTCATTCCCGGTCGAGGACTCTGATCAGATCATGCTGGTGACCGACAAGGGTCAGTTGATCCGCTGTCCGGTCGAGGGCATCCGGATCGCGGGCCGCTCGACCCAGGGCGTCATCGTGTTCGATACCGCCGAGGACGAGCATGTGGTGTCGGTCGAGCACATCGGCGAAGAAGCTGAAAACGGCAATGGCGGGTAGTTAATTGTACTGTCATTCCGGGGCGCGCGAAGCGCGAGCCCGGAATCCATAACCCCCACCGGGAGTATGGATTCCGGGCCTGCGCCAAGGGGCGCATCCCGGAATGACAACAGTTAAGTCAACCCAGCTTCAAATCTCGATCTCCGTGCCGAACTCGACGACCTGCCGTGTCGGCACGCCGAAGAACGCGGCTGAGCGCTCGGCATTGCGCTGCAGGAATGCGAACACGGTTTCCCGCCACACCCACATGCCCGGAATATCTTCGCTGGGAATGATGGTCTCGCGGCCGATGTAATAGGTGATATCGGTGAGATCGATGCCGGGCAGCTTGCCCTGCTCGCACGCGAGTTTTAATCCTTCGAAAATCGTTGGGTACTGCATGAAGCCGTAATGCAGGATTACCCGCGTGATGCCCTCGATCAGCTCAATCACCTCGGCGCGATCTTCATCTGCGATGCGCGGCGATTCCTCGATCAGCACGGTGACGAGCACCACCCGCTGGTGCAGAACTTGATTGTGCTTGACGAATTGCGTCAGCGCGAGCGGCACCCCGTTCGCGGCGGAAGCCAGAAACACCGCGGTGCTCGAAAGCCTCGCATGGCACCTGTTGACGGCGGTCTCGATCAGATCCTCTTCCGGCTGCCGCAACCTGCCGCGGGCGCGCTCGACCAGCCTGACGCCGCTCCGCCAGGTCAGCATCAGGAACGCGACGACGGCCGCGAGCAGCAGGGGAAACCATCCGCCCTCGAATAGCTTGGTCGAATTCGCTGCAAAGAAGATGCAGTCGATCGCGAAGAAGAAGCCGTTGACGGCGATGACGATAACAGGCGAATAGCCCCACTGGATCGCAACCAGGGCAGCCAGCAGCGTGGTGATCGCCATCAACAGCGACACCGCAATTCCGTAGGCGCCTGCGAGCGCTTCCGAGGTGCCGAAACCGATCACGGCGCCGAGCGTCGCCGCCGCCAGCAGCCAGTTGACCAGCGGCACGTAGATCTGGCCCATCGCATGGCTGGTGGTGTGCTTGATCTGCATGCGCGGCAGGAAGCCGAGCTGGATCGACTGCTGCGTCAATGAAAACACCCCGGAGATAATCGCCTGCGAGGCGATCACGGTGGCCACCGTCGCGAACGCAACCAGCGGATAGTGCAGCCAGTCCGGCGCCAGTTGATAGAACGGATTGTCGAGCGCGGTGGCGTCCGTCGTGAGCAGCGCGGCCTGTCCGAAGTAGTTGAGGACGAGGGCCGGGAGCGCCACGATGAACCATGCAAGCCGAATCGGCACCCGTCCGAAATGGCCCATGTCGGCATACATCGCCTCGCCGCCGGTCACCGCGAGAAACGCGGCGCCGAGAACGGCGAAGCTGATGTGGAAATCCTGGTGGATCAGGAAATTGAAGGCATAAAGCGGGCTCACCGCAACGAGCACGCCGGGCGCCTGCACAATGCCATGGATGCCAAGCAGTGCGATCACCAGGAACCAGGCGAGCATGACCGGCCCGAAGATATTGCCGATGAATCCAGCGCCCTTTTTCTGAACGATGAAAAGCCCGATCAGGATGACGATGGTCAGCGGCACCACGGCCGGCGCCAGCGACGGCGCATCGACCTTCAAGCCTTCGATCGCGCTCAGCACCGAGATGGCCGGCGTGATGGCGCCGTCACCGTAGAGCAACGCAGCCCCGACCAGCCCGACCACCAGAAGCTGCGCACGCCACGTTCCAGGCTGGGCATTGCGGGCGTGAAGCAGCGCCAGCAGCGCGACGATGCCGCCTTCGCCGCGGTTGTCGGCGCGCAAAATCAGCAGCGCGTATTTCAGCGAAATAATCAGGACCAGCGCCCAGAGGATCAGCGACACCACCCCCAGAATCGCCTCAGGGGGAAGATGCCCGCCATGGGCGGCCGCCTTGGCGGCTTCCTTCAGCGCGTAGAGAGGACTGGTGCCGATGTCGCCATAGACGACGCCAAGCGCTCCAAGCGTTGCGGTCAGCGGAAGCGCGTGAGACCCGGGCGAAGTCGCGGCGGGAATGGCGGTCACTGGCGGCCCCCCATGGGTATCGCGCCCGTCAGTTGGAGGGGCGCGACCAAATGCCAGTCTGCGACGCGTCGCCGCAAATTACCATGGGATTCGCTTGGCGGTGGCAGCAGCGCGTTATGGCGTGCGGTCGGCGGTTACCAGCCGGGCTTCCTTGATCGCGGTCTTCTTGCCGGCTGCGCGCAGGCAGGAAGCCTCGAAGTTCGGCCAGGCCTTCTGCGAGCAGCTCGGGCCTACGGTATTGATGTCCAGCCGGTCGGCCTTGGCGAGGGCTTGCGGAACGCTGGCTTCAACCTGCGGGGCAAATCCGGGAAGAACGGTGAGTGCGGCGGCAATACAAGCTGCAATGGCAATTGCTGAAAGAGCCTTGATCATGACGGTCCCCTGCATGGGCCTTTGTGGCCCGTCGTTTCGTTGGTTAATTGATTACTCAGTGCCCGTTTCAGGATCTCTTCGCCAACGCGGATAATGGTTTCGTTCCACTGGAGTTTTGTTTCGTCGCCGATGCGGGATGAAACACAGCCGGCTTGCATGGAAGCCGCGCCGACCCCCGCAAGTAGTTCAGGCACCTGCGAAATATGAAAACCCGCCGGTTAGCCTCGCCGGGCAGTGAACCGGCCCGGCTTGCGGGGCCGCCCGGGGCGGGGTAGAGGGATTTATGCCCCGCATCGCACTGTACCCAGGCTCATTCGACCCCGTCACCAACGGCCATCTCGATGTGGTCAGGCACGCCGTCGGTCTGTGCGACCGGCTGATCGTCGCCATCGGGGTCAATTCCAGCAAAAAGCCGCTAGGCTGGAAATGGCCGAGGAGATTTTTGCCCCGGTTGCCGCCGCGGCGGGCTGCGCCTTCGACTGCACGACCTACGACAATCTCACCGTCACCGCGGCGCAAAAGCACGGCGCGACCATGATGATTCGTGGCCTGCGCGACGGCACCGACCTCGATTTCGAGATGCAGATCGCCGGCATGAACGAGGCCATGGCACCCGACGTCCATACCGTTTTCGTTCCGGCTTCGGTGGCGGTTCGCCCGATCACCGCCACACTGGTGCGCCAAATCGCGACCATGGGCGGCGACGTGTCGGCGTTCGTGCCGCCAGCGGTTGCCGCCAGCCTCAAGAAGAAATTTGCCGGCTAGCCGAACACCGGCCAGCTTTCACCTGACCCGGAGTTTTCATGATCCGAATTCTAGCCGCTGTCGTCGCACTGATATGCGCGGCCCCCGCAATCGCACAGCCGCTTCCTGCCAATCTCGACAAGCAGAATGCGATCGTCATCGATACCACCAAGGGCCGCATCGTCTTCAAGCTGCGCACCGACCTTTCGCCAAAGCACGCCGAGCGGATCAAGCAGCTGGCGCGCGAAGGCTATTACAACAACGTGCCGTTTCACCGCGTGATGGACGGCTTCATGGCGCAGACCGGCGACGGCCAGAATTTCAACGGCACCGGCGGCTCGAAATATCCGAACCTGAAGCAGGAATTCTCAAAAGTGCCGTTCACCCGCGGCATCGTCGGCATGGCGCGGCGCGGCGACAGCGTCGATACCGCGAACTCGCAGTTCTTCATCATGTTCGCGGAAGGCTCGAGCCTCAACGGGCAATACACGGTGATTGGCGAAGTGGTTTCCGGCATGGACGTGGTCGACAAATTGAAGAAGGCGCCGCCGGGATCGTCGGGCGGCCAGGTCACCGACCCCGACAAGATGGTGAAGGTGCAAGTCGCCTCCGACGTGAAGTGAACCATGGCAACGCCGCGCAGCAAGCCGCTTCTCTGGTTCGCCGCGCCGCTGCTGTGGCTCGCATTGAGCGCGCCTGTGCGGGCCGAACCGCAACAACTCGACACCATCAAGGACGTCTTTGTGCGGTTGCATTCCTGCTGGAAGCCGCCGCCACTGTCGGAAGCCAACCCGATCGACATAACCGTCATCGTCAGCTTCAACCGCGTCGGCGCCATCCTTGGCCATCCCAGGATCACCTATGAGACGGAAGCGGCCAGCGACAACGACCGGCTGAAATACCGGGTCGCCGTGATGGAGACATTGCAACGCTGCACGCCGTTGCCATTTACCGAGAGACTGGGCGGTGCCGTTGCCGGCCGGCAATTCGCGATCCCATTCAGAACCCGCAAACTTCCACCCAAAACCGAAGAGAAGAAAGCATGGCTGCCACAGAAAATACTTTGATCCTTGAAACCACCCAGGGTCCCGTCACCATCGAAATGCGCCCCGATCTGGCGCCGGGCCATGTCGCCCGTATCAAGGAACTGGTGCGCGAGGGATTTTACGACGGCATCGTGTTCCATCGCGTGATCGAGGGGTTCATGGCGCAGACCGGCTGCCCGCATGGCACTGGCACCGGCGGTTCCGGCAAGAAGCTCAAGGCCGAGTTCAACAAGGAACCGCATGTCCGGGGAACGACTTCCATGGCACGCGCGGCCAGCCCCGATTCCGGCGACAGCCAGTTCTTCATCTGCTTCGATGAGGCATCCTTCCTCAACGGCCAATACACGGTCTGGGGCAAGGTGACGGACGGAATGGAGAACGTCGACAAGATCAAGCGCGGCGAGCCGGTGAAGGATCCGGACAAGATCGTCAAGGCGCATATGGCTGCCGACGCGGTTGAAGCTGACGATGACGGTTATGTCGATCGGGTTGGCTTCCGACAGTGGCGGCGGCTTCCAGCAGGAATGCAACCGCACAAAGACGTCCTTGATGGTGTCGAGTTGTT
>WNGG01006644.1_pt1 | contig 12851 bp, 8 predicted proteins | sample 5400661 | NCBI WGS metagenome assembly WNGG01 (sample SAMN13153372, study PRJNA577476) | soil metagenome | isolation source: 100 cm soil or saprolite under Garry oak tree replicate 1 | place: USA:California | collected 2016-06-15 | reverse complement strand
AAGGGTCGAACATTCTCCTATTCACTGATGTCAATCCTTACTCTCTGATCATACTGCTGGAAAAGAGCAAGGTCAGAGTACCTGCGAAAGCGGGAGACATTGCAACAGGTGAGATCATGGTCCCGGCCGGAAACACTGGACTGCCACCAGGCCCAGTAATCAGCGAATTCGGAGAAATCAAGGTCCAGACAAGAATCGAAGGGGGGAGCATTTGGGTTGCGAGAGACTCGGTGGTCGCTAGAAGAGGAGACCTCATCACGCCGAAGATGGCCTCAGTACTCTCCAAACTTGGACTCAAACCAATGGAGGCCGGGCTCACCCTATCTACCGCATACGATAATGGAACCATACTCAAATCCGGCGATCTGGTCCTCGACATCAGCGCCTATCGAAACGACGTCTTCCAAGCAGTGAGTAATGCGTTTAGCCTCTCAATCGACGCAGGCTACGTCACTCCCGAGAACGCCCCGAGAATCCTAGGGAAGGGAATGAGAGAAGCGCTAGCGATCGCTGTTGAAGCGGGCTTCCTTGAAAGCGGTACCATCGAGCCGGTTCTTAGGCGCGCGGTGATGAACGCAAACGTGCTGAACCAGAAGATTTCTAGCGGGACACCCGGAAACCCTTAAGTGTAGGAATTGACGCTCGACTAAAATCCAATCAATCCTGAGAAAGGAGGAAAAAGTCCAGTGAAGTATGTTTACGCTGCACTCCTGCTGCACTCATCAGCGCAGCCTGTCACAGAAGAAAACGTGAAGAAAGTCATAACAGCAGCCGGCAGTCAAGCCGAAGAATCCCAGGTCAAAGCCCTCGTTGCGGCACTTTCTGAAGTTAACATCGACGAAGCCCTAAAGTCAGCCAGCGCAATGGCTGCACCAGTAGCAGCACCGGCCGCACCAACTGAAGCAAAGAAGGACGACAAGAAACCAGCCGAAGAAGAAAAGAAGAAGGAAGAAGAAGCCCTAGCAGGACTCGGGGCACTATTCGGTTAGAGAGTGAGCAAGGAGGTTCGCGGTATAGCTCCGCACTATCTTCTCCTCGAATCGACAATCCTCTAGAACAGTTTTCCCAGCTAAGCCTCGATATTTCCAGAGTAATCTTGGAGGGATACGCTAGATGCCAGAAATAAACCCGGAAGAATTCGCCCTCCCCTATTTCAGAGAAATAGGCTTCATCCGAAGAAAATGTCCATCATGCGGAAGTAACTACTGGGGGGCCCCCGAACAGAATACTTGCGGCGAGGTTCCATGTGCACCATACTCATTCATCGGAACTCCCCCCACAAAACGACGCTACACCCTAGCGGAGATGAGGATTCAGTTCATGGACTATTTCGCCGAACGAGGACACACCAGGATCAAGCCTTACCCGATTGTAGCCCGCTGGCGTAACGACGTCTACCTTGTAGGGGCATCGATCTACGATTTCCAACCCTACGTGACAGAAGGGACAATGCCTCCGCCAGCAAACCCGCTGGTCATCAGCCAGCCCTGCATCCGTTTCACGGACATCGAACAGGTTGGTGCCGCTGGCCGACACATGTCCATCTTCGAGATGGGAGGAGCACACGCATTCAATTATCCTGACAAGGAAATCTACTGGAAAGACGATACTGTCCGCTACCACCACAAACTCTTGTCCGACGTGATGGGGGGTCCCTCCGAGTCAATCACTTACAAAGAACACTTCTGGTCAGGCGGAGGAAACGCGGGCCCGGACCTCGAAGGGATAGTAGCAGGACTAGAAATATCGACACTTGTCTTCATGCAGTACAAAGTCCAAGGAGAAGAACTCATAGCCCTACCAATCAGAACAGTGGACACAGGCTATGGAATGGAAAGATGGGCCTGGCTGTCCCAAGGCTCACCAAGTGGATTCCATGCAGTATATGGGCCCCTGCTCGCGCAGGTTATGGAGCTGGCGAAGGTTAACCTCGACGAGAACACGCTATCATCGCTTACGAGGTGGGCGGGAATATACGGAGCCTCGAGTCGAGCTTCCAGGGATGCGTATATCGAAGCGACAGCACAGGAGACCGGCCGCGACAGAGACACGTTCCGTTCCATCGTCCAGACCCTAGAAGCCGCATTCGCAATCACCGACCATACGAAATCGATCTCCTTCCTACTGGCCGAAGGCGTCGTCCCGTCCAACGTGGGCGAAGGCTACCTGACCCGCCTCGTCATCCGCCGAGCAGCGAGGCTGGCACGACAGATAGGAATCCTTCAGGAGCTTCCCGGCATAATCGAGGGACAGATCAAATTGTGGGGTGGAGAGTTCCATCTCCTCCGAGAGATGAGAGGAGAGATACTGGAAGGCCTGCGGATTGAAGTTGAGAAATACGAAGAGACGATTAGCAAGGGATCGGAAGCGGTTCTCAGACTTTCAAAGGAACTCTCGAGTCAAGGCGTTCGAAAGATCCCCACCGATGAGCTCGTTCTACTGTACGATTCCCAAGGCCTAGCTCCAGAGATCGTGAAGGAGAGCGCGGAGAAGGTCGGAGTAGAGGTCGACGTCCCCGAGAACTTCTTGACGTTAGTCGCCGAACGACACTCAAGGCCGACCAACAGTCTTGAGGTGTCCCCCTCCGAGCCTCAATGGGAAGCGAAGCTAAAGGATGTTCCCGCAACCCGAGCGTTATACTACGACGATGCCTATCAGACAAGCTTCCAAGCAAAGATAGTCGCCAGAGTCGCGGAAAACGCTCTCGTTCTTGACCAGACATGTTTCTATCCTGAAGGAGGTGGCCAGCCCGCCGACCACGGCGAGCTTCGGGTCGGCGATAAGAAGCTGAAGGTCATCAACGTCCAGAAGGTCGGAAACACTATCGTTCACTTTCTAGACCAGCCCATCGATCAGGATAGTGATCTGGTTGAGGGGGAGATTGACTGGCAGCGACGGCAGAACCTGATGCGTCACCACACAGGCACTCACGTCCTGATCGGGGCTGCGAGGAGAGTGCTAGGTGAGCACGTCTGGCAAGCCGGCGCACAAAAGGAGGTGGAGTCCAGTAGGCTAGATATTACTCACTACCGGGAGATTACGCCGAAGGAGAGGGAACGGATCGAAAAGCTCGTCAACCAAGTCATTCTGCGAGACCTACCCGTGCAAGTTGCATGGATGGCCCGTGAGAAAGCAGAGGCAAAGTACGATTACAGGCTCTACCAGGGCGGAGCTGTCCCAGGCTCCAAGATTCGAGTAGTAAGAATTCAGGGATGGGATGCTGAGGCGTGTGGAGGAACACACTGCAAGAGAACCGGAGAACTAGGAGTCTTCAAGATCGAGAAAGCTAGCAAATTGCAAGACGGCGTCGAGAGAATTATCTTCTCAGCAGGCGAGCCTGCGCTGAAGCGGATCAATCAGCAGAGTGAAGCGCTTGCAAAAGCGAGCGACCTGTTGAAGACAACGCCTGACAGGCTTCCAGAGTCAATCAAGGCAATAGTTGCTGAGAGAGATTCTCTAGAGAAAGAACTCGAAAAAGTTCACGCAAAGACTGTGGAGGCCCACGTCAAACAGCTCGGAAAGAGAGCGGTCAATTTCGCAACAGTCAGACTCGTACTAGCAAAGACGGCAAAAAGAAGAGGCATCGACGCTGTCGAGGTCGCCAATCGGCTCAAGGAATCTGACCCCAAAATGATCGCGGTGATATTCGAGGTATCGGAGCGCGTTCAGGTCGTGGCCGCGGCTGGCGACGAGGCGGTGAAAGCGGGTATCAACTCTGGCCAGATCGTGTCGGAAGCATCGAAAGTTCTAGGTGGTGGTGGAGGAGGCAGACCCTTCTTCGCGACCGGCGGCGGATCTTCAAAGGACAGAGTGGACGAGGCGTTGAAGATCGCAGAATGGATCATTACAGAACAGCTTAGAATAGCGGTCCCAGCGGAGGGAATCAGTAACGCCGGCCAAGCTTGATTGGCACGCCCTGGAAAGAAAGTGGCAGAAGAAGTGGAACTGGCGCAAGATTCACGAGACAGACCCGGACCTTCGCAAGCCCAAGTACTATGTGACGGCAGCTTATCCCTACCCGAACTCTCCCCAGCATATCGGGCACGCGAGAACATACACTATCGCCGACGTTAACGCTCGATATCACAGGATGAGAGGCTACAACACTCTCTTCCCAATGGGTTTCCACTACACCGGCACTCCCCTATTCGCCATGAGCAAGCGTTTACGTGATGGCGACCCTGAGATCGTAGAGACCTTCACCAAGATCTACGGAATCCCACCAGCAACACTGGAGAAGCTGAAAGATCCGAAGTCTATGGCCTCCTACTTCCGGGAAGATATCAAGAAAGGAATGGTGGAAATCGGGTTCTCGATCGATTGGCGCCGAGAGTTCACGACCGTCGACCCGTTATACAATCGCTACATCGAATGGCACTTCCAGACTCTAAACCAGAAAGGCCTGATCACCAAGGGAACACATCCCGTAGCTTGGTGTCCCAACGACAAGAGCCCGGTAGGGGTTGTGGATACAATGGGAGACGTGGAGCCTGACATCGGGGAGTCGTACTTGGTCAAGTTCGAAAAAGACGGAGTATTCTATCCCACCTCGACTCTGAGGCCTGAGACTGTATTTGGAGCTACCAACCTGTGGGTTAACCCTGACGCCAGCTATGTCAAAGCCAATGTCGACGATGAGCACTGGATCGTCAGCAAGGAAGCTATCGAGAAGCTTCAACACCAGAATCACAAAGTCGCCGTAGAACGTGAGGTTCAGGCAAGCGAGCTGCTGTGGAAGACTGTCCGGAATCCGGTTACCGGCAACGAATTCCCAGTCTTCCCAGGAAGCTTCGTGGAACCCGATAATGGCACAGGTGTTGTCATGTCCGTTCCAGGACATGCCCCTTACGACTACCAAACCCTAACTGATCTCAGGCAGAGGTACGAGGGTTCAGCGGAGGCGGGGCAGCTCCTGCAAGCGACCACGCCAATATCGATCATCAGACTTGAGGGCTTCTCCGAATTCCCAGCAGCAGATCTGATCCAGAAATTCAAGATCAAAGACCAGAAGGACCACCATCTAGAACATGCGACCCAGGAACTATACTCGAAAGAATTCCACGACGGCATCATGAAAGAAAACACGGGAAGCTACTCTGGGATGCCTGTTGCGAAAGCCAGGGAGGCCATCGTCGAAGAACTGACAAGAGAGGGAAAAATTGAGACCTTACTGGAACTGAGAAACGCACCAGTAGTCTGCCGGTGCGGAACCAAATGCCTAGTCCATATTCTAGAGAACCAGTGGTTCATCAACTACGGTGATCCTGAATGGAAGATGCTCGCTCACAAAAGCCTCGACCAGATGACCATTCTACCGGAAGAGCTTCGAGCCGAATTCAACTACACGCTAGACTGGTTGAAGGAAAGAGCCTGTGCACGCACAGTGGGCCTGGGGACGAAGCTTCCATGGGACCAGAACTGGATCATCGAGGCCCTATCCGACTCAGTCGTCTACATGGCCTACTACATACTATCCAAGTACTTCGCCAAAGACTGGGTGGTATTCAAGAAATTCGAAAAGGACACATCGAGATTACCTGACGCCTTCTTCAACTTCGCGCTATTGGGACAAGGAACCGTTGATACGATTGCGGAGCAGACCGGGATCCCCAAAAGAATCCTGAATGGGATCCGAAGCGAGTTCCAGTACTTCTACCCAGTCGACATGCGCCACTCGGCCAGAGACCTCGTCTCCAACCATCTCTCCTTCTACATATTCCACCACTCAAGCCTGTTCCCTGAGAAGCAGTGGCCAAGAGGGATTGTGGCTAACGGCTTTGTCCTGATGGAAGGCGCGAAGATGTCAAAATCGCTGGAGAACATAATCCCGCTCCGCCAGGGAATCGCCAAGTTCGGAGCCGATCCCGTCCGCGTGGGAGTCATGGCGACCGCGGAACTGGGCCAGGACACGGACTTCAGTGAAAGCCTCGCCGTGTCGATTCAGGAAAGACTAGCCACTCTGATAGGACAGGCGAGAAAACTGGGCGCGAAGAAGACACTTGGGAAGTCGAAACCCTCCACTCTCGACCGGTGGATGATCAGCCGTTTGAGCAGCGCGATCCAGACCGCTACCAGTGCACTGGACAGGTTGAGAGTCAGGGAAGCAATCAACATCATTCTCTACCGGCTCGACAATGACATTGCATGGTACAAGCGAAGACTGGGACCGAAGAAGCCAAGGTCGGACAATCGCGACCGAATCCTACGAAAGGTACTGGAGACGAGAACGAGAATGATGGCCCCGCTCGCGCCGCATGCTGCGGAAGAGATCTGGAGCCGTGCCGGGAACAAGGGATTCGTTGTCCAGACCGATTGGCCCGAAGAAAGCGAGTCAGAGAAAGATCCAGCAGCTGAACGGGCAGAGGCGCTCGTTAGACAAGTCCTGGACGATACGGGCGAGATTCTGAAGGCCACTGGCATCACGCCGAAGCGCATCGCCTACTTCACGGCGGCTGATTGGAAGTGGCAGGTGTATCTCAATGCGTTGAAGTCTGCCGAGGAGAAGAGGAAGCAGGGTGAGTTCATCAAGGATGTCATGGGGGACCCTCAGCTCCGATCCCTGGGAAAGATAGCTGCAGACTATGCGGCCAAGGCGATTCAACAGGCAAACCAAATGCCGGACGAGATGAGACAGTCACGGTTGCGAGATGGCATCACGGCCGAGAAAACCATCTTTGTTGACTCTAGAGACTTCTATCAACGAGAATTCAAATGCCCGGTCGACGTCTGGCAGGAAGGAGACCTAAAGATAAGCGACCCTAAGGGACGGGCTAGAATGTCGGAACCATACAGACCGGCAATCTATCTAGAATAGTGTGAGTTAAAGGACCCTGACCGCCACGTGGCAGGCAGGGCAGAACTGATAGATGGTGAAGATCTCGGAAGAATCTTTTCCCTCTTCAATATTATGTACCATTATCGCGACCATCTCTTCCATGCAGGGAGAGTGATGAGTGTCCATCGGCGTAACCTCCACTTTCGCTCCTTCAGGCATGTTCTTCTCGAGCACCACCACCAGGTCCTCTGATCTCTTCAGGGGAAACTCGTCGAAGGGGATGTGGGGAAAGCCGTTGAGTAGCTGAGGGCTCTTGCTAGCCGTCTTTTTCAATCCATATCCCGGAATTCTGTCTCTTCTATAGGGTATCGAATTGCAGCTTGCGAAAGACCCGGTTTAAGCCTTGAGTAACTCGCACGTAACGTAACCGGTCTAATCGGACTCGAGACACGAGGAAATGAGTTCACGAATGGGGCTAGCTCCTCATTGATTACTGACAGGGAACAATATTCGTGGGAGCCTCGGGAACTCGGACTCTTGCCTCACGAGGTCGAGTCGCTTAGACCCCCCCGGTCTGGAGAGGTCATTTGCTGTCTGGCATGGATTCTGGGCGAGTCTCGTGATTCAGGGCTGAGACTGGGCTTGGATGCCAGGGCCGATAATGTGATTTCATCGGTACATCCCGAACGATTAGAGGGAAATCTAAGACACCTCTCCCGTTTTCAAGATCAGGGCTGAAAATGGGCGATTCTTGTGTAGGTTGTGTATCCCTGTTCAGAATCGGCGCTTGAACTTGCGGATTGGGTGCTGTTTTTCGATGGAGAACCAGTCCCCGCCGCAATGGTTGGGGCACGCCTTCTCGTCAAGCTGTAACATTTCTCCCTCCGAATAGTTGAGTTGTCTTCTCCTTTCCTCGAAGGTTCGCTCAAACTTGACCGAGCATTTCACGCAGCGAAGCTCCAAGACCACTCTTACCATTACGGATCCTTTCTTCTCCCCGAGCCAAAGTCAAGGGTAATTAAACCAGAAAGCTGCCCAACACTAAAGCGATGCGCTCGTGCTTCTAGCAACTCCTGAGAAACGGTTAGAACTAGATTCAGGACTAGAGAGCCGTCTCCAAGAAATCTACGGAGCGCGAACCAACAGAGTTCTCTCCGCGATGACCGCGATCCCTTCGAAATATTATCTTCGGATAAACACACTGAAGGCCGAGCGGGACACGATCATCCGATCTATGATCGCCAATGGTCTGAACGCCGAAGCTCACATGCATCTTAACGATGCGGCGTTCCTCCATCCCCAGGCATCTAGGGTAGAAACCGATGGGGTTATTGTGGAAGCGAACAGGTTCGCAGCAGAAGCTGTTCAACTAGGCGCACACCTCTACGCTCCCGGCGTGAAACGATGCCATGGACTGCGACCGGGCATTAAGGTAACAGTGGTCGACGAGAGCGAAACAGCTGTAGGCTCCGGGATCTCCCACCAGAGCGAGACGAGCATCCTGACCTGCCGACAAGGGATCGCAGTGGAGATCAAGAGCAGCAGAACGGGCTTGCCGAGCATTATGGAAACCCCTTGGTATTCCAATGGACAGATCCACCTCCAGTCGCTACCCGCCATTTTGACGAGCCACATTCTGGATCCGAAACCGGGAGAGACTATTGTCGACCTCAACTGCGCACCTGGTGGCAAGATGAGCCATATCAGCCAGCTAACTCGAAATCAGGCTCGGGTCATCGGATTCGACCGCAACAGACGAAAAATCGAGAAGGCAAAGCAATTGATGCAGAGGATGGGTTGCAAATACTACCAGCTGATATCTCACGACTCACGATACGCCCATCGAGACTACAACATCAAAGCCGACAGGGTATTGGTGGATCCGCCCTGCACCGCCCTAGGCATCGTCCCGAAACTCGCAGTCGACATTACCGCACAGAATGTCAAGAACTCAGCTAACTATCAGAAACAGTTTCTGGCAGCAGCTTCTCACATTACGAAGAAACATGGAACAATCGTGTACAGCGTCTGCACGATTACTAAAGAGGAATGCGAAGATGTCGTATGGTTTGCGGAGACAGAACTCGGGTTGACCTTGCAAGAACAGTTCCCAGTACTTGGTGAACACGGATTTGATCACAGTCATCTTACCCAGAGGTTCAACCCTGACACTCACGAGACAGGCTATTTCATAGCGCGATTCATCAAGAACTGAGACGAGGACAAGTGGAACACCTTCACGGTTTCCAGGACAAATTAGATCTTGCAGTGTCGGCCGTTCGAGAGTCAGCTATCCGAGAAGCGGTTGTTCTCCACCATGATGAAGCAGACGGGCTGACCTCGGCAGCACTTACGAAACTAGCGCTGTCAAGTCTCGGACTTGAGACAAGGCTAATCTGTCTCGATAAGTTGTACCCGGAAGTTGTCAAAGACATCGAATCAGGTCCTCCTCGCGTCATAGCCTACGTCGACTTGGGCTCCGGCCACATTGATTGGTTGATCGAAGAAAACAGCGCTAAAGGATTGATCCTCGTTCTGGACCACCACGACACCCTCTCTACGCAGGATCCTTTGCTCTACAATCTCAACCCTGAACTTTACGGTTTCTCAGGCGAGAAAGACGCCTCCTCCGCAACAGTAGCCTACCTATTCTGCAAGACAGTCGATCCCGAACTGTTGAACTATGCCCATCTGGCGACGATGGGGTCTCTGGAGCTTCCAGGCGAGATACAAGGACTCGACTTGATCGCGATGAAAGACGCCAAGGACTTGGGACTGGTCCGGGATTCTGGCAAGGGGGACCTAAAGATTCAGGCTAAAGGTATGAATCTTAGCAGAACCCGAGCCTCCAGCCTTCTCAACGTTCTCGGTTCAGTCGGATATTACCGAAACGGCCCCGAGATGGGAATCGAAGCATGTACAACAGGTTTCACTGACAAAACAACTGCGATGGCGAAAGAATTCGAGGACGAACGAAAACAAGCCAATCGAAAGATGCTCGCGACGATAAGGAAAGATGGTCTATCTCAGAAGAAGAATATCCAATGGTTTCACGCCCACGACAATTACGAAGGTATGGGAGGAAAGGTAGTCGGAAGCTTCTGCTCGTACCTTCGCTACCAGCGAGGCATCAACCCCGTCAAGTACCTGATCGGAATGATGAATGTTCCAGCGGACATTCCGGGCTGGGGAAAATTATCTTCATCTATGATCAAGGTCTCAGGAAGAGCTCCTCAGATCCTTACGAGCCTTATTGAGAAGGGAAAGAAACCCTCGCTCTCTAAGATCCTTCCTGAGTCCTGCTCGAAGGTGGGTGGTTTCGGCGATGGACACTCCGTTGCAGCCTCGGGCGTGTTTCCAGTAGGAAAAGAAGAAATGTTCCTTGACGAAATAGATCGAATGGCTTCCTAGGCGTCCTTGACGATAGTCTGGGCTTGTTCGTGCATGAACTCCAGCAAATAGTATGGTCCTCCAACTCCTTTGCCCGTCGCTCCACTTCCCTTCCAGCCGCCAAACGATTGAGAGCCTGGCCATGCGCCTGTTGTCGCACCGCCTTTTCTGTTCGCATATGTGACACCGAAGTCGATGTTCTTGAAGAAGCTGTCAACCTCGCTCGGATCGTTGCTAAAGATCCCTGCAGTCAATCCGAAGTCCGTATCGTTCGCCTTCTTCAAAGCCTCGTCCAAGCTTTTGACCTCGTCGACGACAATGAAAGGCAGGAACAATTCCTCTTTCAAGAGACGGTCATTAGAAGGTAGGCCTGCGACGACTGTTGGTTTGACATAGTAGCCTTTGGACAGTTTCTTGTCTTCAGGCAGGCCGCCTCCGGCAACGATCTTGCCGCCGTCCTTCTTTGCGAGTTCGAGATAGCGTTGGTATTTCTTCACCGATTTTTCGTTAATAACAGGTCCGACGAAGGCGTCCTTGTCTCGGGGGTCCCCGACTTTGAGCTGGTCTACTTTGTCTTTGAGGATCTTGAGGAAGTCGTTCTTGATACCTCTCTCTACGTAGACGCGTGATGTGGCGCTGCATTTTTGGCCGCTGTATCCGAAAGCTCCTCTGACTACTCCCTCTGCCGCTTTCTCTAGGTCGGCCTTTGAGGTGATTACTGCTGGGTTCTTGCTGCCCATTTCAGCGATGAACGGTTTCGGATAGGGTTGCTTGTTAACGTAGTCGCGGTAGAGCTTCATCCCCACGTCTTTCGAGCCGGTGAAGGCGATGCCAGCGACATCGAGGTTCCCGGTGACTTCTGCGCCGAAAGACTCGCCTGGACCAGTAACATAGCTCAGCGCTCCAGGTGGTACTCCAGCGTTGACGAGTGTCTCGTAGAGCTTTAGCCCTGACAAAGGTGCGGCGCTTGTGGGATGAAACACAACCGTATTGCCAGTGACGAGTGCGGATGCCACCATGCCTGCGGCCAGGGCGAGCGGAAAGTTGAACGGTGATATGACTGCCCATACTCCGTAGGGGCGGAGAACGCTCTTCGAGGTTTCTCCCGGTGCGCCTGGCTTCATAGGCTTCACATATCCATCATTCTGCTCCATCAGATCAGCGTAGTAGTCGAGCATGTCAATTGCCTCGCTTGCTTCTGCGACAGCCTCGTATCGGTTCTTGCCGACCTCGTAGGTGATTAGCGCTGCAAGCTGGAACCGATCCTCCTCCATCAGGTCTGCGGCTTTCCTAATGATCCTGACTCTATCCATCCACGGCCTCCTGCTCCATTCTTCGAACGCGTCCTTGGCCGCGCCGATGGCTTTCCGGGCGTACTGGGCCGTTCCTTTCTGGAAATAGCCTAGAAGGATCTTGGTGTCCAGAGGGCTTCTGACATCGAATTCTCCCTCTCCCGCGAGGACTTTTCGACCGTTGATGATCATCGGATGATGCTTTCCAAAATCAGCTTCGACATGTTTCAATGCCGATTCATATTTCGGATGAATGCTCGGGTCAGCGAGCAACGTAACGTAAGTCAGCTTCGTTTCTGGGCTCAAGGTATTACTAAGGACTAGCAGATCACAGGCTGAAGATAAGACTACGGCTCTGGCGAAAGCCTCGCTCGGGGCGGCTGAAAACTCGAGGTCCGAGAAATCACGCAGACACGGAACGCGGGGCCGCTCTGTATGTAATCGCCAAAAGTCCGCCTATTATTCCAAGGCCCGACCCAACTCCGGTGAGGAAGTTGCCGCCTGCGAAAAGCCCGACCACGGACAATACTAGGATAATAGTTCCCCATATGGGGTACTGATGAAGCCGGAAGCTCATCACAACAGCACTAACCAAGACCAGGATTCCAGAGAGAATCAATAGGACCGCGGAGACTCGTGCGCTCGCTAACGCGAAACCGAAATTGGTCGACCGGACGCTATTTCCTACGAAATTGTTGAAGGTGGCTCCCGAAGGAGTATATTTTATGACCCCAGTCGTAGAAGCCTTCGCTAATCCACCGATGAAGGTCAATATCCCCGCCAGAAGCGAGATCGCGTAGGCGGGAGCGCGGTCCTGAGCTGACAACCGTTAGTTCCTCGAGGTAGAGTCTTGAGTCGGCCAAGAAATAAGCGTTGCCTGGGACAATATTGGGCTAGGCTGTGATCCTTGCTCTGACTCTCTTGGACGCGCTGCGTGCCTTTCGAGATCTTCTTAGAGATCCGCCGGAGCGTGTGCTTTCATCCTTTCTCATCCAGTCTGGGACGATAACGGCTCTGATTAGCTCCTGCATGGTTATGCCTCTGTCCTTCGCGATCTTCCGGAGTTCTGCGTAGACTTGGGGGTCAAGCGATTGCATGAACTTGGTTGGCATTTCTCTACGCTTCCGTTATACCGGCCGCATCCGTAGGATATAATTGCACGCTTTTTGATGCAGATAAGATCCTCTTCCATCTTTCTATTCCGTCCGGTCGATAGCGGCTCACTGTTTTGCCACAGGCAAGAGCTCGACCAGAGATCGTAGGGGAACTCCTTCGATACTCTCTTTTCCGCTCTTGTTTGCGAGCACGACTACTCCGACAGCCTTTGCCTTTACTCCTGTAAGTGTCTCGATAGCAGCCCTGATCGTCTCTCCCATCCGGAGTATTGTGTCGAC
>WNGG01022146.1_pt1 | contig 12858 bp, 9 predicted proteins | sample 5400661 | NCBI WGS metagenome assembly WNGG01 (sample SAMN13153372, study PRJNA577476) | soil metagenome | isolation source: 100 cm soil or saprolite under Garry oak tree replicate 1 | place: USA:California | collected 2016-06-15 | reverse complement strand
GGGGAAAATGCGCTGGGTACGGCAGTTGACCGAGAAGGATGCATGGAACGTTGCTTGTATCCAGGCCGACCTCACGAATTGTCCTGAAGGGGCAGGGCCCGATTTCGATTTTGCGTCGTCTGCAATCCTGGTTCATTTGCCAAACGGAAAACGCGCTCTTATCGCTGGACAAAAGTCCGGTGTCGTGCACGCCTTGGATCCGGACCGGGAAGGCGAAATCCTATGGCAGGCCCGCGCCGGGAAAGGCGGCGTTGTTGGTGGCATCGAGTGGGGACCCGCAGCGGATGAGAAAAACGTCTACGTTGCCGTTTCGGATGTACAGCTCGACACCAACGGACAGGTGAGTCCGAAAGCCGGTGGCGGACTGCTGGCTTTGCAACTTGCGGATGGAAAGCAAATGTGGCGCGCCGAACCGCCTCTGTGTCCGGAAACCCGCAAAGGTTGCAGTCCTGCACAATCCGCTGCCGTGACGGTCATTCCAGGCGTCGTCTTCTCGGGATCGCTCGATGGGCACCTGCGAGCCTATTCGACCGCGGATGGGCGAGTGATCTGGGACTTCGACACCGCACGCGAATTCACTACGGTCAACGGCGTGTCCGGGCACGGCGGCGCAATTAACGGTCCGGGCACGACTGCTGCGGGCGGCATGCTGTTCGTCAATTCCGGATATGGTTTTCTCGGCCAGATGCCCGGCAACGTCCTGCTTGCCTTTGCGCCGGAATAAAATTCGGGGTCAGACGGGTGAATTCCCTATTTTGTACTTCAAAAATAGGGAATTCACCCGTCTGACCCCGAATTTTATTTATCATTAAATAGACGATGAAAGCAGAGATCATAGACATCAGCGCGTGCAAGAAGAATCTCGATATCGAGATTCCGCAAGAAGTTGTTGATCGAGAGATCACGCACATTGCGCAGGAATTCGCACGACGCGCTCGCGTGCCGGGTTTCAGGCCGGGCAAGGCACCGATTGCTGTCGTCAAAACGCGATTTCGCGAAGAAATCCTTTCGGAAATGATGCAGCACTTGATGCCCAAATACGTCGGAGATGCCATCGAAGAACGCAAACTGGATATTGTGCAGGCGCCCCGCTTTGAATCCGTCAACTACACGCCGGGTCAGCCGTTGCGCTTCAAGGCGGTTTTCGAGGTTTATCCGGATCTGGACATCACGAACTATGTCGGCATCCCGGTACAGCAAGTTTCATCGAAGGTCGAAGATTCCGAAGTCGAAGCCTCATTGAAGAAATTTCAGGACGAAATGGCAGAACTCGTTCCTGTTGAGGAGGACCGGCAGATAAAGGAAGGCGATTTTGCCGAGATTTCCTTCAGCGGCACCATCGAAGGCAGCGAAGAGCCGCCGGTCACCGCGCAGAAAGCTGTAGCCGAAGTCGGCGGCCGGAACACGCTGAAAGAGTTCTCAGAAAACCTGCTTGGAGCGAAGGCGAATGAAGAGAAAACATTCAGCGTTCAGTACCGGGCGGACTATCCGCAAGCGAAACTCGCCGGCAGGACCGTCGAGTACAAGGTGAAGGTGGAAGCGATCAAACAAAAGGAGATTCCGGAAATCAATGATGAATTCGCGCAGCGGCTGGGCGATCACAAGACTTTGGACGAACTCAAATCGAAGGTTCGAGCTGACCTCGAGAAATACAAGCACGAACACGCTCAGGAAGAGATGCGTGAAAAGCTTCTGGAGTGGCTTGAAAACAACAACGAATTCGAGATTCCGGAATCGCTCGTCGAGCAGCAGCTTCAGATTCGAGTTCGGCGGCTGGTTCGCGACCTCTCCAGGCAGGGTATCAATCCGCAGAGGGTGGATGTCGATTGGAGCAAGATCCGGCAAGATCAGCACCAGCAGGCCATTCGCGATGTCAAAGGATCTTTGATTCTGGATTACATCTCAGAAAAGGAAAACATCACTGTAAACGATGAAGAACTCGATGCCGAGATCGAGAAAATCGCGGCTGAAACGAATCGGCCCAAAGAGAAAGTCAAGGAGATCCTTTCCCGCGATTCCGGGCTGGGCAGAATTCGAGGGCAGATCCGCAACAAAAAGACTTTAGATCTGCTGCAGCAAAAAGCTCGTGTTCTATCTTGACCCATCGACGCACTGGTTCAACAATGGTAGGCGAGGGATAATTAAACCCGATGACTACCGAACGAAATACCCTAATCCCAATGGTCGTCGAGCAGACGAATCGGGGAGAACGCGCCTACGACATCTATTCGCGGCTGCTCAAGGACAGCATCATTTTCATCGGTACGCCGATTGACGACAACGTCGCGAATCTGGTGACGGCGCAATTGCTGTTTCTGGAAGCCGAAGATCCGGAACGCGACATCTCGTTATACATTAATAGCCCCGGCGGGTCGATTACGGCCGGCCTGGCGGTCTACGACACGATCCAGTTCATCCGGAACGACGTAACGACGATTTGTGTCGGGCAGGCCGCAAGCATGGCGGCCGTGCTTCTTGCGGCCGGCTCGCCAAAGAAGCGTTTTGCTCTTCCCCATTCGCGCGTTTTGATTCACCAGCCATGGATGGGCGGTATCCAAGGACAAGCGACCGACATCGATATTCATGCAAAAGAAATTCTGCGCATCCGGACGATTTTGAATAAAATTCTCGCAGCCCATACCGGTCAACTACTCGAAAAGATCGAGAAAGATGTCGAACGCGACTACATCATGACCGCGGAGCAATCGAAGGAGTATGGTATTATCGACGAGGTTATTTCCAAGCGAGAATGAGATCCTTGCCAGACGTGGGTTCCAGCCCAGGGGGCAAGGCAACTGTAGCGGCGCTCTATGAGCGCCGACAATCCGGGTTGAGAAACCGCCGGCGGTCCGCGAAGCGCAAGCGCGATAGCGCGCAGCCTTAAGTAATAGACCGCCGCTACAGTGGAGCAAAAGAGGAAATCCGTGAAAAAGAACAGTGATGATGTCCTGCGGTGCTCATTCTGCAATAAGAGTCAGAATGATGTGCGGAAACTGATAGCGGGGCCTACTGTCTTCATTTGTGATGAGTGTGTCGGCGTCTGCCAGGACATCATCGACGAAGATCAGAATTACGAACCTTCACCGAGAAACGTACACCTTCCAAAGCCGCCCGAGATTAAAGGCTTCCTCGATCAATACGTCATCGGTCAGGATAAATCGAAAAAGAAACTTGCAGTAGCGGTCTACAACCACTACAAGCGTATTGAACTGTCCCGGAAAAAATCCGATGTCGAACTCCAAAAGTCGAACATCCTGCTGATTGGCCCGACAGGCACAGGAAAGACGCTGCTGGCTCAAACCCTGGCCCGCCTGCTTAGCGTTCCGTTTGCGATCGTCGACGCCACAACCCTGACGGAAGCCGGCTACGTCGGCGAAGACGTGGAAAATATCATTCTACGTCTCATCCAGAATGCCGGCGGGGACGTCGAGCGCGCGCAAACAGGCATCATCTACATCGATGAAATCGACAAAATCGGCCGGAAGGACGAGAATCCGTCCATTACCCGAGATGTGTCCGGCGAAGGCGTCCAACAGGCGTTATTAAAGATGCTGGAAGGCACGGTCGCTAATGTTCCTCCCCAAGGCGGCCGAAAACATCCCCATCAGGAGTTTACGCAGGTCGATACGACCAACATTCTGTTTGTCTGCGGCGGCGCATTCGTCGGCATGGACAAGCTTATCGAGCGTAGACTGGCGGTCCGTAGCACCATGGGGTTCCACGGCGAGATCCGGACGAAGTCCGAGAACCCTCGCTCGGCCCTCCTCGAACTACTGGAACCGGAGGACCTGATCAAATTCGGCATGATCCCGGAATTCGTGGGCCGCGTCCCCATCGTCGCGATCTTGCACGACCTGGATCAGAAGGCATTGGTCGACATTCTCACACGTCCCAAGAACGCGCTCGTCAAACAGTACCAGCGTTTGTTCGAATATGAGAATGTGAAGCTCAAGTTCTCCGACGACGCACTGGAAGCCGTTGCTTTCGATGCGATGAAACGAAACGTGGGCGCCCGCGGCCTTCGGATCATTCTTGAAGAGCTGATGCTGGATTTGATGTACCAGCTCCCGCAACAAAAAGAGCACCGGGAGCTAACGATTACGAAGGAAATGGTCGAAAAGAAGGAAATCCAGCTGCCATTCCCGAAAGCTGGATAGAAGGGATTCGGCCGAAAGTCAAGACTGCCAACGATGTCCACCAAGGAAAAATACGAGCACACGAAGCTTCCGATGGTCCCGATCCGGGATGTTGTGATCTTTCCGTTCATGATGGTTCCCTTCGTCATCGGCCGGGAGAGCTCCGTCAACGCTCTGGAAACGGCGCTTCGCGGCGATAAGCGTATTTTCCTGGCGACGCAACACGACGCTACTGTCGATAATCCTAAGCCTAATGAAATCTATCAGGTTGGGACCATTTCCAACATCGTCCAGTCGCTCAAGTTGCCCGATGGCAACACCAAGGTCCTCGTCGAAGGCATTGAGCGCGCGAGGATTCTGCAGTTAGTCGAGGAAGAGGGTTTTTGGAAGGCGAATCTCCGTCTTTCTCCGTTCCGAAACCAAAGTTTCAGCGGCTACGACACTGTGGCGAGCCGTCTCAGTACGCAGTTCGAGCAGTATGTCAAACTGAGCCAGAACCTTAATGCCGATCAAGCGCTGGCTTCGATCAAAGTCGACGATGTCGGACGATTGGCCGACACGATTTGCGCCCATATGGTGCTATCGATCGAGGAAAAGCAGGAACTCATCGAGATCTTCAACCCTGTTGAACGCTGCAAAAGGCTAGCGGATATCCTCGATGTTGAAATCGAAAAGCTTCATGTGGACCGGTCCGTCCAAAACCGCGTCAAGCGACAGATGGAACGGGCCCAAAAAGAGTATTACCTCAACGAAAAGATCAAAGCGATTCAACGCGAGCTTGGAAAGAAAGACGAAAAGTCGGAAATCGAAGAACTGCGGCGGAAAATAGAAACGTCCGGCATGCCCAAGGACGCTTATGAAAAGGGGATGCAGGAACTGAAGCGGCTGGAGATGATGCCACCAATGTCGGCCGAATCCACCGTTTCGCGCAACTACCTCGACTGGCTGCTCGCGATGCCATGGAAAAAGAGGTCGCGGGAAATTCGGGATATTGAAACGGCCGAACGCGTTTTAAACGAAGATCATTACGGACTCGACAAGGTCAAGGAACGCATTCTGGAGTTCCTTGCCGTTCGGCAGCTGGTCAAGAAACCGAAGGGTTCTATTTTGTGCTTTGTCGGTCCGCCGGGCGTGGGAAAAACGTCGCTTGGAATGTCGATCGCTCGCGCAACAGGCCGCAAATTCGTCCGTCTTGCGTTAGGCGGAGTACGCGACGAAGCCGAAATCCGTGGCCATCGCCGCACCTACATTGGCGCGCTTCCGGGCCAGATCATTCAGATGATCAAGAAAGCCGGCACTGTCAATCCGGTCTTCCTGCTCGACGAAGTCGATAAGATGAGCATGGATTTCCGGGGGGATCCATCGGCGGCTTTGCTTGAAGTGCTCGATCCGGAGCAGAACTCCACATTCCAGGACCATTACCTCGACGTCGAATATGACTTGTCACAGGTGATGTTCATCGCGACGGCGAACGTGTTGCATACGATTCCTCAACCGCTGCAGGATCGTATGGAGATCTTGCGTTTGCCGGGCTACACGGAATACGAAAAGGTCGAAATTGCGCGAAGATTCCTGATTCCCAAGCAAATGGAGACCAACGGGCTGAGATCGTCGAATCTGGCCTTTAAAGATGAAGGTATAAAAGCGATTATCCGGCACTACACCCGTGAGGCCGGCGTTCGTAACCTAGAGCGCGAAATATCATCGATTTGCAGGAAGGTGACGCGCATTGTCGTCAAAGAAGGCCCCAAGAACAGCGTCACGGTCAGCGACGAAAATGTAGTTGACTACATCGGTATTCCAAAGTACCGTTCTAATCGCCATGAATCGCACAATGAAATTGGATTCGTAACTGGTCTTGCCTGGACCGAGGTCGGAGGCGAGATACTGGCTACCGAAGCCACGTTGATGGAAGGTAAAGGTAAGCTGACGCTGACCGGGAAACTCGGCGATGTCATGCAAGAATCAGCTCAGGCCGCAATGAGTTACGTGCGCTCGCGGGCGGAAAAGTTCGGAATTCCCAAAGATTTCTACCGTCGGCTTGACCTCCATATACACGTTCCCGAGGGAGCGATCCCAAAAGATGGTCCGTCAGCCGGTATCACGATGGCGACCTCTCTGGTGAGCGCTCTCACTCAGATCCCGGTGCGATGTGATGTTGCCATGACGGGAGAGATCACCTTGCGGGGAAAGGTACTGCCGATCGGAGGGGTCAAAGAGAAACTACTGGCGGCTCATCGGGCTGAAATTCGGACGCTCATCCTTCCCAAGGACAATCAGAAGGATCTTGCCGACATCCCAGCCAACATCAAATATGGACGAGGTTCTGAAGGTCGCATTGACGCACAAGCCAACGCCATTGGTAGAAGACGCCGCGGGAGCTGTTCCTTTCCGGCCGCCGGTGGGTGGAGATGGCGACCTTCAAGAATCGATCATGCACTGAGGTATTGGAAAATCGAAATTGGAGACTTCTGGATCTGAATTTAGAACTGAAGAAATCTCCATCTGCAATCTCCAATAAATGGCGTTTGCTTGGCGGTCAACCTGATATAATGAAAATAGTCTCCGGCCTCTCGACGACGGTACTTTAGGCTGTGCGCACTTGCGCTTCGCGTCGTGAAAATCAGTTCCGCCCGCTTCATGAAGAGCACAACACGACCGGATGATTTTCCCCGAGATCAGCGACCTGAAATCGCTTTTTGTGGCCGATCAAACGTTGGCAAATCCAGTTTGTTGAATACTCTGACGAATGTCCGTGGACTGGCACGAACAAGTTCAACACCGGGCCGAACTCAGACGATCAATTTTTTTGTCATCAATGAGAGTATGTATTTTGTGGATCTGCCAGGCTACGGCTACGCGAAGGTTTCCAAGACGGTCAGAGAGAGCTGGGGACCGATGATTGAAGATTATCTGAGAAATCGTGAACAGCTAAACCTCGCCGTCATGATAGTGGATAGCCGGATGGCTCCGACAGACTCAGATGTCATGATGAAGCAGTGGCTCGATCGTTGCCGTATTCCGACTACAGTGGTTTTGACCAAGACCGACAAGATTTCCAATAACCAGTTGCATCAGGCGCTCCGTCAAGGAACGCAAATCTTAGACACAAAGGAGATAATTGCATTCTCAGCGGTCACCGGTGCTGGCAAGGACGCGATCCTGGCCCGAATCAGTGCCGCGACAACTTCAGATCCCACAGTGAGAAAAACCCACCTATGAGTTCAAAAAAATTCGTTGCTCCAGATCGTCCAGAAGGCGCAGCCACGATGGACATTGCACAGCTGAAAGAGATGAACATCTCCGCGCTGACGCAAGTTGCCAAAGACCTCAACATCCAGGGCGCTTCCGGTATGCGGAAGCAGGAACTGATCTTCAAAATCCTGCAGGCACAGACCGAAAAGAGCGGCTTCATTTTCAGTGAAGGCGTGCTCGAAACACTGCCCGACGGATTCGGATTTCTCCGAGCCCCGGATTACAACTATCTGCCCGGTCCCGACGATATTTATGTGTCGCCATCCCAGATCCGCAAATTTGATCTGCGAACCGGCGATACGGTGTCAGGACAGGTACGCCCTCCTAAAGACGGCGAACGCTATTTTGCATTGATCAAAGTTGAGGCCGTCAACTTCGAACATCCAGACGAGGCTCGCAACAAGATCTTCTTCGATAACCTAACGCCGCTGTATCCGAACGAGCGCTTGAAGCTCGAGACGCCGAACGGGAAGGACAACCTTTCTGCTCGCGTCCTCGACCTTCTCACACCGATCGGAAAAGGACAGCGCGGCCTGATCGTGGCCCCGCCACGGACAGGAAAAACCATGCTGCTCCAGACGATCGCCAATTCCATCACAGCCAATCATCCTGAGGTCATCTTGATCGTGCTTCTGATCGATGAGCGGCCGGAAGAAGTGACCGATATGCAGCGTTCGGTGAACGGCGAGGTCATCAGCTCGACCTTCGATGAACCGGCTTCGCGGCATGTCCAGGTTGCGGAAATGGTGATTGAAAAAGCCAAGCGCCTTGTGGAGCACAAGAGAGACGTCGTCATCCTGCTGGATTCCATCACCCGATTGGCGCGCGCTTATAACACAATCGTGCCCCCATCCGGAAAGGTGCTGTCGGGCGGTGTGGATTCCAACGCGCTCCAACGCCCGAAACGGTTCTTCGGCGCCGCGAGAAATATCGAGGAAGGCGGCAGTATGACCATCATCGCCACCGCGTTAATCGACACGGGAAGCCGCATGGATGACGTGATCTTCGAGGAGTTCAAGGGCACCGGTAACATGGAAATCGGTCTCGACCGCAAACTCGTCGATAAGCGCGTCTTTCCAGCCATCGATATCAACAGGTCGGGAACCCGTAAGGAAGAACTGCTCGTTCCCAAGGATGAATTGAATCGGATCTGGATACTGAGAAAGGTTCTGAATCCCTTGTCTACTGTGGAAGCTATGGAGCTTCTGCTGGATAAGATGGGCAAGAACAAGAGCAACGCCGAATTCCTAGCTTCGATGAGCGGCGGGAGATAGCGATCATTCCCCTCCTCTGCGAGGAGGGGACCCGGCCAAAATCCACAAAATACCCCCCTCTCCCTTCCAGCGGCATGCGGAGTGCAATCGCCTCTAGGGACTGATGGTCGCCGAACTAACCGTGTTTACGTCCCGGTTTTATGTTCGGATGGGGCTTAGTTAGGGTACTCTCGTCGAACCATCCCACATCCTCAAGAACGGTGCGTCGCAGCAGAACTGCATGCGGTGGGAAATATCCACCAATAACGAGAGAGTGGAAGATATCGCCGTCGACGGTTGTAACAAGGTATAACAATGCTGGCTAGTGGCATTTTTCTTCCATTTATTGACCTGGTCAGCGTCTCGCAGACGGCATCCGTTACGCACTTGGATGTCCACAAGGGAAATCAATGTTTTGAATAATTTATATGGATAAACGCGTTCGAACGCCGGTTCCTTGACAGGTTGTCAAACGGGTGAGGGGCGCAAGTCCAATGGAATCTGCAGACCTTTTCCCGACGCTTTGATTCTTCGCTGGGTAGTGACGGCTCTCCGGAAGGCGCTAAAGGCAACCATTCCCGCCGACGATAAATAGGGAGGATGGACCTTACGATCGTTATTCCCACTCGAGACCGAAACAACAGCGTTGTCGAGTGTGTGCTAGCCCTCGAACACAACGAGGCCGACATCGTCGTCGTCGATGATGGTTCGGCCCAGCCGGTTCTTTTACCATCGGACTGCGCTCGCGTCATCCGGCATGAACGGCCGCGCGGACGTGCAGCCGCTATCAACCGGGGACTCAAGGCGGCGCAACATGACATGGTGCTCATCATCAACGACGACGTTTACGCGGCGCCGGACATGGTGGTACGCCTAGTAGCCGAATTTACCCTGCACAACAATCCGAAGCTCGGGCTTGCCGCTCGAGTCAAGTGCGATCCAGATGTGCCTCTGACACTGACGATGAAATGGATGGAAGAGGCTAAAAAGTTTCTCGCACCAATTCTGCTTTGGAAGCCCTTCGTGCTGGAGCAGGGCGGGTACGATGAAAATTTCAGTCGCCGTTTAGAGGATCTCGAACTGCAACTCCGCCTTAAGCAGCAGGGGTTCGAATTGCGCACAGTTGAGTCTGCCATCGGTTTTCAACAACACGCGGTCCAGATTCGTGATTTGATCAAACGTGAATTCATGGAGGGCATTTCCGCGGTCTTCCTGCATTCAAAATTTCCCGCATTCATGCCGGAGATTGACGACATAGACACGCTCATTCGTAATGAAAAACAGGCAGCCGATGCGGAATCCGCGGTTGACGACATTGCATTATTCGAGCAGTCGGGCTCAAACAGTCTTCCCGAGAGCGCTTCGGATCTGTTTACCCATGTATGCCGGTACTATTTCTTGCACGGCGTTTTCGAAAGCCTCAAAGACATTGGAGGCATCAGCCCCCGGCGCAGCAATGCCACGACCGTGACGATTTACAACGGGGCTTCGTATCTAGAAAGCATTAGGGATCTCGACGAGGCCCGGCGCCTCTTTAAACTTGTCCGCGAACAGCCGGACGAACAGTACTGGGACCGCGCCGAATATCATCTGGGCTGTATCGAGAGCCAGCTTGGCAATCCAGCCGCTGCACGAGCCCATTTCGCAGAATGCCTTCGCCGGAATCCCCGGCATAACAAAGCACGGCGGATGCTGAATTATTCGACGTTATACCGGGAAACCGAAGCCAATGTGTTCGAAATCGTCGCGCCAGCAACTATTCCCAAAGTGCTGTTCGTCGTTTTCGGTGGCCTGAGAAATATCGTCAATGCGTTTCCCGTCGTGGAAGCAATAGGCAAAAAATTTCAATCTCACACCGTTTGGTTGACCTCGCCGCGATACGCGTCGCTGGCCAGCGCGAGTGCGGCCGATGCGATACTTGAAATGGAGCCGCAGGAGATTATCCCTTGGGATTGGATCCGGTCTGAGGGCTTCACCCGGATTTTCTTTGCGGACCCTGAAGAGAATCAAGAGGAATGGCAAGAAAGTGGTCTTCTTCCGATCGATTTCATGGCCCGCAAATGTGGTGTACAGCTTGAGTGCCGACGAGCGCGGCTCGAACCGAATGACGGCGCCTTCATTGAGGCCGAGGAATTCCTGCGTCGAAACGGATTGTTGAAAGGCGCATTTGTCACCGTATCTCAGGGGAATGGTGAGGGGCGGCATTGGCCGAATTCGAACCTCACGAATCTTGCTGCGGAGTTGAAAATGCCGATGGTTGTGTTCGGCAGAAAAGTGAACCCGGAAATTCTAGGGGCGATCCAATGCACCGATATGCCGTTCCAAGTGATCGCCGCGATGATCCGGTGGAGTTGCTTTTACCTCGGTTCGGATTCGGGAATGTCGTGGCTTGCCACAACGACCGGCACCCCCATGGCTGTCTTTATCGATCCTGAGTGCAACAATCGATTAGATTCAGGATTGGGCGGTGTGCTGCGCGGCGAGAAGTATGACATTCGGGAATGGGATATTTACACGAGCCTGCAAACAGTGTTGGCCCACTTTGAATCGAGATTACCGGCCGAAGTAGCTGCCAACGGTTGACCCTTATAAGGCGCTAAGATCGTCGAGTTCCCGCAAAACCTCGCGACGCTGGTCCTCCGCCAAAAACGACGCTTCAAATGAATTGCGCGCCAACGTTGCGAGTTCTCCTTTCGTCAAGTTGAATGCTTCCTGCACAGCAATGAAGTTTTCGTTGATGTAGCCGCCGAAGTAGGCAGGATCATCCGAGTTTATCGTGACGATAAGATCCGCATCGAGCAGCTCGGGCAGGTTGTGTTTATGGATTGAATCAAAGACGCGAAGCTTGACGTTGGAGAGCGGACAGACCGTCAGCGGAACCCTTTCGGCTCGCAGCCGTTCCACCAGAGCGGCATCCTCTATGGCACGGACGCCGTGATCGATCCGCGAAACCCCAAGCGTATCCAAGGCCTGCCAGACGTATTCGGGAGGGCCCTCTTCACCAGCATGCGCCACCACAAAGAAACCTTCATCCCGGGCTCGTCCAAATACTTTCGTGAACTTTTCGGGCGGATGCCCGCGTTCCGAAGAATCCAGGCCGACTCCAGCAACGTAATCCCGATAAGGAAGCGCTGACTCCAGCGTCTGCATCGCTTGTTCGGCGCTGAGATCTCTCAAGAAACACAAGATCAGTTTCGAGGAAATTCCCAATTCTCGCTCGCCATTCGCGAGAGCGTGATGGATTCCTTCGATCACCGCGCCAATCGGAACACCGCGCGCAGTATGCGCTTGTGGATCGAAAAAGACTTCGGTATGCCGGATGTTCTGTTCTTTGGCCTTTCGGAGATAAGCCCACGTGAGGTCGAAGAAATCACGATCATGAAGAAGCACGCGGCTCCCCTGGTAATAAATGTCGAGGAAGGATTGCAGATCGGAAAATGCATAGGCTCTCCTGGCTTCGTCCGGAGAATCAAACGGGAGATGGACCCGGTTCCTCAACGCCAGCTCAAACATCAACTCCGGCTCGAGCGTGCCCTCAATATGCAAGTGCAACTCGGCCTTGGGCATGCCTTCGATGAAGCTCTTCACAGGTTTCATTGTAAGCTATCTGCCCCCGGGACAGGACGGCGCCAGCCGCACAGCCTGCCGCTCCCCCACGAGGGTCGCAAGTCTTGTGCACTCCTGAGACCCTTACCCGTACCCTTCCCAGAAGAAAGGGTAGTTTGTTGCATTTTCCGCAACAAAAAGTCGCGAGGTCTGCTTGGAGCCGCTCCGCGCCCAATGTTTATCAGCTTCTTGTTTGTCAGCTTCTTGTTTGTCAGCTTCTTGACAGAGTTCGACATTCATTCGTCGGAAAAATGGCAGCCCCGGCAACCCTTTGGGAGCCAGATACTTATGGTCTTGGGCTTCCGTCCTGTCATGACCCTTTCTGAAGGGTTCGCGCATTGGAAAGCCAAATGCATGAACCGCGTCGAAAGGGAGGAAACAGAATGATAAGGGAGGAAACAGAATGATATTGACTGAGACTCCGACAGCCAACCCAGCTCGAACGAAGATGTTTTTGGACATTCCCACCGCCGCCGAACTCGCAGGGTTTTCGATCCGGCATTTCCGCAGAATCATTGAAGAAGATCGCATTCCAATCGTTCAGATTGGCAGGAAATTCTTTATCCTTGGACGCGATTTTTCCAGCTGGGAATCCAGCAAGAAGACAA
>WNGG01013840.1_pt1 | contig 12859 bp, 14 predicted proteins | sample 5400661 | NCBI WGS metagenome assembly WNGG01 (sample SAMN13153372, study PRJNA577476) | soil metagenome | isolation source: 100 cm soil or saprolite under Garry oak tree replicate 1 | place: USA:California | collected 2016-06-15 | reverse complement strand
CCCGTAGCGCGCGCCGCGCTCGACGGTGTCGCCTTCCGCGACCCGGCAGACGATGTCGCTGACCCAGGCGTCGGCGATCTGGGTGACGGCCACCGTGAGCCGATCCCCTTCGATCACGATGGTGTTGCGCTCGTTCTCGACGAGGTAGCGGCAGTCCTCCGCGTACGGCCGGCGCCCGACGAGGAGATTGGTCAGCACGCGCGCCATCGAGCGGTTGCGATTCGCGGCCCGGTGGACGCGCCGCCGGACGACGCCGCCGATCGGCGCTCGGTTGACGTGGACGCTCGCCGGCGTCATGAAGATGCCGATCAGCGTTCCCTCCCCGCCGAAGCCGGGCAGGGCGGTCAGCTCCTCGAGCGGGATCGAGCGCCGCCCCTTGATCGCCACGGGAACCTCGCCCGCGCGGACCGCGTGAACATAGACCACGTATCCGTCGGCAGGGGCGAGAATGTCGTCCCCCGGGGGCGGCCGGCGTTCGGGGTCACGAAAGAAATAGTAGAAGCGCCAGAGGAGGAACAGCGTGGTGAAGCTGCCGAGGGCGGCGACGAGCGCGATCAAGTCTAGAGCTCCGCCACCAGCTCGATGAAGGAGACCAGGCGGTCGATCAGCCTGGTGCCGGCCAACCGGTCCAGGATCCGTACGGGCTTGAGAACGAGCACCACGAAGGCGAGCAGCAGGACCAGCATGAAGAAGAGCCAGGCGTCGCGTAGCACACGCATGGCCGCCCCCCTGCCCGGGGTCCTACCGGCGCCCTTGCCGATCGTGTCGCCGCGGGAGAGGCCCGCCCGCGTCAGGCCGCGAGCTGCGACAGGAGCCGGGTGACGTCCGCCGCGGACAGCCCGATCTCCCGCAACGATCGGCCGTAGTCGTCCATGAACCGCGCGTGCACCGAGGACAGGTCGATCTCGATCAAGGGGAGGTCGTGCTTCGCGCATTTGTCGACACACACCCCGCACGAGATCCCGCACTGCTCCGGCCGCGTCCAGGCCGACAGCACCCGCGCTACGCGCTCGTTGGCGTACGCCACCCGCTCCCGCACACCCTCGGGGTCGTGCTCGTACGCCTTCTTCACGGCCTTGATCCCGTGCGCCAGATGCGTCCGCTCCTCGCCCGCGATGCCCTTCACCATCTGGGCCGCGAAGGGCGTGGAGCCGGGGATCACCGCCTCGTACATGATCACCGCGAAGAGCTCCAGCACGATGTCCTGCATGATGTAGCAGGCTAGGAGATCACCCGCGTCCGAGCGCTCCCGGAACGCGGCCCGGACCTGCCGCCAGTAGTACCCGTCCAGGTCTGTCTTGGCCGTAAGCCCCAGCTTGTCCGCGACCTCTCGCATGCCGAGCAGGTGCGCCTTCTCGCGGTACGCGTCCTCGAGCAGATCCAGCCGCTCCTCGATCGACATCGTCAGCGGGATCATGCGGGAGTAGTGCTCGATGCCTATCGCCTCCCCCGTCACGCTGTGGCCAATCACGTCGCGGTATACCGTGCCGTACCGGGGATCGGTCGTCTCGATCATGTAGAAGCCTCCATTTTTTGTTGGTGGACGATGCGGAGCCATTCCTCGCCCGAGAGGAACGTCTGCCGCATGCGGTAGCTGCTGACCCGACGCACGTCGGCGGCGATCAGCCGGCCAGACGCGTCGAAGAGAAACGCGCTTTCGTAGGGCAGGACGCGTCCCCACGCCCTGTCCATCCAGTGCTCGACCCGCACCCCCAGCGCGCGGAAGAGGGCGCCGTCGGAATCGCTGGCCACGGGAATTCTCACGCCCCAGCCCTGCCACAGGTCCGCGTCGGGGTGGCTCGACACCGCGAGCACGCGAACCTTCGCCGCCTCCAGGCGCGGCAGCGCGGCGTTGAGGTCGGCCAGGTGGAGGCGGGAGTATGGGCACCAGCTCCCCCGCACGGGCACGAGGAGCAACGGCCGGTCGGCGAACGACCGGACCGACCGCAAAGTGCCGTCGGCGAGACGGACAGGGACGTCCGGAATCGGATCGCCCGGCCGAAGGGCCGGGGTGACGTCGCAGCGCGCCCGGTCGTCCGGCGTCTCGGTCATCGGCATGACCGTGCGATTGATCGTCGCGTCGAGCCGCCGCGGCCACCGGCCCTTCCATCCGGCCTGCCGGGCCGCGTAGAAAACCGGCGACAGGCACCACTTGGCGCCGATGTAGCCGCCGCTGCCGACCAGATGGAGCGCGAGCTGGGTCGGAGAGTGGCGCGCGATCGAGCACACCCCACCCGCAGCCGCCGTGTTCACCTGGCGCTCAACAGACATTTTCGTCGGGCTCGTCCGCTCTAAGAGGGAGGGAGGACGGGATACTATGCTTTATGCGCCCCCGGAGTAAAGGGTTTTTTCCGTAGAACCCTTTTCCCGGGACGCGTCAATCCTCGGCGGACCGGAACCGGAGCGGCGCGGGCTCGATGCCGTGCCGCGTGGCCAGCGCGAGGATCTCGGCGGCCCGCTCGGGCGTGATGCCCCCGCGTCCTGACGAGTAGGACTCCCAGCGCCCTTCAAGCGCCAATGCCATGCCTTCCGCGAGACAGGCGTGCAGCTCGCCGCCGCTGAAGCAGTCGATGAACTCGGGGAGGTCGCTTTCCAGCGGATGGTGGAGCCGGACTCGCCCCGCCCGCGCGTACCGGGGACCTCCCGCGGGCGGCGGGCCGGCATTGGCGGGATGGCCCGCATCCAGCACGAGCGCGTTCGCCGGCACGCCATCGAGCCGGACGCCGCGGTGGGAGGCGCTCGAGACGAGGATCACCACGTCGGACTCCGGAGCGGCGTCGTCCCAATGCCGCACTCTTGCTCCCGGAAGCGTCTCGGCGAGAGCCTCGAGAGGTCCGGGGCGTCGTCCGACCAGCAGCAATCGGAGGCCCCGCGAATGCAGGATGCGGCACAGGCCCGAGCCGACGTCGCCGGCGGCGCCCACGACGGTGACGGTGGCCGCCGATCCGTCGAGGCTTTGCAGGACCTGCTCCGCGATCACGGCCGCGGTGAGGGCGTTGCCGGTCGTGAAGGCGATGCCGTAGTCGCGAGACGGGTTGAGCTTCGCGAATTCGCCCACGATGCTCGAAAAGCCGCCCAGCGTCACGAGCCGCACGCCCGACTGGGCGGCCGCGCGATAGGCCGCCTGCACCCGTGTGACCGCCTCGGCGGCCGCCGCCAGCCCCCACTTCGCGTCGGCGAGGAGGAAGGCGTCGACGTAGACGGCGCTGATCACCGCCCCCGTGGGCGAACGGACGACCAGATTGCAGATCGGCATCGGCTCGAGACGCCGGATCACCCTCTCGACCTGCTCCATCTCCACGGGAGGCAGGCCGGAGCCGCGGGTCGCGGAAAGGAACCTGCAGTAGGCCTCGACCGACTCGAGGTGGCCGATGGCGGCGGCGACGGGAGCGGCGCGGGAAGGGACGCAGCGAGCCGGGCCCGGTGCCGCACCACGCTCACCGCACGGTGTCTGTGCTTCCATTGTGGGGAGTCAAATGAGGGATATCGGGAGGCAGTCGCCTCTACCGAGGCTCCCCCTCACCGTGCCGTGACCCTACCATACTCCGCCCGTCAAGAGCGAATGGCGAAAGAGCTTTACGCCCATCCCCGCCGGTGCTAGGGTCCGCGGGCAAGGGATCCGCGATGGCAAAGATGTCTTCGGATCGCGTGCTCATCGCCGGCATCCTGTCGCCCCTGGCGGCGGCTTTCTTCGGGATGGTGGTCTATTGGACCCTGACCAGGGCCAGCGTCGATCGTGACAAGGACTTCATCTTTCGGCTCTCCTTGACGACTCTCGCCATGGCCGTGCCGTCCATGGCGACGCTCGCGTTCGCGCTGGGCGAACGCCGCCGCAACGCCTTGACGAGATCCGGCCGGATCGGTCTCGCGCTCGCCCTGCTCTCGCTGGCCCTCACCTGGATTCCCGTCCGGGGCGCCATCGCCCGCGCGAGACAGGCGCGGAACCTCGCCCTCCAGAACGTGACCGCTCCGCCCTTCGACACCGTGGACGTCGCCGGGAGACGACACCGGCTCCAGCAGCACGCCGGCAAGGTCGTGCTCGTGAACGTCTGGGCCACATGGTGTCCTCCCTGCAGGAAGGAGATGCGGGAGCTCGACCGGCTCTACCGGGAGCGGAAGGACCAGGGACTCATGGTCTTCGGCCTGTCGACCGAGGACGCCGATGCGCAGCGAGCGGTCGCCGAGCGCCTGTCGGTGACCTATCCGCTGCTCACCATCCAAGGAGCGGTCCCGGACATCTATCGCGCCACCGCGCGGTACCCGGCGAACTTCCTCATCGACCGCGAGGGACGATTGCAGCCGGCGCCGAGCACGGAGCAGCCTTTCGAGAAGCTGGAGGCCGCCGTGAACGCCCTGCTGCAGGAGGCGCGCCAGTGAGCACCCTCATCACCGGCGCTTCGAGCGGCATCGGCTACGAGCTGGCGAAGCGGTTCGCGCGCGACCGCCACGACCTGGTCCTCGTCGCCCGGAGCCGGGCGCGGCTGGCGGAGATCGCCGAGGAGCTGAGCGGCGCGACCGGCGTCGCGGTCAAGGTCATCCCGAAGGACCTTTCGCGGCCCGGCGCGGCCCAGGAGGTCTTCGACGAGCTGAGGCGCGAATCGATCTCAGTCACGGTGCTCGTGAACTGCGCGGGCTTCGGCACATGGGGTCTCTTCGCGGAGGACGACCCGGCGGTCGACCAGGAGATGATGCAGCTCAACATGGTGGCGCTGACGCAGCTCACCAGCCTGGCCGTGCCAGAGATGCTGGGCCGGCGGAACGGGCGGATCCTGAACGTCGCGTCGACGGCCGCCTTCCAGCCGGGCCCTCGGATGGCCGTCTACTACGCGACGAAGGCCTACGTGCTCTCCTTCTCGGAGGCGCTGGCCAACGAGCTGTCCGGCACCGGCGTGACCGTCAGCACCCTGTGCCCGGGGCCGACCCGGACCGCCTTCGGGGAAAGGGCGAAGATGGCGGGGACGCGTGTCTTCCGGATGGGCGCGATGGACGCGGCCACGGTGGCCGCCGCCGGCTATCGAGGGCTGATGAAGGGCCGCGCGGTGATCGTTCCCGGCCTCCTCAACCGGCTCCTCGTCCAGTCGGTGCGCGTCAGCCCCCGCCGGCTCGTGACCGCCGTCGTCCGGTTTCTGAACGGACGCTGAACGGACGCTCTTGACCGTCGCCCCGCCGGCAATGTAGTGTCCCCAGCGTCGACTCTCGACGAGCGCGACTCCCTCCGAGTGCATCGCTGCGAAGGATGACGCAGATGCTGAAGGCGCGGCCGGTGAAGTTCACGTTCTCCGAGGGCACCAGCCGGCACTGGTTCGGCAACGACCCCTTCAAGACGCATTGGCTGAACAGCTACACGCTGATCATCCCGGAGGGGGAGAAGTTCATCCTTCGGACCACGAAGAGGTACGTCGACCAGGTCGACGGCGAGCTGAAGGAGCAGGTCCTGGGGCTGCTGGCCCAGGAAGCGATGCACTCGAAGGAGCACGAGAGGTTCTTTCACAACCTGCGCCTGCACGGATATCGAATCGAGGCCTACCTGCGCGGGTATCGATTCATCTCCTACAAGGTCCTCGAGCGCCTGGGCGGCCTCGTCATCGGTCCCAAGATCCTGCTCTCCACCGCCGCCGGCCTGGAGCACGTCAATGCCGTCATCGCGGAGATCGGCTTGACCGGGGACTTCCTGGCCGGCGCCGAGCCGGAGCTGCGTGCGCTGTTCGAGTGGCACTACGCGGAAGAGATCGAGCACAAGGCCGTCGTGTACGACGTGCTCCAGAAAATGGCGCCGTCCTATTGGCTCCGCCTGCTGGGCATGTTCTTCGCCACGACCATTTTCGTGGGCTCGCTGGTCGTGGGGACGATCGTCCTGTTGAGGCAGGACGGGCTGCTCTTCAGCCGGCGTTCGTGGAGCGAAGGCGCGCGCTTCTTCTTCGTTCAACCCGGTTTCTGGGGGAAGTACTGGTCCGCCTTCAAGGCCTATCTGAGGCCGCAGTTCCATCCCAACGAACGCGACAACTACGGCCTGGCCAGGGAGGTGCTGGCCCGGCTCTAAAACACGAATGCGGCGCGCTCCGCTACGCGTCAGCCGTCATGAAGCGTCGCGCGCCCGAGTGAATCGGGCGCGCGACGGCAGAGGAAACGCTCCGCTTCGCGCGCCGAACACTGGCGCCGGAGAAGGGTCGACACCGCTCAGAACGAGCGCCGGAGCTGGACCGAGAGGTTGTCGTTTCCGCGGTACTGGCCCAGATAGCCCGTGCGTGACCCGCCGACGAGCGCTCCCGCGAGCGTCAGCTTCCAGGTGTCCGTGACGGCGAGGCTGTAGGAGACCTGCATCAGGAAGTCCCGGTCCCGCAGCCCGAGCGCCGTCTTCAGCTCGAGGCTCTGCGTCGGGTCGATCGTCCTCTCGACGCGGCTCAGCAGCGTGGCGCGGAGACCCAGGTTGGGAAAGACCGGCGTCCCGGGCGCCTGGGTTCCGCCGATCCGGTCCGCGAGCTGCACGATGACGAACCAGTCCGCCCAGCGGCGGTCCAGGCCCACGACGTAGACGAAGCGGTCGAGGTCGCCGGGGTCCGTCTCGTCGACATACGCCATCTCGCCCCGCACGCCGACCGGCCCCAGCTCGGACGCGAAGTCGGCGCCGACGACCCTCATCCGGAAATACCGCCGGTCGAGCGCCACCGCCAGCCGCGGCGCGGGCACGACGCTCTCGACGGTGGCCGAGGTGCTGATGAAGCCCACGTCGTTGAACGCGTCCAGGTAGGAAAGGGAGAGCTCCCCTCCCGGCACGATCTGGTTCCAGCGGACGCCCCACTGGCCGTTGCCGAGCGTGCGGGCCGGGAACGTGCGCGTTCCCTCGCGATAGGCGACGGCGACCGGTATCTCCTCTCCCGCGGGACCCAGGGGAGCCAGGGCGGTATCGGGCAGGCGCGGATACCAGCGCTTGCCGAGCAGCGGGAGGCGGCTGGGGGTGAAGAACGGCACCCATACCGCATCCAGGCCCGTGTGGCCGCGCTCGGTCTGGACCCGCACCGCCGGCACTCCGATGCGCCGGAGCGAGAACGGATACGTGTAGTCGTAGGGATTCGCGTTCGACGTGGGGTTGAGGGCGTCCGCGCGTCCCCAATGGACCTCCTGCGTCCCGACGCGGACGTCCACTGGACCCAGCGCGAGATCGAAATAGAGCTCACCCAACGCCCCCGCCGGTCGGCGCAGCCCGCGCTGCGCGAGGTCGAGCCACTTCCCCTTGGCGACCTCCGCGTCCGTGTCCAGTCGGAAGTCCCAGCGCCCGCGCAGCCGCAGCCAGTCGCGCAGCGGTCCCTGAACGCCGACCTCGCCGTGCGCGTCGGCGAGCCCCCTCACGTCGGCCGGGTGGGGCCGCCCCTCGTACGTCCATCCCTGGACCTCGACGAATCCCGGGTGCTTCCAGGTCTTGTCCGGGTCCTCGGCGTGGCCAGGCGGGACCGCCGCCAGCGCGAGCACCGCGGCGCCGGCCAGGAAGACGCGGGCCGCGGCCATGCCTCAGCCGAGCCGGGCGTGCTTGGCGAAGGTGCCCTTCTCGAAATCGTCGAAGGCCGTCTTCAGCTCTTCCCGGGCGTTCATGACAATGGGGCCGTACCAGGCGACGGGCTCCCGCAGCGGCTGGCCGGACACCAGGATGAAGCGTACGGCCTTCTTGTCGGTGAGGACGCGGACGGCCGAGCCGGGCCCGTAGAGCACGAGCGTCTCCGCGTCGCAGGTGCGGCCGTGCTGCGTATCCCACCAGCTCTCGCCGGTGGCCTCGCGCACGAACGGGTCGCGAGTCGGGTCGAACCAGCCCTCGCCCTCGATCACGAACGCGAACACCGTGTGCCCGGCCTTCACCGGGTGCGTGAAGGACTTCTCGGCCGGCAGCGACACGTCGAGATACTCGGGGTCGGTGACGATCTCGCGGACCGGCCCCTTGACGCCGTCCACCTCGCCGCAGATGATCCGCACCGCCGCGCCCTCCGCCGTCTTCACGACCGGGATGTCGGCCTGCGTCACCTCGCGGTAGCGCGGGTCCATCATCTTCTGTCGGGCGGGCAGGTTCGCCCAGAGCTGCATGCCCCACATCTGCCCCTTGCCGTCTCCCTTGGGCATCTCCTGGTGGATGATGCCGCCGCCCGCGGTCATCCACTGCACTTCGCCCGGGCGGATGATCCCCCGATTGCCCAGGCTGTCGGCGTGCTCCACGTCTCCGTCGAGGACGTAGGTGATCGTCTCGATGCCGCGATGCGGGTGCCACGGGAACCCCTTCAGGTAGTCGCTCGGGTTCTCCGACTTGAAGTGGTCGAGGAGCAGGAACGGATCGAGCTGCGGCACCTCGTGGAAGCCGAACACCCGGCGCAGGTGGACGCCGGCGCCCTCGAGGGTCGGCTCGCTCTTCCAGACCTTCTTGATCGCGCGGAACACTTCCGGGTTCGAGGCCATGGTCGTCTCCGGCTTCGATTATCGTCCGGGCGGCTCGAGGTCGTGCCCGGCTTCACCTGGCCCAGCCGGTAGAAGAACCCCGGCACCTCGCTCGCGAAGTACGAGAAGTCCTCGGACGCCATCGCGGGCGGGATGCGCGCCACGTGCTCCTTGCCGACGACGCGCTCGAGCGCGGGCGCGGACTCGCGCGTGAGGGCGACGTCGTTGACGGTGGCCGGCGCGCCGCGCTCGAAGCGCACGACCTCACCCGTCGCTCCCGCCGCCTCGGTGACGCCCTTCAGGATCGCGCGCAGCCGCGCCTCGGCCAGCCGGCTCATCTCGGGCTGGAACGTGCGGATCGTGCCGGTGAGCGTGACCTCGGCGGGGATGATGTTGTGGCGCTGGCCGCCGTGGATCGTGCCGACCGTCACCACCCCGGGCTCGAGGCCGGAGAAGGAGCGCGAGCGGATCGTCTGGAGCGCCTCGATGAACTGCGCGGCGGTGACGATGGGGTCGATCGACAGCTCGGGCCGCGCGCCGTGGGACTGCCGGCCGACGATCCTGACCTCCCACGTGTCGGCCGCGGACAGCGCGGGGCCTTCCGAGTAGCCGAGATCGCCCACGCCCATCTGCGCCATCGCGTGCAGGCCGAAGATCGCCTGCGGCCGCGGGTTCTCGAGCGCTCCCTCCTTCACCATCAGCGCCGCGCCGCCCTCCTCGCCCGCGGGCGCGCCCTCCTCCGCCGGCTGGAAGATGAACTTGACCGTGCCGGGCAGGTCGGCCTTCAGCGCGGCCAGCACGGAGGCCACCCCGAGCTGGACCGCGGTGTGCACGTCGTGCCCGCAGGCGTGCATCACGCCCACCTCCTGCCCCTGGTACGTGGCCCGTACCTTCGAAGCGAAGGGCAGGTCGGTCTGCTCCGTCACCGGCAGCGCGTCCATGTCCGCGCGCACGGCCACCACCGGGCCCGGCCGCCCTCCCTTCAGCAGCGCGACGACCCCGTGACGGGCAACGCCCGTCTTCACCTCGAGGCCGAGGTCGCGCAGGTACCCGGCGACGAGGGCGGCGGTCTTCTCCTCGCGGTTCGACAGCTCCGGGTTCTGGTGGATCTGGTGCCGGATCTCGATGATGCGCGGCTCGACGCGCCGCGCTTCGGGCTCGATGCGCGCGAGCCAGTCGGTCGTGCGCACGGGAACGGCGCCGACGAGCATGATGGGAATGAAGACGTGGGCTGTTTTCACGATGACCTCACGAGGAGCTTCGCGGCCAACCTTCCGGCGCTGGCGTTCGGTGCGCGCAGCGGAGCGTGCCGCATCCTGATCACGATGACCTCGCGTGCGAGAGGCTAGCGGGGCGGCCGACCCGCGTCAAACCTCGGGAAGGCCGTGCCGGCCGAGGCTCGTGAAGCCCCCCGAGAGGGAACGCGGCGCTCGGTCATCTCGTTCCTCCTGTCATGGGGCAGCGCGCCCTTCTGTATACTGGTTTGTCGGTGAGCCCGCCTGCAATGCCCCCGTCCCCCCCGCCGGCGACCCGAGAAGTGCTGCTGGAATCCCTCGGCGTGTCCTTGCAGGACTTCCGCTGCCGGGCCCACGCCGAGCCGCTCGGGCCGGAGGAGACGCATCCGACCCACGGCATCGTCCTCGTGCGCCAGGGGGTCTTCGGCCGGGCCCTGAACGGCGAGACCCTCGTCGCCGACGCCAACCACGTCCTCTTCTTCAACGCGGGCGAGCCCTACCGCTATTCGCACCCGCTCTCGGGGGGAGACGACTGCACGGTCATCGCGGTCGACACCCGCCGCGCCCGGGAGCTGGTCGCCCACCACGCGCCGCGGGAGGCCGAGCGGCCGGAGCGGCCGTTCGCTCTCGGCCACGCGCTCAGCTCGCCGCAGGCGGCTCGCCTTCATTACGAGCTGCTGGCACTCGTCCGCCGGGAGGCGCCCCCGCTCCTCCTCGAGGATGCCGTGGCCGAGCTGGCGGACGAGACCGTCGGCGCCGCGTACCGGGCCCGCGGCGCGCGCAGCGATGCGGAGGCGTCCTCGACCGCGGCGGCCCGGCGTGCGCGCGAGCTGGTGGAGGCCGTGAAGCTCGCCGTCAACGCGCGCGGCCCGTCGCCGCCGAGCCTCGGCGAGCTGGCGCGCTCCCACGGATGCTCGCCCTTCCATCTCTCGCGCACGTTCCGCCGCACGGTCGGCGTGAGCCTGCGCCGCTATGCGGGCCGCCTGCGCACCCGTCTGGCGGCCGTGCGCCTCGCCGCGGGCGCGCGCGACCTCACGGCGCTGGCGCTCGACCTCGGCTATGCGGACCACAGCCACTTCACCAACGCCTTTCGACAGGAATGGGGGCTCCCGCCGTCGCGCTTCCGGGGCCTTCGCCGGGCCTGAGCCGCCCCCGGGCAACATCTTTCAAGCCGCCGGCCTTCTCGCGCCATAGATTGATCATCGTGGAGGACATGGCATGAGCGAGATCGCCAGGATCGTCGAGCAACTGAAGCAGGCGCACGACGGAGGCGCGTGGCACGGGCCTTCGGTGGCCGAGGCGCTCGAGGGCGTCAGCGCGGCGGGCGCGGCGAAGAAGCCGATCGGCGCCGGCCACTCGATCGCGGAGATCGTCCAGCACGTGCGGGTCACCGACGAGCTGGTCCGGCGGCGCGTGGCCGGAGAGCCGGCCGGCGACGAGGCCGACTGGCCGGAGCCCGCCGCCGGCGGCGAGGCGGGCTGGCGAGCCGCGATGGAAAAGCTCCGGGCCACCCAGCGCGCGCTCCGCGACGCGGTTTCGAGGCTTCCCGAGTCGCGGCTGCACGAGAACATGCCCGGCAAGAGCCACTCGTACCACTACGAGCTGCTCGGCATCGTGAACCACGACCTGTACCACGCCGGACAGATCTCCCTGCTGAAGAAGGGACTCTGACATGACCACCAGGACAGCGGACGCAGGAGTGGACGTCCACGCGGTGCTGGCCGCTGCCGGGCGCTCGTCCGAGATCCCCGAGTCCGCCGACGCGTATGGATGGCTCGTCGGGAGCTGGGACCTGGACGTCCGCGTCTACGGCGTCGACGTCGGCTCGCTGGGCCTCGAGGGCGAGGCGCACTTCGGCTGGGCGCTCGAAGGCCGCGCCGTGCAGGACGTCTGGATCATGCCGCGGCGATCGCAGCGCGCCGGCGAGCCGGACCGGACGCGGAACATGTACGGCACCACGCTCCGTGTCTGGGATCCGTCCATCCAGGCCTGGCGCGTCACGTGGATCAATCCCGTGAACGGCGGCCGCGACGAGCTCGTCGGCCGGCGGAGCGGGGCCGACATCGTCCAGGTCGGCACCCACTCCGACGGCACCCCGATCCGGTGGATCTTCACCGAGATCGGGTCCGATTCGTTCCGCTGGATCGGCGAAGCGCTGGAGCCCGACGGCCGCACGTGGAAGCTGGAGGGCGAGTTCCGGGCCCGCCGGATCGGCTCGCCCTCCCGGCCGCGTTAGTCGGTCGACGTCCGGCCCGCCGGCTCCTTGTTGATCTCGCTCTCGACCTGGACCTGGTTGTCGACCTTGAAGGCCAGCACGCCGCGAGCGATCGACTCGAGCACCGTCCGCTCGACGCGGCTGTTCACGACACCGGTGAGCGTGACGTTGCCGTGCTCGACGATGATGCGGATGGGAGGGTTGGCGAACGTCGCGTAGCGCTGGAACAGCCCGTTGCCGTAGATGCGGCGGTAGAGCTGCACCCGCAGCCGGTCGTCGAAGGTCGACGTCGGCTGCACCCGGATCTGGTTGCGGATCTCGCGGACGCCGTCCAGGCGGGCGACGCGCCGCTCGATGTCGTCCTTCCGCCACGGCTCCAGCACGGAGCCCTCGAGCGTGACCACGCCGTGGTCGACGCCGATTCCCACGCTGTCGAAGACACCGTAGTAGACGTAGCCGAGCACGGCGGCGGCCGCGGCTTTGCGGATGTCCGCGTCCTCCCTCGGAACGGGCACCACGCGGAGCTGGTTGTCGACGGCCTTCGTCTCCTTGCGCGCGGCCTTCTCCGCCTGGCGCTGCGCATCCACGGTGGTGGTGAAACCGGAAAGAACCGCGGTGCCGTTCGTGACCGCGACCCCGATCTGTCCGCTGTCCGCGAGGCCGGCCTTCTCCAGGCGAGCCTCGATGCGCTGCCGCAGGCTCGCATCGTCATTGTCGGCGCGCACCGGCCCCACGACCGCGAGCGCGGCGGCCAGGGCCATCCCCCCGGCACGACGGGCGTAACGGCTGGCAATGATCGTCATGACGTCTCACCTCGATGGCGCCCGCGCCCCCTCTTCGGGCCCCTCAACAGGAATAACGCCGGCGCGGCGTCACGTATTGGCAAAGAAGGTCACCACGTGTGAAGGGTGGTGGCGGCGTGACCAGGGCTACACTTCCGCGGTGGCGAGGCTCCGGCCCTGTCGATGGGGCGCGCTGGCCGCCGCGCTGGCCG
>WNGG01006638.1_pt1 | contig 12859 bp, 12 predicted proteins | sample 5400661 | NCBI WGS metagenome assembly WNGG01 (sample SAMN13153372, study PRJNA577476) | soil metagenome | isolation source: 100 cm soil or saprolite under Garry oak tree replicate 1 | place: USA:California | collected 2016-06-15 | reverse complement strand
TCGATCCCGACCGACTGCGCCATGGCGCGGTTGTCCACCGTCGCGCGTACCATGGCCCCCCAGCGCGTGCGCTCGACGCCGAACCACAAGAGCCCCACCATCACCGCGCTGAAGACGATGATGAAAACCCGGTAAGCCGGAAAATCGCGACCGAGGAGCGCAAACTGGCCCTTCAGGTAGTCGGGAAGCACGACCGGCTGCTGCAGCGTTCCGTAGATAAAGCGCGCCACGGCGACCGCGATGAAGATCAGGCCGATGGTGAAGAGCACCTGCTCCAGGTCGCTCGCCGCGTAGAGTCTCGAGTACAGGAGCCGTTCCAGGAGCACGCTGGCAGCCGCGACGAAAGTGAAGGCGAGCGCGAGCGCGAGCGGAAAAGGCACGCCGAAGCGCGAGATCGCAGTGGTCAGGACATAACCACCCGCCATGGCGAACACTCCATGCGCGAGGTTGGCGAAGCCCATCAGGCCCATGGTGACCGACAGGCCGACAGAGATCACGTACAGGATCATGCCCAGAGCCGCGCCGTGAAAGGCGACGCTGACCAGCGATGCGAAAAAAGCCTCCAAACGTCCCTCCCGGGGCGACTATTCCACCTTGACGCCGACGTCTCTCACCAGCTTTCCGTACTTGTCGTAATCGCGCCGGATCAGGGCCGCAAACTCCGCAGCCGTGGTGATGTAGGCCTCCAGCCCCCCCGCCGCGTTAAGTTTGCTCCTCGTTTCAGCCTCGGCGAGCAGCTTGTTGACCTCGGCGTGTAGCCTGCCGAGCACCGCCTCCGGAGTTCCGGCCGCAGCAAACAGGCCCAGCCAGATCGTGACCTCGTAGCCGGGGTAGAACTCGGAAATGGTCGGAAGATCGGGAAAGAGCGCCGCGCGCTGCGAACCGGTCACCGCAAGGGCACGCAGCCTGCCCGCCTTGATCTGCGGAGCGCTCGATGTCCCGGAAAACATCGCGGACACTTCGCCCGCGACGGTTGCCGTCGCGGCGGGAGCGCCTCCCTTGTAAGGAACGTGTATGAGGTCGATGCTCGCGCGCTGCTTGAGCATTTCCATTGCCAGCTGGTGGATGCTGCCGTTGCCGCCCGAGGCATACGCGAGCGGCGGGCGGGCCTGGCGCGCGTACTCGACGAATTCCCGGAAATTCTTGACCGGAACGGAAGGGTTGACCGACAGCACCCATTGATTCGATACGACCGAGGCGACCGGCGCGAGGTCCTTGAGGGGATCGGTCTGCATCTCCTTGTACAGATGCGGGTTGATTGCGATCATGCTGTCGGCGAGCAGCCCCAGCGTGTAACCGTCCGGTATGGACTTTGCGACGAGGTCCATCGCGATGTTGCCGTTCGAGCCGGGGCGATTTTCGACGACCACCGGCTGGCCGACCAGCTCGGAGAGCCTCTGTCCGATGACCCGCGCCGAAATATCGGGTGCGCCCCCCGGCGGAATCGGCACGATCAGCTTGATCGGCCGCGAGGGATATTGCGCCCAGGAAGCGAGCGAAAACATGGCAGCAAACGCCAGTACTGTGAAACGACTCATGCTATCCTCCTGCAGGGTCTAGCCGCGCCTGCCCAATGGTATACGAAGCCCTCCGGCCTGCGATGCTATGATGTTCGCGGCACCGGTGACACGACATGTTCCTCGAACAACGCCTTGAACGGCTGATCGCGAAGCTCAAGCGGTCCGCGACCATCCCGCTGCGCCTGGAGCTGTGGAACGGCCGCGCCTTCGATTTCGCGAGCGAGCCCAAGGTGAAAATCGGCGTGACTAGCCCCACGGCGCTTCGCTTCCTCGTGTCCCCCGACCTGATGAAGCTCGGCCAGGCTTACGTGGAAGGCTATCTGCGGGTCGAAGGGCCGATCCTGGAGGTGTTTCGGGTGGCGGAAAGCCTCGCTCGAGGCACCGCTTCCCGTGGGAGCAAAGGACTGCGGCGTGTTTGGCGCCACAACCGCAAGCGCGATAGCGACGCCATTCAGTACCACTACGACGTTTCGAACGACTTCTATTCGCTGTGGCTGGATCGGAACATGGTGTATTCCTGCGCCTATTTCCGCAGCGAGACCGATTCCCTGGAGACCGCCCAGGAACAAAAACTCGATCACATCCTCGGGAAGCTCATGCTCCAGCCGGGCGAGCGATTTCTGGACATCGGTTGCGGCTGGGGTGCGCTCCTCGTGCGCGCGACAAAGAAATACGGCGCCAGGGCGATAGGCGTCACGCTCAGCCGAAACCAGTACGAATTTGCCGCGCGGCGAATTCGGGAGGAGGGGCTCGAGGGCCGCTGCGAGGTGCGCCTGCAGGACTATCGCGATATTCCAGGCGTGGGCGTCTTCGACAAGATCGCGAGCGTCGGCATGTTCGAGCATGTGGGCCTGCGCCATCTCAAGGCCTATTTCGCGAAAATCCGGTCGCTGCTGGCCGAGAGCGGGCTCGTCATGAATCACGGTATCACAGCGAGCGATCCCGATAATCGGTGGGTGGGGCTGGGTGCGGGAGAATTCATCAACCGCTACGTGTTCCCTCATGGGGAGCTCCCGCATCTTTCGCTCGTGCTTCGCGAGATGGCGGGCGCCGGACTCGAGGTTGTGGATGCCGAGTCGCTGCGGCGTCACTACGCACGTACTTGCCTCGAGTGGGCCAAGCGTCTGGAGCAAAACCGGGAGCAGGCGATCGCGGCCGCAGGGGACAAGCGCTACCGCATCTGGCAGATCTATCTGGCCGGCTGCGCGCACGGCTTCGAGAACGAGTGGATGAACGTCTACCAGGTACTCGCCCGCAAGGAAGGCGCAGGGTCCAATTCACTGCCGCTCACCCGCGATTACATGTATCGCGCAGGCTGATTCGCTCCCGCGCGGTATTCAGTGAAGCGCCGCGGCGGCGCGGGTGCGGAGCAGTTTGTCGATCGTCTCGCGCACACTCTCCAAGTGAGGGTTGACGCGCAGCGCCGCGTCGAAGGCGAAGAGCGCGCTGTCGGTATCTCCGAGCGAGAGGCAGATTTGCGCGAAACCGCAGATCGCGCCGTAGTGGCGTGGCTCGAGCTCCAGTGTGCGGTGGATGCTGGCCACGCTTTCCTTGTCCCGGTTTTGCATGTAATAGAGCGTGGCACGTTTGTTCCAGGCTTCGGCGAAATCCGGGTGAGTGGCGACGAGCCTCGCCAGGATGCCCTCGGCCGCCGGGAAATCGAGCGCGCTGAGGGCGCGCGTCGCCCGTTCCAGGTCGAACGCCACCGCGGAATCCCGGTAGGCCATCCACAGCCTCCAGATCTCGTCTTCGATGCGTTCGGCGCGTCCGTCGCGCGCATCGCCTAGCGAGCGAAACAGGCCGTTCAGGCGCTCGGGCAGCCGCGGCGAAGGGCGTCGCCGGTCGCCGGTGACGATCAATTTGAGCGTGTCCGCGTACATTTCAGTGAAAATCTCGCGAGCTCGTGACCAGTTTCCCCAGAAGGGCGCTGTGGTCGGTCAGCCGCTTGGCTACAAGATGCATCACTTCACCTTCGCGTTCAAGCACTCCCTCGACCCCCATCAGGCGCGCGCCGAGCAGCTCGCGCCGCTGGCGCTCGATGAGATGCGGCCAGACAATGACATTAACATAGCCGGTCTCGTCCTCGAGCGTTACAAATACCGTTCCCGAGGCGGTGCTTGGGCGTTGGCGACCAGTGACGATGCCCGCCGCCCGCGCCGGAGTGCCGCCGGGAAGCAGTTTCAGCTCATCGGCGGTGGCAAAGCGCAGGCGCGCGAGGTGCGCCCGCAGCAGCGCGAGCGGATGGCGCCCCAGAGTAAGACCGGTGCTCGCGTAGTCGGCCACGAGGTTCTCTCCTTCGGTTGGAGTCGGCAAAATCGCCGGAGTTTCCTCAACCGGCGCATCGCGCAGGATATGCGTGCCGGTTTCGATTCCGGCGACCTGCCAGTAAGCCTGGTGCCGATGGCCGGAGAGCGGCTCGAACGCGCCTGCAGCGGCAAGGCACTTCAGGTCGTGCCGGTTGAGCCCGGCGCGGCGCGCAAGATCCTCGACGCTGTCGAACAACCGGTCCCGGCGCGCGGCGACGATGCGCTCAGCACCCGTTTGCGACAGACCTTGCACGAGCAGAAAACCGAGTCGAACTGCGAGACCTGCATCGGTGCCGGTTTCCAGAATGCAATCCCATTCGCTAGCCAGGGCGTCCACCGGCCGCACCGCGACGCCATGCCGGCGCGCGTCCTGCACGAGCTGCGAAGGCGTGTAGAAGCCCATCGGCTGGCTGTTCAAGAGCGCGGCGAGAAACGCGGCAGGGTGATAGCGCTTGATCCAGGCCGAGCTGTAGGCGATCAGCGCAAAGCTCGCCGAGTGCGATTCCGGAAAACCGTATTCCCCGAAACCGAGAATCTGGTTGTAGATGCGTTCGGCGAATTCCCGAGTGTAGCCTCGTCCCAGCATTCCGTTGATAAGCGGCTCGCGGAAGCGCTCGATATTTCCGTTGCGCCGCCAGGAAGCCATGGATCGGCGAAGTTGATCGGCCTTTCCGGGCGTAAAACCAGCTGCGACCACGGCGAGTTGCATGACCTGCTCCTGGAAAATCGGCACGCCGAGCGTGCGCTTGAGCACGTTCTCCACGTCTTTGCTGGGATACTCCGCCGGCTCGATACCGTCCCGCCGCCGCAAATAGGGATGCACCATGTTGCCCTGGATCGGCCCGGGACGCACGATCGCGATTTCGATCACGAGATCGTAGAAGTCCTTCGGCTTCAATCGCGGCAGCATGCTCATCTGCGCCCGCGACTCGATCTGGAACACGCCGATGGTGTCGGCGTGCCGGATCATCTCGTACACCTCCGGGTCTTCGGCGGGGATGTCGGCCAAGGTGAAAAGCTTGCCGCGCCAGGTGCCGATCAGATCGAGAGAGCGCCGAATGGCGGACAGCATGCCCAGTGCAAGAACATCCACTTTCAGGAGCCCGAGCGCGTCGAGGTCGTCCTTGTCCCACTCGATGACGCTGCGGTCCTTCATCGCAGCGTTCTCGATCGGCACCAGGCGCTCTAGGGCCCCTCGCGAGATGACGAAGCCGCCGACGTGCTGGGACAGATGCCGCGGGAAGCCGAGGAGGGCCACGGCAAGCCTGATCGTCTGCTGGACTGCCGGGCTGCGCGGAGCTAGCCCTGCCTCGCGTATGCGCTGGGGAAGCGAACCCCTGTCGTCCCACCAGGTCAGGTTCTTCGCCAGTCGGTCGACCTGATCCAGATCGAGACCGAGCGCCTTGCCCACGTCGCGCAGCGCGCTCTTCGGCCGGTAGGTGATGAGGGTGGCCGCGATCGCGGCGCGGTCGCGGCCGTACTTGCCGTAGATGTACTGGATGACCTCCTCACGCCGGTCGTGCTCGAAGTCGACGTCGATATCGGGCGGCTCGTGGCGCTCCTTCGAGACGAATCGCTCGAACAGTCCGTTCATGCGCGCGGGATCGATCTCGGTGATGCCGAGTGCGTAGCAGACCGCGGAGTTTGCCGCCGAGCCGCGTCCCTGGCAAAGGATTTTTTTCGCACGTGCGAATTCGACCACGTCGTAGACGGTGAGAAAGAAAGGTTCGTATTTGAGCTCGGCGATGAGCGCGAGCTCGTGCTCGATCAGCTTGCGTATCTCGTCCGGAACGCCGTTCGGGAAGCGCCACGCGAGCCCCTTCTCGGTCAGCTTGCGCAGATGGCTGGCAGGCGTTTCGCCCTCGGGGACGAGCTCCTCGGGATATTCGTAACGCAGCTCTTCCAGCGAGAAACGGCAGCGCTCGGCGATGCGCACGGTCTCGGCGAGCAGATCGGCCGGATAGATTTGCGCCAACCGCATGCGCAGCCGCAGATGCCGCTCGGCATTGGGATGGAGCGCGTGGCCGCAGGCCTGCACTGTCGTACGCAGGCGGATGGCGGTCAACGTGTCCTGTAGGTGCCTGCGTGAGCGCACGTGCATGTGCACATCGCCTGCCGCAGATAGCGGCAGACCGGAGGCCTTGCTCAGCTCGCGCAATCCGGCGAGACGCGCGCGGTCATCCGGCCCCTGCAGCAGCTCCGCCGCGATCCAGGCGCGACCGGCGAAGCGCTCGGCGACGAAACGCGCGTGCTCGGCGTCGTGTTTTTTGTCCGGAACCAGGAGAACGAGACAGCCGGGCAGTCCGTCGTCCAGATCGTCCCGACGGAGTGAATAGCTGCCTTTCTTCGTCCTACGCCGGCCGCGGGTGATGAGCTCGGACAGATTGCCGTAACCTTCGCGGTCGATAGCGAGCATCACGAGCTTCAGCTCTTCGTTTAGCCGTATCTCCGAGCCGATGATGAGAGGCAGACCGACGTCTTTCGCCGCGACATGTGCCCGCACCACGCCGGCGAGCGAGCACTCGTCGGTGAGCGCGAGCGTCCGATAGCCGAGCGCCGCGGCGCGCTTCACCAGCTCTTCCGGATGCGAAGCGCCGCGAAGAAAAGTGAAGTTGGAAATGCAGTGCAGCTCGGCGTAGGCGGGGAGGGGGGAATACACGGCTTCAGGCGAAAACGCCGTGCAGATACCATCCCCCTTCGCCACGCCACTCGCGATAGATCCATACGAGCGCTTCGCTCTGCGTTCGGGCGACGAAGTAATCGCGGGCGACATCGTCGCCGTCCCACCAGCCGGACTCGATACGCTCCGGGCCGGCGAGCAGCTCGAGCGGCCCTTTGTGGTGAGGCACTGCGCCGATCTCCGCAATCCGCTTCGGGCGGTCGAGCAGCCAAAACGGGCGTTCGCCGAAGTCCAGATGCGATTGCTTGGAATCCGGCTCGCCGGCGGAGACTGCGTGTTCGGGACGATGCTCCGCCCGCAGGGCAGGTCCATATACGGCATCGGCGCCGAGCCGTGCGCGCAGCCGCTCGACCAGGTGCTCCCATTGGCCCGGCGGCTTGCCTTGCTCGAGCGCGAAGCCGAGGTTGTGACCGGCGAGCGGCACCACGTCGTCGGCTCGCAAGGAGATTTCGCGCACCGGTTCGGCGAGCGTGAAACTGGAGAGCCGCTCGCGCAGGAGCAGCGTGAAATGCTCGGCGTCGCGCGAAGGCGCGACCAGGCCGATCGCGATTTCGGTGGCGGCCCTGTCGCGATATTTGAGTCGGAGGGAGAAGCGCTGCACGCCGCCCGAACGCGCGGCGAGAAACCCGGCGAGCTGGACGATCAGCCGCCTCGCGGCGAAGAGCAGCGCCTCGGCCTGGATGACTTCGGCGGGAAGTGAGAGTGCCGCCCTGAACCGGGCCGGCGGGGCGCAAAAATTCCGCGGATCGGGAAGCCGCCCGAGCGCGCGGTCGAGTTCGTCGAGCAGCCCCTGCCCGAAGCGCCGCGCCATGCCTTCGCGCGGCAGCGCGCGCAGCTCGCCGAGCGTACGGACGCCGATCGCCTCGAACGCCGCCAGCGTTTCATCGCCGGAGCGCAGAACCTCCAGGGGTAGTGTGGCCAGCGCCGGCTCGAGCTCGGCCAACGAGCCGATGAATTTCTGCTTTCCGACCCGGGCGAACCAGAAAGCCGCGCGCGGCGTGGGGGCGCCCGCGAGCACGGAGCTCCAGCCCATTTCTGCCAACTCCCGGCGCAGGCGCTCGAGAAGCGATTCCAGGCCGCCGAAGAGCTTCAGGCTCCCTGAGACTTCGAGCAGCACGCCGTCGGGAAATTCGAGCGCCACGCCCGGTGTGAATTGCGCCGCCCACCCGGCCACGCCGAGCAGCGCTTCGGTTTCCGTCGCGGAGTCGCGCGGCGCAACGCGCAAGGCGGGCGCGAGAGCGAGCGCCGCGGCTACAGCCATGCCGGCGCGAACGCCACGTGCGAAGGCCTTGCGGTCGCAGGCAAAAACGCAGTGCCGCTCTTCGAGCGCGAAAGGCTCAGGCGTGGACGAGCCGCGCAGAAAAATCTCGAGCGGCAGCTGAGGCAACCGGATGGCGATCCACATGATGGTTTTTGCTGCGCAGGGCGGGCGGCATCGGCGGCAGCAGGATAGGGCGGGCGAGGGGGGCACCGCGGCGCTTGAGCACGCGTACCGCGAGGCCGCCGTCGCTCGTGGCTAGCGCGATCCGCAGCGGGGCGGGAGAAGACTCGCTCGCAGCTTCCGGGACTCGGAACAGAAAAGCAGGTGCGCGGCCGCCTTCGGCAGCGATTTGCAGGCGTCTCAACTCCGCGTATTTCGCGCCTTGAGGCCAAGCGAGCACCGCGCCGCAGGCATTCGAAACGAGCGCCTGCTCGGTTGCCCAGAGCGTTTCTTTCGGCGAAGCAGCGCGCACAATGACGAGGTTCGCGAGTTCGATTCCCGCCGCGGCGAGAGCCGGCGCGTAGGGCAGGTGAGGCGGCGCGATCCAGACGAGCCGCAATCCGCGCTGGGACAGTCCTGCAAGCACAGGTCCAAGCAGGCGTAGCTCGCCGATGCCTTCGTGCGCAGGCAGGATCTCGGTCAGCGCTCCGGCGGGCCAGCCCCCGCCGGGAAGCTCGGCGTCAAGCCCGGGAAATCCACAGGGAAGGGTCGGCGCGCCCGCCCGGTTCAAACCGTCGCCGCGCCAGATGTCGGGGCGATCGAGCAGTCCGGCGAAAGAGAAAGGCATGCTCGCCATGAAATCGCGGCCGGCGGGAAAGCGAGCGTCAAAGAGGCCTGCGGATCACGCCGACGCCGAGGCCTTCGATTGCAAAATCGTCCTCGCGCAGATCGACGACGATAGTTTTGAACTCGGGATTTTCAGGGAGCAGTTCGACGGTGTTGCCGCGGCGGCGCAGGCGCTTCACCGTGACCTCGTCGTGCACGCGCGCCACCACGATCTGGCCCGAGCGCGCCTCGCGCGTGCGGTGTACGGCGAGCAGATCGCCGTCGAGAATGCCGGCATCGCGCATGCTCATGCCGCGCACTTTCAGCAGGTAGTCGGCGCGCGGCTGGAACAAGGCGGGATCGACCTGGCAGTGCCGTTCGACGTGCTCCTCGGCGAGGATGGGGCTGCCCGCGGCGACGCGTCCTATGAGCGGCAACCCGGGCTCCTCGGTGAGACGGATGCCGCGCGAGGCGCCCGGGGTCAGCTCGATCGCGCCTTTCCTCTCCAGCATGCGCAGATGCTCTTCGGCGGCGTTGGGCGAGCTGTAGCGGAATGCGTTCGAGATCTCGATCCGGGTGGGCGGGAAGCCGGTCTTCTGGATGGCTTTGCGGACGAAGTTGAGGATTTTCTGCTGCTTGGGGGTGAGTTCTTCGGTCATGGGGCCTCCGTATCTGTATTTATATACAGTCTTTGCCCGCTTGGCAAGGGGCGTATAATCCGCAACCCATGGCTCAGCCCTACGAATCCGATCTCACCCGAATGATCCGCGCGCTGCTCCAGGAGAAGCCGCACATCGTCCAGGAGCAAAAAAAGGGACGGGCGCTGTGGTGGGACAGAAAGCTCGACCCCGAGGAGCTGAAGCGCAGCCGGGAATCGAGCGTCAAGCAGCAGGCCTACGTCTATCAAAACAAGATCTGATTCCGGCCTCCAGGCGTTCGCAGCGGCCTTCGCGACCTGTGTTGCGCTTTGCGGCTGCGCTCCACCCCGCGGTTCCGCTTTCAGCATGGAATCCCCGCCGCTCCCGGCGGACCCGCTGCTCGCGTCGGCTCTCGTCGGGCGCGGTGACAGCCTCGATGAGCGGGAGCGAATCGCGGAGCTCAACCAGAAACGGGATTGGGACGGGCTATTGCGCTACGCCGAAGAGCGGCAGCGCCGGGATCCCGAAGGCTCCGATTGGGGAGTGATCGCCGCCTACGCCTGGGTGCACCGCGGCGATTATCCGAAGGCAAGCTCGGCACTTTCGCGGGTCATTCAACGCAACCCGGAGGACATCGGGGCCTGGAACCTGCTCGGGGAGTCCCAACGTCAGGCAGGACAGCCGGGGCAGGCGGTTCGCACCCTGGAGCGCGCGAGCGCCATCGGCCGAACCTCCTTTGCGACGTTCTTCCTTCTTGGAGAGGCCTATCGCGATTCCAATCGGCTCGACCGCGCCGTCGCCGCGTATCGGGAGGCCGCGCGCCTGGAGCCGGATTTCGCCCGCGCCTGGTTCGAGCTGGGCGCTGCGCATGTTCGGCTGGGGGGACGCGACGAAGTGTCCGTTGCCATGGGGCGACTGGAAAAGCTCGATCCTGCGCTGGCGGTGGAGCTCAAGAAGCGCCTGGAGGCGAAGCCGCAGCATCCTTGACCCTCTGGGATGAATTGTCGCATATGTATATTATGTTAAATCACGCATAGGTCGGGCGCACTTAAGGTTACTTCTAGGACCGCATCCCTCCTCCCCTGAAAAGCCTGAAGAAGTTTCCCGTGGTGGTAGCCGCCAACTCGTTGAGCGAGATGCCTCGAAGCTGGGCCACTTCCTCCGCGACATAACGGACCAGAGCGGGTTGATTGGTTTTTCCCCGGTGAGGGGCCGGGGCGAGATAAGGGGAGTCCGTTTCCACGAGCAATCGCTCCAGAGGGACCGCGCGGGCAACGTCCTTCAGGGCTCCGGCGTTCTTGAAGGTCACGATGCCCGAGAACGAGATATGGAAACCTAGGGCGATCGCCGCGTCGGCCACCGCCTGCGACTCGGTGAAACAGTGCATCACCCCCCCTACTTCGGCCGCGCCCTCTTCCCGCATGATTGTCAGCGTGTCCTCGGCAGCTTGGCGCGTGTGGATGACGAGCGGCTTGCCGCATTCGCGCGCGGCGCGTATGTGGGCACGAAAGCGCTCGCGCTGCCACGCGAGATCACCGCCCAGGCGGTAGTAATCGAGCCCGGTTTCTCCGATCGCGACGATCCGCGGATGGCGTGCAAGCTCGACCAGCCGCGCCGCATCCACCTCAGTGCGATCCTCATGGTCCGGATGCACGCCGACGGTCGCGAAGAAATTATCGTAAGCCTCGGCGAGCGCCAGGACCTTTGGAAATCCGTCGAGGTGGACGCTGATGCACAGTGCGTGCGTCACGCCGTTCGCGCGCATCTCTTTGCGCACCTCGTCCATCTTGCCGTCGAATTCCGGAAAATCCAGATGGCAGTGTGAATCAACCAATCCCGGAGCCGGACTCGTTTTGTCGCTCACGGGCGCGCGACCAGCCGCTGATACTGCAGCAGCAGGTCCTCAACAAACAGCTTCGCGTTGAGCGGGTGCCGGGCGAGCGCCCGGGCCTGCGCCAGCCGGCGCAGGTAAGCGGCGATGTCCGCAGGGTCGCAGTGACGTGCCGTATCTGCAATCGCTTCTTCATGGTTGAGGCTATACCGTACCCGACCCGCGACTCGGGCGAGCAGCAGATCGTAGCTCCAGCGCTGCAGCCACCCGACCAGATCCCACAGCTGAACGCGCAGAACCGTCTCGGCGAGAGCGATCGGATCGAAGCCCGGATTTCCAAGATTCTCGATGAAGCGCAGGCGATCGACGTCCGTGTCGGCCGCTTTGAGCGCGGCAAGGGGTGCGCCTCCGGCGCCGGCGAGCGTCACCTCGGGTTGCCCCAGACCCTGCTCCTTCAGCCAGCCCAGGACCGCCTCCGACGGCGGAAACGGCAACGCAAACCTCAGGCAGCGGCTTCGCACCGTCGCGAGCAAGCGCTCGGGCTGCGTGGTGACGAGAAGAAAAACTGTAGCAGGTGGAGGTTCCTCCAGGTTTTTCAGCAACGCGTTTTGCGTATTCGCGTTCATTGCTTCTGCAGGATAGACCAGGATGACGCGCAGGCCCCCGCGATGCGTTCCGACCGCGAGGAAGTCGGCGAGCTCCCGTACCTGCTCGATGCGGATCTGCTCGCTCTTCTTCTTCACGGGTTCCGTACCCTCCTCCTGGGATTCGGGCGCCATGCTCTCGGGCACGATCAGTCTGAAGTCGGGGTGATTGCCAAGCGAAAACCAGTTGCAGGCGCGGCAAGCGCCGCATGGTCGCTCGCCCGGTTGGGGACTCTCGCACAGCAGCGATTGAGCGCACGCTTGAGCAAATTCGAATTCGCCCATGCCCTCCCCGCTCTGTATCAAGATCGCGTGGGGCAATCGCTCCCGCAGCCGAGTCCAATCCTTCCAAGGTCGTTCTTGCCACTTGAATATCATTGGTTTAACATATGGTTGACACTATATCCTCAACATCTTTCTTAACTTCGGGCAGGGACCTGCCGGACTGGACCACTCTCATGCGGCGAGGTTCAGCCGCAGCGCGCGCTAGATACGCAGCCCGAACGCGTTCGAAAAATGCCTTGTTCTCGAGCTCGAAGCGATCGCCCCGGTCCTTCGCAAGCCGCGTCACCGCGACCTCGACCGGCGCGTCGAAAACGAGAGTCAGGTCGGGCTGCAGCCCTGCGTGAACCCAACGCTCGAGCGCCGCGATCCGATCCCTCGCGATTCCACGCCCTGCGCCTTGATACGCATAGGTAGCGTCGGTAAAGCGTTCGGAAACGACCCAGCTCCCCGCGGCGAGCGCGGGCGCAATCACCTGCGCGATGTGCTCGCGGCGCGCTGCAAACATCAAAAGGGCCTCGGTGTCGATATCCATCGTCTGGGAGAGCAGGAGCGCGCGCAGTTTTTCGCCGAGCGGAGTGCCGCCCGGCTCGCGCGTGAGCACGATGTCTTTTCCGCGCCCGCGCAGGAAATCGGCCACGGCGCCGACGTGCGTGCTCTTACCCGAACCGTCGATGCCTTCCAGGGTGATGAACTTGCCGCGGCTCATCGACCCGCGCGCCGGCGTGCGCCGGGTATTTGATATTTGGCGACCGCGCGGTTGTGCTCGACGAGCGTGCGGGAGAACTCGCTCGTTCCATCCCCGCGGGACACGAAATACAGCGCGTCGGTCTGAGCGGGATGCATCACGGCTGCGAGCGACGCGAGTCCCGGCATCGCGATCGGATGCGGCGGCAGACCCAGCCGCGTATAGGTGTTGAAGGGCGTGTCCG
>WNGG01023738.1_pt1 | contig 12860 bp, 15 predicted proteins | sample 5400661 | NCBI WGS metagenome assembly WNGG01 (sample SAMN13153372, study PRJNA577476) | soil metagenome | isolation source: 100 cm soil or saprolite under Garry oak tree replicate 1 | place: USA:California | collected 2016-06-15 | reverse complement strand
CGGCGAGCCATATGCAATCAGCAACGCAGCCGGTTACGCCAGATGGTAGTGGCTCAGTTTGGTCGATTGAAGAAATGATCGCTCTTTTGCGGAAATAGCCGATATTTGCCGTATTGACGCGCTTGCCAAACACATCCGAGAGCGACTTGAATCAAGGGCGTCTTGCACTGTCTTTGAAACCAGCTTAGCGCGAGTGTGGCCGGTGAGACTGGCAGCCGATCCAAAACGCGAAGAGCGGATCCACGCTTTCGCAAAGTCAAACGGCTGGGCTGCGACAATTCACGACCTTGGTACCCGTGTTGTCTTCAAGAAGCTGGTGGCGTCTTCAAACTGAGCCACTACCCGCCAGATTCTTCAGCCGCTGACATCATGCTGTGATTCGCATTTACGATGATACTGGCAACGTGATCGAAACACACCAGCAAACGGGCGATTTCAAAGAGTGGTAGCCTTACCTCACCTAATCGGGCGTGAGCGTATTGACTACAGTGTGCACGGCTCTTCTTGTGCCCTTCACCACGCTGTGCCCGACATTCTTGACCGTCTGCGCAGTGCTCTTCGCCACATTGGCTGCCGTATGGACGGGGCCTGCCTGAACGCTGCCAATGGAGACGGAGACGGCGAGAATGATCGAAAAGAACGCTTTCATGGTACTTAAGTATCGTTGCTGATAGCTCGTGTGCGTTTATCCTACTGTCGTCGCGACTGCGCGGCGGATCGCCGCTTCAATCCGCACGCACAACGAAGGGCTTTCCGTCGTCGCGATGCGCCTCTGCAACGAAGATTGATCCGGCCGCGAAGATCCACGGCTGCGACACACCCCCAACTCCATCCGGCTTTGCTGAGAGTGTCAGCAATGATTTCCCAGTACTTCACACGCGGCACGTAATGCTCAATCCTGTGTGAGTATTAAAGAAGATTTTCCGGCTTGTCCGAAAGATGCACTGAATAATTCGCGCTTTTGATTGTCGAGAACGCGCAAGCCAGATCCAATTTCTTGCTTGGCGAAATTGCGATTTTCGATTTTTCCACCCGCTGAGCGAGGAAGCGGCGTCGAATTTGCCAATGATTCCGCCTCAGTTGCCAATTGTGTCACCAGACCCTCGTCTTTTTTTGCCGTCGCTGGGAACCACAACAGCCCCCGCATTCGATTGTACTAATAAAGGGAGACGCGCAGTCTCAGTGCGTCGTGGAACTCCTTAGCAGGAGCTTCCATCGCCCAAGAAGAAAAAACAAAAAGGGACAGACAAGAAGAAAGGGAAAACAATGAAAAAGCTTCTCTTAATGGTATTGGTGGCAAGTGGATTGGCTTTCGTTCCCGTGCAGAGTTCTGACGCTCAAATCTACGTCGGAATTCCAGGAATTGCAGGAGTCGGGATTGGCGGCGGCTATTATGGCTATCCGGCGTACTCTTACTCTGGATATTATCCCTACGGATATTACAGGCCGTACTACTATTCTCGGCCATATTATTCGTCCTATTATTCCGGCCCTTCATATTACTGGTACAACGGGCATCGAGTTTACTATCGCCACCATCGCCATCATCATTACTACCACAGCTATTAACGCTGAAATAATGATGTAAGAATCAGCTAGCTGGCTCGGAAGCAATTCCGAGTCAGTTCGTTTTTGAGGGTTAGCGAAGCGTTATCCGATTTGCTTCGATACCAGCGCCGACATCAGAGATCAGAGTGTCGATCTTGTATTTGACTCGGCGATGTGCGGCGTTTCCGAAAGAAATCCTGAAGAATAGCCGCGCATTCCCTTTCTAGAACGCCCGATGTGATCTCGCACTGGTGATTCAGAGAGGGCAACTGAAGGAGATTTATGATGCTTCCAACCGCGCCAGCGCGCAGGTCAGCGCAGCCGAAGATGATCCGACGGATTCGAACGTGGACAAGCGCACCAGCGCACATCGGACATGGCTCCTTTGTAACGTAAAGGTCGCAGTCAGTTAGCCGCCAATCGCCCACCGCGGCTTCGGCTTGCGTCAGCGCCAGCATTTCGGCGTGCGCAGTCGCGTCCTTGAGCAACTCAACCTGGTTATAGGCACGTCCAATGATTTTTCCTCCTCGAACGACAACTGCGCCAATAGGCACTTCATCGGCATCGTACGCTTTCTTTGCCTGTCGCAACGCTTCGCGCATGAAATTCTTGTCGGTTGGGATTTCAATCACTGTTTGAGTTGTAGTTGTAGCCACGGCGCTCTGTCGCCGTGTTTCTCTGTGCTCCTGGACAGATCGCGAAGCATTTGGAAGATGCTGCTAAAAGAGCAATTTGCTATTGAATCTAAAATGGCGCTCTGTCGCCATGCTTCTCTGCGCGCCTCGGCACAGCGAGGCGGCTACAACAGATGCATCATCATAACATACATCCACCTGGATGTCCGCTGGCGAAGCAACTGTAATCAATGAAAAAAATATTTTTGTTTCTCGCGATATTATCTCTCGCGCTGATGAAGGCCGGTGCCGCTGAACAGGACACCGTGAATCATTGCGCCGCGATCATACGCGAATTTCGGCAAATACCCGAGAGAGCAATTCCAAGAGACGTGCTCCGGCATGCACGAGGACTCGCGATCATGAGTGTGTTTAAGGCCGGATTCATTTTTAGCGGCAAAGGCGGTCAGGGCGTCGTCGTCGCTCGCACGCGCCATGGCTGGTCCGGCCCATCATTTATCGCCACAGGCGGTGCGGGATGGGGCCTTCAAATCGGGGCGCAAGTGACCGATTTCGTGATTGTCCTTAACAATGACGCTGCCGTGCGAGCATTTTCTCGCGGAGGGAATGTGACAATTGGCGGGGATGTCAGTGCCGCGGCAGGCCCAGTGGGTCGCACAGCAGAAGGTGCGGTCACGCCGGCAGCTGCCGTTTACACCTACAGCAAGAGCAAAGGCCTCTTTGCGGGCGTGTCCCTCGAGGGCGCGGTGATTGGAAGGCAAAGGGATTCGAATTTTCGCTACTATGGCCGACCGGTCAGGGCCGATGAGATTCTAAGTGGGATCACACCTTCGCCGCCGGGTGCTGCACCGTTGCATCACGCGCTAGGGCGCTAAAGACGGCTAGTTCGACGCCAAGCAAGCAATTTACCAGGCGACTGCGGGTGGCGGGTCAGCAAATCCGAAGTGATGAAGCGCTTTATTCCCGCCTTCGGAAGCTTCAGGTGGCAAGTAGCGAAGTTAGTGTGCTGTAGTGGCACGTCTCCCTTGGCCAGCCGCAGCCTGGCGAGGGCTGCTCACGCGTAAGTTACAAAAAACACGCGCGGTCGCCGCGGCGACCGCCTCTACATCCCCAAACGGAACGCTTGCCCAGAAAAATTTCTTCGGCATATAAGTGGCTGCTCATGGAAAACAATATCGAATCGCATCTCGTCGAGAAGCGCGTTTTCAAACCGTCCAAAGATTTCGCGAAGAAGGCTCGTATTAAAAGCCTCGGTCAATATCAGCGGATGTATCGGGAATCGATCGAACAACCGAACAAATTCTGGGCACGCGAAGCGAATGAACTTCTTTGGCGCGCGCCGTGGAAAAAAGTTCTCGAGTGGAAAGCGCCGTTGGCGAAGTGGTTTGCCGGCGGGAAACTCAATGTCTCGGAAAATTGTCTGGACCGACATCTGACCGGGCCGCGCCGGAACAAGGCAGCAATTATCTGGGAAGGCGAACCGGGCGACAAACGCACGCTCACTTATCAGCAACTGCATCGCGAAGTTTGCCGATTCGCAAATGTTCTGAAACGGAACAAGGTCAAAAAGGGCGATCGCGTCATCATTTATCTGCCGAATATTCCTGAGACTGCTATTGCCATGCTGGCCTGCGCGCGGATTGGCGCCGTGCATTCGGTCGTCTTCGGCGGATTTAGCTCCGACAGTATTCGTGATCGCATTGCCGACAGCGGCGCAGTTGCCGTAGTGACGGCCGATGGCGGATATCGCCGCGGCGGAATTGTATCACTAAAGAAAAACGTCGATGACGCGCTGCGTGGCGGCACATCGATCAGACGGGTAATCGTTTTTCGCCGCGCTGGAAACGAAATTCACATGGAGGAAGGCCGCGATCATTGGTGGCATCAGGAGCTGGAGTATGTCGATGCACATTGTCCGCCAGCTTCGCTCGATAGCGAGCATCCGCTCTACCTCCTCTATACGAGTGGCTCTACCGCCAAACCGAAAGGAATTTTACATACGACTGGCGGTTACCTCGTCGGCGTTTACTCGACCATGAAATACGTCTTCGACATCCGCGATGAAGACATTTTTTGGTGTACAGCCGATGTTGGCTGGGTCACGGGCCATAGTTACATCGTTTACGGCCCGCTGGCGAATGGTGCGACGACCGTCATGTACGAGGGAGCACCAAACTGGCCGGAGCCCGATCGATTCTGGAAAATCATTGAAGAATATCGTGTCAACATTCTCTACACGGCCCCGACGGCGATCCGTGCGTTCATTCGCTGGGGCGACCAATGGGTGGCGAAACACGATCTCTCATCGCTTCGCCTCATTGGGACAGTCGGCGAACCTATCAATCCTGAGGCGTGGATGTGGTATCACAAGAACATCGGTGGGGGCCGTTGCCCAATTGTCGATACGTGGTGGCAAACGGAGACCGGGTCGATTCTGATTACGCCTCTTCCGGGTGCAATTCCGACCAAACCAGGCAGCGCAACGCTTCCTTTTTTCGGAGTCGATCCAATTATCGTTGATGAAAAGGGACAAGAAGTCGGACCGAATATTGGCGGCAAATTGATCATACGCCGGCCCTGGCCGGCGATGTTGCGCACGATTTACGGCGATAAGGAGCGCTACAAAAAACAATATTGGAGCGAGTTCCCAGGAAATTATCTCACGGGCGACGGAGCGCGCCGTGATGAGGACGGTTACTTCTGGATCGTTGGCCGGATTGACGACGTCCTGAACGTTGCCGGGCACAGGCTGGGCACATCGGAAATCGAAAGCGCGCTTGTCAGTCATCCGCGAGTCGCTGAGGCAGCCGTGGTCCCCAGGCCAGATGAGTTGAAGGGGCAAGGCGTCGTCGCCTTTGTCACGCTGAAAACAGGAGTCGATCCCACCCGCGGGCTGAAAGATGAATTGCGCGATCACGTGGGCGCACACATCGGCGCTATCGCCAAGCCTGACGAGGTTCGTTTTGCCGAAGCATTGCCCAAGACGCGCAGCGGCAAGATTATGCGGCGGCTTCTGAAGGAAATCGCAAGCGGCGCGAAAGTCACCGGAGATACGACGACGCTGGAAGATTTCAGCGTACTGGCCAAGCTGGCAGCGCCGGAAGAGTAAGGCTGGTCCAGCGCGCCTGCATCGTCACGCTTCTTGACCAAGTTGCGTCTGCCCTGCTAAGCCGATGCGGTGAAACGGCTCCTTTGGCTCGATATTTCAAAGGGACTGGCGATCCTCTGGGTCGTATACTTTCACTTTTACAGAACCTACTTCGAGCACGGTAGGCTTCCGCAAGCTGATTGGAGTGGGCTCGCCGCCAGCGCTCAGACTATCCTGGGAGTCGCATGGTTGAAAGTGTCCGAACTCGCTTTGCACGCCGTGGGGGTTTTTCTCATCCTAAGCGGCTGGGCACTCATGCGATCCACCATCCGCCGGGCCGAATCAGGCGCAGTCGCCTGGGGTGCGTGGTATCGCGCACGGTTCCTGCGGCTTTATCCCATGTACTGGGTCGCGCATTTGGTATATTTGGTCTCACCTTTCATTGCGCGCCTGGAACCGGTGGATGACCGCATCATCTTGAGCCTGCTCGGGCTGCGCTTCATCGATATCCAGATGAATCTCATGTACCTCAACGCGGCATGGTGGTATTTCTCCATGCTGATCCAGTTCGTTTTTATTTTTCCTCTCCTCTTTTGGGCAGCACGTCGGCTTGGGCCATGGTTGTTTTTACTAATCGCGTGCGGCGCAGGATTTTTCACTCGCTATATCTTCCTCGTGGCTTGGCCACAAAATGGTTTGTGGACACTCGGTGGGTTCGCAGTGTGTCGTTTGCCGGAGTTCGCGCTCGGCATGGTACTGGCAATGTGGCATAATCAATCGAGCACGCGCGTGGAATGGTTTCTTCTTCGCGGCGCTGGATTCATCGTCGGCCTACTCTTGTATCCCGCGGCATTATGGCTGTACCACAACGCCACTACCTACGTCTTCGTCGATTTCGCCACCGGCGCATGCTGCATGCTAGAGATTATTGGGATCGCCGGAGCCATTTCGCTGTTCCAAGGGCCAGCCAAACTGTTCGGCCTTGTCGGCGTTTATTCTTACGGTTTGTATCTGATTCACCAACCGTACGTCATCTGGCTCGGACTGCTCTATTGATCACCATCCCGACGCTGGCTGTTCTTAGTGCATGGGGAATGCTCTTGGAAAAATCGACCAATACGCTGGTGAAAAAACTCTTTTCATCAAAGAAGCCAACGCACGCCTAGACTCGCTTCTTCTCCTTCTCTTCCAAGAGAACTCGCAATTCCGCGAGCGCTTCATGGACTCTCGCTCTGCCCACCACTTCTTTGATGCGAATGAGCGTCGGAAGATCGATACATTTGAATCGGACTCCGAAAGCATCGACATCGAATGAATGCGCCAGCAAATCCTGGTAAGTCTCACCACCGGCCACTGCGCCGAAGAGATCGACGTCACCGAGACGTGTTGTGAGAGTAAAATTCAAGCCGCTGCGGATCGTCTTGGCGTCCCACGAGAATGGCAGGTTCAGCGGAGCATCGCGGAGATTTGGGCCATGCACCGCCAGCGCAGCAGCGAGGCGCTCAATGTTTTTATGTGCGCGCGAATAAACAGATCGACATCGAAGGTGACGCGCGCAGAACCGTGCAGAATCGCCGCCATTCGACCGATGAGGATGAAATCAACCTTTGCCCTGACCAGCGGAGGAATGATCTGCCCGAGATCAACAGCCATCGCGATTCCGTCTCAGCTTTTTGCCGGCGCGCCGCAGCTCTTCAACCATTTGCAACGTGCGTAAATGCTTTTGCGCGCGTTGCTCGAAAGTCAGTTTGAGGTTTTCGCGCAGCAATGTGCGATCAACGTCGCGCATGTGATTGCGCACGATGTCGATTTTCGCAGCAGTGCCTTTCATCCCCAGAAAAATAACACACCGTGGCGGATGTAGCTACACGTCCGCCGCGCTGACCTTCGGCAGACCAAGACCAAACGCACTCGGCAAAACGATATGGATTCGTCATGGCTCGTGTTTCAGGCTTGGAGAAAAAGCAGGCACCGTGGCATGTGCGCTGGTTCTATGGAGTCATGCGCAAAATGTTCGGAAAAGATCTTACGCCCGCGAAAGTGCAGATGCGTTTGCCCGGGCTGGTGTGGGGCGGCGTCGCCATGGAAGCCGCCCTCGGCTGCAAACGACTTGTCTCATTGCGTTACATTCAATTGGGAAAAGTGCGCGCCGCGGCGCGCATCGGTTGTCCATTCTGAATAGACGTCAATTCTGCCGTGGCAGAAAAGCCGGCCTCAGCGATGAAAAGCTGCTCGCCGCTCTTGGCGACGACAGGACGCCCTTTAATGACGCGGAGCGACTGGTCATTGAACTGGCTGATGCCGTGACAGAGACGCCAGCGAACGTTTCCGATGATTTGTACGCGCGGTTGCGCAACCAATTTTCCGAGGAACAACTGATGCAATTGGGCGCGCAAATCGCGTTTGAGAATTATCGCGCACGTTGGAACCGCATTTTCAACGTCGAAAGCGATAATCTTTACCAAGGAACGACGGCTTCCCTGCCGTCGAGAGGCCACGACGACTAGGAAGTCGTCGTTCCTTGAAGCTTCGTCTTGATTTCCTCGACAAGCTCCTGTGGAGGTCGGCCCAACTGGATCGTGATTGCGTCTTCGTCGGGATCGGGTTCTTCCAAGTCATCGAATTGGCTTCGCAGCAACGCAGGATTCATGAAATGACCGTGCCGATGGCGTAGTTGCTCGGCCACGAGCGCATAATCGCCGCGAAGAAACACCAGCTTCACTTCTTCACTGACACGAAGATGCTCCCGATACGCTCGTTTCAATGCCGAGCACGCCAGCACAGCGTTTTCACCCCTGGCGATACAGCGCGTAATCAACTCGCGCAAACTCTCCAGCCACGGCCATCGATCTTCGTCCGTCAGTGGATGACCGCTGTGCATCTTCTCGATATTTGCTGCCGGATGAAATTCGTCAGCTTCAAGAAAATGCCAGCCCAGTTCTCGCGCGAGCAGTTGGCCCACTGTGGTTTTGCCAGCACCAGAGACTCCATAGATGATCACGATCACGGCAAATCAATCTGCCTGCGCCTGCCGATTTTCTCTACGACGAACGCAATAAGAACAAAGAGCGTGTAGAAAATCCAAACGCCTATGGCCGTGGCCTTATCGGTCAATGGCGTGCGTGGCACATACGTGTCGCCGATCTGGACGACAACGAGAGCGATTCCGAAGACGATTACGGCTTTTCTGCGAGCTGCCGCCATTACATTGCGTGCCAGATAAAGGATGATCCCGCCGGCCAGCACAGCGATTTCCAATGCAAACTCCGGGTCGCGATAATTCCACATGCCAAAACCGACTTTCCATGTGTTGTCGTAGATCGGGAGATCGCGAGGATGCGCAATGAGGTCGAGAATCCAGTGCGAAAACACAGCAAGGCCGACGATCAACGCGGCAGACTTTCTGTACTGGCAGCCGTGTCGGCTGCAAAATGTCCCGTAAGCGAGAGCCGCAACGCCTGACCACGCGACCGCCGCGATCAGACTGTGCGAATACGGATGAAAATAGGAGTCGAGCATGCTGCCTGCCGTGAAACCTTTGATGACGCGCAGCTTTTCAATCCCAAGCAAAACCAGCGTCGCCCAGATGTAATCAAGAAATTGGACGGCGACGAACAAGACCCAGAGCGGGACTCTGTTTCGCTCCGTCTTAGCTGCGAAAGCGATGCTGTAATGGCCAACGAACACGAGTGTTTATTTCTGATTTCCAGAGACCCATCTCATAGGTACCTCTGTCATGTCGAGCGAAGTCGAGACATCTCTCGCTATCACAATTCAATGGCCCGCACTGCATAAAAAGTTAGAGATTCCTCGACTCCGCTCGGAATGACATTAACCCGAAGAGCTTGCCAAAGCCGACCGAGCACAACACTCTGCGGCCATGCATGACCCCGAGGATCGCAGCTTCTTTGGGCATCCGCGCGGTCTCGGCTACATCGCGTTCACTGAAGCCTGGGAACGTTTTTCTTACTACGGCATGCAGTCGCTGCTCGTTCTTTACATGGTTCACCGGTTACTGCATCCCGGTCACATCGAGCACATCGCCGGATTCGTTCCATTTCGGCATCTGCTCGAGATTGTGTATCGCGGGCCTCTCGCGGTGCAGCCGCTCGCCTCTGCCATTTTCGGTCTCTATACCGGTCTGGTTTATCTCACGCCGATCGCTGGCGGATTGTTAGCGGATCGTGTTCTGGGTCGCACCCGCACGATCACGATCGGCGCGTTACTGACGATCTATGCGACGGGCGACAATCGCCGCGCCGACGCATTCCAGATCTACTACATCTTCATTAACGCCGGTGTCATCATCTCCCCACTCATCGCTGGCACGCTTGGTGAAGTTTACGGCTGGCACTGGGGCTTCGGCGCGGCCGGAGTCGGCATGTTAATCGGTCTCACAATTTATCTGTCCGGGCGCAAATGGCTTCCTCCCGATTCGCCCATTGTGGAAAAAAGTGAAAGCGCACCAAAACCTCGCCTGACTCATCGCGAACGAATGGCAGTCGTTGCGCTGCTTCTCCTTCTACCCGTGCTCACTATGGCGATAATTGGTAATCAACAAATCTTCAACGCTTATCTCGTCTGGGCAGAACGGAACGCCAATCTCATTTTCTTCGGCAAAAAAATGCCCACGACATGGCTGATCACGCTCGACTCGATTGTATCGGTAAGTTTCCTCGCCGGCTCGGTCGTGTTTTGGCGGCTCTGGTCGAAAAAATTTCCAGAACCTCCCGAAATCACCAAGATCGGCATCGGCAGCCTCGTAGCCGTGACCGGATTCATTTCGCTCGCCATCGGCGCAGCGATTGCCGTACGTGCGGGAGGAAGAGTTTCAATGGGCTGGCTCGTCACCTTTCACGTCCTCAACAGCATCGGATTCGCGAACATCTTTCCAGTTTCGCTCGCGCTTTACGCGCGCGTGGCACCAGCCGCATTGTCCGCCACTATCATCGGCATCTATTACCTGGCGTTCTTCGCTGCGAACAATCTCGTCGGCACCATCGGCGGTCTTTTGGAAAAAATGGCGGCCACACACTTCTGGCTTTTACATTCCGCCTTATGCGGCACAGCCGGCATCATCTTCCTACTCGCTGGCCGCTTCTTCGGCAATCTGCTTGCACCGACCGATAACGCGAGCAGGAAAATAGACCACTGACGAGTCACTGCTGATCTCTGACTTTGAACGTTGGGAGTTCGGTGTGGGCGTTGGACGTTTTCTTCGGCAGCCACTGTAGGGAACGCTGCTAGCGCCTCAGGGGGGAGCAGTCTGCTTCCCCTACAGAATCCTACGTGATCGCTGCGAGCCTCACTGGCAGCCGTCGCGCGCTCCAGTCGCCGCGGCGCTCTTCAAAAACGCCGGCGATTTCATAACCGCAAGATCGGCAGCGGCTGTTTTCGAGATTCCATTCGCCCAGCTCGTACCAATCGCGCTCGATAAGCAACTCGCCGCAACCTGGACAACACGTGCTGCCGCCTTCGCGATCGTGCACGTTGCCCGTGTAAACGTAGTGCAAGCCTTTCGAGCGTGCGATCTCGCGGGCACGCGTGAGTGTCGCCGTAGACGTGTGCGGTTTGTCGAGCATCTTGAAATCGGGATGGAAGGCTGTGAAGTGCCAGGGCACATTCGGGCCCAGATTTTCCGCGAACCACTCGGACGCCCGATGCAGCTCTGCGTCGCTATCGTTCTCGCCCGGAATCAGAAGCGTCGTGACCTCAAACCAGACATTCGTCTCGTGCCGGAGATATTTGAGCGTATCGAGCACTGGCTGAAGCTGCGCAAAGCAAAGCCGATGATAGAACGCATCAGTGAATGCTTTCAAATCGACATTCGCCGCGTCCATGTGCTGATAAAATTCTGCACGCGCATCATCAGAGATGTAACCGGCCGTAACTGCCACGGCTTTGATCCCGCGCTCGCGGCACGCGTCCGCAACATCGACCGCGTACTCGGCAAAGATCACCGGATCGTTGTAAGTAAACGCGACAGATCGACAGCCGAGCCGTTCCGCTGCGAGCGCGATTTGCTCCGGCGACGCGGCATCGGCGAGTTTGTCCCACTCACGCGCCTTGGAAATGTCCCAGTTCTGACAAAACCGGCAACCGAGATTGCAACCGGCCGTACCAAACGAGAGCACACTCGTTCCCGGCAGAAAATGGTTCAACGGCTTCTTTTCAATCGGATCGACGCAAAACCCGCTGCTCCGGCCATAAGTCGTCAGCACCATTCGATCGCCCAAGCGTTGCCGAACGAAACAGAATCCGCGCTGGCCCTCGTTCACCTTGCAAAATCGCGGACAAAGCCGGCACTCAATACGCCCGTCCGGCAACATCATCCACCAGCGAGCCGCGTAATCAGATTGCGTCAGCCCTGCAACCATTTGTCTGCAATATCGCTCAGAAAATCAGACCTTGCACGCCACACGCAAGACTCAAAGAGGAGGAATAGAAGATGACGAAGAAAACAAACGTCGGGGTGAACCTTCTTCCTTGGCTCAATTTTCGATTGAAATCTCAACGCGTTTTCCACGAACTAGCGATTCGCTCGAGAAATCTGGGTTTTTCATAACTGTAGGCCAACAGTTAAGGTTGGCTGTTTTTGGCTTTATCGCTTTTCCTTGAGGATTATCCTAGCAGCGTGAGCGGCGAGCGAACCGGCAGCGCATCGGAGGTGACGCAGCGTGAGTTTGCCATCGGACAAAGACTCTTCGGCCGTTTCACGCTCATTAAGATTTTGGGCAGAGGCGGAATGGGAGTTGTCTGGCTGGCGCACGATGAAGAACTGGAGCGCGATGTGGCGCTCAAATTTCTACCCGACTTGATCATTCACGATGCTGCCGTGCTGAGCGATCTCAAGCGCGAGACCAGACGTTGCCTGGAACTCACCCACAAGAACATCGTCCGCATTTACGACTTCGTGCACGACGAACGCTCGGGCTGCATTTCGATGGAATACATCGATGGCGACACGCTTTCGAATTTGCGCTGCGATAAAGAGCGAAAAGTCTTTGAGACAGCGGAACTGACCGATTGGATGAGCCAGCTCTGCGATGCGCTCGACTACGCGCACAACTACGCGCACATCATCCATCGCGATCTCAAGCCGGCAAATCTGATGGTCAATCAGCGTGGCGAGCTCAAAGTGTCCGATTTTGGGATTGCACGCAGCCTGGGCGATTCAATGAGCGTCATAACGATGGCGGGTGGCAGAAGCGGCACACTCGCTTACATGAGTCCGCAACAACTGGAGGGCGAGCGGGGCACTCATCTCGACGATATCTATTCGCTGGGCGCGAGCGTTTACGAGCTGCTCACCAGCAAACCTCCTTTTTATGTCGGTAACATCGACCGTCAGATTCGGGAGAAAATTCCCCCATCAATGACGGAGCGCCGAAAACAATTTGAGATTGAAGCCGAGCCGATTCCAGCGGTGTGGGAAGAGTGGGTGGCGGCTTGCCTGGCAAAGGATCCAGGGCGACGTCCACAGTCGGTCACCGAGATTGCCCGCAAATTGCAAGTGCCTTCACCGGAAGGGCGCCCACCGGCTATGAGACCGTTTTTCCCGCGATCGAAAAAGAGAGTTCTCCTCCTCG
>WNGG01006637.1_pt1 | contig 12860 bp, 8 predicted proteins | sample 5400661 | NCBI WGS metagenome assembly WNGG01 (sample SAMN13153372, study PRJNA577476) | soil metagenome | isolation source: 100 cm soil or saprolite under Garry oak tree replicate 1 | place: USA:California | collected 2016-06-15 | reverse complement strand
ACTGCCAACTGCTGGCCTTCTCGGGTGCTCCACAGCATGCGGAATGGGTGAGTGACGGCCAGGCGATTGAGGAGATCCTCGAGGCCACACCCGACGCCAATGTGGATACTGATCGAACGAGCCATTTTCTCGGCCAGGTGATCGACCAGTTCGAGGTGCTGCAACCGCATCTTGACCAGGTGGCCAGGGAGCGCGGCGAGGAACTGCTCGCCGCCCACCGCCGCGTGCGTGATGCCGCTCAGCAGCGTGGCGTGCGCTACCGTGTCGAACCCCAGTTGCCGCTCGACGTGCTGGGCATCTATATCTATTTGCCGACAGCATAGAGAGGACACATGCGATGCAGAGACGCCAGCACACCATCTTCAGCACGGTGCAAAGCTCAGGCGCGATTTTGCCGATGGACCTGCTCCACCGTATCGCCCTGCTTGATTCGGCCCTCGATGGACTGACCTCCGAATGCTATCACCTGCTCAAAACCGAACGGCTCAACGAGGCCATCAACCACTCCTGGAACCGCTTGCTGGGGGCGTGGACCATTTTCAAAGCTGCCAGAGCCAGGCTTCCTGAAAGAGAAACAGGAACGACACTGACGCGGGAACGCTGGCTGCTGCCGCTGTTCTCTGAACTGGGTTATGGACGCCTACCCATCGCCAAAAACGTCGAAGTTCACGACAAGAGCTACCCGATCTCCCATCTCTGGCAGCAGACGCCGATCCACCTGGTCGGCTGCGGCGTCGATGTCGATCACATGACGCGCGGGGTTGCCGGAGCAGCTCGCAGCAGCCCGCACAGCCTGGTGCAGGAATTGTTGAACCGCTCGGACAGCTACCTTTGGGGCTTTGTCTCCAACGGCCTGCGTCTGCGTCTATTGCGCGACAACGTGAGCATCACGCGCCAGGCCTATGTCGAGTTTGACCTGGAAGAGATGATGGACGGCGAAGTCTATGCCGACTTTGTGCTGCTCTGGCTGCTCTGCCACGAATCGCGGGTGGAGGCCGAATCATCTGAGGAGTGCTGGTTAGAAAAGTGGTCGCGCACGGCTCAAAAGGAGGGCACCCGTGTGCTCGACCACCTGCGCGATGGCGTTGAGCAGGCCATTACCTCCCTCGGCAGTGGCTTCCTTGCCCATCCAGCCAACGCCTCGCTGCGTGAGCGGCTCCGAGGTGGGCAACTCAGCACGCAGGATTACTATCGCCAGGTCTTGCGCATCGTCTACCGGCTGATCGTGCTCTTCGTGGCCGAGGATCGCGACCTGCTCTTCCATCCCCAGGCAGACGCCGCCGCCCGCACTCGCTATACGCTGTACTACTCGATGACCCGGCTGCGGCGGCTGGCCGCGCAGCGTATGGGCACGCGCCACTTCGATCTCTTCTCTGGGTTGCGGCTTATCATGGAGAAGCTCGGCGACGACGATAGCTACCCCGAACTCGGTCTGCCCGCCCTGAATAGCTTGCTCTTCTCGCGAGAGGCCATTGCAGACCTCACAGACGGCGAGATCGCCAATCGCGACCTGCTCGATGCCATTCGCGCGCTCGCCTTCACCAGCGATAGGCACACACGCCGCGTCGTGGACTATCGCAATCTCGGCCCAGAGGAACTGGGCAGTGTCTACGAATCGCTGCTCGAACTGCATCCTGTCTTGCATATCGATACCGCGACCTTCAAACTCGACACGGCCAGTGGACACGAGCGCAAAACGACAGGCAGCTACTACACGCCCACCAGCCTGATCACCTGCCTGCTCGACTCCGCCCTTGACCCCGTCCTCGATGAAGCCTGCAGCAAGGCCGATCCAGAGAAAGCCATCCTCAACCTCAAAGTCTGTGATCCCGCCTGCGGCAGTGGACACTTCCTCATTGCCGCCGCCCATCGCATCGCCAAGCGCTTAGCCGGCGTGCGTACAGGCGAAGAGGAGCCAACACCGGAAGCGCGGCGCAAGGCCCTGCGCGACGTCATTGGTCGCTGCATCTACGGTGTTGACCTCAACCCCATGTCTGTCGAGCTATGCAAGGTCAATTTGTGGATGGAAGCGATTGAACCGGGGAAACCTCTTTCGTTTCTCGAGCGGCACATCCAATGCGGCAACAGTCTGTTTGGTACCACCCCTGATCTGCTGGCTGATGGTATCCTAGACAGCGCCTTTGAGGCCATTGAGGGCGGCGACAGGAATATCTGCAGAGAATACAAAAGGAAGAACAGGGAGCAACGAGAGGGAAACCGCACCCTCTTTGACCCGGTGGGCACACCGTGGGAGCATCTGAGCAACCTGTCAACCAGCATGATGCACTTAGAAGAAATGGGAGATGATACCGTTGAGGATATCCATCGCAAGCAGGACTATTACAGTAGGCTGGTGCAATCCGACGACTATCTCTTTGATCGTCTCCTGGCCGATGCCTGGTGTGCTGCCTTCGTCTGGAAGAAGAATAACGAGTTTGCCTATCCCATCACCGAAGAAGTATTCCGCACCATTGAGAAGAATCCTGACAGTATCTCATCCTGGTTGCATGACGAAATTCTCCGTCTGCGCGAGCAGTACCAGTTCTTCCACTGGCATCTGGCCTTCCCTGACGTGTTCTGCGTACCAGCAGAGGGCGAACGACCGGAAAATGGGCAGGCGGGTTGGTCCGGCGGCTTCGATGTGGTGCTGGGGAATCCTCCATGGGAGAAGATTAAGATTCAGGAAAAAGAGTGGTTTGCCGAAAAGCGTCCTGATATTGCCAATACTGCCAATGCCGCGCAGCGTCGCCGTATGATCGCTGCGTTGGCAGATGAAGACCAGGCATTGTATGCTGCTTTTATGGAAGATGCGCGCCAATCGGCAGGCGAAAGCCACCTGGTACGTAACAGCGGTCGTTACCTGCTATGCGGTAGAGGCGATATTAACACCTATGCTATTTTCGCCGAAACTATGCGGCTCATTATTAGCTCTACCGGGCGTGTTGGCACCATTTTGCCGTCTGGAATTGCAACCGATGATACAAATAAGCTCTTCTTTCAGGATGTAGCTGAGACAGACGCTCTCGTGAGTTTATATGATTTTGAGAATGCTTCTGGAATTTTCCCTGGTGTCCATCGCAGCTACAAGTTTTGCTTACTCACCCTCGCTGGAAATGCCAGGTTAGTGAAAATCGGCTTCGAATTTGCCTTCTTCCTCCATGCTGTTGAGGAATTGCTAGAAAATGAGCGCCGCTTTATACTCTCTGCAGACGATATCGCTCTCATTAGTCCTAATAGCCGTACATGCCCCGTCTTTCGTTCACAACATGATGCAGACTTGACAAAGTCTATCTACCGCCGTTTACCGGTTCTCATCAAAAAGAGTCCTACTGAGGAGAATCCATGGAACGTGAAGCTCTCTACAATGTTCCACATGACCAATGATGCTGATCTGTTCCGCTCTCATGAGCAGCTGGAAGCAGATGGCTGGAATCTAATCGGCAATACGTTCTACAAGAAGGGCGATAGATGTTTGCCATTGTACGAAGGGCGGCTGGGCCACCAGTTTAACCATCGGTTCGCAAGTCAACCAAATGGACGACTGTCCGAGGTAACTATTGACCAGCTAGGGAATCCTGGCTTTTCCGTTGAACCACAATACTGGGTCTCTATAACTGAAGCCGAGCAACACCTGAAACGGTATCGAACAAAATGCAAGACTGGGCTACTAGGCTTCCGTCGCGTTGCACGAAACACTGATGAACGTACAAGTATTGCCAGTATGCTTCCTTGGGGGGCTGCTTCTTATGGGTGGATACTTGTACTTGGTCCTGATGCTCTCGATTTGCTCCTACTTCTGGGAACTTTTAATTCTTTTCCTTTCGACTATCTGCTACGAAATGCGCTTAGTCAGCCGAGTATACCTCAAGGTACCTTTGAGCAAATACCATGCCCGCCACTTGATGCTTTTACGCCCGCTGTGCGGCAAATACTACTTCCTCGACTTCTCGAACTTATCTACACAGCCTGGGATCTGGAGCCCTTCGCTAAAGACTGTGGCTATGATGGCTCACCGTTCCGCTGGGATGAGGAGCGGCGTTTCCTCCTGCGCTGCGAACTTGACGCAGCCTATTTTCACTTGTATGGTATCGAGCGGAACGATGTGGACTACATTATGGAGACTTTCCCAGTTGTGAAGCGCAAAGATGAGAAACAGTATAGTGAGTACCGGATCAAGCGGGTGATTTTGGAAATCTATGATAAGATGACACAGGCGATAGAGACGGGGGAGCCGTATCGAACACGATTGGAGCCACCGCCTGCCGATCCATCTATATCCCACCCACCGCGCATGGGGACGAAGGTGTAGGAGCATCGGCACAAAGCCATGGGAACGAAGCATGCCCAGGAAAACTCGCAGTGCTGAGTCATCTCCCAAACTAAAAAGTCGGAACGCAAGAGATAATATATCTTGCTCGAAACACTTGCTCCTCTGCAGTTGGGAGCAACTCATGCATGTATTACTCTCTTACTATCAATTTTATGGGGTCTGAACAGCAGTGCCAACACAGAAACGCGTAAGAAGCCCTATTACTCGCAGCGGCGCGCGACGCCTCGGCGATGAATACCAGGACTTGATTGCTCTTGAGATATTGGTCGACTGGCTCGAACATTCCGAGCGGTATGAATGGGTACGGGTTGAGGCCGATGATGCTGGGGCGCTTGATGACGTTGTCGCGCGCAAACATGATGGTACCGCCATCTACCGTCAAGGCAAGTTCGCCGTGCATCCTGACAATATTGGTGATCCATGGACATGGGAAAAATTCCTTAAACAGGAAACGGGAGCCAAGGGCAAGAAGTTGTCCTCGCTGTTGCAGGATTGGGCGGCATCACTGCAACAACTACTGGCACCAGGGCAGCCGGTAGTTGCAGAATTATATTCTAACCGGGATGCTGCTTACGAAATCCGCCAGGCCTCCAGGCAGGATGATGGTATCCTGCTTGACTTTGCACGGCTACCCTCAGAGGCGCGCGAGGAGATCACTGCACAATTGGGGGGCGAGGAAAGCGCCCTGCTCTTCTTGCAACACTTCCATTTCCTTTTCAACCGACCTCACCTGCCAGATCTGGAAGACGGGCTGAGGCGACGGTTCTTCAATCTTGGCGGCTCCCACCGTGGGTGGCTCTCGCTGAAAGCCGAGCTTCGTGCCTGGGTGTGCTATCGCAATCAGCCAGCGCCCGACGGATACATCCGCCTGGCAGATGTGCGGCGCGCGGCGCTCTGGGATGAGCTGGAAGGATTAGCGCAGGAGTTTGCCGTTCCGGACGATTATGTGCTGCCGCAGACCTTCATGCGAAGCTTCGCGCGGAATGTGTTGCAGGGCCACGCACAGTGCATCGTCCTGTCCGGCAGCCCCGGCATCGGCAAAAGTACCTTCATCAGCTACCTGTACCAGCGTTTCCGGGAGAAGCAGATCCCCGTTGTGCGCCACCATTACGACCTGGGTATGAGTGATCACGCCCCTGGCTTCCGCTTGGACCACCTGCGCGCAGCCACATCGCTGATGCACGACCTGGCGCGCGATCACGCTCAGGCACTCGGTTCCTTTGTAGACAAAAACCCTCGGCCTCAAGACCTGCGCACGTGGCTCTCCGCCTGCGGCGCCTATTATGCGCGCGAAGGCAAGACACTGACGGTCCTGGTGGATGGCCTGGATCATATCTGGCGCGAACGACGTTCCATCGAGGAACTGACCCGGCTTTTGGAATACCTGTTACCGCCGCCCGACGGCGTCGTGCTGGTCTTCGCGACCCAGCCAATAGATGATCGACAATTGTCTCCCATCTTACTCCGTCATGCCCCGCGCGATCGCTGGATAGAGTTGCCCCAGCTCGATCAGTCCGCGGTTGAGCAGTGGGTACGCAAGCATGTCCATGACTTTCCAGCGCAAGCGGAGCAACTGCAGTCAGCCGTGTTCATTGACCGCTTGACCAGAGCGTTGTACCGCAAGGGCCACGGCCATCCATTGTACCTGCACTACACCTTGAAGGCGATCCAGGAGCGCACCCTGGCCTTCACCGAAGAAACGATCGAGGCATTACCGGGATGCCCGCATGAAGGTATCACTTCGTACTACGCAGAACTCTGGCGCGCGCTGCTTGAAGGTAGCCGGGAAATCATGCACCTGTTCGCTGCGACCCAGTTCCCCTGGCCACCGCAGGGCATCGTCGCCTGCCTGGATCCGCAGCGCCAGCAGATTGCGCACATCCGTGACAATTTGCGGCAGGTGGCGCACCTGCTGGTACATGACGACCTGGGCCTGCGCCCATTCCACAGCAGCATCTTCGCGTTTGTCACGGACCTACCGGAGCACCAGGAGTATCGCCTGCCGCACCTCCAGAAGGCTCTCCTCTGGCTGCGGCAGGAAGCACCGGACTACTGGCGTTGGGCGTACACATGGGAGATCGACGCCGCGCTCGGCAATGACGCACCGCTGTATCAAGGCCCGGACCGCCAGTGGGTCGTTGATGCGCTCGCCGCGCGCAGGCCGAGCCGGGATATCACCGACCTGCTGCGTTCCAGTATGGAGAGGGCACTGGATCATGCCGATCTGCCACGCCTCGTCGAGCTGGCGCTGCTGCTTGATTATAGTGTCCAGGCATGCGAGCTCTATCACGACATCCGCGAGCAGTTACTCTATGCGCAACTGCAGTTGGATGATGATTCCTATCTCCGTGCATGGTTATTCGCCAAACTAGACGATGTGACCGATGGCGAACTTGTCCTGCTGGCAGAGCATGCCCTGGCACAGGGAGACCGACAGACATTCAATCACTGTAGCCATCTGGTGTTGACACGTTTGCTGCTCGCGATCGAGCAGCAGGAGGCCAGCTCCTCCTTCCCCTGGCAAGAGCGCCACGAGCCACAGCTGGCCCTGGCCGCGATGAGCGATGACGTGGGCGACATGAACCATACCCTTGATTTTGTAGCGTGGAACCGGGGGAATCCCACAATCGCGCAGGAAATCCTATCCCTGTACACTGAGCAGTTACGCATCTGGCGCAACATCGATCACCTGCGGACGCTGCTGGCCTTGCCCCTCGCAGAGAGGCAAGGAGCAGAGCAGGCATCGCGGGAAGAACCGCACCTCACGCTCGAAGAGGCTATGCTGCTGCGGCGCCATACCGCTCTCCTTGCGCTGGAAGAGGGCCTGGAGGTCGATGAACTCCTGTCCGGAGCGCCCTCCGGCGATCCGTGCGCGGGGCTCTATGCCGCCATCCGGCATCTCCCGCATTACCAACCAGGTAGGATTCCCTTGCCCGATCACCAACTGCTCGGTTTGCCATGGCATGAAGCCTATGAGCATCCGTTCGAGGTGCGCGAGTGCTTCTCGCAAGCGTTCTTCGGTTTCCTAGCCAACCATCTCTATGGGTTGGGTGAGCGCAATGGTGCCTGGCTGAGTGCATCGGGTCCGCACACCTGGGCACTGCGTTTTCTACGGGAATTGAACTCGTACGCAGCGATCGCGGCTGCCAGGATCCACGCTTGTGCGCCGATGGACTTTGGGGCCTTCTTTGTCAGCCTCAGCCGCCTCGCACCTCCCGACTACGAGGACGAGAACCGTGCTGCTTCCTCTTACTACAAAGCTGCCTGCGAGGTGGCTGTGGACATCGGACTAGACCTGCTGATCATGGCCGGGGCGGCGAGTGGAGGCGTTCCCGCGATCACCCGCGATGATCTAGCACTGGCCTTGTCCTCACCGTACTGCGACGTGGACACCTTCCTCCAGCATGCCGTTCGCCGACGACGCTCCCTGCTGGAGGACGCTGCGGTGCAATGGTTGCTCGATGACCAGGAGACGTCCATACGGGTGTCGATCGTTCCCTGCGCCGAGCGTGCCAGGCGCTATGCGCTGCTCAGCGCGCTCGCTGCTCTTCACGGTGCCACGGAGGGGGCACGGCGAACGATCGCACGCAGCGCAGAGCACCTGCTCGCGCACGCTTACCACAAGGATATGCTCTTCTACCACGTGCTCGACGCACTTCAGCGATATGCCCAGGCGGCTGCGAAGGAGACAGTGCAAGCGACCTGCTGGCCCTGGCTGGCGCAACTCGCGCCGGCGGTTGCTGCGATCCTGGGTTACACCGACGGCGACGAGACGAGAAATTTCCCGGTAGACCTCGCTGATACGCTGGCACTGGTCGCACCCGAAAAATTGGCGGCCTATTACCTATGGCAGTGCGAGCGGGGCGAGCACCGTCAGGCGTTGAGTACTCTGCACGCTTTTCTCGAACGCGCCGATCTGCGAGAACCACTCGCCCATGCCCTGGCCATGAGCGCCATTGATCAGAGGAGTCTCCATATCATCGCTCGCCGGGCGGCTCAAGGCGATGTCGGCGCACAGGACGTTCAGGCGGGCCAGCAAACTTCCCTGGGTACAGCGGCATTCGCTTTGACGACGCCCAGTGCCGATCAGCCCATGCCTGACCGGGGCGGCGCAGCGGCATTCGACCCGGCTCTGTACCCACCAGCGGCGGTGGATGCTTCTCTGGAAAATCTCCCCGGACCCATTACCGCCTGGATCGACTATTGGGCAGCCCACGGCCAAAAAAGGGAGGCGTACCGCCTCCTGGCCGAGGCAGACGCGCGCGGCGTCGATCTCGCGTGTTACGACCGGCTCTTCACACTGGCACTCGCGCTCTACGGGAAGGCAAAGGCGTACCCGTGGCTGGTCAAGGCCCACATCGAGGGCAACGGATGGAGCTGGTACCTGTCCCGACAGGGGGAGGCGGAGCAGCGGTGGCACCTGATCAAGCAGCACTACCCGGCTCGGTGGCAAGCCTTCCTGCAGGACACCCTGCTGCAGATGCCCCTCTGGCGCTCTGGCTCGTTCAGCCACATGGAGTTCCGGCGCCTCATCGAGTACTGTCTCTTCATGGGGCAGGGCGATCTCGCGCAGCGCCTCGTGGAGGAGATGGTGAAACGGTCGCTGGAGCTGGTCTCGATGCTGCCGCTCTCCATGCCGGACTGGGTAGGTGCCTCATGACCGACGCACGCATCTCGCACCAGCAAGGCCTCTCGTGGTTGCTGTCGCGGCTGACCTGGCCGGTGATTCGCGTTCGCGAGCGAGCCAGCGTCGAACTGGGGGCGCTACTGCGGCACCCTCAGTTGGGCGGACTGACCCGCAGTGCCCTGCTGCAGTGGTGTAAATCCCAACATTATTCTGGCGAAAATCCCACAATTATCCTGGTGAACAAGGGGTGCTAAAGTAGTTTGCTCACCAGGATAATTGTGGTAAAGGGACCAGTTTAATGTTGGGATCTACAATCTTGCGTTCGATCTCATCTATCTTCGCTTCCGCTTGCCTTTTCACATCAGCGCAGGTCGATGTCGGCTCCACACGGCATCCGTGAGCAGTTCATGGATCTCTTTGAGGAAAAATCCTCTTTCCTTGGCTCGCCGAATAAACTGGATACGTTTGATGACATCTAGTGGATAGTGCCAATAGCCGGAGTCTGGACGGGTGGGTTGGTCAAGTAAACCCTCTCGCTCATAGAAGCGCACGGTTTCCACTCCAACCCCTGCAAGTCGGGACCCACTCTCCATCGTGGCAAAAATGACCTGGAAGAGCAAGATTACAACAGGCAAAATAGGATCAACCTTGCCCTCTTTAGGACATATAATAAAGCAAGCAATGAGGTATTCAACACATAGCATTCAGAAACGGGAGGCAACATACATGACCCGGAACCCAGAAGAGGTCCCGATCCACGGCTCAGTACAACATCTGAACCCTGAGACTCTGCATAAAAATCCTGCTTTTACACAGGTGATCAACGTCACAGGACCGGCAAGAACGATCTACATTGGCGGGCAAGATGCTCTTGATGCCCATGGCAATATCGTAGGGAAGGGAGACATAGCAGCTCAGACGCAACAGGTCCTGATAAACTTGCGCAATGCTCTCGCCGCAGCTTCCGCCAAGCCGGAGCATATCATCAAATGGAATGTCTACCTGGTGCAGGGACAATCATTGCAGGCGGGCTTTACGGCCTTCCAGCAGTTCTGGGGATACCAGCCAGACCCACCCACCATCACTGGCATCTACGTCTGGGGGCTGGCACACCCGGATTTTCTTGTGGAGATGGATGCCATTGCCGTCGTCCCGCTCTAGCTCCAGGTGTAGATCCCAACATTAAACTGGTCTCTTTACAACAATTATCCTGGTGAGCAAACTACTTTAGCACCCCTTGTTCACCAGGATAATTGTGGGATTTTCGCCAGAATAATGTTGGGATTTACAACCACAGCCTGCACAAACTCCTCGCGCTACCATCGGAGACGCTCGTCCTGCCAGGGCACGCGAGCCAGCCCGTGCCATTCGATGGCGAGCCGATTGGCGCACGGCTTGCCGAGATCGACGAGCAGGTCGGCCTCCTGCACGCGACGCGGACGGTGTTTGTCGAGACCCTGTTGCAACGGATTCCTCCGACCCCGCCCAACTACGAACGGATCGTCACGCTCAACGAAGCGGGTCTGGTGCCAGATCACGATGTCACCGAGCTAGAAGCAGGAGCCAACCGCTGTGCCATCTCTTGATGGAACATTCCTTCCTTCTCACTACGAACAATGGAGAGCAAGGAACCGCTACTGGAAGGAGGTCACAATGAGTGACAATGTACCGGCAGAACCCGGTCTTGACCTGGATCGCTTGCGTCAAGCCATCCAGGAAGAATACGCCGCGGTTGCACGAGATCCTGGTCGCGGCTATCACTTCCACACCGGCCGTCCACTCGCCAACCTGCTTGGCTACCACGATGACTGGTTGGCAGGTCTTCCCGAGGGCTCGATCGCGTCTTTCGCCGGTACGGGCAACCCCTTTCGCATCGGCCAACTCCGGCCCGGTGAGCGGGTCGTCGATATCGGCAGTGGTGCTGGCCTCGATAGCCTGATCGCGGCGAAGATGGTCGGTCCATCCGGACAGGTCATCGGAATCGATATGACAAGGGCGATGCTCGAAATGGCGAGGAAGAGTGCTCTCGAAGCCGGGGCAGACCATGTGGAGTTCCGCGAAGGACTGGCCGAGTCGTTACCCGCGCCTTCCGGCTGGGCCGATGTGGTCATTTCCAACGGCGTCCTCAACCTGCTGCCAGACAAACTCGCGGCCTTGCAAGAGATGGCTCGGGTGCTCAAACCCACAGGTCGCCTCCAGATCGGGGATATCCTGGTGCAGCAGGCGGTGCCAGCGGACGCGAAACAGCAGATCGATCTGTGGACGGGCTGAATTGCCGGTGCTCTGCTGGAAGCAGAACTGAAAGCCACGGTCGTGGCTGCCGGCTTCGTTGATTTCGAGATCACCTGGCAAGCGGACGTCTTCAGTGGCGCTCCTCAAGCGAGTAGTGCCGCAGAATTCGGGACACAGGGCATCAACTTTCGCGCGCAGAAGCGCGGCACATGAGGAGGAATGGAATGCAGCCAGGGCCTCGCTCTCCTGTGAAGTCCCCATCAAGCCCACTACAATTTTGGGTGCCGATGTCTGCTCTGATTCAGGGGACACAGGCGAAAGCGAGCCTTGATGCCTTTGGGAGTCTACGATGTGAAAGAAACAGGACAGAGGAGCAAACCGCTATGCCATCTCCTGACGAGAAGAGACTGCCCCCTCAAGCGGCACAATCAGTTGTGCAACTTGGTCTGCGTGCCAACTGGCAGCAGTTCACGCTGCTGGTCATCGTCAATGCCTTTGTTGGCGGCATGGTGGGCCTTGAGCGCAGCATCGTGCCACTGCGCGGGCAGCGTGTCTTCGGCCTGGTTTCCACGACGGCGGTCCTTTCCTTCATCGTGAGCTTCGGCGTCGTGAAAGCGGCTGCCAACCTCTTCGCGGGCCGACTCAGTGATCGCATCGGGCGCAAGGGGGTGCTGGTGGTCGGCTGGCTGGTTGGGCTGCCCGTGCCGTTCCTCATCATCTTTGCTCCGTCCTGGGGATGGGTGGTCTTCGCCAATGTGCTGTTGGGCATCAACCAGGGCTTGTGTTGGTCCACCACCGTCATTATGAAGATTGACCTGGTGGGACCGGCGCGGCGTGGGCTGGCCATGGGCATCAATGAAGCGGCAGGATACATCGCGGTCTCCCTGGCAGCTATCGCGGCTGGCTACCTCGCCGCCACGTATGCACTGCGGCCCCAGCCATTTTTGCTCGGCATCGGGTTTGCCCTGGCAGGCCTGCTGCTGTCGCTGCTCTTCGTGCGCGAGTCGCACGGGCATGCGCGTCACGAAGCGGCTTTGCTGGCTACTGCTGCTGGGCAGACGGAAGGATCAGCAGAGCAGGTCCAGCGCCCAGATCACAGGCCAGCTACCCCCTCGTTCAAGGAGATCTTCTGGCTGACCTCCTGGAAGAGCCGGACGCTCTTCGGAGTCAGCCAGGCCGGGTTGGTGAACAACCTGAATGATGGTCTAGCGTGGGGGGTATTTCCGCTCTTTTTTGCCGCAGGCGGTCTTCCTCTCGCGCAGATCGGGCTGCTGGCGGGCATCTATCCGGGCGTGTGGGGGACGACGCAGTTGCTGACCGGGGCGCTCTCAGACCGCATTGGGCGCAAAGGCATGATTGTCGGGGGGATGCTGCTTCAGGGCTTTGCTCTCGGGCTGTTGCCGCTGCTCCACGGGTTTGGGTGGTGGGCACTCACGATGGGCCTGCTTGGGCTGGGGACGGCTCTGGTCTATCCAACACTCCTCGCGACGATCGCCGATGTCGCTCACCCAGACTGGCGTGCGTCAGCAGTAGGCGTCTACCGGCTCTGGCGCGACAGCGGATACGCCATCGGGGCGCTGCTTTCCGGGGTACTGGCCGACCTCTTCGGGGTTGCCTTCGCCATCGGCGTCATCGGTGGCGTGACCTTCCTTTCAGGGGTGATCGTCCAAG
>WNGG01021956.1_pt1 | contig 12863 bp, 11 predicted proteins | sample 5400661 | NCBI WGS metagenome assembly WNGG01 (sample SAMN13153372, study PRJNA577476) | soil metagenome | isolation source: 100 cm soil or saprolite under Garry oak tree replicate 1 | place: USA:California | collected 2016-06-15 | reverse complement strand
AAGCCGATCAGCACGCCGGCGGAGAGATAGAGCATGCCGGGCGTCGTCGCGTAGGCCATCAGCACCAGGCCCGCCGCATACATGATGACGCCGAGCGCGAGCACCCGGATCGAGCCGTAGCGGTCGGCGACGGCGCCGGCGAGCGGCTGGCCGAGCCCCCACAGCAGGTTCTGCACCGCGAGGGCCAGCGCGAACACGTCGCGCCCCCATCCGTTCGCCTGGGACAGCGGAGTGAGGAAGAAGCCGAGCGCCGAGCGCGGCCCGAACGTGAGCATGCCGATCAGGCAGCCGCACACGATGATGACCGCAGGCGTTCGCCAAGTGGTCCGCTGCACCGCCGCGGGGGGCACGAGCATCGCGATGTCTCCTCGATTTCTCTCGCTCAGCGCGGGCAAACTATCCGAGGCGGTCGCGCGCGGGAAATCAAACCTTGTGATCGTCGAGATAAGCAGCAGGCATCGCGTGCCGGCTTGTGCCCAACGCGGTGCTGCGCTGCGCCGATGGCATAACTCACGCGGCGATCGACAGTTCGGGTGCTAAGAACTCGCCGCACGGCGGCGCGGTTTCGGGCAGCGAAATATCCTTGACGACGCGCACCAGCCTCGCCTCCGCCGGCGGCCCCGTCATATCGAACCCAGCCTTGCGCGCCAGGCGCTGCATCGGCGCATTGGTGCGCAACACGTCGCCGACCAGGCTGCCGATGCCGAGTTCCCTCGCGCGGCATTCGAGGTCGGCGATGAGCAGGCTGCCGAGGCCCTTGCCGCGCCAGGTGTCCGCGACCGAAATCGCGAATTCGCAGGCGTGCCGGTCGGGCGTGACGGCGTAGTGCGCTTCGCCAATCGTGTTGCGCTCGCCGTCGGCACCGGTCTCGGCAACCAGGGTCAACCGATCGCGATGATCGTCGCCCGCGGCGCGCGCGAGTTCCGTCTCCGGCAATTCGCTCACCGGGCCGAGAAAGCGGTTGTAGCGCGTGGCCGGCGACAGCGCGCGCACATAAGCTTGCAGGCGCGCGCCGTCCTCGCGGCAGAGCGGCCGCACCGTGACCGCTTCCCCGCCCGGCAGGCGCAAGGCGTGGATCAGCCGCCGGTCCTGGCAGGACATGACGCGCTCGTCATGCGGCAGGACGGAGCACTTGGGGTTGCCGTCGCGCGGGCGGCGCCTCGCGCCGGGCCGGCCGGATGACGATCGACGCCGGACTGACCGGGGCGCTGACCAGGGCGAGCCCGGGCCGGTCGAGGACGAACGCCTCGCCGGGCTTGAGCAGGACGTCGTCCGGGTCGTCCGCCTGGGTGATCCAGATCGCGCCGTCGAGGCACGTCACCGCAAGGCCGTCGGCGTCATTGAGGGGGAGCACCTCGTGCTCCGACAGGTCGATGGTCGTTTCGGCGAGGCGCAGACTCATGGCTGGCTCCTCTTGCATGAGGACGGCGCATGCGGTTTGATGCCGGCGCGCGGTCCTCGGGATTGCATCTTGTCCGGAAGGTGGCGCTCTTCACGCCGATGAGCAAACGAGTCCTTCTCACGCCATGCATGAGTTCTAGGAATGTCGGGAAAGCGCTACAACCTGCCCCAGCTGGGCTTCTTCCAGGGCTTCGAGGCCGCGGCGCGCAACTTGAGTTTCACCAAGGCCGCCGAGGAGCTGTTCATCACCCAATCGGCGGTGAGCCGGCAGATCAAGGCGCTCGAGGACCATCTGGGGGTCCGGCTGTTCAAGCGGCGGCCGCGCTCGCTGGTTCTCACCGAGAGCGGGCAGCTGCTCTACCGCCTCGCCGCCGACGTGCTCGAGCGCCTGCAGGCGGGGACCGACCAGCTGCGCGCCGACAGCCGGGCGCGCCAGCTTTCCATTACGACCACCACGGGCTTCGCCTCGCTGTGGCTCATTCCCCGCCTGCAGCGGTTCACCAGTCTCAACCCCGATATCGACGTGCGCATCTCCGCCACGACCGAAGCCCTCAATCTCGAGCGCGGCCTGATCGATCTGGCCATCCGCTATTGCCGGCCGGAGACGGTGCCGGAAGGCGCCGTCCGCCTGTTCGGCGAGGAAATGCTCCCGGTGTGCAGCCGCGCGCTGCTGCGCGACCGCGCGCGCCCGCTCAAGCGCCCGCAGGATCTCAAGCATCACACCCTGCTGCACTTCGACTATCCGGGCGCGGAGAAGACCTTCATGGATTGGGGCACGTGGCTCGCCGCGCTCGGCATCCATGACCTCAAATCCGCCGGCGCGCTGCACTTCAGCCAGTACGAGCAGATGATCCAGGCGGCGATCAGCGGGCAGGGCGTGGCGCTCGGCCGCCAGCCGCTGGTCAACGAGCTGATCCAGTCGGGAATGCTGGCGACGCCGTTCAAGCAGCCGTTGGTCGGATCGCGCGCCTATTTCATCATCGAGTCGCCGCTCGGCGCCGGCAAGCCGCACGTGCGCCAGTTCGCCGACTGGGTGCTCGAGGAGGCGCGGCGCGATTCTGAGATCGGAGATCAGAGATCAGATGACAGATGATTTCTTATTTTGCGCTCTGCCTTCCGACATCTGACATCTGGCATCTGACATCCGACTACAGAAAGCTCTCCCACACGGTCGCGCCGATGCCGCAGCGCATCTCCTTCGAGCCGACGTAGAAGGTCGTGCGCCCGCGAGTGCCGCCGGCCGCCGCCATGGCGACCATCCAGGCGAGCAGCTCGCTGGTGCCGCCGCCGCCCGCGGCGTTCATGCGCTCGACCGTCGCTTCCGTCACCACCCGCGCCTCGTCGCTCTCCTGCATCAGATCGAGGAACCAGCGGTCGAATTTTTGGTCGAGGGTGAAATAGCGCGGGCCGCCCGGCTCGTGCGACAGGCCGCCGGTGGCGATCAGCCCGACGCGCAGGTCCGCCGGCAGCACGTCGCGCACGATGCGGCGCAGCACCTTGCCGAAATGCACGCAGTCCTGCGGGGTCGGCACCGGCGGGTTGATGCAGTTCATGTGGATCGGCACCAGCGGCACGTCGTAGCCGAGGTACCACAGCGGCACCGACCAGTTGTCGTCGAACAAGAGGTCGCTGCGCGCGTCGATGTCGACGCCGCCGGCCTTCGCCGCGCGGTGGATCGCGCCGGCGATCTCGCTGCTGCCCTTCACGTGATAGCCCGGCTGCTTGAGCCAGGCCTTGAAGAATTCCGCCGGGCCGTCCCATTCCGGCGCGGTCCCGACGCACCAATGCGGCGGGTTCTTGAGCGGCAGGTTGAGCATATGGTCGTTGGCGATGCCGACCATCACCTGCGGCTTCGCAGCATCCATGATGCGGCACAGCTCATCGTACCCGTCCTCGATCGCCTTGCGCTCCTTCTCGGGCGACGATTCGATCCAGCCGGTCACGCCCGGCGCATGCGCCATGCCCATGATGGAGACGAAGCTCGCCATGCCGGATCACTCCACGATCGTCGTGCCGAACGATTTTCGGTAGGCCAGCGCGGCGGCGCTCTTCGAATCGTTCGCCGCGCTGCCGTGCACCAGCCGCGTCACCTGCGGCAGGAAATAGGGGTGCACGCCAAGCTCGCCCAGCGCCTTCACGTCGACGTCGCGCCAGGCGCGCTTCTCCGCTTCGCTCAGTCCGTACTTCGTCATCAGCTCTTCCATGCGGTGCTTGAACTGCGGCCACAGCGCATTGTCGCGCCGCACGTCGAAGATCAGCTGGTTGGACGGCAGGTCGGGATCGAACTCGTTCGCCATGCGACAGCTCCGGTTCGAGATTCGCGACGCTAGCGCATCGCCGGTAGGGCGGCAACGAATCGAAGCCTGCGGAGCGAGTCCGCGCGCAGCAGCGTGCTCGGGTTACCGCTTTCATGCTTGCGCGCGTCCGGCGGCCGGGCCACTAGAGCACGTCCCGTTCCTTCGGAATCGGGACGTGCTCTAGAAACTTATTGCGTGGCGCATGTTCTTATCGGCGAACCGGTATCCACTTCGCCGGAACATGCGCTAATCCGACGCTTCGGCGCTCGAGGGCAGGAGAGCGAAGATGGCAACCTTCAAGGCGATCCGCATCGACAAGGCCGACAAGGGCCAGAGCGTGGCGCTGGCCGAGTTCGACGAGAAGGATTTGATGGACGGCGACGTGACCGTCCGGGTCGAGTGGTCGACGGTCAACTACAAGGACGGCCTTGCGCTCACCGGCAAGGCGCCGGTGGTGCGCCGCTTTCCGATGATCCCCGGCATCGATCTCGCCGGCACGGTCGAAGCTTCGGCCAATCCGCAGTGGAAGCCCGGCGACAAGGTGATCCTCAACGGCTGGGGCCTCGGCGAAACCCATCTCGGCGCCTACGGGCAGAAGGCCCGCGTCAGGGGCGACTGGCTGGTGCCGCTGCCCGCCGGCCTCACCGCGCGCGACGCCATGGCGATCGGCACCGCCGGCTATACGGCCATGCTGTGCGTGATGGCGCTGGAGCGCCACGGCATCGCGCCCGAGCGCGGACCGGTCGTGGTGACCGGCGCGGCCGGCGGGGTCGGGTCGGTCGCCATCGCGCTCCTCGCCGGTCTCGGCTATCGCGTCATTGCCTCGACCGGCCGGTCCCAGGAGGCGGCCTATCTCACCGGCCTCGGCGCCGCCGAGGTGATCGACCGCGGCGAGCTTTCGGGAGCGGCGAAGCCGCTGGCCAAGGAGCGCTGGGCGGCCGGCATCGACACGGTCGCGTCGACCACGCTCGCGAACGTGCTGTCGATGACCAAGTACGGCGGGGCGGTCGCAGCCTGCGGCCTGGCCGGCGGCATGGACCTGCCGGCGAGCGTCGCCCCCTTCATCCTGCGGGCGGTGTCGCTGCTCGGGATCGATTCGGTCATGTGTCCGCAGCCCGTCCGCCGCGAGGCCTGGACCCGCTTGGCTTCCGCCCTCGATCGGGGCAAGCTTCAGGCCATGACCACCGAAATCGGCCTCGATCAGGCCCCGGAATTCGGATCGGCCATCATCGAGGGGCGGGTCCGCGGACGAATCGTGGTCAAGATCGGGTAAACGCGTTCAGGATTTCTCCACGATCGTCGGGCATGATCGCCGGGTGCCATGGTTAACAGGGAGTTGAGACCGATATGTTGGTGCGTATCGCCGTAGCGTTGGCCGGGCTCCTCGCGGCAATGCCCGCATGGGCGGGGGACCTGAGGGGCGAGGAGGCACGCCGCTTCATCGCCGGAAAGCTGTTCTCGTTCCACTGCTTCGAGGGCTCGTCGGGCGCCGGCCGCATCCATCACGACGGTTCGGTCGCCGGCTCGATCCGCTTCAGCGGCACCGGGCAGAGCCGCTTCGTGGTGCTGCCGCCCGGGACGCTGCACATGCGCGGCGAGGCATGGTGCGCATCCGTGCGAGGGGTGATGTTCCAGCCCTGCTTCGACCTGGTGCGGACCGACCAGCACAGTTTCCGTGGCGCCGTATCCGGCCTGGGCTTCGCCTATTGCAACTTCACCCGCCGCAGCCCGCGCGCCGATCTCATCCGCACCTCGGCGCCTGCCTCGGTCGGCTCCGTCGCGGCCGTGCAGAAGGGCGAGTGATCGCCCGCGCGGATCGCGCGGCAACCCCGGGGCGCGTCACGCCTTCCCCGGAAAGATCATGCAGGTCGTCGTCGCGTGGGCGTAAAGCTTGCCGGCGGCGTCGCGCAGATAGCCTTCCGCGGTGGCGGTGGCGCGGCCGCGGTGAATGATGCGGCCCTCGGCGGTGACCGGTCCGGTGTCCGCGGTGAGCGGGCGGACCATGTTGATCTTCAATTCGAGCGTGGTGTAGGCCTCGCCCTTCGCCAGCGTCGTGTGCACCGCGCAGCCGACCGCCGAGTCGAGCAGGGTCGCCGCGAACCCGCCGTGCACCACGCCGATCGGATTGTAGTGGCGCAACTGCGGGACGCCGCCGAACACGACGCGTCCGGCGTCGGCTTCGATGAGATCGAACCCCATGGTCCGGCAGATCGGCGGCTTCGGCAAGGTGCCGTCGATCATGCCCCGGATGAATGCGAGCCCGTCATGGGCGAGCAGCACGTCCGTCGGCGATACGCAAAGGGCTTCGTTCACCGCAGCCTCCGTTGTCGAGCCGTCGAGATAGAGCAGCGCGGCGTGTTTTGCCAGGGCGTGATCCGGAAAAGCCGGTAGAGGCGCAGCAGCCCATCGATCACGTGCGATCACGGCTGGTCACGTCCGCCTCACGCGAAGGCGCAAAGCGGTAACGCACTTCTACTCGTGAGTTGCGCGCGTTTGATCGGAGTTTTGCGGCTTGCCGGCCGGCTTTCTCATAAGGCTTGCGCGGGCCGTCGCTCCCGGCGGCCTTTCAGAAAAAGGGGAATCCACAATGTCCTTGCTCAAGATCGGCGCAGTGCCTGAACTGGGGTGCGGGCGGCGGAACGGCGCCGGGCGGGCGCGCTGGGGCAAAGTGAAGCGGCGCCGCCAAATCGATCGCCCGTCATACTATCTCTTGCAGTCAGCCGGACGGCGTGCTTCGACGCTTTGTCTTGGCGCGCCCGAATGGTCTATGGTGGCGCCGCCCGGAGCGAATCGACGAAGTTCGAGCCGTGCGCCGGGCAATTGCGCGTTCCGCACCGGCGCGCGCGCCCGGTTGGACGGACCGAAGGAAGGGGACAGAGTGACCGACGATTCGATCGATGCCGTGGCCGGCCGCGACCGCGGCGACATCATGTATCCGTCGGCCGTTCCGTTCGTGCTGGTGCATCTCGCCTGCTTCGCGGCGATCTGGACCGGCATCACATGGCAGGCCGCCGCGATCTGCGTCGCGCTCTACTGGCTGCGCATTTTCGCCATCGGCGCCGGCTACCACCGATACTTCGCCCATCGCGCCTATTCCACCGGCCGCGTCTTCCAGTTCGCGCTCGCCGTGATGTCGCAGAGCACGACGCAGAAGAGCGTCCTGTGGTGGGCGGCAAACCACCGGCATCATCATTTGCACTCCGACACCGTGCACGACGTGCACTCGCCGCGCCAGCACGGCTTTCTCTACAGCCACGTCGGATGGATTTTTGCCCGCCGGCACGACAGGGCCGATCTGGTGAAGGTCGCCGACTTCACGTGCTATCCCGAACTGATGTGGCTGCACCGCTACGAGCTGGTGCCGGGCGTAGCGCTCGGCGTACTGTGCTTTCTGATCGGCGGATGGCCCGGCCTGGTGGTCGGCTTTGCCTGGAGCACCGTGCTGGTCTATCACGCCACGTTCTGCATCAATTCGCTGGCGCACGTGCACGGACGCAAGCGCTACGTGACCGGCGACGACTCCCGCAACAACTGGTTTCTCGCCATCTTCACCATGGGGGAGGGGTGGCACAACAACCACCACGCCTACCAGAGCAGCGTGCGCCAGGGCTTCAAGCGCGGGGAATTCGACCCGACCTTCTACGTGTTGAAGGCGCTGTCATGGATCGGCCTCATCTGGGACCTGAAGACGCCGCCGGCGGAAGTGCTGCGCAACGAGCACCGGCTCGGGTCGCGGGTCGTCGCGCGCGCCGCCGCGCAGCTGGCGGCAAGCTTCAATGCCGAGCACATCGCCGCCGCCATTCGCACCGCGCTCGAGACGCCGCGCCTGTCCGCCCTGCAGGAACGCCTGGCCGCGACCCAGCAGCGCGCGGCCGACGTGCTGGCCGGCGTGAGCCTGCCGCACCTGCCGACGCGCAGCGAGATTTTGGCGGGCCTGCCGCATCTGCCGACGCGTAGCGAGATTTTGGCCCGCGCGACCGCCATGTTCGCCCGCACCCCGTCCCTCGACGACATCGTCGACCGGGCACATGGGCTGCTGCTCGACGCCATCAGCGCCCGGCTGCATCCGGCCGCCGCGCCTTCATGATCGACGCCGCTCGGTGAGCTTCACTGCCGGCAGGATGGCCGCGTGCGACGCGGGGTGATCCTTCCGCGATCTATCCGTTGCGCGCGCTCATGGCGTTGAAGCGCGCCTTCTGCTCGTTGCTCAACAGGCCGTAGAAATTCGCCAGCGCCGGACGCATGGTCTTGACGGCGTGCAGCATGGCCTCGAGCCGCTTGCCGATCGCATCGAGCCGTCCGGTCGGCGTCGCCGGCCGGGCCCCCGCGCAGGCGATGCGCAGCATGTCGGTCGCGCGTGCGGAGGCGCTGCGCAGATCGTCGAGCGACGCGCGTTGCGCTTCGGTCGGCCGGACCACCCGTTCGATGTGCTGGAAGGTCCGTTCGCGATATCCGGCGACCGGTTCGCCGGGGCATCCCGGCGCCTGATCTGCGCGTCCGTTGCGCTTGGATCCGGCGGCCAGGGCTTCGCCGGGACCGCGCAGGCCGGCCTGGGCGCCGATCGCGTTGAGTTGCGACTTCTGCTCGTCATTCAGCGCACCATAGAAATTCTCCAGCGCCGGACGCACGACGCCGACCGCCTCGACCAAGGCGGCCAATCGCTGCTCGATCGCCTCGAGGCGTTCGACCGCGCTGGCCGGCGTTTGCGTCGGACAGGCGGCCCGCAACGTCCTGACCGCCGCGGCCGATGCGTCCTTGAGCTCGTCGAATGCCGTGCGCTGCGCGTCCGCGGGCCGCACGCTCTGCTCGATGCGCTCGAACGGCCAATCGGTCAGTCCCGGCGCCCGGTCGCTGCAGATCCGGGCAAACGGGGACAGCGCCGCGAACCCGGGTTCCGCTTTTCTGGGGCGATCGCCGCGTTCCTCGGGATGGTCGACCCCGTTGGCCGACGGCTGCGACGGCGGCCAGAAAATGCCGGCAAAGACGTCGTCATACGCATAGGCCCACAATGCCTCGTCGGCGGACGCCGGGCGGAACGTGTAGCCGAACAGGTCGCGCGAGGCCTCGGGCCAGAACGCGCGGCCGGCCCATCCGATATAGCCGCCGCGACCGTGATAGCCGCCACGGCCGGCATAACCGCCGCCCCGCCGCGCGAGCGTCTGCTCGGCCGGGCGCCGGGCCGCTGATCGCTGCAGGGAACGGCCGGCCGCGTTGCGGCGAAGCTCGCGCCGCGTGGACGAGCGATCAAGTCGGCCATGCGGGCTCGCTCCCGCCCGCGCGTGCGCCTTGACGCCGCTGCCGCGAACGCTCCTCACCGATGCCCCGAAATGCCGGCTGGTCGCCGTCCCGCCGAAATGCGGGGCGGGTCGCGCGGCAAAACGCATGGAGCCGGAGCCGCCGGCCCCGCCGTTGAGCCGATGTTGCGCTTGCGCCGCGCTCGCGAGGGCGGTCGCGGCCAGGAGAAGGATCGCTCCGATGCGAATCCCCAACCGCAACATGATTTCAGGTCTCCGGGATCGCGCGCGCTGCAACATAAACACCGGACGGCCCTGATTGGTTCGGCGCTTTTCACGGACGCGCCGGCGTCGGTACCAGCAATTCGACGTGACGCGTATTTAACACGTTGGTTCGGCATTCCCTGCGTGGATGAGGGGGCGGCGCGGCTCTCAAGCGCAATTGGTATTGGGGTGCGTAACGTCTACGTCCCGGTGCGCGCGCCACTCCGCGGCATCGATGACACTATGCACCGATTGATCAAATAGAATTACGCTCGCTGGCGTTTTGCTGGATGCCAAGCTCGCGACGACCGGAAGACTGGCGGTTATCCCGCTCCCTCGATCGCTTTCCTCTGCCGCGCGATCTCGGTGGCGGCGAAGTCGAGGAACGCGCGCACCCGGGCGGTGTGGCGCAGGTCCGGATGGGTGAGCAGCCATAGCCCGGCTTCGAGCGTCGGCTCGGGCGGCGCGAGGCGGGCAAGTCCCGGCGTCGCGCTGCCGATGAAGCAGGGCAGGAGCGCGAGCCCGATGCCCGAGGCGGCGGCTTCGGCGAGGCCGAGCACGGTGTTGACGCGGTAGACGACGCGGTCCTCGCCGACGTGCTCGCGCAGCCATTTCGCCGGCCTCAGCCCCGACAGGTTGTCGCCGAGGCCGAGCCAGTCGTGCTTGCGCGCATCGACCAGAGGATCGAACGGCTCGCCGGCGAGCCGGGCCGGTCCGAAGATCGCCCAGGCGATCCCGGCGACGCGGCGGCCGATCAGCGCCTCGGGCGGGCGGTCGGTCGCGCGCACCGCCACGTCCGCGTCGCGCTTCGACAGGTTGAGCGGCTCGTTCGCCACCACGACGTCGAGGACGATTTCCGGATAGGTCCGGCGGAACCCGGCGAGCACCCGCGAGAGCAGATGCACCAGCACCGTGTCGTTGGTGGTGATGCGCAATTCCCCGGACGGCCGCAGGTCGTGCCCGGTGACCTTGCGCTCGAAGGCGACGATGTCCTCGCCCATGCGGTCGGCGAGCCGCACCATTTCCTCCCCGCACGGCGTGAGCGCGTAGCCGGTGCGGCTGCGCTCGAACAGGCGCGAGCCGAGCCGGTGCTCGATCTGGGCAAGCCGCCGAAAAACGGTCGAATGATTGACGCCGAGCAAATCGGCGGCGCCGCCGAGCGAGCGGGCTTCGGCGATCGCCTTGGCGAACCGGAAATCGTCCCACGACAGGTCGGCCATGGCGCCGCCGAGCTTGCAAAGCTGCAAACGGATCGGGAGGAAGACAACCACTATTTTGCAACGTTTGCAATTCAGCCGGCGCGGGGAGCGCCGACGCACTGGCTGCGAATCAGTTAGTTTCGGCGGACTGCTTCACGTATCGGTTGCTTTACTCAAGCGCGGCTCACCGGCGCTCGGTCCACCGTAAGACAACAGGGGTCGGACATGCTTGGCCGCGCGCGGGCGCTACCGCGATTCCACGATCGCAGGTGTCGGAGAGGCTGGTCGCGGCCGCGGCGCTACTTGGCGCAAGCGGCCGCCATGGCACTGCTGCTGCTCGCGGCTGCGACCGTCCGCGCGCACCCTGGCATCGACATGCCCAATGCCTGCGATTTAAAGCCCGACCCAAATAAACCGTTTGACCTCAGTTTCAGCACCGACTTCACGACGGATTACGTCTATCGCGGCGTGACGCTGTCGGCGCGTCAGCCGGCCGTGGGAGCGAGCATCGAGATCGACTACGCGCCGTTCTACGTCCGCTTCGAGCCGCACAGCGTCAAGCTGCCCACCAATCCATCGGCCGAGCTCGGATTCAGCGCCGGTTTGTGCAAGCAGATCTTCGAGGGGGTCAAGTTCGATATCGGCGCGAGTTACCTTTATTACCCCGGTGAAATTCCCGTCGGGGCTGTCACCTCGACCAGTTACGGCGAGGCGCACGCAACGATTTCGGTCGAGCCGATCAAAGACTTGCTTACGCTCACGGCAATGTACGCCTACTCGCCGAACTTTTCGAACACGGGCGCGTGGAGCCAGTATGTGGAGGGAGGCTTCGACCTCGAGCTGCCGAAAAAAGTGCTGCCGAAGGATTTCACGTGGTCGCTGGGCGGGGCGTGGGGCATTCATGGTTCGGGACCCAGTCGGCCGATGTCGGCGGGTTTCCCTTGCCGGAATATACGCATTGGTACCTCGGCCTCTCGTTCGTCTACAAACGATCACCAATCCGACGGGCCTGCGCTCGAACTGGTGCGGCCCCGCATTGGTCGGGACGCTGAGCTTCGAATTTTCGCCGATCAAGTAGGCACGCCGGCGAATCCCGAGCCGACAGAGGGGCTACGGCGCCTGCGCCGCCCCGCGCTTGGGAAACAGCAGGCGCTGGTAGAGCCAGCCGATGCCGACCAGCACCAGCCCGAGGCCGATGAACGAGAGCGCCCGGAAGGCGCCCTGCAGCACGGCGAGGTCGAGCAGAAAAACCTTGGCGATGGTGATCAGCATCACCGCCGCCGAGGCGAGCCGCGCCGGCTGCGAGCGCAGCGCGACGCCGAGAAGGAGCAGTACCACGCCGAACGCGAGCCACGCGGCCGAATAGGTGTACTGCTCGGCGTTGCTGGTCGGCCCGACCGTGAGCACCGGGCCGTGGTAGAGGCGGGTGATCTCGAGCGTGATGAAGGCGAGCGCGAGGCCCACCGCCAGCGTCGCGGCGACGACGCGATAGGCCATCGGCCGCGTTGCGCGCGCGACGAGGGCGAGCGCCGCCGCCAGCACGGCCGGCAGGCCGTAGCCGAGCAGGATCAGGTTGAAAAACGCGCCGCCGACCGGCTCCGAGGTGAACACCGGGTTTTGCGCGAGCCACAGAACGATCACGATGCCGCACGCACTGAGCGCGGCGATTGCCAGCGCGCCGAGGTCGTGCACGACGTTCCCGGTGCGCGCGCGCACCCGCTCGAGCCCGATCGCCATGGCGAGCCCGACGCAGACCTGCAGGGCCGGCTCGCCCAGGCCGCTCGAGGGCCGATAGACGTTTCCGTCGTTCATGAAGTGGCGGACCTCGAGGAACGCGAGCAGCACGCTGAACAGGATCGCGGCCGAGTCGACCATGCGGGACGGCACGTCGTCGGTGCGCCGGCGCAGCAGATAGCCGCCGATCCAGAATGCCGCCGCCGGTCCGCCGTAGCCGTAGAGCAGCCAGTTGAAGATCGGCGTCGCGCCGACATCGGCTCCGACGATGCGCGGCTCCCAGGCGATGCGCGCCAGCACCATGAGTACGCCGGCCGCGGCCGCCCATCGCAGCAGCGGCAGCGGCCGCCGTTGCGCCACCCAGGCGAGGCCCGGCACCATCAGGGCAAGCCCGACCGTGAGCCAGCCCTTCTCCAGCGCGAAGGTGAGCGCGAGCGCGAGGGCGGCGACCGACCCCGCCGCGTAGACGGCGCCGGCGGCGGCAAGGCCGGGCCGCGTTGCGCGTTTGGCGAAGGTCTCGACCGCCCCGGCGTAGAGCGCCGACATCAGCAGCGCGAGCGCGGCGAACGGGATCGACCGGTCGAACTCGGCGATGCGATAGTAGAGCGCGACTAGGATGGCGAGCGGCGCGACGACGCCGGAGGCCGCCCACAGGAGCGGCACGGTCGGCTGCTCCGATCGTCCCTGGGCGAGGAACCCGGCGGACCCGAACATCGCCGCCAAGGCGCCGCCGA
>WNGG01023567.1_pt1 | contig 12867 bp, 16 predicted proteins | sample 5400661 | NCBI WGS metagenome assembly WNGG01 (sample SAMN13153372, study PRJNA577476) | soil metagenome | isolation source: 100 cm soil or saprolite under Garry oak tree replicate 1 | place: USA:California | collected 2016-06-15 | reverse complement strand
GCGCCCACGAAGCGGCCGCCACTCGCCGCCCGAATGGGGACCGCTGCCATCAGCACGACCCGGCCCAGCGCCTCGTCCCAATGGGGATCCCCGAGCGCCGCGTTGTCGGTGCGAACCTCCTTCAGCCAGGTTGGCGGCAACACCACCGGCCTTGGCTCGGCGGCGCTCGTCGCGACCACGCGCCCCGCGCGGTCGATCACCATGAGTTCCTCGTAGTCCCTGAACCGCCCCCGCACCGAGCGCAGGTAATCGCCCACGCGGCGCTGCCTCGGGCCGACGCCCTGGGACAGCCGATCGACGTTCTCGGAGACTTCGTAAGAGCTCGCGAACACGCGCAGATCGTACAGACGGTCTTTGAGCCACAGATCCATCTCACGCGCCGTCTCGGCACCGATGCTCTGCAGCTCGCCCGTGATCTTCTCGGTGAGGGACCGCTTGTTCTGGATGTAGGAGACCCAGGCGGTCGAGAGCGAGGGAATCAGCGTCGCCAGCACCGCAAACGCCAGAATCTTGTTGCGAATGCTGCCGAGGCGCAGGACGTGCAGCCGGTCCGAGATGACCTGTTCCCAGGGCCTCACAGACGCATGTCTCGAGCGCTAGCCCTTCAGCGCCGGTACGGCCGCGAGAAACCGCTCGGTGTTCGAGTCCCCGATCACCGGCTGGAGATGATCCAGCACGATCCGGCCCAGGCGCGGCAGGTCCGCCGTGTCGAATCCCGCCGCCGCGAGCGCCGCCGACAAGCCGGCCGGGCCCACGAACCCCATCAGCTCTCCGGTCCGCCCTCCGCCCATCAGGGCGCGCCCCATCAGGTGCTCGCTGTGCGGCAGGGCCTGCGTCACCCGGTCGAAGGTGGCACGATCGACGCTGCTCCGGAGCGCCATCAGGATCGCACCGATGGCCCGCTCGGCCTTGGCCTCGTCGATCTCGAGATCCGTGGCGACGTGCTGGACGAGGTCCATGGAGAGGACACAGTATAACAGCGGCAGGTTGAAGTGCCTAGGACGTCTGAAGGCTAGACGCACAGACGCACAGCGGTGGTGAGGAGTGAGGTGTCAGGCAGTACCTCACTCCTGATACCTCACAACCACTGTCCGTCTATGCCTCTAGTCTTTGCCTCTCCTTATCCCCCTACCCTAAACTCTATCCGCTTCAGTACCGTCCCGGCCGCGTCTCTGATCTCCACGTGCCACGCGCCTGTCCCATCGGCCGGGATCGTCTTGCGGCTCCACGTGCGCCACGGCGAGCCGCCGACGTGAAGCTCGACGTCCCCCACTTGGGTGTCTGATGGATCGTCGCGTCGCCGGACGCACCAGTGACCTTCGTCCAGCAGATGAGCTGCCCCACGTCCGGGGTGAACGCGGTCCCCGTGTCCTGGGGCGCCCGGTCCACGACCGTCTTCGCGACCGCGGCCTCCGCGACGGTGAGACTCGCAGCCGGCGCGGCAGGCGGCGCAGGGGCGACCGCCGGCGCGGGCGGCGGTGGGGGCGGGGTGGGGGGCGCCGGTGGGTGGGCGGTGTCCTGCGCTCCCAGCCAGCCGGCCCCGGCCACGAGCAGCGCCACGAGATAGGCAATCGCCTTCATACAGGCCTCCAGGTTGTTAGGCCGGAGGTTGTACGGCGCGGCGGCGCCTGAGTTCCAGCCACAGCCCCAGGGCCGCGGCGATCAGCGTCCCGGCGCCCGTGCCGGCGGTCTGAAACCGCAGCTCGTACTCGAGCTGCCGGCCATGGCACTTGGCGGCGAAGACGGGGCCGACCAGCCTGGTGCAGGACCCCTGGCGGCTCGCGAAGAAGTCGCCCGCGGCGAGGCCGCAGGCGAGCGGCAGCGCGGCGAGGAAGAGATGCCGAAGCAGCATTTTCATGAGCGGCTCATCAGGTAGAGAAAGACGTAATTGTAGATCCCCGTGAGGAGCGCGAGGCACCACACCAGGACCACGTACGGCCCGGTGTGCCGGTGCAGGGGGCGCAGCCGCGGGGCGGCCCGGCTCGCGAGCTGCCATGCGAGCCCCGCGAGGGCGGTGATGGCGAAGGCGAGATGCACCTTGAAGAACGGCAACGCGACAAGCAGGTGACGACGCGGGCCGGCCGCCATCAGGACCTTGAAGGAGAAGAACACCGCGAGCTCGATCGCGACGTTTGCGCCCATGAGCGCGGCGTGCAGCCGCAGACGGCCGCGCCGCACCCGCGTGGCGGCGAACACGATCAGGGGCGGTCCCGCGATCGCCCAGGCCAGGGCGACCTCGGCCTGCGGTGGCGCGCTCAGCCTCGCCAGACCCCCGCCGCGAGACACAGCCAGCCTGCGAGGAAGCACAGCCCTCCGAGCGGGGTCACGGCGCCGAGCCACCGCGTCCCGCTCAGGGCGAGGAGGTAGAGGCTGCCCGAGAAGAGCAGGGTCCCGGCGAGGAAGAGCCAGCCGGCGGCGCGCAGCGCCGGCGCCGGCCAGCGCGTGAGCGCCCAGGCAACGCCGAGCAACGCGAGCCCGTGATACATCTGGTACCGCGCCCCCGTCTCGAAGGCGGCGAGCAGCTCCGTGCTGAGCCGCGCTCTCAGAGCGTGGGCGCCGAAGGCCCCCGCCGCCACGGCGACGAGCGCCGACAGGGCGCCCAAGCTCGCGAACAGGCGCTCCATCAGTCGACGCGGCGGCCGCGCACCTCGACCCGGCGGATGTGCTCGAGCCGCCCGCTCGAGCCGATGAACGTGGACGCGAGCCAACTCGTGAGGCCCACCACGACCGATCCCAGGATCGCCGCGCCCAGGCCGCTCAAGGCGAAGCCCGGCATGAGCCATGCGACGAGAGAAAGCGAGATGCCATTCACCACGAAGATGAACAGCCCGAGGGTGATGAGCGTGAGCGGCAGTGTGAGGATGAGGATGATCGGGCGGATGATCGCGTTGACCACGCCGAGCAGCAGCGCGGCGACGATGAGATTGCCGATGCCGTGGATCGTCACGCCGGGCACGATCGTGGCCGCCACCCACAGGCCCAGCGCGGTGACGAGCAGTCGGACGACGAATCCCCTCATCGGCCGCTCCAGGCCGCGAGGTTGCCTTCGATCTGCCGGGAGTGCTTCTCGAGGTGCTCCGCGTAGATCGCGAGCCAATCTTCGGCGCCGTACGGTCCCGATTCGGTGTGCTGTCCGATGCGCCGCCAGTCCCCATCCGTCATGCGCTTCAGGATCGGCACGGTATTGGCGCGCACCGCCTCCACCGTCGCTAGCGCCGCGTCGAGCGGTAACGCGTGGTAGTCGAGCGCTTGGGCCCAGCGGTCCTGATCGTAGCCCTGGATGACGGGCTTCGGCTCGGCGAGCAGGAAGCGGAGCCGGCTGTACGCGTTCGTTTCCGAGTCGGCGCAGTGCACGATGATCTCGTGCGCGGACCAGCGCTTGGGCGCCGGACGCCATTGCAGGGCCTCGCGTGGGACCCTGGTGAGGGCCGCCTTGAGGGTCGCCGGCCCGCGCGCGTACCGCTCGATCAGCGCTGCGCGCTCCGCGGCGGTGAAGGGCATGCGGGAAGCTACTGCGGCGGCGCGCGCCCGGCCACGAACTGCGCCGTCACGCCCGGTTTCACCTGGATGCCGAGGCGGGAGTCGAAGAGCAGGGCGCCCCGCAGCGAGTCACCCGACACGACTGCGCCGACCCCGCCGAAGGGGCCCAGCTCGGCGGGCCAGCCGTAGATCAGCGCCTGGTCCGGCGCGCCGACCCAGGTCACGGCGAGCGTTTCGGCGCGCGGCTGCGCGAACGCGAGGGCACCGCGAAACCGGCACACCGTCCCCACGACGACGTTGGTGGTATCGAGCCTCACCTCCGCGAGCTTGAAGCGGTCGCCCAGCTGGGGGAGGGTCAGCGTGTCGCCACGGGTCACGCGCCAGCGCCCCACGTACGCTCGCGACGCCCGGCGCACCAGCCGCATGCGCGACGCAGCGCACGGGTTCGACGGGCCGCACGCGGCGATGAGGGCGAGCGCGAACCTCACCCCCTGCGAGCGTAAAGTCACGGCGACACGGTGTCCGCGGCGCGGATGTGCGCGCTCGTCGAGTCCGCCGCCCGCATCGCCGCGCCCACCCCACGGGCACCAGGGATGTTCGAGGTGGAGAGGATGCTGTCCCGCTGGCGCTGCGTCAGGGTATCCGTCGAGCCTGACCCCGCGTTCTTCCCCTTGTCGCCGCCGCATGCACCCAGCGTGAGCACCAGGACTGCTGCGAAGCACGGCCTCCCCCGCCTGATCATCTCGACTCCTTTCGTGCGACGTGTGACGTGCAACGTGTGACGCATCACGTGCCCCTCAGCATCCGCCGCACCACGACCCCATACGCAAAGAGATTCACGACCAGCACGAATGTGCCGAGCGCCGCTTGCTTCGGGGGCGTGAGGCCGGCCGGGTAGAGGAGCGGGATGATGTAGTGCTCCACGAAGCCGCCGCGGTAGCCCGCGATCCCGGCGCGGTCCCGCAAGGCGTTCTCGAGGGGAGTCAACGGGCAGACCCACCCGCCGTACTCGATCGCCGCGCCCCAGACGGCCGCCGGGAGATGCGCCCATGCCACCCACTGCCAGCGCCAGACGAGGAATCCGCCCAGGACCACGAACGCCACGAACAGCGTGTGGGCCAGCACGGCCGCGTCGGCGAGCAGCCGATAGAGCATGCGCAAGGCCGCTAGAACCCGAGGGTGCGCTCGGCCGGCTGGAACAGGTCGCCGATCTTCTCGGCCGTGTTGGCCGCGACCTCGAACAGGCTGGCGAGCGCGAGCTGCTCGCCCGCCGTGAGCTGCCCACCGCCCGTCTTGGTGAGCGCGAGATTGCTCGTCGTGCCCGTGAGCGTGGCAAAGGTGCTGCCGTTCACCTTGAACGAGATGTTGACCGTGCCGCTGCCGGTCGCGTCGGAGGCGGTCACCGTGCCCACGATCTGCACGGTCTCCCCCGTGCGCGAGAAGGTGAAATCGAGCGTCAATGTCGTGGTCGTCCCGTCGTCGGCGACGGTGACGGTCTCCTGCACCGTCACGCTCGGGTTATTGAGGGTGTACGTGGCGGTCAGGGTGACGGACGACGCGTTGCCCGTGATCGCGACGCTGAACGTGAGCGTCTTGTTGGCCGCTCCGCCGAGCCCGTTGGTGATCGTGCCCGTGACCGAGGCGCTGAACATCGTGCTCGTGCCGGAGCCCGAGAACAGATAGTCGAGATAGGTGACCGTCTCGCCCTTGTCTTTCACTTGGATGTGCAGCCGTGCGATGCCGCCCGAGCTCTCATCCATCAGGTCCACGTAGCCGATTTGGTCAAGCGGCGTGGCGGGCTCGTCCGTCAGCGGATTGATGGCGTAGAGGAGGAACCGGATCCCGTTGCTCGGGCCGCCGGTCGGCGAGCTGACGTAGTAGCTGTGAAGGTTCGGGTCCCACGAGAACACGGCGCCGAGCAACGTGGGCGGGAAGATGCCGGTGGCCGCCAGTGAAGCGAGACTCGACACCGCTTGGCGGAGCGCGCGGCCTTCATCGGCCAAGGAGACCAGCGGCGCCAGGCGCAGCGCGCCCACGGCACCAGTGATCAGGGGAGGAGCGGGGGTCGCGTCGATCCGGCTGCCGAGGGCCTGGAAGCTGGCCACGACGGGGGAGGCGAACGCGCTATCGAGCGCCGCCGCTTGGGCGGCCGTCGCGAGCGGATCGGCGAGCGATACGGGAGCCGTCGTGGAGTTGCATGCGGAGAGCGCGAGGAAGTATCCCAGCGCGGCGCTCCACACGAGCTTGTGGCAGGACGACATGGTACCTCCTAGGCGATGACCCCGCCGCCGAGCAGGCGGCCGCTCGCGTCGTACAGCGCGCCGGACTGCCCGGGGGTGATGGCCCGCACCGGCTCGAGCAGCGCGAGCGATCCTCCCCCCGGCCGATCACCACCTCGCGCGTCTCGGGGCGAATGTCCACGACGTACATCGGCTCGGTGAAGCCGCCCGGCAAGCCGCGCCGCTGGCCCACCGTGTAGCGGGCGAACCCGGTGTGCTCGCCTACCACGTCGCCACCCACCGTGACGAGGGGCCCGGGCGCCAAAGCCGGCGCGTCCGCCGGGAGCTGCCGCTCGAGCACGGTCACGTAGTCGTCGTCCGGCACGAAGCAGATCTCGACCGACTCCGGCTTCTCAGCGGTCACCAATCCGAGGCGCCGGGCGATGGTGCGCGTCTCTTGCTTGGTCAGCTCGCCGACAGGCGTGAGCATGCGGGCGACCACGCCCCGGTCGATCCCCCAGAGGAAATACGATTGGTCCTTGGTGCGGTCGATCGCGCGGTACAACGCACCATCCCGCGCGACGACGTAGTGGCCCGTGGCGATGGAGGCGCAGTCGAGGGCGTCGGCGTGGTACAGCAGGTCACGGAACTTGGTGAAGGAGTTGCAGCGCACGCAGGGAATCGGGGTGCGACCCCGCGCGTATTCGGCGACGAAGTTGGCGATCACGTCGTGGCGGAACCGGTCCTCGAAGTTGAGGACGTAGTGCGGGACGCCGAGGGCGGGCGTCGGTGATCGAGTCGAGCGAGCAGCAGGGACGGTCGGGGACGTTGTCGCCGTAGCAGAACAGCTTCATGGTGGCGCCGATGACGTCGTAGCCCGCCTCCACCAGGAGCGCGGCGGCGACGGACGAATCCACGCCGCCCGACATGGCGACGAGAACGCGGCCCTTCACCGCGCACCCCCACCCCGGGCGGACGGGCGGTCAGGCGGACGGGCGGTCAGAGGGCTCGATGCAGACGACCGCCTGACCGCCGCTTCGCCCGACCGCCGCCTCATCGACCGCCGCTTCATCTGTGGAGCACCGCGGATAGCGCCCTGACTTTCTCGACGATCTTCGGCAGCGCACCGATCAGTGCGTCCACGTCCGCCGCCGTGTTGTCCCCGCCGAGCGAGAAGCGCAGCGCCGCGACGCCCAGCTCGCGCGGCACGCCCATCGCCGTGAGCACGTGCGAGGGCTCGACCGCGCCGGTGCTGCACGCCGAGCCCGAAGAGCAGGCCACGCCGGCGAGATCGAGGTGCATCAGCATGGCCTCGCTGTCAGTGCCGGGAATCGAGACATTGGACACGTGCGGAGCGCGCTCCGCCTGGCAGGCGTTGACCACCGCGTCCGGCACGACGGCGAGCAGGCGTCGCTCGAGCTCGTCGCGCAGCGCCGCCAGCCGGCGTCCCAACTCCGCCTGCTCGGCGGCGGCCAGCTCCGCCGCCCTCCCCAAGCCCACGATGCCGGGCACGTTCTCCGTCCCCGGACGGATGCCGAACTGCTGCCCGCCGCCGTGGATGATCGCCTCGACCGCGTGCCGGTCGCGCACGAGGAGCGCGCCGATGCCCTTGGGGGCGCCGATCTTGTGGCCGGAGATACTGAGCAGGCTGATGCGCGAGTCGCGGAGGGAGACGGGGATCTTCCCGAACGCCTGCACGGCGTCGCTGTGGAAGGTGACCCCCGCGTCACGACATCGCGCCGCGAGCTGGGCGACGGGCTGCAGCGTTCCCACCTCGTTGTTCACCCACATCACGCTCACCACCCCCACCCCCACGCCGCGAACCAGCGCCTCCTCCAGCGCAGCCGCGTCCACCACTCCCGAGGAGGTCACCGGGAGGAGGATTTCCTCACCGCCCAAGTGCGCGACGAAATGTGCCGCGCCGAGCACCGCCTTGTGCTCGACGGCCGAGACGGCCACGCGGAACGGGTCGCCCCGGTCGCGGGCCGCGAGCGCCGCGCCGACCACCGCCAGGTTGTCGGCCTCGGTGCCCCCCGAGGTGAAGATCACCTGGTTCGGCTCGGCCCCGAGGCTCTCGGCGATGGCCCGCTTGGCGGTCTCGATGCCGGCGCGGGCCGCCCGGCCGAAGCGATGGGCGGACGACGGGTTGCCGAACGCCTCGGGCCCGAGGAAGGGCAGCATCGCCTCGAGCACTTCGGGACGCACCGCGGTGGTGGCCGCGTGGTCGAAATAGACCGGACGCTTAGGCATCGACGCGCAATCTAAAGCTCACAGCGACGCGACGCCAAGCTGCAGTACGTCCCCGACTTCGAGCGTCTCGTGACAGAAATACGGCTCGCCGTAGGGCTTGCGAATGAGCGAGCCGTAATGGGCCGACTGCACGCGGATCAGCTCGTACAGGTCTTGGCCGGTCGGGAAGATCTCCCCCGCCGCCTTCGCCCCGTGGAACTGTGACGCATAGCAGCGGATGGCGCGCAGCTTCTGCTCGAAGCAGTCGGTGATATCGACCACGAACGACGGCTTGACCGGGTCCTCGCGGTAGGCGAGGGCGTAGAGGACCTTGAACGGGCGATGCGGCTCACCCGGGGCGTCGTATTTCGCGAGCCCCGCGAGATAGCAGGCGTCGCGCCCCAGCTCCGATGCGATACGGTGGTCGGGGTGGCGTCCCACGGGGAAGGGGAGGATCACGACGCGGGGTCTGGTGGCGCGGACGAGCTCCACGACGCGGCGCCGCGACGGCTCGTCGTTCGCGAGGTAGGCATCGCGCAGCCCCGCGTTCAGGCGCACGTGCACGCCGAGCGCCTGCGCCGCGCACTCCGCTTCAGCGCCGCGCGTCGCGGCGTCGCCGTGGGTGCCGGTTTCTCCCTGCGTCAGGTCGAGAATCCCGACGCGCTGGCCGGCCCGCGCCGCCTTGGCGAGGGTGCCGCCGCAGGTGAGCTCGGCGTCGTCCCGATGGGCGGCGATGGCGAGAAGATCGACGGCATTCGTCGTCACTCGTGTCTCAGAGCCTCCACAGGATCGAGCCGCGCCGCCCGGGCGGCGGGTGCGATCCCGAACACGATGCCGACGCCGATCGACACGGCGGTCGCGACGCCGGCGCTCCACACCGGGACGTGCGTCGTGAAATCGAGCAGCCCCTTCAGGGCCTCGCCCGCGCCCAGGCCGAGCGCGATCCCGATCACGCCCCCCACGAGCGTGAGCGTCGCCGCCTCCACGATGAACTGCGACAGGATCGCGCGCCGCGTCGCGCCCATCGCCTTGCGCAGGCCGATCTCCCGCGTCCGGCTGGTGACCGACACCATCATGATCGCCATCACGCCGATCCCGCCGACCATCAGGGCGATACTGGAGAGCACCAGCATGACGAGAAAGAACGCCGACGTCAGGCTGTCGAAGATGCTGAGGACCTGGTTGGAGGTCAGGAGGTCGAAGGAGTTGGGGTCGCCGGCGCGCAGGCCGCGCAGGCGTCGCAGCTGCAGCGTCGCGGCGTCCATAGCCCGGCTGACGGAGACGGCCGGCCTGGGCTTCACCAGGATGATCAGGCCATTCAGCTCATCGAGCAGGAAGCTGCGGCGGGCGGCCTCGAACGGCACGACTGCGGCGATCTCCGGCGTGCCCGGGACCTCGAAGATGTTCGTCGGTCGCCGCCACTCGCCGATCACCCGGAACGGCTGGCCGCCGATCCGGAGGAAGCGCCCCAGCGGGTTCACGGACCCGAACAGTCGGTCTACGGTTCGCTGCTCGAGCACCACGACCGGCTCCCCGGCGCGCTGCTCCGCGGCCGTGAAGACGCGGCCGTCCTCCAGCGTGCCGCCAAGAATCTCCTGGAAGCGGGCGTCGGCGCCGAACACGCTGAGATGCTGCGTCCGCGCGCCGCCGTACTCGAACCGCTGGAATACCTGCGTCCAGATCGCGGCGTAGTGAATCTCCGGGAGGCGCGCGATCGCCGCCGCCTCCACGGGCCGGAGCTTCGGCCGGATGCGCACCTCGCGGGGGAGCGCGTCGGGATTCAGCGGGGTCTGCGAGAAGTAGCGCAGGATGCGGAACGTCGTCGGCCCCACGACCTCGAGCGTGTTGACGATCTGCTCGCGGAACCCGGTCACGATCGACGCCATCGCCATCACGGTGGCGATGCCGATCACGACGCCCAGGATCGTGAGGCCCGAACGCAGCTTGTTGGCGCGCAGCTGGTCGAGGGCGATCCGCCAGCTCTCGCGCACCGCGTGCAGGGCCATGCTACTCAGCGCGCAACGCGTCGATGGGGTCGAGGCGGGCCGCCCGGATCGCCGGGTAGGTGCCGAAGACGATGCCCACCACGATCCCGAGGCCGAGCGCGACGCCGATCGACCACAGGGTGACCCGCGCGGGGAGAGGCGAGGCCGCCTCGACCGCTGCCGCGAGCCCCGCGCCCGCGACCAGGCCGGCCGTCCCCCCGAGCAGCGACAGCGTCACCGACTCGGCGAGGAATTGACGGCGAATGTCGCGACGCGAAGCCCCGAGCGATTTGCAGATCCCGATCTCCCGCGTCCGCTCCGTCACGCTCATCAGCATGATGTTCATGATCACGATCCCACCCACGACGATGCCGATGCCCACGACGGCGGGCACCACGGTAAAGATGACGCGGGTCAGCTTCCCCCAGAACGCGATCAGTCCCTCCCCGGTGTCGACCGTGAAATCGTCCTCCGTGCTCGGGCGCAGGTGGTGCGCGATGCGCATCGCCTCCTCGGCCCGCAGCATGCCGTCTCCCACCGCGGCAGCCGTCGGCATCTTGACCGAGATCACGGTCGTCTTGCGGCGCCCGTACAGCATTTCGAAGGTCGTGAGCGGCAGCATCACGAACCCGTCCCACGACTGCCCCAGCACGGTGCCCTTCTTGGCGATCACGCCCTTCACGCGCAGTTGGAGGCCCTGCACCCGGATCGTCCGCCCGACGGCCTGCGCCGGGCCCCCGCACAATTTCTCCGCGACGTCGAATCCCAGGACGGCGACGAAGCGGCGCTCCCGCAGATCGACGTCGCTCAGCGACTCGCCGGCGGCCACCTGATAATCCTGGACCACGGTGAACGGCGCCGTCACCCCGAACACGACGACGTCGCCGACCGTGCGGTCGCGCCACTGGACGTCGGCCATGGGGGTGGGCCACCCGGACTGCAGCGCGATGGCCTCGGCGTCCGGCAGGGCTCGCGCCACGTACGGCACGTCTTCCGGCGCAATGATCGGCCGGCGCTGGATGCGCCGATACTCCTCATCGTCGATGAACCCGACCTGGATGGGATCGCGCCGGATCTGGAAGGCGTTGACGCCCACGATCGCGCCCGCGAGCCGCTCCCGCACGTAGGCGTTCATGCCTTGAATCACCGCCACGACCGCGACGAGGAACCCCACCGACACGATGATCCCGAGTAGCGTGAAGAAGGAGCGCAGCTTGTGACTCCACACCCTCTGCAGGGCCAGGAGGATGGCCTCGGTGAGCGGCATGGCCAAAAGCTACACGGGATGCGGGAAGCGGGAGGCGGGAAGGGTGGAGCGTGCGGCCGCGTGCCGCGTCCCGTGTCACGCCTCCCGTTTGAACTGTGGCTCCAGCCTCGCCAGGATGTGGACGTTCCGGGCGAACCGCGCTACCAGGAGAGCCAGGAGCACGGCGCCGAGGAAGGCGGCGACGACGTTGCCCACGGACGCGAGCTCCGACCAGGCGGACCGCGGAACCTCGCGCGACAGGGCCAGCGCCGCGGTCAACCCGATCAGGACAATCCGCGCCTCCGTCGGGCCGACACGGCCGTATCCCAAACGGAAGCGGCCCAGCACCTGCGATTCGAGGTACACGTTGATCGAGAGCCCGAGGTAGAGCACGACGAGCGCGAGCGCGAGCCCGAGGTGCACGTAGTGGGAGAGGCCGATCCCCGCCCCGATCACGGCGGTGGAATACGCGTCGGTCATGTGATCGAGATAGTAGCCGTACCTCGGGCGCTCGCGGCCGCGGACGCGCGCCAGCGTGCCGTCCATGCTATCCCCGAGCCATTGCACCACGAGCAGGGCGCTCGCGGCCCACAACCAGGCAGAGTCGAAGCGCGCCAGCGCGTACGCCGCGCCCGCGCCTGTGGCCGCCAGCACGCCGAGCACCGTGAAGTGATTGGGACGCAAGGAGAGCGGGATCCGGGCGGCGAGCGCCCGCAGCAGGCGGCGCTCGGGCTCGGCGAGGAGGAAGGTCAGTTCACGGGTCGGCGCGGCCATAGGAGTCCCCCAAGTGACGGAATCATGAGCAGGATGAACAAGCCTGCGAGCAGCCAGGCGGGAACGTGGACCGCGAGCCCGAGCCAGGCGAGCAGCAGGTAGCGCGGCAGCCGGCCTGCCGCGACGGCGGCGAGGTAGGGGCCGAGGGGATAGCGGGTCCTGAACGCGAGTGTCTTGAACGGGAAGAACGGCAGCGGCGTGAGGCCGGACAGCGCGAGGATCGCGAAGGGCGCCCGGCCGAACAGGCGCGACAGGCCACCGCCGGAAACGCCCCGTCGGGCGGCGAGCCGCTGCACCAGGGGCACGAACAACCGGTGATCGACCCAGGCCGCCGCCACCGTGCCCGCCGTCGCGACCAGCGCCGTCGTCCAGATGCCGAGCCGCGCGCCGTACCAGATCACGACCGGCTCATGCGGCACGACCGCCAGGGCGACGTTGGACACGAAGGCGTACGCGAAGAGCGCGACGAGTGCGGGGATCATCGGGGGTGCCTGTGCAAGATCGGGGCCGGGGCGGGATGCGAGATGGGCGATGCGGGATGCGAGATGCGACATCGGCGCGCACCTACGCATCCCGCATCCCGCATCCCGTGCCTCTCCGACACGTGACGCCCGCGTCTATTCATATCGCAGCGCCTCGACCGGGTCGAGCCGCGCGGCGCGGGCGGCGGGATAGAGGCCGAACCCGACGCCGGTCAGGGCCGAGGCCGCAAGGGCCACGACCACGGACCATGCCGGTATGTTGGCAGGAACGGGCGTGAGCCGCGCCACGCCCAGCGCCAGCACGCCGCCCGTCGCCATGCCCACCGCGCCGCCCACCAGCGTGAGCGTCGCCGCCTCGACGAGGAATTGCCACATGATCTCCCGCTTGGTCGCTCCCAGCGCCTTGCGAACGCCGATCTCCCGGGTCCGCTCGGTGACGGAGATCATCATGA
>WNGG01019522.1_pt1 | contig 12869 bp, 12 predicted proteins | sample 5400661 | NCBI WGS metagenome assembly WNGG01 (sample SAMN13153372, study PRJNA577476) | soil metagenome | isolation source: 100 cm soil or saprolite under Garry oak tree replicate 1 | place: USA:California | collected 2016-06-15 | reverse complement strand
CAGGGGAGCACCCCGGTGAGCACGCTGATCGCGGCCTGCAACTCCGATGGCTGTCAGGGCCGCTGCGACGCCAAGTGCTACGACGCACACGAGCCGGACTGCGACTGCATCTGCGGTGGGCGCAACCATGGCGCGGGCAAGCAGCAGGCGATCGACAACACCCGCGAGATGGCTGAGTCCTGGCTTGAACAGGCCCGCACTGACGGGCAGGACATCACCCGCGCCGAGCTGGCCGTCACCGTCACCCACGAGCCGCTGTTTAACCTCGCGGACGCTGGGCCAGCTGAGCGCCAGCTTGAGAACTGGAATATCCACGCCACAGTAGCCGCCCGTGCCGCTCGTGCCATGCGTGACGGGGACCGTCACATGGACGGCACGGCACGAGACCGCCTCCCGCATAGCACGCAGGACAGCCAATGGCCAGGCCCGGACCGTGACCACGACCCGTGGGAGCCGCGGGCAAATGAGCACCCGCCCCGGTCGTATGCGGCGATGAGCCGCGGGCGGCAAGCCGAGCCGGAAGCAGGCTGACATGGCCGACGTCACCGGCGACGGCCAGGACCACAGCATCCGCGCCCGCGATGTACGGCCCGGCATGGTCGTATGGAACCCCTACGGCGGCGCCCGCGGCCGTGCCCTGGTAGCCAGCGAGCCGCGGGAACGTCCAGACGGCGCCGTCGAGTTCGACACCGCCGACGGGCGCACTGGCGTTTTCCGGCCGCATTTCCGCCTGCACTTCGACAGGGCAGCAACCGAGCGCCTGGCGGCTGAGCGGGACGCGGAACGGCAACCCCCGGCGGGAACGCCGCCCGGGATTGCCGAGCCCGGCATGGACACCGAACCCGAGCGGCAGGCCGCGGAGACCGGCCCGGGACGTACGGAGATCGGCGTCACCGCCGACGGCAGGGACGCGCAGACGCTGACCACCACTGGCCCAATCACCAGCCTCAGCGAACCCAAGACAGGTAAAGCCGCAGCGGCGGCCACCCAGGCCGTCCTGGACGCCATCAACAGCGGCCAGCTTCGCGCCGGGCAACTTGAAGGCTGCGATTTCTGGACTGGCAAGGCTGCCCAGCAACGCATGCAGGCCGAGGTAGACCCCGGACCGGCCGAACGGCAGCTTGAGGACTGGAATATCCACAACGACCACGCTGACGGCCTGGCCGCCGACTACGACCTGGACCGCGAAGCATGAACGGGGCGCGAAACAAAGGCGAAGACGCGCTGGCGATGACTGCCGCTACCGGCAGCGGTGGGGCGCCCGTGCCGCAGCACGTGTGCGGGGATTGCGGTGAATTCCAGCCGCACGCGTGCGCGCCAGTCATCACCGTCCTGCGAGAGAAGTGGACCGGCCGCCGGATTATCCGCATCCAAGACCGCCAGCCAGCACGGCAAGAACCCCAACTGGAAAAAGAGGCAGGCTGAAACGTGAAGGACAGAATTTACTACGAGGCGGAATCGACCCACCCTCGGGTCAGTTACGCGGCGCACTACGAGAACGACGGCCACCCAGGCGACCGCGCAGCCGCGGTAGCCGCGCGAGCCGCTCGTGCCATGCGCGACGGGGACCGTCACATGGACGGCTCGCCACGAGACCACCTCCCGGAGGGCAGCCGGTCAGGCCCGGACTCTATGCGCCGCGGCGTCCCCGCCGAGCATGACCCGTGCCGCTGCGGGCTGCCAGCCTGCCGCAGCGGCTTCCCGGATCCCAGAGAAATTCCCCCGGCCCGGGAAGCGCGCGAAGCCGACGCGGAGCCCTTTGAGGACTTCACCAAGCGAGCCAGCCGTCAGCCCGAGCTGGAAGCAGGCTGAAACGGCACCTCAAAGCCGACCCGGCACCCAGTCGGAGCCACAGCGAGAACGCGAGGACGGAGTATGACCGCGAACCACTACACTCCGGCGCTGTACACGGCTGCCGAGGCCGCCGAGATTCTGCGGGTCAAGCAGAGCTGGCTTGAGCGCCAGGCCGCCGCGCGGAAAGTCCCGTTCACCATGCTCGGCGGCGCGTACAAGTTCACCGCTGACCACCTGGCGGCCATTGTCCAGATGCACGAGATGATGCCGTCGCCATCGGGCAGCGGCCGGGACGGCCGGTCGCGTTCCCAGCGAGCCCGCAAGCCAGCACAAGCCGGGCGCAGTGACATCGCCCCGCTGCGCGCCCGGCCGCGGACTCGCCTGCACGACAGCGGCATCACCGGCCCATCCGCTGCCTGACAACGCACGGGGCGGAGGAACCGTGTCCTACGCGGAGAAACGAGGGAACCTCTGGCGCGCTCGCTGGCGCGGCCCAGATGGCACCCTGGAATCCAAGCCCGGATTCCGTACGCGCAAGGATGCCGAGAACTACGGCCGCGACCAGGAAGCCGCCATCCGCAGCAACACCTACGTCGACCCGCGCGCCGGGCGGATCACGCTCACCGAATGGGTCAACAGGTGGTTCCCCGCCCTTGACCTGGAGCTGAACACGCTCAGCACCTACAGATACACGATAGAGGTTCACATCCTGCCCGCATTCGGAGACCGATCCCTCCGGTCGCTGGAGCTGGAGCCTGAAGCGATTGCCCTCTGGGAGAAGCAGATCGTTGCCCGTGGCTACACCCGGCGAACCGCTCGTGAGGCGCGGTCCACGCTCACCACGATCCTCGCCGACGCGATCCCCCGGTACATCCAGTCGAACCCGGCGGCCCGCAGGCGCGGCAAGGGCCGGAAGGGACAACGGCGAATCGAGCGGGCGGAAAAGGCTGAGAAGACGTGGGCTACAGCCCTGGAAGTCCTCCTGTTCGCGGAGCGTTGCTCGGTGCTTTCGGGCACCGACACCGACTTCGCCATGGTGATCACCATGGCGTACACCGGGATGCGGTGGAGCGAGGCCCTGGGCCTCCTCCCGGAACGCGTCCGCGGCCAGACGATCGATATTGCCTGGAAGCTCTACGAGCTGGATGCCCGCTTCTACCGCGGCCGCCCCAAGGACGGATCGATCCGCACGGTGGATGTCCCGCCCTTCCTTGACGAACTCCTCACCCGGCATCTCGGCGCCAGCACCGGCCGGGCATGCACCTGCCGCAACAACGAGCCACCCTGGTGCCCAGGTGACGAATACGTCTTCCTCGGTCCCCGGAACGGGCATTTTCGCCGCTCCAACTACGCGGCACGCGTGGTGCGCCCGGCCGCGGACGGCTGGTACCCGGGCAGGCAAGGACGACACGCGCGGGAGCCGTCGCCGGTCCTGGTCGACATGAGCGCCCCGTGGCCCGGCACGCCGCTCCCGCCATGGCCGCCCGCACAGCCAGGCATGCCCTTCACGCCACCGGCTGGCCGCGGCATCCCGCGCCTGGCTGGCAAGGAAGGCAGCGGGCGGTGCCCCACATGCGACCACACGGTGCTGCTCCGCCGCGACGGGCTCATCGTCAGCCACAACACCGGCGGCATCTGGTGCCCCGGGTCAGGCCAGGAGCCCGCCGAGCCCGTGCCGGTCGCTTCCTGGCTTCCGCTTCGCGCCGGCCTGACCCCGCACGGCCTGCGCCACGGGCACCAAACGTGGCTGGACGAACTGGGCGTGCGCTACGTTCTGCAGTCCGAGCGCATGGGCCACGAGGTACCCGGCATGCGCGGCGTCTACAGCCACGTCACACCGGGGATGCGGGAGAACCTCACGGCTCGATTGCAGGAGCTTTGGGAGACCTCGCTCCATGACCGGGCCCGCATCGCCACACGGTCGCCAGTCGGGGTGCTCGACGCGCTCCTGCGGCCGTTCCGCGGGTCGCCGGGCAAGATCGGCTCCCAATCTGCTCCCAGAATCGGACACCGGAGAGCCGGGAGGCCCGGCCCTCGCGCGGGCCGGGCCTTCTGACCTGCTACTTCAGTGGGGTGAGCGAGGGGATTCGAACCCCCGACATCCAGGACCACAACCTGGCGCTCTAACCAACTGAGCTACGCCCACCATGGCTGCAGGGCGGATTCGCCCGGCGGCTCAAGGAAGCATACCGGGAGCCGGTCACCGGGCAGAACCAGGCTCGCCCTGGCCGGCTGCTTCCTCCGCCGGTCCGCCGGGCGGGGCTGCTTCCTCCGCCGGCCTGCCGGGCAAGGTTGTGTCATCTGCGGGGTCTGCCGGGCGGGGCTGCGCCTTCCGCTGGCCTGCCGGGCAAGGTTGTGTCATCTGCGGGGTCTGCCGGGCGGGGCTGCGCCTTCCGCTGGCCTGCCGGGCGGGGCAGAGTCATCTGCCGGTCTGCCGAGCGGGGCTGTGTTCTGCGGCTGCTCGCCGGGCGGGGGTGATTCGGCCGCGGGTGTCCCTGGCTGGCCGTGCCGTGCCGCGATTTGCCGCGCGGTCGCCGAGTCCGGGCCCGGCGGGGGGACGAACACGGCCTCGCGGTAGTACCGCAGCTCCTCGATGCTCTCCCGGATGTCGGCCAGCGCGCGGTGGCCGCCGTGCTTCTGCGGGCTGGCGAAGTACGCCCGCGGGAACCAGCGCCGTGCCAGCTCCTTGACCGACGACACGTCCACCATCCGGTAGTGCAGGAACGCGTCGAGCTCCGGCATGTCCCTGGCCAGGAACGACCGGTCGGTGGCGATGGAGTTGCCGCACAGCGGCACCTTCTTCGACTCGGGGACATGCGAGCGCACGTACGCAAGCACCTGCTCCTGGGCCTCGGCCAGCGTGATGCCGGCCTGCAGCTCGGCCAGCAGGCCGGAGCTGGTATGCATGTCGCGGACCACGTCCGGCATGTTGTCGACTGCCTCGGCGGGCGGCTTGATGACGAGGTTGATGCCGTCGTCCAGCATGGCGAGCTTGCCGTCGGTTACCAGGCAGGCGATCTCGACGAGGGCATCTCGGCGGAGATCAAGACCAGTCATTTCGCAGTCGATCCAGACGAGCCGGTCAGTCATGTGCTCAGCCTAGGCCCCGGCCGGGCAGCCTGATGAATCCCGGGACGGGACGCCTCAGCCTGCACGGACTCGCCGGCCGAGCGCGGCGATGTGCTCCGGGACGTCCGTCCCTGGGCGCAGTTCCGCGTCCGGCTCGGGCAGGCCGAAGGTCAGCGCGGCGGGGACCACGCCCGCCCAGAAGTCCAGCTGGTAATCCTCCGGCTCGTCGCTGGCCGGGCCGGTGCGGATCTTGACCGACGCCTCGTCCAGCGGCACCGCGAGCGCGGCGGTGGCGGCCAGCTCCTTCTTGTTCGGCGGCCGGGTGTGCTCCCAGCGGCCGGGGACGAGCTGCTCGGTGACGGCGCGGAGCGCGGCCAGCTTCTCGGCGGCGTCGCTGACCAGCCGCGCGGTGCCGAACACGACGGCGCTGCGGTAGTTCATCGAGTGGTGGAAGACCGACCGGGCGCACACCATGCCGTCCAGGTGGGTGACGGTGAGGCACACGTCGTGGTCGGCAGCGGCGAGCAGCGACCGGTTCGCCGACGAGCCGTGCAGGTAGAGGGTGTCGCCCGCCCTGCCGTAGCCAGTCGGCAGCACCACCGGCGAGCCGTCGACGATCACGCCGAGGTGGCAGATCAGGCCGGCGTCGAGCACCGCGTAGAGGTCGGCCCGGTCGCTGCGGCCGCGCTCCCGCAGCCGGCGCAGGCTCGTCCGGGCGGTCCGGGACAGGGTGGGGTCAGCGCTCATGATGCTCTACCGTACAAGCTAAGTGGACTTGCCAGAATAGCCACTTTGCATGAAAAGGAGACGACCACTTGTCTCGCGCCGCTATCGAGCTGCCGCTGTCGGTCGACCGGGGCGCCGGCGTCCCGCTCGCCGGGCAGATCGCGGCGAGCGGCTGCCGGCCAGCCGCGCACTCGCCGCGTCGCTGGGCGTCAGCCGCACCGTGGTGACCGCCGCGTACGGCCAGCTTTATGCGGAGGGCTGGCTGGAAGGGCGGCACGGCTCGGGCACCTTCGTGGCCGCCGGCGCGCCCGGGCAGGTCGGCGCGCTCGGGCAGGGCAGGGCTCCGGGGCAGGGCCGGGCTCCGGGGCAGGGCGGCGTTCCCGGGCAGGGCAGGGCTCCGGGGCAGGGCGGCCGGCCGCGGACGGCCGGGCCGGCGAGCGCCGGGTCCGCGGCCGGCCCGGCTGCCGAGCCGGGGCCGCCCCGGCACAACGATCCTGCCGGGCCGGTCATCGAGCTGCGGCCGGGCATCCCGTGGGCCGCGGGCATCGATCGCGTGGCGTGGCGCCGTGCCTGGCGGCAGGCTGGAAGCAGCCCGCCGTCGGCCTGGCCGGACTCCCGCGGCCTGCCGGCCCTGCGCGACGCCCTGGCCGTGCACCTGCGGCGCAGCCGCGCCCTGTACTGCGAGCCTGGCCAGATCCTGGTAACCAGGGGCGTGACCAGCGGCCTTGGCCTGCTCGCCGCGGCATTGCTCCGGCCGGGGGACAGGGTCGGAGTGGAGGAGCCGGGGTATCCGGTCGCCCGGGCGGTCTTCGCCGCGCACGGCGCGCAGGTGGTGCCCTGCCGGGCCGACGAGCACGGGCTCGTCACCGGCGATCTCCCCGGCAGCCTCCGCATGGTCTACAGCACGCCCGCGCACCAGTACCCGCTCGGCGGGCGCCTGCCGGTGCCGCGCAGGCAGTCCCTGATCGCCTGGGCCCGGGCCACCGGGGCGCTGATCGTCGAGGACGACTACGACAGCGAGTTCCGGTACGACGTGGCGCCGCTGCCGGCCCTGTTCGGCCTGGATCCGGAGGTCGTCGTCCATCTCGGGACCACCGCCAAGACGCTGACCCCGGCCCTGGGGGTGGGCTGGCTCGTTGCCGGGGGCGGCCTCGCCGGGCGGATCGCCGCCGCCCGGCCGGACATCGGCGACCGGACCTGCGAGGCGGCTCAGCTTGCGCTGCTGTCATTTATTAGTAACGGAGACCTCGACCGGCATGTCCGCCGGATGCGCCGCGAGTACGCGCGGCGCCGTGCGCAGATCGTCGCGGCGCTCGGTGACCTGCCCGGGCAGGCCCGGCTGCTCGGCGACACGGCCGGGCTGCACGTCGTGCTCGCGCTGCCGGCCGGGACAGCCGGCCAGATAGCGGCCAGCGCCGGCCGGCGCGGGGTCGCCGTGACCACGATGGAGCGCTACTTCGCCGGGCCGCCGGCCGCGGACGGCCTCCTGCTCGGCTACGGAGGAGCGTCGCTCAGCCAGGTCAGCCGCGCCTGCCAGGTGCTCAGGCAGATCGTCACGGCCCTGTCGGCCAGCGCGCAGGCAGGTGGCGTCAGCCCACCCGGGTAAGCGATCCGGTCGCGGCCGGGTGCAAGATCTCGTCGAGGTCCGGGATCTGGCCCCGCCCGTCCGGGTCATCGCGCCGCGCCCTATTGTCCCGCGCGCGCAGATGCCGCTCGTGCAGCTCGCGCTCGCGCGGGGCGCTGTCCAGGAGGCTTCCCTCGCGCCGGCCGCGCTGTGCGGCGGCCGCTGGCCGCTGGATCGCCGGCGGCGCCGCCCGGCCCGTGAGCCGCTCGACGTCGATCCCGCCCGGCCCGGCGGTGGCCCAGCCAGGGACCTGCGATGCGCCGAAATGCCCGCCGCTGGCCCACAGCCGCCGGCTCGCCCGGGCCGGCTGCACGCGCGGGTGCGCGGCCGGCGGGCCGGCCGGCCAGTGCCGCGGGATGCGCCACGAGTCGAGCCAGTCCAGGATGCCCTGCAGGCCGGCCATCGGGCCCGAGGTGAACGGCTCCCAGGCAAACGCAACGACGCTGAGCTGGACGCAGAGCCGTCCCTCGCAGTTCACCCCGGCGAGCCAGCCGTCGCTGCCCGGCCCGGCGGAAGGGTGCCGGGCCGCGGGATCGCCGGGGCAGCTGCCCGGGAACGGCCCGAGGCCGTCCGGCCCGCCGAGCGAGCGCCCGGCCCGCAGGATCGATACCAGCTGGATGATCTCACCGGTCAGCGGGTTCCAGATCAGGTGGCTTGCGCGGCCGAGGTCGGTCAGCCGCTCCGCCGCGGACTTGGCCGATACGGTGGCCGGGTCGGCACTCAGGGCCTGCCAGACGACGCGGGGAGCGCCGCCGTTGAGATGCCCGCCGTCGGCCGCCGCCCGCAGGTGCCCGACTCCCGGCATCCATGCATCAGTCACTGCACTCCTCCTCCGCAAGGGTCTAGACCACCGGCCTGGGCTATCCCCTACTTGCCTACGTCAGGGCGGCGCAATAGTCCATACCTGGGCGAGATGCATGCATTCGGCCGCCGGTCGTGTGCCCGGCCGCGCGGTAGCGGATCATTGACCCCAGGCAACTGCGCAGGAGGCAGGCGAGGTGGGAATGACGAAGGAATTCAGCGTCCCGGGCATCGGCGACGGCTCCCGGCTAGCCAGCTGGATCAGCACCGAGGTCCCCGTTACCGACGGTAGTGATCTTGCTGGCATCGAGCTGATCGCGGGCGGGCGCTCGAACCTGACCTACCGGCTGGATTTCGAGCCGTCGGCCCGGCTGGTGCTGCGCCGGCCGCCGCTCGGCCACGTGCTGCCGACGGCGCACGACATGGCCAGGGAATACCGCGTGCTGACGGCGCTGCACGGGACCGCGATCCCGGTTCCCGCGCCGGTGGCGTTCTGCGCCGATCCTGACGTCATCGGCGCGCCGTTCTACCTGATGGAGTACGTGGACGGGCTGGTGCTGCGCAGCCGCGAGGACGGCGAGCAGGTCACCGCGGACCAGGCCAGGCAGCTATCGGAGCGGCTGGCTGAGATGCTGGCCGCCATCCACGGCGTGGACACGGCGGCGGTCGGGCTGGACGGGTTCGGCCGGCCGGCCGGCTACCTGGCCCGCCAGCTTGCGCGCTGGCAGCGGCAATGGGAGCTGTCGGCCACCCGCGAGATGCCCGGCTACGACCGGCTGGTCGAGCGGCTCGCCGCCGGGCTGCCGGAGTCCGGCGAGGCCGCGCTCGTGCACGGCGATTTCCGGCTGGACAACATGCTGGTCGTGCTCGGCGACCGGCCGGACATCGCGGCCGTGGTCGACTGGGAGATGTCCACGCTCGGCGACCCGCTGGCCGACCTCGGCCTGACCCTGATGTACTGGGCGGACCCGGCCGACGAGAACTGGCGGACGCTCGGCGTCGGCGCGGCGGTGACATCCCTGCCCGGGTTCTTCAGCCGGGCGCAGCTTGCCAGCCGGTACGCCGAATTGACCGGCCGTGACCTGTCCGGCATCGGCTATTACATGGCGTTCGGCTGCTTCAAGCTGGCCGTCGTGCTCGAGGGCATTCACGCCAGGTACCTGCAGCGCAAGACCGTCGGCGAGGGGTTCGAGCGGGAGGGCCAGGTGGTGCCGCTGCTGATCGAGCGGGCGCACCGGATGCTGGATTCCGACCCGCTGGCCGACTCGCCCCCGGCTGGCTAAGGACTCCCGGCTGGCTAAGGACCGCCGATCGGGGCCGCAGCCGATGATGGGCCGACAGGCTGGGCGGCCAAGGATGGGCCACAGGCTGGGAGTTTGATTGTGAGGCCCGGCGCCCCGCTCTCGCCGGGCCTCACAAGTCTGATGAGGCCCGGCGCCCCGCTCTCGCCGGGCCTCACAAAGGAGACGCGCTCGTGCGATGGCTGGTTCACAAGAATTTCAAACATCTCCGGCCGGACGGGCCGGGGCTCGGCTGCGGCCGGGTCGGCCCGGCCGCGCTTGCGGGTCAGCCGGCCAGGTCACGGCCTACGTCGGCGAAGAAGATCTTGTTGATCTCGGCCGGGTCGGTGATCTGGAACGCGGCCCCGCCGGTCGCCTTCGCCAGCCGCTGCATGGCAGCGAAGTGGCTGGACTGCCCGAACACGTTGAACAGCAGCGCCACCCGGCGGTTCGGCCCGGCGATCGCGCGCAGCTTCTTGAGCAGCTTGCCTGCCGATATGTCCCCGGCCGCGTCGTCGGCGCCGCCGGTCATGATCAGCACCGAGTTGGCCCGCTTGCGGTCGTAGGTAGCGATCATGTACCGGTAGGCGGCCAGGATCGTGTTGTTCATGCTGGCCGTCGTGCCCGGCCTGGGCTGCAGGGTCTGGTTGATCTGCTGGATCTGCTGACGGCGGTTGATCAGGCCGGCCTCGGCGGCCAGCGGGCCGATGGGCACGAGCGGCCGGTATGGCTTCCGGCCGTCCAGGCCGCTGGCGAACTCCCACAGGCCCATCCGGGTGGTGCCGGGAAACAGCAGCAGCCCCTCGCCCGCGGCCGACACCATTTCCTGCATCCTGGTCGGCCCGGCCGGCCCGGCCGGCTGAGCCATCGACCCGGAGACGTCGAGCAGCGCGAGCAGGCGGAACCCGATCCGGACCCGGCCCCATGCCTGTAGCGTCGTCTGGGCCAGGCCAGGGTTCGCCAGATCGGTCAGCCGCAGCTGCTGGCTGGCCAGCCCGAACGAGGCCGGGGTCTGGTCGGGCACGCCCCGGGCCGACCGGAAGCCGGCGTACCTGACCATGTCGGCCGTGTACTGCTGGGTCAGTATCTTCCCGAACGCCCTGGCCGCCCGGAGCCGCAGCGGGTCGGTCGTGGTCAGCACGTACGGGTAGTCGAGTTCCGGGCTGCCGTCCGATGGGTAGCGGGCGGCCAGCGGCTGGCCGGGATGGGCCAGGTCGTACTGCACGACGGACTGCTCGGAGGCCACGGTCACCGGGCGCTCGTTGATGGGCGGCCGGGAGAGGGAGACGAGCGAGTTGAGCGCTGCCGGGTTGTCGGACTGGTCCGCCAGCTGGGCGCCGTAGACGAACCTGGTGAAGTTCTCCCTGGCCGACACCCCGGTGCCGAGCAGCCGCTCCTCCTCGATCACCGCGGCAAGGCCCGCGGCGCTCTGGGTGGGATCGGGCAGCTGGACCTGCACGCCGGCGGCGGCCGGCGGGCCGCCGGCCGATTCCGGCAGCAGGAAATTCCAGCCGACCTTGCCGGACGCGGGCAGCCGGGCCGCTACCGAATGCGGCATCACGATCATCAGCGGCGATTTGGCGACGTTGATGCCGGTGGTCTGGATGATCTGGGCGCCGACAGGCATGCTGCGGGCCAGCTCGACCCACAGGCCCGAGTCGGGGATCCACGCGTCGATGGACGGCAGCCCGTGCAGTGGCACCTTGCCGTCCACCATCGCCGCCGCGACGGCCGACGGGTCCTGGGTGACCTGCACCTCCGCGCAGCGCCCGCCGATCAGCCGGTGCAGCCGGTTGAAGTACCTGGCGACCCGCTGGACGGCGGGACCGATGTCGCTGGCGGCGGCGACATTAACAATCACCGGGTGCTGCCCGCAGGTGGCACTGGCCAGGATCGCCTGCGAGCCGAGCGCGGTCATCACCGCGGCCGCGATCACGATCGCCGCGGTTACCAGGGCGCCCGCCGTCACGCCGCGCCGGTAAGCCCGCCGTGCCTGGCTACCGCGTCCCGCGTGTCCAGCGCTCACCGCAGACCTTTCCGCCGGCCGTCATTGCCTCCCGGACCGCCAGTTTCCGGCCGGACTGACTATATCCAAGCCGGGAACTGCGTATCAGCCGACTTGCGCCTTTTGGGCGGTGCGGCCGGCCCGCCCGGCGGCTTGCGGCCCGCCGGGGACGGCCGCCGGGCAGACTGGGCGGGTGCCGCCGATCACGATCGCCGACGCCGGGGATCCGCGCCTCGCGGACTACGTCGGGCTTACCGACGTCCGGCTGCGCCGGAGCCTGGAGTCGGCGCACGGCCTGTTCGTCGCCGAGGGCGAGAAGGTGATCAGGACGGCGATCGCGGCCGGCTACCCGGTGCGCTCCCTGCTGGTCACCCAGGACAGGCTGGCCGGCCTGTCCGACCTGGTCGCCGACTGCCCCGGCCCGGTGTACGTCATCGCCCCGGCAATCGCCGAGGCGCTGACCGGCTACCGGGTGCACCGCGGGACGCTCGCCTCGATGCAGCGGCGGCCGCTGCCTGCCGTCGATGCCCTGGTGGCCGGAGCCCGCCGGATCGTGGTGCTTGAGGACATCGTCGATCACGCGAACGTGGGCGCGATCTTCCGGTGCGCGGCGGCACTCGGCTTCGATGCGGTGATCCTGGCACCGCGGTGCGCTGACCCGCTGTACCGCCGCGCGGTCAAGGTGTCGATGGGAGCGGTCTTCTCGGTGCCGTTCGCCCGGATGGATGACTGGCATGGCGGCCTCGGCAGGCTCCGCCAGGCCGGTTTCGCGGTGGTGGCGCTGACGCCAGCGGCGGACGCCGTGCCGATCGAGCGCGTGCCGGCCGCCGAGAAGATCGCCTTGCTGCTCGGCACCGAGGGAGACGGGCTGTCGGCCCGCTGGCTCGCTGCCGCCGACGCCCGGGTGCGGATCCCGATCGGCGGCGGAGTCGACTCGCTCAACGTGGCCGCCGCCGCGGCCGTCGCCTGCTACGTGCTCGGGCGTCGCTGATTACCCGCGGCCGGCCGCCAGGCACGGGCTGGCCGGCGGCCGGGCGGGACAAGCGCCGGGCGGTCAGGCGCGGGCTGCCTGGCTCAGGTACGCCGCGCGGAGCCGCTCCTCGGCCGCCGCCGGCGCCCCGACGTGGTCGAGCCCGAGCAGTGCCGCGCCCGCCACCGGCGGGACGTCGGCGACGCGCATGACCGCGCCTGGCGCCGCGGCCGCGAGCCGCTCCCTGATGCTCCCGGTGAGCAGCGGATCCCTGGCGGCGAGGACGCCGCCGCCCAGGACCACCCGGACGTCCGTGCCGGCCAGGCCGAGCTGGCGGATGGTGGCCAGGGCCATCGCGCAGACCTCCTCGGCCTGGCGGAGCACGATGTCACGCGCCACCGCATCACCGTTCGCGGCCACCTCGAACAGCACCGGGGTCAGGCCGCGCAGCCGGTCCCTGGATATGGCGCCGGTATGGATGCCGATCGCGACGTCGCGAACCTCCGCCAGGCCGAAGTGCCCCGGCAGCGCTTCGCGGAGCGCCGTCTGCGGGCCGCGCCCGTCGTAGGCGCGCATCGCCCACCACAGGGCCGTCATGCC
>WNGG01019824.1_pt1 | contig 12872 bp, 10 predicted proteins | sample 5400661 | NCBI WGS metagenome assembly WNGG01 (sample SAMN13153372, study PRJNA577476) | soil metagenome | isolation source: 100 cm soil or saprolite under Garry oak tree replicate 1 | place: USA:California | collected 2016-06-15 | reverse complement strand
AAAGGCAGATGACAATAAGGCTCGATCTGTATCCGCGGCGGCTCGGTCGGCGTACTCGGCTCAGCCGCGCCAAACGTGGCATTCTGTGCCCTGCCTGGGACCGCAATTTCCGTCGAGTCGTTGGTGAAGCGGTTCGTTGCTTGGCCCTGCGGCATCGGATTCGTCGAACGTGTCGTGGCGCCAGGGTGAGCCTGGTAGGTGGCGGCAGGCCATTTTCTTCGGCGGACAGGGCAGCCGCGGAGGTGACCATGCGCCGGCTGAATTCGCGGTCTTGGTCTCCCCGTCGTCGCCTCGGGCTGGAGGCCCGGCAGCCTGATAGCGGCCCCGTGCCGCGCGCGCCTGCCGTCCGGTTTCTGGCCGAGGCCTGCGGCTGGCCGGGTCAAGGCCCTGCACAGCATCTGCCTGCGCGCCGCCGCATTCCGGCTCCAAAAGCGCTTCCGGACCGAGGTGCAGCGGGTTCCACTAGGACGCCGATCCTGCGGTCCGCGCCGCGGCTCTCCACCTGGAACGCCACGCCCGCGAGATCGAGACCATCGAGGTCGACTAGCCCGAGCTGACGTACAAGGCTGGTGCTGCAATGATCCGGCTGGGTGCGCAAGCCTCGTCTAGTTACGTCCAGCGATACGCCAAGGGTCCATGAGCCGGACGAGGCCACTGGTTCAATCCCGGTACCGCCCACCAAGTTATTGCAGTTCAGCACCCAGATCGACGTGGTTCAACATCGGATTTCCTTATCTCTGCGGATTCGCAAGATGGGAGGCGAGCTTCGGCACGTCCTCGATAAGCCTGAGGGTGTAGGAGTCATGCGGATGTACGAGGACCTGGTCTGCCGCACCGTTCTCCACTACCCGGCCCGCCTGGAGCACGACGACATCGCGCGCGATAGTCCGCACGAGCGCGAGGTTGTGGGTGATGAAGATCATCGCAAGGCGGCGCTCGGCCTGCAGGCGTCGCAGCAGGCCGACTATCACCGCCTGGACCGATACGTCGAGCGCAGAGGTGACTTCATCGCAAATAAGCAGGTCTGGCTCGACGACCAGAGCACGGGCTATTGCAGCGCGCTGACGCTCTCCCCCGGATAGCTGGTCTGGGTAACGATCGAGGAAGTCGCGGTCCAGGCGTACGTCGTGCATAGCCTTGATGACCCGGTCGGACCGCTCCTGAAACGAGAGATCCAGGAAGTGCCCGAGGGGCTGGGCGACGATCTGCCCGATCGTCTTGCGCGGGTTGAGCGAGGTGTAGGGGTTCTGAAATACGTACTGGATCCGCTTCAGCACCGGCTTTGGCCGCTGCCGCGCGCGGGCGGCAAGGCGAACGCCATCGAAGACCAGCTGGCCGGTCCAGTTGCGGTGCAGGCCCGCGATGCACCGGGCCAGGGTCGTTTTGCCTGACCCAGACTCCCCGACAACGGCGAGGCATGACTCCGGTTCGAGGTCGAAGCTGACATCGATGACAACCGGTGCCGGGCCGTACCTCGCCGTCAGGCCCTCGATCCGCAGCAGCGGCGCGCTGTCCGCTGCTGGTTCGCGCATGACCAGTGCCGGGCGCTGGACGTGCTGGCGCGGAATCTCGGCCGCGCGCAGGCAGCGGACCTCCCGCCCGGCCACGACCGCGGGTTCCAGCGCCTGCTGGCGGCAGGCGGTGATGGCGTGCGGGCACCGTGGCGCGAACGCGCACCCAGCCGGGCGCCGGCCGGGCCGCGGCGGCTGCCCGTCGATCCCGGTCAGGACCTCGGCTCGATCCGGGGATGGCACGGCGGCCATCAGGCCGCGCGTGTACGGGTGCACCGGCAAACCCAGGACTGCCTGGATGCCGCCCAGCTCGACGATCCGGCCTGCGTACATGACGGCCACCGCGGAGGCCAGGCCGCTGAGGACCGCCAGGTCGTGCGTGACGTAGACGGCCGCCACCCCGTATGACCGGCACATCGTGCGCACCGTGTCAAGCACATGGCGCTGAGTGGTCACGTCGAGGCCGGTCGTCGGTTCGTCGAGCACGATCAGCGACGGCCGGCAGCAGAAGGCGAGGGCGATAGCCACTCGCTGTTGCTGACCCCCGGAGAGCTGGTGCGGGTACCGGCGCAGCAGGTCCGGGGTAGGCGGCAGGTGGACCTCCCGCACGACCTCGGCCACCCGGTGGCCCGCGGCGGGGTGACCGTGCGCCTGAAGCGCCTCTCGCAGCAAGGCGCCGATACGCCGGGCCGGGTTGAGCGCGGCCGACGGTTCCTGAGGGACGTAGCCAACCCGGGCCCCGCGGATGGCGCGCAGTCGCTGCGGATCGAGTGCCACCAGGTTGGTTCCGTCGAGCAGCACTGATCCGGATCGGATCTGCAATCCGCGGCGGGCGTGCCCGAGCAGCGCCAGGGCGACGGTGGTCTTGCCGGATCCCGATTCGCCGACAAGCCCGAGAACCTCGCCGGCCTGCACGGTGAACGAGACATCGGATACTACGGCCGGCCCGCGTGTCCCGACGCCGACCTCAAGGCTGGTCACCGCGAGCCGGGCGGGCCCGTCCACTGCGGCTGTGCCGACTGGCGGGGGCGGTGCCTCGGCCGGATCGGGGCCCCGCATCATGGCACGTCCAGGGCGTGTGGCGTCACGTCGTCGATGAGCGCCGCTTCCTCGGGCTTACGGTCGACGCCGAGGGCCACGCTGGCGACGGCGTCGGTGAACGTGTTCGTGCCGATGGTGAGCAGCGCGATGAGCACGGCGGGAACGATGACGGCCCACAGATTGGACGCCAGGCCGATCCGGTTCTCGTTGATCATGAGCCCCCAGTTGGCAGCGGGGGGTGACTGGCCAAACCCCAGGAAGGAGAGGCCAGCAATGATCACGATCGAGTAAGTCAGCCGGAGCCCGGTCTCCACCATCAGCGGGGCGATCAGGTTCGGGGTGATCTCCCTGGTCATCACCGTGACCGGGTGGATGCCCTGCATCTCCACCGCCTTGACATACTCGCGCTCGGAGATGTCGAGGGTCGCCGAACGCATCACCCTGGCGACCTGCGGCGCGTGCGAGAAGCCGACCGCCACCACGATGAGCCACAGCCGCGGCCCGGCGATGCTGACCAGCAGCAATGCGAAGACAAGCTGCGGAAAGGCCAGAATCACGTCAACCGCGCGCATGATCAGGCCGTCGGCCCGCCCGCGCAGGTAGGCAGCCGAGACACCGGTTGCCGCACCGACCAGCACGCCGAAGACCGTCGCACTGGCCGCCATGACGAGCAGCACCCAGCCGCCGTCGAGTACCCGGGACAGCACGTCTCGCCCGAGCGTATCGGTGCCGAGCCAGAAATGGCCCGACGGCGGCGCGAATGGCAGCCCGACGAACTGGGTGGCCGAGTAGGGCGCGATGACCGGGCCGACTGCCGCCAGCACGACGATGCTGGCAGCGAGGCCAAGGCCGGTAGTGCCTTGCATGGTCCGGGCGGCCTGGCCGAGGGTGGCCAGCCAGGGATGCCGGTGCAGCCGCGCCGCTGGTAGCGGGAGGGCACCCGGGTCGCCGGCGGCCATGGCTAGCCCGATACCCGGCGGCGCGGGGTGGCCAGCAGGGCGATCACGTCGGTCACGATGTTCATGAAGATGTAGAACGCCGCCAGCACAACCACGATCAACTGGATCACCGGAATGTCGCGGTTCTGGACAGCGTTGACAAGGCCCTGGCCGACGCCCGGATAGTTGTAGACGTACTCCACTACCACGATGCCGCCGGCGAGATACAGGAAGTTCAGGCCGATCACCTGGATCGCCGGCGCGATGGCGTTCGGCAGCGCATGCAGCAGAACGATCCGCGGCTGCGACAGCCCCTCCATGCGCGCCATCTCGACATAATCCGACTCCAGTGCCTCGATCATCGCGGCGCGGGTCATCCGGTAGATGTACGGGACGATGACGATCACCAGCGTGGCCACAGGCAGTACCAGCAGCGACGGCGCGTCCCAGAAGTACACGCCCGGCGGGAGCAGCGAGACGGCCGGCAGCAGGCGGGTCACGACCGTCGCGAACAGGATGATGAGCCCGATGCCGACGACGAACTCGGGCAGTGAAGTGACGGCCAGCAGGACAACAGAGGTCACACGGTCGAACCAGCCGCGCTTGCGCAGCGCCGCCACCGAGCCGAGGGCCACGCCGACGAGGCTGCCGACAAGGCCGCTGATGAAGACCAGGCCAGCGGAGTTGATCAGGCGGGGGTAGATCTGGCCCCACACGGCCTGGCCATTGGCGAGCGACCTCCCGGGGTTGCCGGTGAGCAGCCCGGATAGCCAGGTCCTGTACTGATCGAGCACGCCGCGGTTGAGGTGCAGCTGGGCTTCGAGGGCACGCAGGCGGGCGGGCGTCGCCGTGTGGCCGAGCACGGCATATGCCGCGTTGCCGGGCAGGACCTGGGTGGCCAGGAAGACGACCATCGAGACGACGAGCATCGTCAGGACGCCGGCCAGGGCCCGCTGGCAGACCAGCGCTGGCACCGGATGCGCCTGCCTCCAGGGGACCGGGCGCCGGTGCGTGTCGGTTGCGGTGGCTGCGGCCATGAGGTGCCCCTCGGAGATGCTGCTGGGATTGTACATGTCAGTGGCTCGGCCTTGGCCTTATATGGATCGTAACTGGTCTCAACTTGGTATTGCAGTGATCTCTAACTGCCCTTACACTGCTGGGCCATGGCGTCACCTTCCGGCGCCCTCCTGCTCAAGGTGCCCGCGCAGCCGCGGTACCTCGCTGTGGCCCGGGCGCTGGAGGAAGAACTCGCGAACGGGGCACTCGATGCCGGGGACCGGTTGCCTGCCGAGCGGGAACTATGCCGCCAGCTGCGCGTCAGCCGGGTCACCATCCGGCGCGCCCTTGCTGAGTTGCGCAGCCGCGGGCTCATCGAGTCGGCGGGCTCCCGCGGCTGGTTCGTGGCAGCCAGGTCGGTTGGCGAGACGAACGTGCTCGTCAGCTTCAGCGACATGGCCCGGGCACGCGGATTGCGCCCGTCGTCGCGGGTGCTGGAGGCGGCGACGAGGCCTTCGACCTTGCACGAGGCCGAGCAGCTGTCGCTGGCCCCGGGCGCCCCGCTCTTCCAGCTGCGGCGGCTTCGCTTCCTCGATGCCGTCGCGCTGGGGCTGGAGGTCACCCGGATCCCCGTTGCCATTGCGCCGGCCCTGGCCGACACCGACTTCTCCCAGACGTCCCTGTACGACCAGCTCCGCGCGGCCGGGGTGATCCCGACGCGCGCCGACTATGACGTCCAGGCCGTTGCTGCCGATTCCGATCAGGTGGAGCTGCTGGGCGTTGCCCGGGGAGCACCGCTGCTGTGTACGCAGGCGGTGACATTCGACCAGTCGGCGCGGCCGATCGAGCTCAGCCGGAGCCTGTTCCGGGGTGACCGATACCGGTTCCGCACCACCTTGTTCAACTCGCAGTTTGCCGGGCGGAATGGTCCCGGCGAAGGGAGGCGTGATGGCTAACCGCGCAGCCAGTGACGACACCGTGAGCGGCGCATTCACGCGGGATGTGCCCGGGGCGGGCAGCTCACGCCGGGACGTGCTGCGGGGCGCGCTCGCCGGCGGAGTGACCCTGGCGAGCGGAGGCCTTGCCGCGGCATGCGGGGGCTCTTCGCCGTCGGCGTCGACCACACCGCCGGCTGGCGGGTCACGGCCCCGGCGCGGCGGCAACCTGCGAGTCGGGATTCTCGGCGGCTCCACGGCGGACACCCTCGACGCCCACAAGGAAGTGACCCAGCCCGACGCGATCCGGATCATGGCCCTGTACAACTCGCTGGTCCGCCTGGACGCGAAGGCCCAGGTGGTCAACGACCTTGCCGAGGAGATGACACCGAACAAGGACGCCAGCGTCTGGACAATCCGGCTGAAGCCCGGAGTCACCTTCCACAACGGCAAAGATCTCACCGCCACCGACGTGATCTTCACTTTCCGCCGGATCGCGAACCCGAAGAAGCCGCTCGACGGTGCCACGGGGCTCGCACCGGTCGACCTGGGCGCCCTCAGGGCTCTTGACCGGCTCACCGTCCGGGTGCCGATGACGACGCCGTACGCATCATTTCCTGAGCAGATCTCCGCGGCGTACAACTTCGGGATCGTCCCGGTCGGATACAACCCGGCGCGTCCGGTCGGCACCGGCCCCTTCATGTACCACAGCTTCACCGCCGGACAGCAGAGCGTGTTCGTACGCAACCCGCACTACTTCAAGCCCGGGCTTCCCTACCTTGACGAGCTGACCATCATCGACAACTCCTCCGACACGGCGGCCTTCAACGCGCTGCAGGGCGGCCAGCTGGACATCTACTCTCAGGCGACGCTCACCCTGGCGAAGCAGGTCACGAACAACACCGCGCTCAAGGCGCTGGTGTCGCTGCCCGGCCAGTGGACGCCGTTCACCATGCGCGTCGACACGCCGCCGTTCAACGATGTCCGGGTCCGGCAGGCGTTCCGGCTGCTCCTCAACCGGCCCCAGCTGATCGGCCTGGCACTCGACGGGTTCGGATCAGTCGGCGACGACGTGTTCTCCCAGTGGGATCCGTGCTACGCCCGGGACCTGCACCGGGCGCAGGACATCTCGCAGGCGAAGTTCCTGCTGAAGCAGGCCGGGCACGAGAACCTCGCCGTGCAGCTGGTCACGGCGGACTTCGCGGCGGGCGTGGTGCAGGCGGCGCAGGTCTTCGCACAGCAAGCGAAGGCGGCCGGGGTCACGGTCACCGTGAAGCAGGTGCCGGTCGGGACCTTCTACGGACCCAACTACCTGCACTGGCCTTTCGCGCAGGACTTCTGGGCCTACAGCCCGTACCTCAGCCATTGCCTGACCATCAGCCACAGGTCCCGGGCCAGGCAGGCGCCGCCCGGTGACGCGAAGACCGGGCCGCTACGCCCTGGGGATCGACCTGGGCGTCAGCGGAGCGCGCGCCGCGGTCGTCGACCTCGACGCCACAGTCGCGGGGCGCGGGCGCACCGCGCGCGATGGCAGGCCGGGCTCTGGCCTAGGTCCGCAGGATCCCGGCCAGTGGGTCAGCGACGCGTTCGCCGCCGCACGCCAGGCGCTCGCCGAGGCCGGGACTCCCGTGGTGGCGGCCATCGCGGTCGCCGCGCTCGGCCCCGCCCCGGTGCTGGTCGACAGCGGTTTGCGCCCGCTCACGCCGGGATGCCTGCTGTCGCTCGAGCCGCGCCTTGAAGAGCAGCGGATCCGGCTCATCACGACCGCGGGCCTGGACGCGGCGGACGTGCCGCCCGGGCATCCGGTTCCCCAGCTGCTGTGGTGGCGGGAACACGCTGCGCCAGCGTGGAAGCGGGCCTCGATGGTCCTGGACGCGACCGGCTTTCTGGTCAGCGCGCTGACCGGCGTCCCCGCCATGGACACGCTCACGGCGCTGGACTATTCGGTTCCCGGACTGCCCTGCCCGATGCCGTTGCCCGAGGCCGCAGATCCCCGGCAGATCGCCGGCGGGCTGGCCAGCGGGCCAGCAGCCGACCTGGGCCTGCCCGCCGGCACCCCGGTGACCGTGGGCAGCTACGATTCCTACATCGACCTCGCAAGGATCGGCGCGCACGCGCCCGGCGACGCCTGCATCCTGCTCGGGTCCACGCAGGTCATCGGACAGGTCGCGGACGCCGCAGCGGCCCTCCCGGCGGGCAGCCCGCTGCGCCGGGTGCCGCATCTCGGCTCCGGGCAGCTGATCGGCGGATGGACCTCCGCCGCGGGGCTGACGCTCGACTGGTGCGCTGGCGTGCTCGGAGCTGGCCTGGCGGATCTCTGGGACGCGATGTCCGGCGTCCGGGCAGGTTCTGGCGGCCTCGTCGCGCTGCCTTACCTGGCCGGCGAACGGGCACCGGTCTGGGACGCGCTGGCACGCGGCGCCATCGTGGGGCTGACCGCGTGCACGTCCAGGCTCGAGCTCTGCCGCGCCGTGCTGGACGGCGTCGCGCTGTCCACGCGGGATCTGGCCGAACGGCTGCGCCAGATCCTCCCGCCGCCCGCACAGTGGCGGGTCGGCGGCGGCGGCGTGCACAATCCCGCCTGGTTGCAGGCCACCGCGGACGCCATCGGGAGCAGTCTCCAGGCGGTCAGCGAGCCGGGCGGCGTCGCCGCGGCGGCGCACGCGTTCGCGGCTGTCACGGCCACGCCGATGAACGCCCCGCACACCTTCCTGGTCAGCCCCGATGAGTCCCAGGCCCGGCGCTACAGCGTGCTGTATGAGCCCTACCGCGGACTCTACGGCGGGCTCGCCGCGGCCATGCACGCGCTCGCTCACATCGACTGATCATCCAGGAGGCATCTTGAGTCAGGCGCTGATGCGGGCGGCCCGGCTGCACGGGGTCAGGAACCTGCAGCTCGAGGAGCTGCCGGTGCCCCGGCCGGGGCCAGGTGAGCTCCTGGTCCGCGTCGAGGCTTGCGGGGTCTGCCCGACAGACGCGCGCAAGTACGCCACCGGAGTCAGCGACGGCGAGTACCCGCTCAATCCCGGGCACGAGTGGGTGGGCGTCGTCGAGGAGGCCGGGCCCGAAACCGACGGGTGGGCGCCGGGCGACCGGGTGTACGGCGACACCTTCGGCGGTTACGGCGAGCTCGCGGTAGTCCCCGCGCGGCCGCAGGGCGTGTCCTGCGGCGCAACCCGGATAGACCCGGCCATTCCGGCGGAACAGGCAGTCTTCCTGGAACCGCTCGCGGACTGCCTGCACGCCATCCACGATCAGGCCCGTGTCGCGGCCGGGGACCCCGTGCTTGTCTTCAGTGCCGGGCCCATGGGCCTGCAGATCATCGCCCTCGCGCGCCGCGCTGGCGCGCGCGTCATAGTCGTGGAGCCCATCGCCGAGCGGCGGGAGATCGCGCTTGCGTTCGGCGCCGAGCTGGCCGTGAGCCCGGAGGAGTGGCGAAGCGCCGCGCAAGCGTTCACCGCGGGCGATGGCTTCGCGGCGGTGATCATCGCGGTCGGGAAGGCCGACCTGGTGTCCCAGGCGATTGAGGCCGCCGCGCCGGGCGGGCGCGTCGTTGCCTTCGCCGGCTTCGGGAACGAGCCGGCCGCGGTCATCGACATGAACCGCATCCACTACGGTGAGGTCCAGCTGGTCGGCAGCCACTGGATCGGCACGCCGCCGAACCAGCGCCTCGGCCGGTACGCTCAGGCCCGCGACCTGCTGGCCTCGCCCGACCTGGCGCTCGAACGGCTGGTCACACGGGTGATCGGCTTCGAGCAGCTGGAGGATGCGCTGGTGGGGCACGCGGACCACCGCGGGCTGAAGACGGTCCTGATCCCCGGGCGGCCGCGGTGACGACGCGCCTGGGGCCCGACGGACGCTGGGTGGTCGTTGCCATTGATCACGCCCTGTACTCCTGGCCATGCCAGAACCTGGCGGACCGCGCGCGCCTGCTGCACGCGGTGACCAGCGCGGGCGCCGACGCGGTGATCGCCTCGTACGGGACGATCCGCGACTGCCGCGAGGCGTTCGGGAATGCCCGGCCCATCCTGAAGCTCGACCTGACGACCGTGGACGTCGGCGGCCATTACCCGGTGAGCGAGTACGTCCTGGCCTGGAGCGTGGACGACGCCCGCCGGCTAGGGGCGGACACGGTTCTCACCTACGTTCAGCTCGGCACGCCGTTCGAGCTCAGCGCCCTTCGCAACGCCGCCCGGGTCGCGGCCGCCTGTGATGCGGCCGGGAGCACGTACATGTGCGAGATCATGCCGGCTGACAGCGAACCACCCAGGCCACCGGATGGCGAAGCCCTGTACGTCGCGGCCGCCTGCCGGGTGGGTGCCGAACTCGGCGCACACGTAATCAAGACCATGCTCCCGCAGCCGCCCGGCGCGCTCCAGCAGGCGACCAGCTTCGGGGTGCCGGTGCTGGTCGCAGGAGGCGCGCCCGTGCCCGACCTCGGGCAGCTCCTCGGCTGCGTGCGCACGGCAATGATCGCGGGCGCCGCTGGCGTGGCATTCGGCAGAAACGTCTGGGGAGCGGAGGATCCCGCCGCGGTCGTCGCTGCCCTCCGCGACATCGTCCACAGCCACACCTGATGGCAATCCGGGGCGGCCAGCTACCTCGGTGGCCCGGGAGACCCGGTGAGGAGGCGACAGTATCTGATGCCAGCACGACCGCGCGGTGAGGTCGGACTCAGCTACGACCCGCTGGCCTTTTATGACGACCCGTACCCGCTCTACCGCCAGCTCCGCGACCATGCCCCCGTCTACCAGAACAGCAGACGCGGCGTGTACGTCCTCTCGCGGTACGCCGACGTGCTGGACGCCGCCAGGGACCACGCCACGTTCTCGAGTGCGCGGGGCGCAGACGTAGTCGACTTCTCCTTCGGCCCGGGCGACTTCCTCGACTCCGATCCGCCCCGTCACGACCAGCTCCGGCAGGTTCTCAGGCAGGACTTCCTGCCCAGGCGGATCAGGCTGCTGGAGGAGGAGATCCGCCAGACCGCCGGCGGGCTCGTGGACGTCCTCATCGAACGCGGACACGGAGACTTCGCCCGCGAGCTCGCCCAGCGCCTGCCACTGCGCGTCCTGTGCCGCATGCTGGGTTTCCCCGATGAGGATCTTGGCCTGCTCGAGGACTGGTTCGTCAGGATCATCCATCGGCGCCCCGACCAGTCCCACGTCCCCGAGGACGTCGCGACCGCGAGCGCGCAGCTGGAACCCTACGTCGCCGCGGCGGTCGCCGAGCGCGCCAAAGATCCTCGCGACGACATCCTCAGCACGCTGGCCTGCGCGATCGCGGCGGGCAGGCTCGAACCGACCGAGATCTTCGGGCTGACGAGGCTGCTGCTGGTCGCCGGCGTTCACACGACCTCAACGCTGCTCGCGAACGCCCTGCTGCACCTGCGCGGCCGACCCGCGGACCGGCAACTGCTCGCCGCTTCGCCTGAGCTGATCCCCGTCGCCATCGAGGAACTGCTCCGCTTCGACGCCCCCGTTCAGTGGCTGGGCCGCCTCACCACGCGGGAGGTCGATATCCACAGTGAACGGATCCCCGCCCGCCAGCGCGTCGTGCTCTTGTGGGCGTCGGCCAACCGCGACGAGCGCCGCTTCGCCAACCCCGACACGCTCGACCTGACCCGGCCTGCCGATCATCACGTCGCGTTCGGCCAGGGAATCCACTGCTGCATCGGCGCGCCGCTCGCGCGGCTGGAAGCAAGGATCGCGCTGGAGATCGTGCTCAGGCGGGTGCGGAGCTACGAGATCACCGGCCCGGTCGAGCGTCTGTTCACGCACAGTGAACGCGGAATCGCCAGCCTTCCCGTGCGGATTGAGGCCGCCTGAGGATGGGGTGGCCTCAGCCAGCCGTTCCGGAGTCAAGATCACAAATTCGGAGCAGAAAATGACCCCTTCGCGCATCACGGCGCCGGCCGTGAACGCCCCGGTGGCCATCGTCACCGGCGCCAGCCGGGGAATCGGGCGGGCGACGGCCTTGATGCTGGCTGCCCAGGGCGCACTCGTGATGGCCGTCGGCCGCGACCAGGAGCTGCTGGACAGCTTGGCCCGGCAGCAGCCGATCCTCACCCTCGCAGTCGACCTGGCCAGCGACAGCGGCTGCGAGCAGGTGGTGGCCGTGACGCGGCGGCGCCTCGGTCCCATCGCGATCCTGATCAACAACGCCGGCCGCGGTGGCGTCCACGACCGGGTGATCTGGGAGCAGGACCCGAGCGATTGGGAACAGACACTCGCCGTCAACCTGACCGCTCCGTTCGCACTGACCCGGCTGGCCGTCACCGACATGCGCGACGCCCGCTGGGGCCGCATTGTGATGGTGAGTTCAACCGCCGGCGTGGTCGGCGCGCCCGCGCTCGGGCCCTACAGCGCCTCCAAGCACGGCCTCATCGGTCTCGCCCGCTCGGTAGCGCACGACGTCGCCCCCTACGGCGTCACCTGCAACGCCGTCCTGCCAGGCTGGGTGCGCTCTCAGCAATCCGATGCCGATGCCGAGCGAGAGGCGCAACTGCGCGGCATCGACGCCGGACAAGTGTGGCGTGAGCGCGCGGCCAGCTACCCGGCCGGGAGGATCGTCAAGGCAGAAGAAGTAGCCTCTGTGATCACCTTTCTCGTCAGCGAGCAGGCCAGCGGGGTCAACGGCGAGACCATCACCGTGGCACTTGGAAGCTCGTGGTGACGCATGGAGGCCGCGCGATGCCCCCGACACACCCGTCGCCTCCACGACCCGGCACCAGAACCAGGCTGGCAGGCCAGTCCTCGCCCCAAGCTCGCCGCCTGCGGCAAAATCGCGATGAGCGTCACTATGGGCTACATGCTCATCCTCATGCTCTAGCCTCGCCGGGCGGCGAACCACCCGGCAGGCATGCCCAGCGCCACTACCGCCAGCAATGTGGCCGGGCCGGTCCACGAAGTGACCGGATTTCATCGGCATCCTTTTCGGCTCCCGCCCATACACGGGAGTTCTGTGCGCTCAACGCTTTGTACATCCCCGATACCGGACCCGCCCGTAATCGCCGATCCGTCGTTTTGGTGTCGCTCTAACCGCGTCACGCACCGTGACACCGGCTCCATGCTGCCGAGCGCGCCGCGTGCCCGGCGGCCAGGCCAGCAACTCCCCGCGGTCTGCCTCGTTCGCTGCGACGAGCAGCCGGCAGCCGGCGGCGTCGGCGGCCAGCCCGGCCCGGTTCCCGGCTATCGCCGCCGCCATCATCGGCCGCGCCGCCGGCGCCTCCGCTTCCCCAAGACCTGCCGGCTTACATGCCGGGATCAGGTACCTCAAGACCGCTGGGCGCCTGATGCTGGCGGGCTCGGCCTGCGTTCTCGTGCCTGCGACCTGTGCCGTGCTGGTGCGGTCGGCCTCGTCCCGGGCACCGCGCAGATTCGGGCCGCCGAAGGCAGTTCAAAGCCGCGCCGGTGCCGAACTACTCATGTGAATTTCGCTCAGACGGACCAAGC
>WNGG01009579.1_pt1 | contig 12873 bp, 12 predicted proteins | sample 5400661 | NCBI WGS metagenome assembly WNGG01 (sample SAMN13153372, study PRJNA577476) | soil metagenome | isolation source: 100 cm soil or saprolite under Garry oak tree replicate 1 | place: USA:California | collected 2016-06-15 | reverse complement strand
ACGCGGTGCCGAAGAGGATGGGCTTTCCCGGCCGGATGGCCACGGTATGGAAGATCAGCTCGCCCCCGAGCCGCTCCAGCGCCGCCTGGGCGTGATCGTGATCGCCCACGGACGCGCCGCCGGTGGTGACCAGCACGTCGGCCTCGGCGGCCCCGAGCTTCGCCGCGATCTCCTCCACCCGGTCAGGCGCGATGCCGAGGAGCAGCGGCTCCGCCCCGGCCTCCCGAGCGAGCTGCGCCAGCGCGTGCGAGTTGGTCTCCACCAGCTTGCCCGGAGCGGGCTGCTGGCCGAGCGCCACCAGCTCGTCGCCGGTGGTCAGCACGGCGACGCGCGGCCTGCGGTGTACCTGCACGCGCGAGGCCTCGCACGCCGCCGCGAGCGACAGCTCCGCCGGGCCCAGCAGCGTCCCCACCGGCAACACGGTCGCGCCCGCGCGCACCTCCTCGCCGCGGCGGCGGATGTGCTGCCCGGCCTTGGGCGCGTGCGCGGGTCCGACGCGCAGCTCGGTCCCGCTCCGCGCCGCGTGCTCCTGCATGACCACGCAATCCGCTCCGGCCGGCACCGGCGCGCCGGTGAAGATGCGCGCCGCCTCGCCGGGCTGCAGCGCGCGCGCGGGCGGCGCATCGCCCGCCGCCACTTCGTAGACGACGCGCAACGCGCCGGCCGCATCGCCGGCCCGCAGCGCGTACCCGTCCATCATCGAGATGTCGGTGCCCGGGAGGTCTCGCGCCGCGACGACGGGGCGCGCCAGCACCCGCCCTCCCGCCTCTCCGAGCGGCGCGTCTTCGGCAGGCAACGCCCGGCTGCGCGCCTCGACCTCCGCCAGGGCCTGGGACAGTGGAGTCATCGACTACGACGGATCCCACAATGTCGGCGCGGTGAAAAGCGCAGCGCCGCCGAATACGGCGGCGGCTGAAACACGAAAGCCCCGACCCGTCCGGCCGGGGCCTTCAGTGTCCTGCGGCCGGCGCCGGACAAGCGCGCTCAGGGATCGGCCGACAGGGGCGTCGTGGTGCCGAAGAGAGGACTCGAACCTCCACGGGGTTGCCCCCACCAGACCCTGAATCTGGCGTGTCTACCAATTCCACCACTTCGGCGGACGCCAGAACGGGGGGCCGATGTACTGGAAGCGACGCGGCAAGTCAAGGCGATCCCGGGGATCTTGGGGGACCTGTCGGCACAGGTGTAGGATACACTTTGGGTGAAGGTCCAGGTGAAGTCCGCAGAGTCCAAGACCGGAGCGCCCAAGCGCCGCATCCTCGTAATCGACGACGAGGAAGGTTTCCGCGACGGTCTCGCAGACCTCCTGAACATGGAGGGTTACGCCGTCTCGGTGGCCCGCAACGCGGTCGAGGCGGTGCCGATGCTGCCCGACTTCCGGCCCGACCTCATCCTCCTCGACCTGCGCATGCCGCTGCTCGACGGCGAGGCGTTCCTGCGCGGGATCCGCGGGCTTCCCGCGAGCCAAGAGGTGCCGGTGGTGCTCATCAGCGCCAAGGAGGAGCTGCGAGACATCGCGGCGCGCTACGGGGCCGCGGGCTACCTCTCCAAGCCGTTCGAGGCGCCGCAGTTGCTCTCGCTGCTGGAGCGCGTGCTCGCGTAGGGTCAGTGCGCCGTATCCGCGTCCGGCTCGCCGGGGCGATGCACCTCGATGCCGTTCGGCTGCTCGGCGGCCGCCGAGATCGGTTCCGCTCCCGCGGAAGGTGGCTCGGAAGGCATGGGCTCGGGCCGGTGCTCGGCTTCCGCCTCGCCGCTCTCCGCGCGCGGGCGGTCCGCGGCAGCTGGACCGGTCGCCTTCGGCCGTCCCTTCTGCGCCGGCGGCGGGACCTTGAGGCCCGCCTTCCACAGGGCCTTCTCGGCGAGCGCGAGCCGCTCGCGGGTGACCTCCAGCTCGCCCTTGGTGACGAGGTACACGCGGTTGTTCGTCTCGGCCCGGCCGCGCGCCTTCTTCAGCTCCTCGCGCGCCGCGCGCTCCCTCTCGCGCTGCTCGCGCAGGGCGGCCTCCGTGTCCTTGAGCGCCTTCTCCAGCTGCCGCCGGCGCTCCTCCACCTCGCGCAGCTTCGCATCGTCGGCCGGAGCGGCCTGCACCGGGACCGGCAGGACGACCTCCCGCGTGCGCGCCTGGGCGCGGTCCAGCTCCGCGCGCAGGGAGGCCATCTCGGACAGCGCTGCGGCGGCGTCCTTGCGGGCGTGCTGCTCGGCGGCGTGCGCCTCCTCGGCGAGCCTGCGCGCGTGGGCGAGATCCTCTTCCAGCTCGGCCTCGCGGGCGCCTCGTTTCGGCTGCACCTTCTCCTGCCCGCGCTTGCGCAGCTCGTTCAGCTTCTCGCGCGCCTCGAGGACCTGGGCCGCGCGCGCCTTCGCGTCGGCCTGGGCCTCGCGCGCCTGCGCGCGCGCCTCGTCGGCGTCCTTGCGCGCGGCGTCTGCCTCGGACTTGAGGCCGGCCACCGCCTCGGCCGCGGAGCGGCCCTGCAGCCAGAAGACCACCGCCAGGATCAGCGAGACGACCGCGACGACGAATGCGACTCCCGTCATGGATGCACTCCCGTCCCGAACAGGGGCGCGGGAGCGTACCCGAAACGCGTGGGCGACGCGATGCCAATCCTCACCCGCCGCCGCGTGATCTGTTGGGGGGTCGAGGGGGGAGCGAGCTCCCCCTCGTAGAGGCGCCGAAGGCGCCGGATCGAGGAGGGTGGCGTCACAGGCAGAGGCGTCAACTCAAGCGACCTGTGCGATCAGATGGTCGGCGGAGGTCCCTTCAGCTCGTCGAACACTGCCTTCTCGACGTCGCTCCGGTGCTCCTTGCCGGCGTGGTAGCTGTAGCTGGGGCCGACGAACTTCACCCCCGCGGCGCCGTGATCGCGGCACTCCTCGATGCGCACGGCGACCAGCGCGCAGGGAAACGGCGCGGACTCCATCCGCTCCTTCTCGATCACCGCCCTGCCGCGCAGGCCGTAGCAGAGGTCGTTGCCGAGCACCTCGACCGCCACGTGCGGGTTCGCGCGGATGTTCCGCAGCGCCTTGCCGCGCGTGTCCACGGCCATCGTCAAGGTCTGCGGATTGCGCGCGACCACCCAGGTCATCAGCGTCGTCATCGGACGGGCCTTCTGGTCGACGGCCGCCACGACGCAGGTCTGCCCGCCGAGCAGGAACTGCACGAGGTGCGGCGGCATCTCCGCGTGAGCGCTCATGGAATTCTTGTAACTACGGGCACGCCTCGATGCCCGCGGAGGCGAGGCGTGCCCGGAACACCGCGCAAGCCTGATCCCGCTCGGCGCCCTCGAGCTGGCCGGCCACGAGAGACAGCAGCGCCGCCTTCCCTCCGGCGTCCGGCCGCTCGCCCAGCGCGCGAACCGCGGCCAGCGCCGCTCGCGCCGCCCCGACAGGATCGCCCGACGCATCCGCCCACGCCCACAGCGCGCCGGCGAGGACCGCGGAGACCGGGGCGCCCGCGGGCAGCGGACGCGAGAGGTCCAGCTCGCCGGTCGGGTCGCCCTCACCGTCGGAGGCGCCCAGATAGCCCGGATCGGCGGCCACAGCGGCGCCGAGGAACAGCGCCACGCCTTCCGCCTCGTCCGGGTGCGTGCGCGCTACGGTCCGGAGCTGCCGGCGAGCCGCTTCCCGCGCCACCGCTCCGGGATTCAGCGCCGCGGGGATGCGCGCTCCCTGCGGCCCGCCGGCGAGGGTGAACGCGTCGGCCTCGGGCACGTAGCGCAGCCCGGCGGGCGCTTCCGCCGCGTCGGCGACGATGGGCGCTGCCGGCAGCGCCTCCGCGCCGGCCGAGATGAGGAACGCGCGCGACCGGTCGAGCGCCGCATACGCGCCGAGGAAACCGCCGCACTTCCCCGTCTGCGCCGCCAGGGCACCGGAAGCCGTGCGCCTCAGGGAGCAATCGGGAGCGGCGCCGCCGACGACACGGCCCGAATCGACCGACGCGCCCACCAGCACCCACCCCGAGGGTCCACGCACCGCGGACAGGTCGGCGCCCGGCAGGTCCACCTCGACGGCGGTCAGCTCGCCGGAAAGCCGATCCAACCCCGGCACCTGGGCCCGGCCCGGCACGGCGGCGGAACCGCAGGCGGCCAGGGCCACCCCGGCGAGGAAGAGAGCGCGTCGCATACCCCCAAGTTGTACACGATCTGCGCCGGCGCGCGCTCCTTCTCGGGATAGGATGTGGGGAATGCGCCTCTCCATCGCCACCAAGGTCTTCCTCGGCTTCGCGGCCGTGCTGGTGATGAGCGGCGCCGTTTCCCTGTTCGGAATCGTGCAGATGCACCGCATCGGGCAGGGCCTGAGCCTGGTCTCGAGCGGCTACTTCCCGCTGACGCGCATCGCCGGCAGCCTCGAGGCCTTCCAGAAGGAGCGGGAGCGCTCCACCGACCGCCTGCTGGCGGAGGCCGATCCCGCCCAGCGCGCAGGCCTGATCGCGCTCGACCGCACGTACTTCGCGCGCATCGCCGACGAGCGGCTCGCGCGCGCCCGCGAGCAGATCCAGGCGGCGCAAGAGGGAGCCAGCGCCCGGGACCGCGCCGCCATGGGCCGCATCGAGGCGCGCTTGCTGCTCCTCTCGGCGCGCATCGCCGAGCAGGACCAGGCCGCTTCGGCGCTGGCCCTGCTCCTGCAGCGCGAGGGGCGCGTCGCCGCGCAGGACCTGCCCGGCGCGCAGGACTTGATCGCGCGCCTCAAGACGACCGAGCGGCGCGTCGACCACGAGATCCGCACGCTCCTCAACGTCATCCAGGAGCAGATGAACGGCGGGCTGGCCGAGGCGGAGCGACAGGAGCGCACCGCGCGCTGGGCGATCATCGGGCTCTCGCTGCTCGCGCTCGGGGTCGGCCTGCTCGTCACCTGGCTGTCGAACCGCGCGCTGGCGCCGATCGCGCGGCTCACAGAGGCCGCGCAGCGCCTGGGCCGCGGCGCGCCGGAGGTGGTGGCGGTGCCGGAGGGCGGCGGCGACGAGCTGGCCGTGCTGGCGCGCGAGTTCAACGCCATGGCCCAGCGGCTCGCCGCGCGCGAGCGCGAGCTGCGCGCCCAGGGAGAGGCGCTGGTGCGCTCCGAGCGGCTCGCCGCGATCGGCCGCATCGCGGCGCAGATCACGCACGAGATCCGCAACCCGCTCTCCTCGATCAGCCTCAACGCCGAGGAGCTGGGGGAGCGGCTGCGGGAGCGGCCGCCGGAGGGCGGCGCGGCCGCGGCCGGGCTCTGCGACGCCATCGTGCGCGAGGTGGACCGCCTGGCCGCCGTCACCGAGGAGTACCTGCGCTACGCGCGCGTGCCCAAGCCGCAGGTGGCGCGAGCCGACCTGAACGAGACCGTCCGCGACCTGCTCGACTTCGTGCGCCCGGAACTGGTCGCGGCCGGCGTCCGGCTCGAGCAGCAGATCGAGCCCCATCTGCCGGAGGTGGCGGCGGACGTGGCGCAGGTCCGCCAGCTGCTGCTCAACCTGGTGCGCAACGCGCGCGAGGCCATGCCGGGCGGGGGGTCGCTCTTCGTGGGCACCCGCGCGCAGGACGGCGCGGCGCTGGTCGAGGTCCGCGACACCGGACCGGGCATCGAGCCCGCGCGGCTCGCCCGCATCTTCGACCCGTTCTTCACCACCAAGGAGCGCGGCACCGGGCTGGGGCTGGCGCTGGCCCAGGAGATCGCCCAGGAGCACGGGGGCGAGCTGACCTGCGCGTCCACTCCCGGACAGGGCACCAGCTTCACGCTCCGGCTGCCGGGCCTCCCGGACGAGCGCGTACGCGCCCGTCCGCCTCCGGCGACCGCGATTGCGCACTCCTGAGGCGCCGCCTAGAACATGCCCTTGCGTCCGCGCCATGGAAAAGCGTAGCGCCGCCCTATCGGCGGCGGGCCTAGAACATGCCCTTGCGTCCGCGCCATGGAAAAGCGTAGCGCCGCCCTATCGGCGGCGGGCCTAGAACATGCCCTTACGTCCGCGCCATGGAAAAGCATAGCGCCGCCCTATGGGCGGCGACTATCCTGCGCGCCCCGATGAAGGACCCGGTGCACAAGAGCGTGCTGGGGAACGGCCTTCGCGTCGTGACGGTCGAGCTGCCGCACCTGCACGCCGGGATGCTCGCCGCCTACGTGCGCGCCGGATCCCGGCACGAGGACGCGCGCGTCAACGGCGTGTCCCACTTCCTCGAGCACCTCTTCTTCCGCGGCAGCGCCGGGTACCCGGATGGCCGCACGCTCAACTCCCTGGTCGAGGACGTGGGCGGGAACCTCAACGGCGTCACCACCCGCGACCACGGCTACTACTACACGCCCATCCATCCCAGCCGGATGGACCTCCCGTTCGCGGTGCTGGGCGACATGCTCGCGCGGCCTCTCTTCAAAGAGATCGAGCTGGAGCGCGAGGTGATCCTGGAGGAGATCCTCGACGAGGTCGACGAGGAGGGGCGCGACGTCGACGTCGACAACCTCTCCAAGCGGGCGCTGTTCGAGGAACACCCGCTGGGGCAGAAGATCGCCGGCACCCGCGAGACCGTCAGCGGCCTGCGCGAGGACGACCTGCGCGCCCACCACGCACGCGCGTACGGCGCGCGCAACCTGGTGGTTTGTGCCGCTGGTCCGGTCCGCCACGAGGAAGTGCTGCGGCTTTCGGAGCGCTGCTTCGGACACTTCCCTCCGGGCGCGGTGGTCACCGACACGCCCTTGCCGCGCGGTGCGCGCGGGCCGAGGCTGATCGCGGTGGAGCACCGCGAGTCCCAGACCGAGCTGCGCCTCTCCTTCGCCGCTCCGGCGGAGGACCACGGCGATTTCCCCGCGCTGCTCCTGCTCCGCCGCATCCTCGACGACGGGCTCGCCGCGCGGCTGCAGCTCAACGTGGTCGAGCGCAAGGGCCTCGCCTACGCGGTGCACGGGTCGATCGACACCTTCAGCGACTGCTCCGTGTTCGAGGTGGAGGCCGCGTGCGCGCCGCGCAAGGTGCCGCTGGTGCTGGCGGAGCTCTTGCGCCTGCTGGCCGAGCTGTGCGACGAGGACGTGCCTCCGGACGAGCTGCGCCGGGCCAAGGTGCGCCACCGCATCGGGCTCGAGTTCGCGCTCGATTCCGCCGGCGAGATGATCGGCTGGTTCGGCGGGACCGAGCTGTTCCGCGCGCCGGAGGGATTCGAGGAGCGCGTCGCGAAGCTGGAGGCCGTCACCGCGCAGGACCTGCGGCGCGTCGCGAGCGCGACCTTCCGCCGCGACGGTCTGGTGGCCTGCGCCGTGGGGCCGGTGGCGGGCATCGAGACGCGGCTCGCCGCGGCGGTGGACGACGCGCAGGGGCTCCCGCGGTGAGCGACCTGGATCCGCTCGGCGGACTGCCGCAAGCCGCGGAACCCGCGCCGGCGGAAAGGCAGTCCGCGCAGATGCGATCGGCCGAGGCGCGCCGGGGCCCGCCTGCGCCCACCACCGTGGCGCTCCTCGCGCTGCTCGGGATCCTCTTCCTCGCCGAGATCTGGCTGGGGGGCGGGCTGGATCCGGACCCGGTCGCGCTGTTCCGCCTCGGCTCGCTCTCGGCGGCGGCCGTGCGGGACGGAGACTGGTGGCGCCTGGGCAGCTACGCCTTCCTCCACGCGGGGCCGTTGCACCTGCTCTTCAACGCCTACGCGCTGTGGATCCTCATGCGGCCGATCGAAAACCTCTTCGGCCCGGTGGTCGCGCTGGGCCTCTTCGCCGCGACCGCGATCGCGGGGGGCGGCGCGAGCATCGCCGCCGCGACGCTGCGCCACGCTCCCTGGCAGCAGGCGGTCGGCGCCTCGGGAGGGATCTTCGGCCTGTTCGGCGCCCACGTCGCGCTCTACTGGCGGCTGCGCGACCGGCTCACGCCCGAAGCGCGGAGGGCCGCGGCGCGCACGCTGATCTTCAACCTGCTCATCAACGTCGCGCTGGCGGTCGGCGCGCAGGCAGCGAACTTCCCGCTGGACAACGCGGCGCACGCGGGAGGGTTTCTCTCCGGCATCCTGCTCGGGCTCGCCGCGCCGTCCCACGTGCTGCCGCCGCGGCCCTGGAGCCGCCCGGCCCTCCTCGTCCTGATCGGCGCGTCGTTCACCCTGGCTGGCATGGAGGGCGCCGCGATCGCGCGCGCGGTGAATCCGCATCCGCGCACGCTGCGAGCGCAGGGTGTCCAGGCGCGCGTCCCGTGGGACCTCGTCCCCGGCCGCGACGGGCACGCCCGATCCGCGGAGGGCGTTGACGTGGTGCTCCGCCGGCTGGACGGCGACATCGAGGGCGGGCACGAGGTCGGCCTCGGAGGCCGCAGCTGGTCGAAGCTCGCCACCACCGATCCGGAAGGGAACCCGACCGTAGTGCTGACCGCTCCCGACGGCGCCGCGCACCTCGTGGTCCAGGCCTGGTGCTACGCCGAGGACTGCACCGACGCGAAACGGGACGCCGTGGCCGAGCAGGTTGCGGCCGAGGCGCGCGCGGCGCATTGACCACGTCCGGCCGCGAAGTCAACCCCCGCCGCGCAACCGCTTCTGCGCGCCGAAGTCAAGCCCGCCGGCGCAAAAATCAGCCGGGAACCGCTGGCGCGCGGCGGGACTGGTGCTAGCCTGTTCGTATGCGCGAGTTCCTCTACCGGCTGGTGCAGCGCCTCCACGACGAGGCCCGCCCGCTCTCGCGCAACAAGCACTTCCACGCCTTCGGAGACTCCGAATCGCGCCGCGCGCTGCGCATCGACCGGCACCTGCGCGACCTCGAGGCGCGTCTCTCGGAGCTGCGCGAGCGCGGCGAACCGCCCCGCGTCAGGCTCATGCCGGACGGCGGCGTGCAGCTCGTCCTGCGCCACCCGGACATGTCGGTGGTGCGCACCGCGACGCTGACGGCGGAGGAAGCGCGCCTCCTGGCGCGCCATCCAGCGGGCGCCTGGGCACTGGGCTCCCCTACAGCGGAGCAGGTTTCCGCAGGCGCTGCGCGCAAAGGGCAGTAGCACCTACCCTGGGAGCCGGCGAGCCCCCGCAGGCCCCCTTGATCCCGCCGAGCGTCGGTACCTATGCTCACCGATGTCCCGGAGTGCTTCGTCTTGACGGGACGTTGACCGCGGTACTGCAGAGGTCTCCCGGACGGGGGCCGCTAGAGAAAGGCAGAAGGATGGCGACAGGCACTGTGAAGTGGTTCAACGACGCGAAAGGCTACGGGTTCATCACGCCGGACGGCGGAGGCAAGGACGTGTTCGTCCACCACACCGCCATCCAGATGGAGGGGTTCCGCAGCCTGGCCGAGGGTCAGAAGGTCGAGTACGAAGTGACCGAGGGACCGAAGGGCCCGCAGGCAGCGAACGTCCGGAAGTCCTAGGGAGAGGCTCCGAACAGTTCCGGAACCGCCCGGTGCGCCCGCGCCGGGCGTTTTCGTTACAGGGCACCGATAGGGCGGCCGTGTTCTTTTCTGGAGCGGCTAGCGCGTCGGCAAACGGTGTGTACTGCGTCAGTACACCGGGCTGTACCAGAGGAAGTTGAACCGTAGCCCGGTGGCCCAGAGCTGATCGTCCGCGAACCCCGGCCCGTTCGGCACCTGGTGGTAGCTGAAGTAGATCTCGGGGCTGACCGCGAAATGCCGGCCGACGCGCGCGTCGTAGGAGAGCCCGGCCACCACTGCGGGAGCAGCGCCCAGGCTCACGTCCGGGCCGAAGCCGTTGTTGTTGATGGTGACGCCGCCCAGGCCGAAGCCGAGGTTCAGGTTGAGGCCGTTCCCCGACGTGTCGCCGATCAGCACCGTCTGCCCGCGCAGCGTGACCAGCCAGTTCGTCAGCTCCCGGCTCTGCGAGTAGAACGCCGTGTCGGCGCTGAAGTCGCCGAACAGCTGGAACCGGTCGGAGAAGCCGTACCCCATGCGCAAGCCGAAGTTGAGCGCGCTGCTGCGGAGGAAGTCCGGATTCGAGAAGCGCACCGCGCCGCCGCCCACGCCGAAGCTGAAGAGGAAGCCCTCGCGCGCGTCGCGCCGGACCGGCGAGTACCGGCGCTGCTCCCACGGCCTCGCGGACCCGTTCTCGCCGTTGCGCTCCAGCGTCCGCCCCCACGCATCCTCCACCGCCTCGTGCCGCGCCTCGAGGTGCTCGTTCACCGTCGCGGCGTACACGCCGAGCGTGAGGAGGTTCAGGAACAGGTCGGCCCAGCGCGAGCCCGTGCTGGCCGTGACCACCACTCCGCCGTGCACGACCGGGCCGCCGGGTCCAGGCTGCGCGGACACTGACGCGGACGCGCCGGCCTGCGGCGCGCTCACCTCCGCGCGGGGCGCGGAGCTCGGAGCCGGGGCGGCGTCTTCGGCGCGCGCTGCGACGGAATTCAGCGCAGAAGCAGCGAGCTGCCCGCACCCGGCCGCGACCTCCTGGCCGCCCGAGTAGCGGATGCCGAAGGGAATCCCGGCCCGCGCCAGCACGTCCAGGAACGCGGAGCGCGCCTCGCGCGAGGATCTGCGGAAACCGCCCACTTCGCCGTTCACGTCGATCAGATCGAGCTTCACCAGGCGTGGGTCGAGCAGGCGCGCCAGGGCGTCCGCGTCGGCGGGCGCGTCGTTCACTCCGCCGAGCAGCACGTACTCGACCAGGACGCGAGTGCGGCGGGCGCGGGCGTGATCGTGCAGCGCCGCCACCAGCTCGCCCGTGGGATGGGTGCGCTCGATGGGCATGAGCGGGAGCCGCTGCTTCGGATCAGCGTGCGTCAGCGAGACCGCGAGCCGGAACTTGTGCCCTTCGGCGGTGTACCGCCGGATGGCGGGCACGATGCCGGCGGTGGAAATGGTGATCGCGCACGCGTCGATGGAGCCGCCCGACGGGTGGCTGAGGATGCGCGCGGCGGCGATCACCTGCTCGTAGTTGAGGAACGGCTCGCCCATCCCCATGAACACCACGCCCCGCACGGGCCGATCCGCCTCGCGGCGCACGGAGAGGACCTGCCCGACGATCTCGTGCGCAGCCAGGTTGCGCGAGAAGCCGAGCTGGCCGGTGGCGCAGAACGCGCAGGCCAGCGCGCACCCCGCCTGGCTCGAGACGCAGACGATGTACTTCTTCTCCTTGCCCGCGTACGCGCTGGTGTCCGCGCCGGGCGCCTCGCAGGGCACCGGGATGCGCACCGCCTCGACCTGTGCGCCGCCCTCCAGCTCGAAGAGGACCTTCACGAAGCCGTCGCTCGCGGCGTCGCGGCGCAGCACCCGGAGCGGCGCGGCGCTGGTGGCGGATTCGATCGCCTGCAGCAGCGCGCGGCGCACTCCGCGCACCGATCGCAGATCCTCCTCGCCGCGCTGAACCGCCGCCGCGAGGAGCTTCCGTCCGACTTCTTCCGTCACCCCGAGCGGTCCGTACTGCTCGGGGAGCATCCCGCAGCGGTGCATCTGCACGCCAGCCGGCACGAATCGCTTTCCGCGGCTGGACCTCGCCGCTCTAGGGTCGGTCCACGGTATACGTGAGAAGCGTCCCGGAGTAGCGGCAATCGGTGACCCCGACGGCGCCGCTCGTGATGTCGACGAACGCTTCTATGGAGACCATCGTCAAGGCATTCACGGCAACCCCCGTGGGGGACGCAAAGGTGTAGACCTTCGTCTGCGTCTGCGAGGTGACGGTCGCGTAGTCGGTCGCTCCCGTGCCGCTGAAGACTGGCCCGGCGACGATGGTTCCGTTGCCGTTCGTGCCATAGTCCTTCGTCCGCAGCTGTGCGCCGACGAAGCAGAGGCTGGAGAGGTCGGAGAAGGCCATCGTCGCTCCGACGAGCCTCGCCGTCTGTCCGGGGGACAGCGGCAGTGTCACGGGACAATGAAAGCTGTAGCGCGCCTGGGCGAAGTTCGTGATCTGCACTGACGGACCGAAGGCGTTGACTTCCGGGTGGAGGACGGCGACGTCCTGGTACGGCGGCACCGACCCGCCAGGTCCGGTTCCGGAGTTCGCCCGCTGACACCAGGTCGGGTCCGCGAATGCGAATTTCGCCTGGGCGATCGGGTAGACGAATCCGCCCGCGGTGATGGTGGTCAACGGGTTGATGTTCGAACCGTTGATGGTGCCCGACGCAATGTTCGCCCCCGTGACTGTCGCGTCCGCGATGGTCGCGCCGGTCACCGCGCCGGCAGCGAGGTTCGTCGAGGTGACCGTGGCGTCCGCGATGGTCGCACCGGTCACCGCGCCGGCAGCGAGGTTCGTCGAGGTGACCGTGGCGTCCGCGATGNNCGTCGAGGTGACCGTGGCGTCCGCGATGATGGCGCCGGTGACGGACTTCGAGCCGAGTTGAGGAGTCTGGATCGCGCCGTCCTGGATCGCGGCGGCGGTCACCGCGCCGGGCGCGATCGAAGCCGCGTTCACGCAACCGGCGCACGGGACGCCGGGCGCGCCCGCCGGGCCGTCCTTGCCGACGGTGCATGCGAGCACCGAAGCTGAAACGGCGAACACGAACACGGTTCTTCGGGCGGACACTGGATTCACGTCGTCATCCTCGTTTCGGAGAGGTTTGTGGGTTGGGAACGCAATGCAAGCGGGCGTTCAGAAGTCGAAGAGGAGCAGTGCGCCGGTGACGACGGCAAGGCCGCCGCCGATGCCGTAGAGCAGGTTGGCCTTCTTCGCGTCGTCAGGCGAACGGGAGCTGAGCGTCTTCGCGCCGAACAAGCCTCCCGCGGCCAGCGCCGCCGCGGAGGCTCCGGCAGCGACCCACGTCAACGTGCGAGACTTCTCCGGCCTTTGCGACACGGCCGTCGTGGCGCCGATCGGCGCGGACGAGCGGGACGCGGGGCCTGCGGCAGGCCGCGCGGACGCCGGCGGCGCCGCAGGTGAGGCAATCGCCACGGCCGGCTTCGCGGACGTGGCCGATGTCCCGGCGGCTGGGGTTGCACCTTGCGGGGCAGGCGGAGGGGCTACCCCGGCACCTGCCGGAGCAGGCTGGGCAGCGCGGGACGACTGCGCCGCCGGCAGCG
>WNGG01006625.1_pt1 | contig 12874 bp, 10 predicted proteins | sample 5400661 | NCBI WGS metagenome assembly WNGG01 (sample SAMN13153372, study PRJNA577476) | soil metagenome | isolation source: 100 cm soil or saprolite under Garry oak tree replicate 1 | place: USA:California | collected 2016-06-15 | reverse complement strand
CGGGTCATCGAGCGCGGCTGGCTTTCCGCGAACAACGTCGTGCTCGACGAGCGCGGCGAGGCCGTGGTGGTCGATTCGGGCTACGTCGCGCACGCGCCGCAGACGCTTGCGCTCCTTGAGCGCGCGCTCGCCGGGAAAATGCTCGCGCGCCTCGTCAACACCCACTGCCATTCCGACCACATGGGCGGCAACGCCGCCATCCAGAAGAAGTTCGGCTGCCCGATCGGCATCCCGCAAGGCGAGGCGCCGGCGATCGACGACTGGGACGAGCAGCAGCTCATCCTCGCGGTCGCCGACCAGCGCGCTCAAGCGTTCAGCTACGACGATACCTTCCGCGGCGGCGACGTGCTGCAAATGGGCGGGCTCGACTGGCAGGTGATCGCGGCGCCGGGGCACGACACGCACGCGGTGATGTTCCATTCGTCCGAGGCGCGCGTGCTCATTTCCGGCGACGCGTTGTGGGAAAACGGCTTCGGCGTGGTCTTTCCGCAGCTCTTCGGCCGCGAGACCGCGCTCGCCGAAACGCGCGCGACCCTCGAGGCCGTCGGCCGGCTTGACGTCGACGTCGTCATCCCCGGCCACGGCCCGCCCTTCGGCGACGCCGGCGCGGCGCTCGAGCGCGCCTTCCATCGCCTGGAGGGATACGAGAAAGACATCACGCGGCTCGCCCGCCACTGCGCCAAGGTGATGCTCTCCTTTGCCCTGCTGGAGAAGCGCTCCATGCCGCTCGCCGAGCTGCCGGCCTACGTCGCGCGCGTGCCCATCCTCGCCGAGCTGAACTCGCGCTACCTCCGCATGACCCCGGCGGCGATGGCGGAGTGGCTGGTCAGCGAGCTCGAGCGCGCCGGCGCTGCGGGGCGGAGGGAGGGGTTGCTGCTGGCGAAGGGGGAGTAGGCTGCGGCAGCAGGACGGACGTCATTACGCCGGGCCAGGAATTCTAGAAGTTCGGTGGCGCGCACAATTGAATTGCTCCGTCTCGAAAGTCTGCAATCGGCCAACAGGAGTCAGTGAGCGGTCGGCTACGACGCTAGAAAGCGGACGCTCGCCGGCTTACCGCGTACCCAGACAGGGCCAAGCTCGCCAACTCGACTATGGGGACTATCCTGCCTCGTATCTCTACGAGACCATGGGTCTTACCCTACCTTCAATCAAACCAGCGTCATCGGCTTCCCAGAACCAGGCAAGGACCCGGTTGCACGCTCCCAGGGGTTGCGTCGGCAGCATTAACAGGAGTAAATAGAGCCACGCGACCTGGGGAGGTGACGCGATGGCAAAGAACATCGTCCTTTTTTCCGACGGGACCGGCAACAGCTCGGCGAAGGCGGAGAAGACCAATGTCTGGCGGCTGCTCGAGGCGTTGGTGCAGGCCGACGGCACGCAAGTCGCCTACTACGACGACGGCGTCGGCACCTCGTCGAACAAGTACCTTGCCGCCTTGGGCGGTGCGTTCGGGTGGGGGCTCAAGCGGAACGTCATCGAGCTCTACAAGTTCGTGTGCCGCAACTACCAGGGAAGCGACCAGATCCACGGCTTCGGCTTCAGTCGCGGCGCCTACACGATTCGCATGGTCGTGGGGCTCATCGCAAGCCAGGGCTTGGTGCCCTACGAGACGGAGGAACTGCTCGACCGCAAGGCAAGGGCCGCCTTTCGCGAATATCGGTGGAAGAATCACTGGAAGTGGCATCATCTCGCATATCTGTTTAGGTTGTTGATCGGTCTTCTGTTCTGCCTGCGGGACGCCTTGATCCGCGACCGCTACGACTCGAAGGCCAACGATCACAACGTCACCGTGGCGTTCCTCGGGCTGTGGGACACGGTCGCGGCGTACGAGATGCCCATCGAGGAGATAAAGCGCGCGATGAATTGGTGGTTGTGGCCGATGGGTTTCTCGGACGGCAAGCTGTCCCCGATCGTAGCCAAGGCGTTTCACGCACTTTCCCTCGACGACCAGCGGGTAACCTTCCATCCGACGCTCTGGGGTGAAGACGAAGAAGCGAAGATGGTCAGGGCGCAAACCGTGCCTGCCGGCCGCCTCACGCAGGTGTGGTTCGCGGGGGTTCATTCGAACGTGGGCGGTGGATATCCGGAGGACCGCCTGTCGCTCGTAGCGCTGGACTGGATCGCGCAGCACGCCCAGGCGAACGGTTTGCGGTTCAATCCGCTCGCGCTCCAGCTCATCTCCGAGCAGAAGTCGCCGTTTGCCCGCATGTATGACTCGCGGGCAGGCGCCGGCGTGTTCTATCGCTATGGGCCGCGCCGCATGCAATACGTGCCCGTGGTCCATTCGAGCGTGATCCACCGAATGGCCGAGGGATGCGACAGCTACGCGCCCATTTCCCTTCCCGAGAAGTTCGAGGTCCTTACGCCGGACGGTATGATCGCTACGCTCTCGCAGGCGAGCGCGCTCGCGAAGAGCTCGAATCTGCAGAAGGCCGCGCTCGGCGTTGCGATGGGCAAGCTCGCGCAACCGAAGCAGGACGAGCTCGAACTGGTCTGGGACACCGTCTGGTGGCGACGGTTGGCGTATTTCGCGACGGTGCTGCTCGTGACACTGCTGGTTGTCTATCCGGTGTTCGACCGGTGGCTCAACGAAGGCCTGGGCATCGCGAATGCGGTTTCGAGTGGAATCGTCGCGTCGCTTGTGGGCGCGTTCGGCGCATTCATTCCGAACTATCTGACATGGTGGGTCGATGCATTGCGGGACCTGCCGGTGGGATTCGCGTTGATCGTCGCAGCGCTCAGCGTCGCCTTGTACTTCGGCGCCTTTCTCCGCACGCGCATCCAGGATCGCGCGGTGCATGCATGGCAGAACGTCACCCATCCTGGCTTGATCGCGACTTTCGCGAAGCGGGCGCACGGGATGGCGATCCTCCTCGCGATTGCGACGATCGTTGCAGCGGCGTTATTGGCTTTGGGTATGTACAGAGGTTGGAGCACGCAGGCGCAGTTCGCATGGGGACTCATCTTCGCCTTCATGGGGCTGCTCGCCCTCTTTCGCGCGAACGCGAGGAAGCGGCTGGTCGGCGCAGCTGCGCGCCAGCCTCTGCAGGGAACGGTGATGCTGTCGATTGCAAGGGCGCTTCGCACATCGAGGGCGATGCAGACCTTCAACCGCTTCTTTACGAATGCGTTCGTTCCGCTCGTACTCCTCGCCATCATGGGATACATCGCCCTGATACTAGTGAATAAGGTGGGGATCGAGATCGACAAGGCCGTGGATTCCCCATGCACGGCCACGAGCGGCCTCCCGGCCCGCGAGAAGGTCGGGCCCGCAGCTTCTGATTTCGCCACTCACGATGCGTGCTGGGCCTCGGGGCTTGTCTTCGAGAAAGGCGCGCGCTATCGCATCCGCCTCGACATCGGCGAGGAGTGGTTCGACGGCGGACATCGCGCTGACCTCGGCGGTTTCGACTCTGACACGGTGGTGCACATGGCGGGCTGGGGATTGAAGCAATCGTGGCGCGGGAAGTGGTTCCAGCCAATCGCGAGGATCGGCGTCCTCGGCAATGACGAGTATCTCCTCGAGCCGCTGGCGCCATTCAGCCAGCGCGACGGATATGCCGGCCGATGGTACGCGCCGAGTCCCTGCCTGCCGCTCGATGACAATACGGCCAAGATTGCCGCCGCGAGCGCTCCAACGCCTCCGGACCGTCGTTCGATGATCGCCGAGATCACCGCGAGGACAACGGGCGAAGTATTCCTCTATGTGAACGATGCCATGCCGCTGGTCGGGGATCGCGAGTGCTTCACTCGCAACAACCGCGGAACCGCGAAGGTATCGGTCAAGCGGGTCTCGCCCGGGACTTAGCTCGGCGCGGCGAGGAGGAAACTACCCAGCGCGCCACAACCTTGCATGCTTCCGATACGCCACGGTCTGCGCGCCGTGCATGATTTTTCGAAGGTCCGCTTCCTGAAATTACTGAACCGGCGCTTTCGGCCATAAGCGGCCGCTTGTGCTTCGAAGAGAGTAGGGTTCTATGTCCGCGTTCCTGACCACCAGTCCTGGATACATCGCCAGACAGGCCGCCGCAGCTGAGCTGGTCGCTCTCGGGGGGCAGTCGGAGGCTCGTTCGGCCGGGTCGGCGTCGCGGGCTCACCCCGATGACGTCTGCCGTAGTAGCGCTTCTTAGCCAAACCGTCGCGCTCGCGCACAGCACGGATCTCCGACGCCGACATCGGCCCCGCCCAGCGCACGCGGTTGTTGTGCAGGATGTAGTGCGAGCGGCACGGGTAGCTCCAGTTTCCTATTGACGGGTCGAGCGACACGGTGTCGCCGTCAAAGGTAAGCCGCCAATCCGTGGGCGACAGAGGCGTTACGACCTTCTTGCCGCATCCGCAGAAGCAGCCGTGGCTCGCTGTTGCGTACGTCATTGATACGTACAGGACTCCGTCGTCCAACCCCTTTGGAATGAACTCCACAAACTGGAAGGTGAAAGTAGATCGCTTCACCGGGTAACGTCGCTCGTGAGGAGGTTGGTGTTAGTGGTGTATGTCGAGTTGTGCTCGCGATCGTCGTCAGCGTAGAAGCCCCAGAGCTTCTTCCACTTGGTCACGGCCATTACCGCGCAAAGGGCGTTCAGCTCTGCAACCTGAATGTTTCTTGCGTACAGGTCATCTGCGTCCTTCGACGCATATGAGACACGCTGAGCGACGTGGTCGTGCTGTGCTGCCGTGCTCGTGGTCACCCGACAAATCCCCCACAGCTGGAGCTTTGCCTGCATCAGCTCGACGCCGATGCCGGTATCGATGAACGACCGACCGGCCGCCTGCAGGGTCCCGATGATCAACCTCTTGGCCGGTCCACTGTCAATGCACAGGAACACAAAGTCGAATTCCAGCAACTCGGCGACGTTGTCCTCGCCGATGAAGACTTCGTGCGGGACGATCCCTCGGCGCATCTTCCCGTAGAGCGCCGCCAGATAGGCGACTTTCGAAGGGTGTGCGCGAAGTTCGTCGAGCGAGGCGGCCGACGGTGCTCGGAAGGCGTTGTGCTGCAGGAACAGGTCGGCGTCGAAGAGGTGTATCTCTTGGACGAGCGTCTTCGCCGTCAAGTCGAGAACGTAGGACCCGGTGCCGCCGAGGCCGATGATCGCGATCCTTCGCTTGGCGAGTTTCGCGCTCACTGCGACGATGCCCGCGCGACTCGAGGCCGAGTCGATATACCGAAAAACGGACTCGTCTTCGTTCGCCGGCACTGGCTGGTAGGTCCGCGCCGTCACGCCCGGGTCGAACGACTGCGCTGGCGCGCTGATGATCTCGATGTAGCGGGTCATTTTTGCGTGGTAGTCGGGGTAGCCGCTCGGCGGCTTGTTCGAGAATGCGTGCTGAGCGACGATGTCCGGCGCGAGATTGAAACTTGTCGAACCGTGCTTTATCGCCGAGATCTCGCGGCCGGTCTTATCGCAGGGGTGTTGCCCGATGAACCAGGCGACATGGTTGGCCGGCCGAGTCGTGGCATCGCCCGCTAGCGTCAGGTCCGAGACAAGGGTGCCACGCGCAACAGCAGCGGTCGCGTTGACATACGGAACGCTGTGCACGAGGAGGTGGCCCGACCGTACCTCCACCTCGTACCCGTCGTCGCGCAGCCTCTGCAGGTCCGCGCTACGACTTATCAGTGCGCTTTGCATTGAAGATCATCCCGTTGGCGACGAACACCGACTCGCCGGCGACCAGCGCGCCCTCGCGATTCTGGTGGGGACCGCGCTTGTAGGTAACGGTATAGACTACGTTTTCGTTGAAGACGGCGTCGTCGAACGCCAGCCGCACGACGTCTTCGAACGTGAGCCGGCCCGTCGAGACCACCTTCGGTTCGCCGTTCACGATGATCTTGATAGCTAGGTGGTGTTCTTTCTTGGTTTCGTCGGTTTCGGTGCTCATGCCGGTGCTCCAGGTTGGTTTCGCATACCCGGTAGGACTCCTGAGCCGAGGAATCTGGACGCAAGAAATTTTTGCGGAGGGGCGTCCACACGGCGCGGTTCGGGAGTCATACAGCCTCAAAGCCATGGCGACACCTGAGCCACAGGAAGAATCGCTTTCAAGGGCCGAGCGGGAGAGCCTTCTGGGCGCCTTGTCCCCGGCAGACTGGGAGCGGGCGTTCAGCATGGCGCGCTTGGCCGCCGCCGGGTTGGTGGACCTGGCCCCCGACGACCTTTTGAACGAAGTCGTGGCTGATCTTCTTTCCTGCGAGCGCACCTGGCGGCGAGGCGTTCACCCCCTCGTGACGCTGAAGGTGGCGATGCACGGCGTAGCCAGCAACGCCCGCAAGAAGGCAAAGAGGGCGCCGATCGACCGGTTCGCCACGGTGTCGGCGGGATTAGAAGAGGAAGGCGAAGGAACCCCGTCGATCCCTGCGATCGATGAGCGCACGCCGGAGGACGCGGTCGATGCGCGATTTCAGCTCGAGCGGATCGAAGAACTCGTCAAAGGCGATAAGGATGTGGAGCTTGTTCTCACCGCCTGGGCCATGAAGCTACGCGGCGTCGAGGCCCGGAAGGAAACCGAGCTCGACGCCAAACGATATGACGCGGCACGCCAGCGCCTCCTTCGCAGGCTGAGGGCCGTCGCCGATGAAAGGATTAAGAAATGACTAACCCCCAGAAACCGGAAGACGGCCTGGAGGTCCTGCTGGACTCTCTCCTGGCCGAGCTGATGCAGATGACCGACGCACAGGTACTCGACGGTGTTGATCCAGTGACGGTGCAGGCGAAGGGCCTAGCGCTTCTAAGTGCAGCCAAGCAAGAGGCCGGTCGACGCCGACTGGCCGCCGCTCGGACGGGAGTGGCGCTAGCCCATGCCGACCGCCCTGCCGAGGACACAAGTTCTGTCAGTGCTGCTGACGCCAAGGCTTTTTTGCGAGAGGCTGCAAACTCGGATTACTTCACTCTTGCTGCCCGTGGGCTCGATGAGATGTCGGATGACGACGCCATCAGAATCTACAAGAAGCTATTACGCCTTGGCGCCCCCCGTGGGGCGGTTCGGGACAAGCCGCCATGAGCCCAGGTGAGCGCGCTGAGGCGCGCATCGCAGATCTCGGTATCAACGATCCGCGCGATCTCGACGTTGAGGCAATCGCTGCCGACGCCCAGATGATCGTTGAGTACGAGGACCTCGAAGGATGTGAGGCAACGCTTGTCGGAGTTGGGCACCGTGCCATCGCCACGATCAAACCCTCAAAGGTCCGTGGTCGCGAGCGGTTCTCCATTGGCCATGAGCTTGGCCATTGGGACCTTCATCGAGGTATGTCCTTCAAATGCCGAGTTGACGAGCCGGACAGGAATTTTGCTTCAGACAAGCCCCGCGAGAGAGAGGCGGATGAGTACGCTGCGCATCTGCTGATGCCTTCCGCACTGTTCAATCCGAGGGTGAAAACGCTTGGCAACTCTGGTTTTCGCGAGCTTGACGAGCTCTCCGAGACCTTCGAGACAAGTCTTTTGGCGACGACCATGCGGCTGGCGAACATCGACACGTTGCCAGTGATTGTGGCTTGTTATTCCCAACAAGGCCTGAGGTGGAACAAGCCGGCGGCTCACATTCCGCGGCGCTGGTGGCTCCGGAGCAAGCTAGACGACGACTCCTTCGCCTATGACTTGCTGACCACCGGGCGCCGGCCCTCTTCGGCGCGAAAGCAGCCAGCGGAGGTCTGGTTCGAGAACTCCGACGCCGAGCAATACGAGGTAACCGAGGATTGCATTCAGGGTAGGGCGGGGGAAGTCCTAGTCTTGCTCTATCTTCCACCAAAGATGTTCGATGCGCGATTCGACCCAAACGTTGGCGTCCGGCGCTTCAACGAACACGGCTCGTACGTGAGGCGCCGCTAGCTGTGGCGCGTATCGCAATCACGCTTCTCCCCGTGCAACGAGATCACGCTTCCCCCGAAGGGTAGGTGCGTCGGCGACTGTCCATAGATCCTCGTGGTCCAGCCCCGGCTCAAGGTTTGCTCGTGCGAATCGGAACGTCCCCTTTGGGTCGGTTTCTGGCCGCTGACCAAGAGGTGGTTTGCGGCCAAGAGCGGTCATCCCATAGTGTCCCAACCCCGTCCCCGATGTCACATAGCGCGGCGCGAGCCGCAGGGCTAGGGGTAGCTGTGCTTACCCTTGGAGCCGTCCTCGGCAGAGCATCGCTCGCGACTAATTGATAGACTTGCGGGGCCAATGATCTCGACCGAAATCTCCTGGACGCATCCGTCCGTACTTGCTTTCGCGCGCGACCGTGATCCCCTGCAAGCGATTGAGGACGAAGCGCGACACCTAGCGCTGCGCGCTCTTGACAAGGGGTGGATGGGCCCCCCGTTTGACACATTCGCGCTCGCCCGCGTGCTGGGATATGAGGTCTCTGTGTCAGACGAAGTTCGTGATGCGATGGTGACGCAGGCGGAAGGCCGTCCACCGAGCATCGTGTTCAATCCCGCGCAGCCTCGCACGCGAATCAACTTCTCAATCGCGCACGAGATTATCCATACGCTTTTTCCAGACTTCAACGAAGCGCCGCGCTATCGACTCGGACAGGAGGTTCGCTCCGATGCGTGGCAACTTGAGCTCCTATGCAACCTGGGCGCGGCAGAGATTCTCATGCCGCCGGAAAGCTTCGAGATGCCCTCGCCCGATCAGTTAACCATCGAATGGATCCGCGAGCGCCGTCGCGATCTCAACGTGTCAACAGAAGCGTTGCTACTTCGTCTCGTGCGACTGGTGGACTTCGCGCTCGCGGTGTTTAGCGCATCCCGTTTGTCGAAGGCAGGGGAGACACCAGCAAAGATCAGGCTCGATTACTTGGTCCCTTCGCGAGCACTCAAGGTTGACCGCCGTATGCCCAAGCTTCATGCGAGTCCGGCGATTGAACGGTGCACGGCCATCGCTTTCACGTCGAAAGGCGAGGAGAACTGGCCCCCGCTGAAGGAAAAGGTGCGAGTGGAGTGCATTGGTTTGCCTGCGTACGGCGGGCAAGATTTTCCGCGGGTTGTGGGCTTCGCGCTACCTACACGCGAACTGCCACGCGTCGCACCATTCATTGAGTACGTTATTGGCGATGCCACGGCGCCCGGTGGATCGGGCGAGCGAGTTGTGGCACAGATCGTGAACAATCGCACGTCGACTTGGACGCCGGTTGGCTTTCCGGGTGCTGTGAAGAAGAAATGGCCGCAGGCGCAAGCCCAATTCCATGCGTGGGCGACCAGCCGCGAGAATTTGACCTTGGGACGCACGCACCACACGGAGGTCGAACCGGGCATTCATCTAATGTCGATGGTAGCCCAGGCCGGTTTCGGGCCCTCGACAGTCCCTCGTCTCAGGTATGAAGCTCTTCGCGACTGCCTGCGTTTCGTCGGCGAGTTTGCGAGGGCGCGGAAGGCCTCGGTGCATCTACCGAGGATCGGTGCCGGTCAGGCCGGAGGTTCTTGGCCGATCATTCGAGACCTCATCGAAGAAGAGATTGGATGGAGGGGGGTAAAGGTGCTGGTCTACGACCTGCCCACCTCCAAGAGATAGATGCCGGAGAAGCGAATCGTCCTGATCTCGGGTCCGATCTCCTCGGGAAAGTCCGAACTGGCGAAACGCTTGGCTCAGCACACGCAGAGTACGCTGCTCAAGACGAAGGAGGTCATTCTCAAGCGCTTTCCGAGAACTCGCGTTGAGCGCGCACCAATGCAGCGTGCCGGAGATCGGCTCGATCGCGAAACTGGCGGCAAATGGATCGCCACTGAGGTCGGACAACGTATCCTGTCGGACGAAGCCTTCGAAAATGCTCCGCTCATCGTCGTCGACGCCGTTCGCATCAAGGAGCAGATCGACGAAGTGAGGAAGGCGTTCTCGAGCAAGTATCGCGTCGTCCATATACACGTCTGGGCGCCGCCCGAGGAGCTTGAGCGCCGGTTCAAATCACGGCGGCGAGAAGGCGATCCGCAAACGTATGCCGAAGTCGCGAAAAACCTGACAGAACGACGGGTGATGGCCCTACGCGAGTATGCGGACATCTCGATCGATAGCCACCGTTGTCGCGAGATCGATGTGGTCGTGCAGGCGACCACCGCTCTTGGCCTACGCCCGCGCATCGTCGAGCCATGCGTTGACGTTCTGGTTGGAGGACAGTACGGAAGTGAGGGCAAGGGCCATATTGCCTCCTATCTCGCCAAGGAATACGGATACTTGGTTCGAGTGGGCGGCCCGAACGCTGGCCATAAGGTCCTGTTGGACAAGCCGCACACGTTCATTCATTTGCCTTCCGGCACACGTCACAACACCGAAGCGAAGCTCATACTAGGAGCAGGGGCACAGATCAACGTCCCGGCCTTGATGAAGGAGATTCAGGACTGCTTTGTTACGGCTGAACGGTTGAGCATCGACCCGCAAGCCATGATAATCGAGCAGCAGGACATAGCCGATGAGAACAAGCCCTCAGGCGTCGTTGATGCGATCGCCTCGACTGGGCAAGGGGTGGGCGCGTCGGCCGCTCGCCGAATCCTGGGTCGTGACGGCAAGAGGGGCGTTCGACTCGCTAGAGATGTGCCGGAACTCAGGCCATTCGTTCGTCCCACAATCGATCTGCTGGAGGAAGCCTACGCGTCAGGTCGACGAATATTGCTTGAAGGAACGCAAGGAACTTCGCTGAGTCTGTATCACGGCTTCTATCCGCATGTCACTTCGCGAGACACGACCGCCGGCGGGTGTATGGCGGAAGCTGGCATCCCCGCGCGACGCATTCGCCGGGTCGTCATGGTGTGCCGGACGTATCCGATTCGCGTGGGTAACACGGAGGGCTCGTCAGGGTATATGTCGCAGGACACTACATGGGACATCATTGCTGCGCGAGCGCAACTCGACCCCGAGCCTCTGAAGAAACAAGAGGTCGGTTCTAGAACGGGTCGACCCCGGCGAGTGGCTGAGTTCGATTGGGATCAACTGCGCCGCGCCGTTCTCTTGAACGCCCCAACCGACATAGCTCTTACATTCGTGGATCTGCTTTGGGGCAAGAACGCAGGGGCTCGTCGGTACGAGCAGTTACATGCTGATTCGAAACAGTTCATCGAGGACGTTGAGCGAGTCGCGCAGGTTCCGGTAAGCCTGATAAACACGCGCTTCCACTGGCGAAGCGTTATCGATCGCCGGAATTGGTGAACCGTCGCTAGGCGAGTCGGTGGAGACGCTTATCGCCGTTCATTCGCCAAGCTTCCACGAGATGGCGCGTCACGTCGGTCACGCCGCCCTGGATAGTTAGCTCCACCACCGTGTCACCGTTGCGTCCACGCTTCTTGAGCCAGTCGTTCCACGGGTACTCGGCGATCGGGCGAAATGTGTCCTTGCCGCGTGGTTGGATCCAGGGAATTGAGGCGCCGCTATTTATCGGACAAAGATCGATTTTCTCAGCGTAGCTCACCACGACGCTCGCGGTGTCCAAGATCAGCACGTCATGTTCGTCATGCCGATAGTTGCCGGCGTTAAGTAGACCATGAAGGCGCTTCTCGCTAACCCAGAAAAACACGCGAGCATTGAGGATGTGCATCCAGTCCCGGGGCGTAAGGCCGTGCTGAAGGCAACGCTTGAGCGATGCAACGCTCATTGGACATTGGTCACGAACGACGGCTGTTCCGAACTTGGAATGCTCGATCGCGATGCTCTGGCCGCGGACATCAGACTCGATCGCCATGCGCCGTTCGCCGTTCACGGCATAGAGGTCCAGCAGGCTGGAGGTAGACAGCAAGCCGTGCTTGAGGATCGAGGGAAGACTGTCCCGTTCGGCCATGTGATACAGCCGAGGGTAGCGAGCGATCAATTCAGCGGGCGAGACGCCTAGTTTTTTCGGCATATTTGCCACAAGGCCGCTTTTGTGCCAGGCCCGCAGCCACGTTCAGAGTCGATCATAACAAGGAGCACCACTCTCCGACACCAGACACGCCGCAACCGCGCCCATTTCGCCGCACGGAGGGAAGGAATTTCCTATCCTTTGGTATTCGGCGCCCGGTCTCCAGGCTTTTGCCAGGCAATGGCCGCTTTGGGTCGCAAGCAGCCATCGGCATTGGCTTCTCCTGAGTACCAGGATTATGCGCACTCAGGAAATTCACACTGACGACCTCTCAACGTGCCACCGAACGAATAGTGAACTCCCTGAATACCGCCTTATTAAACACCCGCCCCACCGAGAATCCGCGACGGATCAGCCGATTCGGCTAAAAACGGCCTTGCGAAAAATCAAGGGCGCCGGAACGCGCTCCATGTCGCGATTTCGCGGTCGGCGCGCCGCACCGTTCCGCTCAGGGAATCGCCCGCAACGCGCCCGACCAGATCGACCGGGTCGCGGGCGACGACGCCGCCGGGCAGGGTAAGCCGGAGCTCGTCGCCGCGAAGTCTTCCTTCGGAGATGGGCAGGCTGCCGCCTTCGGGGAGGCGTGCAGTCCCTGAAATCCTCTGGTATTGCTGCTCGAGCGCGAGGGAGATGCGGCGCGCCTTTCGGCCCACCTTGATTTCGGTTTCCCACGCTCCTCCGACCTTCGCCGGAACGATCCACAGATAAACCGTGCTTTCCTTGCGTGCTCCGACGGCCTTGTCCGGGGCGGGAAGCGTCTCCTGCGCCTCGGGACGCCACACCCCCATGTCGTAATCGTGCGAGACCACGCGCGTGCCCGGCTTCAGCTCGGCGAGTATCTTGGGGCGCAGCGCCATGTTGACGTCGGGCAGGAGATACAGCGTCAGCACGTTCGCCTCGTGAAAGTCGGTCTTGAACAGGTCCTGCTGCAGGAATCTCACGCGATCGGCGACGCCGGCGCGGTGCGCCTCGTCGTTCGAGCGCCGCACCAGTCGCGGGTCGAGCTCGACGCCGAAGCCGCGCGCGCCGTACTTCTGCGCCGCGGTGATCATGATGCGCCCGTCGCCCGAGCCGAGATCGA